>Ga0153956_1000012_pt1 | contig 327291 bp, 290 predicted proteins | sample TSFL040MetaG_FD_104704 | JGI IMG/M metagenome (GOLD analysis project Ga0153956, IMG submission 104704) | Attine ant fungus gardens microbial communities from Florida, USA - TSFL040 MetaG | ecosystem: Host-associated > Fungi > Mycelium > Unclassified | place: USA: Florida, Wekiwa Springs... | reverse complement strand
TTTTTACCGCACTTCGGTCTCACGGTATTTTAAAAGTCATCCAACTCTATTATCTTTATTCAACAACTCATTCAATGACTTTTAAAATCCCTCCTTCCTCACTGCGGCAACGCCTGAACCGTTGCCTGCACAATTTTACGAACGACATTTCACAACAAACCAATGACCAATTTTTCCGTAATAAGTTCGACACTTTCACCAGCAGACATCGCAACATTTGTTCGTGAAAAATATTCGTTGACAGCAAACACAACTTGCAAACTCTTGAAGACGGGAATAAATCACACTTATCGCATAGACAGCGACAACGAAACTTTTATTTTTAGAATTTACAGTTACAATTGGAGAACGAAAGAAGAAATAACAGAAGAACTCAATTTATTACAATTATTAAAACAAAATGATATTTCTGTTTCCTACCCAATTGCAGACAATACAAAAAATTTTATTCAAACTATTATAGCACCAGAAGGACAAAGATTTGCCGTTTTGTTTTCGTATGCACAAGGACATAAAATTCAAACTTACAGCAAAGAAACTCATTTTGAAATTGGAAAATTAATGGCTCAAATCCACAGTAAAACAAAAAATTTAGAGCAAAAACGAATTACTTATACATCTGACATTTTATTAAACCAATCGCTTAACTACATCAGACAATTTATTTCTGACGACACGGACGAAATTCAATTTCTGATAAAAACCCAACCGTTATTAGAAAAAGAGTTATTCAATGCCGACACTCATCTTTTACGAAAAGGAATTGTTCATTTAGATATTTGGTTTGATAACCTGAATATTTCCGACAAGAATAAAATCACACTTTTTGATTTTGACTTTTGTGGAAACGGTTGGTTATGCTTAGACATTGCTTACTACATAATGCAACTGCATAACACCGAAAAAAATGAAAACGAAAGAGCCGAAAAAATGAAAGCCTTTTACAGCGGTTACGAAACAATAGAAAAAATAAGCGATGAAGAGAAACGACTTATACCAACATTAGGCGTTTGTCTTTATTACTTTTACTTAGGTATTCAATGCAAACGGTTTGACAATTGGTCTAACACCTTTTTAAACGAAGTTTATCTGAAAAGATACATTACTGTGCTTATCAAAAGCTATTACGAAACGACAAAACAAAATAAAAACTGTGCATAACAAGGGTTTGGCGTCAGGCGGGCTGACGTTCAAATGTGAAAGTTCCTGCAGACTTTCCCGCCCGAACGCCAAGCCCCGAACCGCTATGCGGCATTTTAAAACGACACCCACCGACAGAAAAAAATATTAACTTTATCATAGACATTATATGGAAGTGATAATAAATCTCAAAACATATGGACAATTTAAAAAGACAATCAATAAACAATCTAAAAAGAGTTCCTCGCATTTTTTTCGTGCTGACTATTTTTGGTATTTTGAACCTTTTAGCTATGTTAAGTCGTTCTACTTGGGTTGACATTCGGGGAATTGATGCTGTACGCCTCATTGCCACAGGTATGTGCTTCGGTGCTGCAATCGTTTCTTTTGTGGTTTACTTTCGAGACCGCCAGTCATCCTAAATAGGTCGAAGATTAGCAGAAATTATTTTTGTTACAAAAGTTTTCTTTTAGTTGCACTTTAGGGAAACATTTGTATCTTTGCTTTCTGAACGAAAAACAGAAATATAAAACCATTATCTTCTTTAAAGAATATTTCCACACTTTTTTTGACAAACAGAACAAAAAAGTAAAGGCAAAAATAGTTTGGACATTTGACTTGGTCGAAGAAATGCAACGAGTTCCCGAAACGTATTTAAAACACATTGAAAATACAGACGGGCTTTATGAAATAAGAGTTCAGTTAGGGAAGCGATATTTTTCGGATTTTCTGCTTTTTTGACAAGGGACAATTAGTTGTTTTGACAAATGGATTTCAAAAGAAAACGCAGAAAACACCTAAAAAAGAAATTGAATTAGCACTTAAAATAAAAGCAGAATATGAAAGCGAAAAATAAAAATATAATGACACTTGAAGAGTTCAAAGAAAAGAACTACGGAAAACGTGGCACAAAGAAACGTGACGAATTAGAAGCAGGTTACGAAAATTTTAAAATTGGAGTTTTACTTCAACAAGCAAGACTTGAAAAAGGTTTGACACAAGAAGAACTTGCGGATAAAGTTGGTACGACCAAATCCTATATTTCAAAAATTGAGAACAATATTAAAGAAGCACGAATTTCAACAGTTCAAAAAATAGTAGAACTTGGTTTTGGTGGACACTTAGACTTATCTATTAGGCTATGACTAAAAATAAAACCTGCCACCAACATGGGGTTTGCCAAAATGTGGGTTGACGGAAACCGTGTTTCAAATTTTGTAATTCTATTGGGCTGCATATCCAGCTTGACGTTATAAATTGAGCAACAGAATATGCCATCAACTTTATATCTTTACTCAACAGCAGTTAGCCGGGGCTGACGTAATTCTATTACCCACACTTCGGCAAGCCCTGAACCTTGTACGCAACCAATTCGCACCCTCAAATTTGGAAACTATACCAAGAATTGGTACATTTGAAGAAACTTTTTGACAATGGCAAAAAACACTTCAATTCTGTTGGGCGATTATTTCGACAATTTCATTAGCCATCAAATCCAAAGCGGACGTTTTTCTTCTGCAAGTGAGGTTGTTAGGACTGCCTTGCGACTTTTTGAACAAGAAGAAAATCAGAAAAATGAATTGATTAAAGAACTCAAAAAGGGTGAAAAATCAGGCTTTGTTCAAAAATTTGACCGTAAAATATTTATGAAAAATGTTCACGGCAAACATTTGAAAAATGAGTTATAAAATTAGTCTTCAAGCATCAAACGACATTGAAAATATTTGGCTATATACTTTTGAAAATTGGTCTTTAGAACAGGCTGACAGATATGTAAATCTAATTTTTGACGAGATTGAATATTTAACCGACAACCCAAAATCAGGAAAGAATTTTAATCACATACGGAAGAATTACCGCTGCTCAAAGGTCAAATCGCACATCATTTTTTACCGACTTGTAGACAAGCAGAAGGACATTGAAATCATCCGAGTTTTGCATCAAAGAATGGATTTAGAAAATCGTTTGAGTGAATAAACTTTTGGCAGCGTACAACATTCAGTTTTGCGTCAGCAGAGGGCGACGAATAAACCTTCATTTTAGTGCTACTATCAGCTACATATCCAGCTGACAAAACGCCGATAAACAATAAAACATATTTTCAAACCGACTTTTGCTCAGAAAAATTGTTGACAGTGACATTGACAATATTTTCAAAGGACTTTCTCACCCCGACATCATAAAATACTACGGTGTAAATTTTCAAACTTTGGAAGCAACAAAAGAACAAATGATTTTTTACGCTGACTTAGAAAATAACGGAACAGGAATTTGGTGGGCAATCTGTTTATTGGACAGCAAAACTTTTTACGGTGCAGGCGGACTGAACAGCCTAAGCAAAGAACATAAAAAAGCAGAAATTGGTTTTTGGTTACTGACCGACTTTTGGGGACAAGGAATTATGAAAGAAGCAATGCCTTTAATCTGCAATTATGGCTTCGGCAAACTTGGACTTCACAGAATTGAAGGTTTTGTTGAAACTGACAATGGAAATTGTAAAACAGCAATGGCTAAAATTGACTTCCGGCACGAAGGAACAATGAAAGACTGTGAAATTAAGAACGGAAATTTTATAAGCTTGGACATATACGCAAAGACAAAGAATGATTAAGAACAGACACAACATAAATAGCCGAATACCTAACACCGTATTGGCAATAGGCGGGCTGAACGGCTCCTTATCAAGGTGCTAAATACCGTTGCCCGAATAACACTCTAAAATTTGAAAAAATATCAAGAACTTAGTTTGTCCGTCAACCAGTAAAACCTGGCAGCGTACAACATGGGTTTTTTGTGCAAGTTGGGCGGATGAAATAATAATGAGCTTTTGTGCTGCTATCACTTCAGTGCCGGCGGGACGATAACTATCCGCAGTTGTGCTTACCTTCAACAAAAAAAAATCCAGGCAGCGGTCCCCATAAATATAAATTTCCCCGCCTATACAAAGCGCCCGGACGGTGTGTGCAATGTTAGACGACCGCAAAGCCCAACCAAACGAAACTGACAAGAGCCAAAGCAATTAAAAACAAAGACATGTATAGAAAATAATGTCTCACAAAAAAAATATTCCTGTAAGGTCCTTAGCCAAAGAATTTAGTAACGGTATTGCTGTTGCGAAAGTGTCATCAGAAGTTTTTCAGTCAGATGAAGAAGCTAAACATGCTCATCGGCACGATTACCATTTTTTCGTATTACAAGAAAAAGGAACTTCGCACACCGAAATTGACTTTGAAAAATATTTGATTAAGAAGCCTAGTATTCTTTATCAATCACCCAATCAGGTTCACCGAGCTTTAAGAGTAGAGAATATTGAAATGTATGTATTGATAATTAGCAGCGAAAATATAAATGCTGAATATCTGAAATTATTACAAAACATTGCACCTGTAAAACCGTTAGCACTAAACACGAAAGATTTGGCTATTACCCAACAAGCATTTTCATTATGTAAAAATCTTTATGAAAGAAGCGGAGATAAACTTTACTTTTCACTACTAAAAGACAGTTGTAATTCGTTAATAGCATTAATTATTTCACAGTATTTAAAGCAATCAAAACCAGCCGATAAATTATCCCGTTTTGAAACCGTTGAAAAAATATTTACAGAATTATTGGAATATAATTTTGTAACAATGAAACGTCCTGCGGAATATGCGGAAAAATTAAACATTTCAGTTCCTTACCTGAATGAATGTGTGAAAAATGTAACAGGCTTTCCCGTTTCATATCACATTCGGCAGCGTGTTATTTTAGAAGCCAAACGCTTATTGTATCATTCTGACAAATCGGTAAAGGAAATTGCAACCGAATTAGGTTATGTAGATTATCCTTACTTCTCACGGCTATTTAAAAAAATCACAGGAATGACAGCTTTAACTTTCAAAAATAAAAACCACGATTAGTCCAACACCTACTCTTTTCCGTCCTTTCTTATTTTATTGATTGTAACAACCTTTGCACTCAGTAAAGTTTGAAAATTATGCCAAGTGCACCGAAATGGTTATTTGATACTGTTGATTTTTTAATCCCAAAACTACCTTTGGTAGAAGTATCCGAAACCGAGTTTTTATCTCAATCGGTTAAGAAAATCTGTTTTAAAGGAGATTTCAAAAAACTGAATTTTTCTGTTGGTTCTTATATAGATTTTCGGATTAGCGATACAGAAGCCAGACGATATACTGCTTCTTATGCAGATACTGAAAATGGTATTTTGGAGTTCATTGTTCATTTACACGGAAAGGGTTGTGGGAGCGAATTTATAGCCAATTTACAAGTAGGCGACAAAATCAATATGAACACACCAAGAACTGAACGTAAATATTACGATAAAACAGCAGAACGGTTTGTGATTTTTGGAGACGAAACATCGCTGGGACTTGCCCGTTCGTTTCATCCTGTTTTGAAAAAAAAACAATCATCAATTCCAATTCATTTTTGAATTAGACAATGAAAATAAAATTGTTCCCGAATTATTAGGATTGGAAAATTGTGTTGTATTTCCAAAAAGCGGTTTATTCAGAAACGAAAAATGGATAAGTGATTTGCCTGTTATCAAAATAACTGATTGGCAAGAAGCCAACTTTGTTTTGACAGGAAATGTAAAATCGGCTCAAACTTTCAGAAAGATCATAAAAAACAAAACCAACGGCAAAATATATCTGCGCGGTTATTGGCTTGAAGGGAAAAAAGGATTGTGAAATTTAAAATGAAGAGTAGTGATTTATGTATTTAAAACATCAGTAAAACTGAAAAAAGAAGTTTTGCAATTAAAACCACATTTAGACGAGTTGCTGAAACAAGCAAAGTGGAATTTTGATCTTGAAGACTGCGATAGAATTTTACGTATTGCCAGCCCAACAGATATTTTAGACACCGTAACAAAACTATTGCAAGACAAAGGTTTTGACTGCGAAGAATTAACAGACTAATCCTGACAGAAACACTGACTGTAACAAGGGTTTGACATAATGGATCGGACGTTCTTCATATGGCTAAGTGTTGTACTGAAAATCCCCAACTACGCTAACGCCCGAACCGATGAGAACTTCCCAAATGTGCAGGCGACTTCAGCCCATCTTAGCGTTGACGCAATAAGGGCAGCAACGCCATTTTTACCGCACTTCGGTCTCACGGTATTTTAAAAGTCATCCAACTCTACTACCTTTATTCAACAACTCATTCAATGACTTTTAAAATCCCTCCTTCCTCACTGCGGCAACGCCTGAACCGTTGGGCGTTATTTTATCGCAAAGCCCATCAAAACCTAATTTATTGACATTGGACACTTTCATATACATTTTGTTTTTCCTCCCATTATTCTGGATTATAATATTTCGACAGGAAAAACTTCAATCCATAAAAGAGTTTTTAATCTATCTATGGATTGCAATAATATTTACAATTTTGGGCGTGATTTTTATTTACAATAACCATTTGAGAACACAAAAACTAAGTTATTATGGGTCTCAAGAAATGTTGATTTTTTTGGTTCTGTATAAAATATTAAGGAACATTTATTATCCAATATTTAAAAGAGAACCAGAATTCTCGAAAACCCCAAAAAATAAAATAGATATTGTTTATACATTGGTGTTATTTACTGGACTCATTACTTTGCCATTTATTATTGACGATTTTATAATCCAGCGACTATTAAAAATTAGGTGACTCAATTGATTTGAATTGCAGACAAACAGATTTTAAGTCGTAGAAGTATAAAGCCAAGTTAATTTAACCGCAAAACAAACGCTTAACATCAGGTTTGCCGCAATGCTTGCAGATACAAGTGTAATCAGCGGCAAATTATTTTTCACCTTCGGCTCCGGCGGACAATATTTTCTATTGAGCGATTGTTGTAACTTCAGCTAAAAATAAAACCGGGCTCTCGCAATCGGCAGACGGATATAAATGCCAGCACTGCGGCAAGCCTCGGTCGAAAAGCGACTTTATAAGTTGCACAAAATTGAACGAGAGTAATTTTTACTCTTATTACATGAACGAGAGTAAAAATTTAATATTTTTACTCTCGTATTAATACGAGAGTAAAACTTACACTTGAACAAAATGAGCAAATTTGACCGAAAAATACCGTACAACAACCTGCCGTTGCTTCCGCCAAAGGCAGATATAGAAACGAAAGAAATACTTCGCAAAACCATTTTGGCAGGCAGAGCATTGGCTCAACTGAACGGAACTTTGCTCAACTTGCCAAATCCTACTTTGTTTTTGGACACAATTTATTTGCAAGAAGCAAAAGCAAGTTCGGAAATAGAAAACATCATCACAACAAACGATGAACTATATAAATCGTTGGTTGCTGACAGAAAAGTAGAAAATTCAGCCACGAAAGAAGTATTAAGTTACAAAGAAGCACTTTGGTTAGGTTTGGAACAACTTAAAAAAAAGCCGTTCATCACGACAAATCTTTGTGTAAGCATTGTTCAATGTATCAAACAAAATAGTGCTTCCATTCGCAACACGCCAGGCACTATGTTGAGCAATACAAAAGGCGAAGTGATTTACACACCACCAAGTGGCGAAGCGGTTATTCGTAAGAAGTTGGCGAACTTGGAAAAGTTTATCAATGAAAACGAAAGCATTGACCCACTTATCAAAATGGCGTTAATGCACTATCAGTTTGAAGCAATTCATCCATTTTCGGACGGTAACGGAAGCACAGGAAGAATCTTGTTGTTGTTGTATCTCAAACTTTCGGGCTTGCTTGACACACCAGCAATTTATTTGAGTGAATACATCATCAAAAACAAAGCAGCGTATTACAAACGCTTGCGAGGTGTAACGGAAAATAACGAGTGGGGAAACTACATTTTGTATATGTTGGATATGATTGAAGAAACTTCAATAAAAGGTTTGGAACGACTGAATAAAATCACAACAACAATGGAAAAAACAGCAAACGAAATCAAAAAGAAATTGCCGAAAATTTATTCCAAAGATTTAATTGAAATTTTGTTCCGTTTGCCTTACACCAAACGCCAACACTTGATTGACGAAAACATCGGAAACTTAAAGACGGTCGGAAATTATTTGATAGCGTTAGAAGAAAACGAATTTTTGAAATCAGTAAAAGTGGGAAAAGAAAAATTGTATTTGAACCAACAACTACTAACAATTTTAGAAGGAAAATAAAGACCGTAAGACAGAAAACAACGAACCGCTAACAAGGGTTTGGTGTCAGGCGGGGCTTAGTTACACGAATGAAATTTAGTGCTAACTTTGGCATTAGTTCTTCGCTTGCAAGTTAGCGATGAAAATCCCGACCGAACGCCAACCACCGAAACATTATGCGTTACTTTATCTAATCAACACCATACTAAGAATGACGGACATAAAAAAATACATATTTACTTCCGAAAGATTAGGATTTGGGATTCGACCGACATTCATGAAATAAAAACAATACTGTCTTAAAATAAAAACTGATGAATAAATGGCTTAATGAAATTATTTTAGAAACAGACAATGTAAAACTAACTCCCATAACGCTGAATCATAAAGCAGATTTATTGGCTGCCTCAACTGATGGAAATTTATCCGAATTGTGGTTTACATCTGTTCCAACATTAAAAAATATTGACAGTTACCTTGAAAAAGCAATTGAAGATTTTGAACTGGATAAAGGTTTAGCGTTTGTGGTAATTGACAAAAAAACAAACAAAATAATTGGAACCACAAGATACACTAATGCAACTCCAGAGCACAGACGATTGGAAATAGGTTATACTTGGTATGCCAAATCATTTCAAAAAACTTATGTAAACTCAGAATGTAAATTGCTGTTACTGACACACGCATTTGAAGAATTAAAGTCCATCGCCGTAGAATTCAGAACCAATTGGTATAATTTTCAGTCAAGAAATGCTATTGCAAGACTTGGAGCAAAACAAGATGGAGTACTAAGAAATCATCAAATCATAGCGGACGGTTCATTTAGAGATACTATTGTTTTCTCAATTATTGAAAGCGAATGGAAAACTTGTAAGCTTTCATTAAAGCATAAAATTGAACAAATTCATAAAAAGACTACAGCAAATTAAGCGCTGTAAACATCAAATAAAATTGAAGGTCTTTTATGATTTTGCAAAACAATAATTAGATTGATAGAAGTTGTTGTTTTTACAAACAGATTTCACCTTTTTCAAAACTTTATATAATAACAACTTGCTCTAAAAAATATTCCGGCTTTGAAAAATGAGCCGGAATATTATAAGAAAAATGAAATGGGATTATTATCACCTAAACTGCTTACTCCAGACGCTTTAAACGGAAAAGCAGTTGCTGAATCGCTTCTTCCAGATCATCAATGATCGCTTGTGAAAAAGATTCCTCAAACAGTTTTTCCTGAGCGATTTTCGCTTTTTTATAAAATGCCTCAATATGTTTTATATGATTCTGAGGACGTTTGGTTTCAGGTATAACAATCTCTAATGTACCTTCTAAAGCAAATGAAGTTTCTACCAGCCGATCAGTAATATCTACCAATGAAGCAATAGCCTGATCTAATGAAATATGCGCTTCATAACTTCCTCTGCCGGTAATGGACCAGTGAATTAATTTAAGACTGGAACGAAATGAAATAAGCTCTCCCAGAAAATTTGCGATTTCAGTTTTATTTGTCTTTGCAGCCATAATTTTTTGTTTCAAGTTATAAAAAATTCTTTTGGTAGTGCTCGTTCAACTCTTGTTGTTCAGGTTACTTTACCAATCTTACCGCTGTTTTCCTGTCTATCATACGCGCTTCATCGCTGGCATTTTCATCCACTGTTGCAAACTCTTCTCCATAGCCTTCCGCCTCTGGCACTTGCGCACCTACACCGGCATTTTGCAAAGTTTTCTGAACGGTTTTTGCCCTTTCATCGGAGAGTTTTTTGTTAGCCGCGTCATCTCCCTTTTTATCAGTATAGCCTCCGATTTTTATTTTCACATCAGGGAATGCTTTCAAGATAGCAGTGATGTTATCTAACTGGCGTTTAGATTCGGCAGTAGGCGTAGCTGTTCCAAATTCAAAATTCAGATCATCAAAGTTGAACCATTTATCTTTCAGCTGTTCATTCGTCGCGTTTTTATATTCATCAGACTGTATAAATTTCACCAGCTGATCTTCAATACCTCCGGGATAAGCCTGCAACTTTGTGCCGTCTGGTAAAACAACTTCTGCAAGTGTATGCGTTGTCGTGGTAGTAGTGGTAGTCGTAGTTGCCGACGCATTTACTACAGTATCTTCGGTAGCCACCATATCCTCATTTTTATTGCGGTCTTTCATTAAATACCATGCTAAAGCCCCTATACCTATCAAAAGTAAAAGCGGAAGCAGCCACTTATTTGCTGTTTTATTTTCAGGTTCTTCTTTATAAGAAACCGCAGGCGTATCATCAGGTTTTTTTACACCTGAGGCCATATTTGCCGCTCCCAACCCTAAACTTCCCAAGCTTGTAAGACCCAAAGCACTGGCGAGGTTAAAACCCGAAGGTGTAGCATCTGCAATATGTTGCTTTTGCCCCACCAGCCAGCTCGCCAAGCCGGATGCTGATAAATTATCTGTTTTTACTTTTTGTCCCAGTGCACTTAAAATAACAGGAGCAAGTGCACCTAATAATCCTGTTGCAGATTCTTTTTTTACACCTGCAAAATTTGAAATCATATTGATGATGGATACCCAGCGGTCGCTGAATAATTTGCTCAGCATACTCATAATATTGGTCACCAATGGGTGCGCAGCATTTTCTGAAAATAATGCCCCTGGGGATTCCACTACATTGCTGTCAGCAGCTTCTGTGGCCAGTTTGTGTACAGTATGAGCACCATCTGTAGTTTCAGACTTGCTTAGCAAACCAGCGAGAACAGCCGGAATGCCGGCGTCAATTACTTTTTTTACACTGTCTTCAGATTCACCAAACCGGGATGCCGCTTTAGCTGTAAACTCGACAGGAATCAAATTTTTTACGAGGTCTGTTATGTTTGCCATCTTTATTGGTTTTTGATTGGAGAATGCTCATAAAAAAATGTTGCCAATAAACCTGCCGGCAAAAAAAAACGACAGGAAAAGTCCTGTCGTTCCAAGAATAATCAATGCGAGGTATTCACTTGGCTTTCGCCGATTCTTCTTTTTTGGAAGAGGAATCGTTTCTGTCGATGGTAAAAATGATCTTCTGTTCTTTTTCATCGAAATCGGCCAATACCTTATCTCCTTCTTTTATTTTTTGTGCCAGCATTTCTTCTGCCAAAGGATCTTCCAGATATTTCTGAATGGCTCTGTGCAAAGGACGGGCGCCAAACTGCTGATCATAGCCTTTTTCTGCAATAAATTTCTTTGCACTGTCAGACAGTTGCAAACTGAAGCCAAGCGCATTCAGGCGTTTCATCACATCTTTCATGATGATGTCTATGATAAGATTAATATGGCTTTGTTCTAAAGCGTTGAAAATAACCACGTCATCTATACGGTTTAGAAACTCTGGTGAGAAAGTGCGTTTCAATGCTTTTTCGATAATACCTTTTGTAACATCTTCGGAAGAGCTCGTAGTAGCTGCGGTAGCGAAACCCACACCTGTTCCGAAATCTTTCAGCTGACGCACGCCAATGTTGGACGTCATGATTATCAGGGTGTTCTTGAAATCTACTTTTCTGCCCAAGCCATCTGTCAGTTGCCCATCATCCAATACCTGTAAAAGAATATTGAAAATATCTGGATGCGCTTTTTCTATTTCATCCAATAAGACCACTGAATAGGGTTTGCGGCGCACTTTTTCAGTAAGTTGCCCGCCTTCTTCATAACCCACATAACCAGGAGGCGCACCAATCAAACGACTGAGCGAAAATTTTTCCATGTATTCACTCATATCCACTCTTATCAGCGCTTCTTCACTATCGAACATATAACGGGCTAATGCGCGTGCAAGCTCCGTTTTACCCACACCTGTAGGACCTAAAAAGATAAATGAACCGATAGGTTTTTTGGGATCTTTCAAACCTACACGATTGCGCTGAATCGCTTTAACCACTTTACTGATCGCTTCATCCTGCCCTACCACAGCGCCTTTCAGGTCATCTCCCATACGGCGCAGTTTTTCACTTTCCGCTTCCACCATACGCATTACGGGAATGCCAGTCATCATGCTCACTACTTCCGCTATGTCTTCTTCATGAATAGGATAACGTTTGTTTTTAGCTTCTTCTTCCCATTCAGCTTTCGCTTTTTCCAATTCTTCACCCAAGCGTTTTTCTTTATCACGCAAAGCTGCCGCTTCCTCAAAGCGTTGGCTTTTTACCACTTTATTTTTTTCGAGTTTTATATCCTCAATTTTCTTTTCGAGGTCAAGAATGTTTTGAGGAACATTAATATTTTTTAAGTGTACGCGTGCGCCAACTTCATCCATTACGTCAATGGCTTTATCAGGAAGTAAACGGTCGGTCATATAACGGTCGCTGAGTTTTACACAAGCATCTACCGCTTCCTGATCGTAAGCTACGTTGTGAAATTCCTCATATTTGGGACGAATGTTGTTGAGAATCGTAATGGTTTCTTCCACACTTGGCGGATCCACCAGCACTTTCTGGAAACGACGATCAAGCGCGCCATCTTTCTCAATATACATTCTGTATTCATCCAGCGTAGAAGCACCAATACATTGCAGATCACCACGTGCCAATGCAGGCTTGAAAATGTTGGACGCATCCAGCGAACCGGAAGCGCCGCCCGCGCCTACAATGGTGTGAATTTCATCTATAAAAAGAATAACATCTCTGTTTTTTTCCAGCTCATTCATGATAGCTTTCATACGCTCTTCAAACTGACCACGATATTTGGTGCCTGCTACCAACGCTGCCAAATCCAAGCTGATTACCCTTTTATCAAAAAGCACACGAGATACTTTTCTTTGGATAATGCGCAATGCCAAACCTTCTACAATCGCGGTTTTACCCACGCCCGGCTCGCCAATGAGAATCGGATTGTTTTTCTTGCGGCGGGAAAGTATCTGGGAAACACGTTCTATTTCCTCTTCACGACCTACAATAGGGTCAAGATTCCCCAATTCAGCAAGCTTTGTAATATCGCGACCGAAATTATCCAATACCGGAGTTTTGGATTTTGAATTGCCCTGCGTACGGCGCGGCTGAAATTGTTTACGTTCATCATCTTCTTCAAATTCTTCTCCCGACTCGCCGCCATAATCGCTTGTAGGTGCATCTCCGCGAAGAATTCCCAATTCGTTTTTATAGCGTTCGTAATCCACCTCGAACTGATGCAACAATTGTGTAGCCGCGTTTTCTTTATTTTTTAAAATGGAGAGCATTAAATGTTCTGTTTCCACACTTTGGCTTTTTAAAGCCTTGGCTTCCAAAACCGTTATGCGAATTACTTTTTCCGCTTGCTTCGTAAGTGGCAGACTATTGATATTGGCGATAGGCCGATTGTTCTTGTCTTTGATGGTCAGCTCTAGTTCACGACGCAGATCTGCAAGATCCACATTCATGTTTTGCAGCACATGCACCGCAAGGCTGTCGCCTTCTCTCAGCAAGCCCAACAGTAAATGCTCTGTGCCAATGAAATCATTGCCTAAGCGCAGCGCTTCTTCCCTGCTATAAGAAATGACTTCTTTTACCTTTGGTGAAAAATTTGAGTCCATTAGGTATTTTCCTTTTTTGTTTGAATGATTAAAGTTAATAAATGAAACCTTTGCGCCGCATTATGATTGACTATAACAGTATTATTTTTGTATCGGCGCGTAATAATAAATACTCAAGTATTCTTTAAAAAAATGATTTTATGATAGAATTCAAAATTGATACCAACAATAATTACACGATTTTACAACCTGTTTTTGATCATTTAGATGAAAAAATGGCAGACAGCCTGCAGCAAAAAAGGACAGAATTGATCCATGAAGGACAAACGAACTTCATTATTGACCTTCAAAACTGTAAAACTGCTGAAGAAAGCGTTCTTCAATCTTTACTCAATCTGCATCACAGCGCTTACAATGAAAACCATTCTTTAGTATTTGCTAATTTACAGCCCGAGGTAAGAAAAGAACTTTCTTCCAATGAAGAATATCACGACATCAACATAGCGCCTACGCTCACTGAAGCTATCGACATTATAAGCATGGAAGCTCTGGAAAGAGACTTAATGAATGAAGAAGACGAAGAATAAATGGTAGTAACGATCCTTGGAAATAACTCGGCGCTTCCTGCGCATGGCAGGCACCCTACCGCGCAAGCTGTGGATGTGGTAAATGAAACCCTGCTCATAGACTGCGGAGAAGGGACGCAATTGCAAATGCAAAACTATGGCGTAAAATGGCGTAAAATCAGTCACATCTTTATCAGTCATTTACACGGAGATCATTATTTCGGGTTGCCGGGTTTGCTCAACAGCATGAGCCTTTTGGGGCGTACGACTCCGTTACATTTATATGCGCCTGCAGCGCTTGAAAGCATCATCCATCAGATACTCACTGTGGCTGACACAAGGCTTTGTTACGAATTTCATTTTCATCCGCTGCAAAATCATGAAGTAAGATTATTAACCGATACAAAAACTTTTTCGGTGAAATGTTTTCCGGTGGAGCACCGTATAGAATGTTACGGTTTTTTAATCACTCAAAAAACAAAAGGCAGAAAGCTGCTGCCGGAAAAATGCGCGGACTATGAAATCCCCGCTTACTTCTATGATCGTTTAAAACAAGGTGAAGATTATGAACGCAAAAACGGTTTTATTGTGAAAAATGAATGGGTGACAGAAGAGGGCCCGAAAGAAAAAAAATATGCTTATTGCGCAGATACCTTATTTACAGAAAGTTTTTTACAGCATATAAAAAACGCAGATCTGCTTTATCATGAATGTACTTATTTAGATGCTGATGCAGAAAAAGCAAAGAATCGTTTTCACAGTACCGCAGGCCAAGCTGCACAACTGGCAAAGAAAGCTCAGGCAGGAAAATTATTATTAGGACATTATTCCTCCAAATACCGGGATCTGGAAGAATTTGAAAAGGAGGCGAAATCCATATTTCCTGATGTGATAACAAGCATCGAAGGACAAGATTATGAAGTGTGAAAAGAAATAGTATCCATTAAACAATGTCCATTTTACATAAGATTAGTTCTTGCAGATAGACGTTCCTTTTTTTCTTAGCAGGAATATTTTGGAGTAGTTACAGTTTACGGCTGATAAACGAATCTTACCCAGTCATTATTGCTTCTATTTTGCAAGCGGCCTATGTACACACCGGCAGCTAATGTTTCAGGCAGCTCTATTTTAGTAGCGCCTTTTGCCACCTGCCTGCGCATTACCTCCGTGCCCTGCAAGCTATAGATGATAAATAAGCCGCTTTGCGTGCTGCTTAGGGTAAAGCTGCCAGCGGTGGGATTGGGATAGAGCGCCAGTGTGGAAGCAGGTGCTGCGACATCAGGCACGTCCGTAGGAAAAGCGCATTCTGCAGACGGGCAGCCCATACTATCCACACTTACTACCCAGGCATCCTGATAGCGGCCTGATGCTAATGTCGCAGCGGACATGTGCATTCCCGTCATTACAAAACCTCCGTCCGGTCCCTCATAAGCATGTATAAGATAGCCAATGAAATTGGAATCTACGTAGTAGGTGTTTTCCCATTTCAGGTTTAGGTATTTATCAAATTTCGCTGCCCAGCCGCGATTTTGGACAAACGAAAGATCTGCTTTCTTGCCGGTGATAATGTAGCCGCTGTCTTTTGTTTGCTGCATATTCCAGACATCTATATCACCGTTTATATCCGCAAAGTCATAGACTCTGTCTATCTCAAAACTATCATTTAAATGCGCTACATAACATGGAAAATTCTGGAAAGCATAGGGTTGATTTACAAGAAACGTATCCTGCGCCCCCGAACGATAGTAGCCGCCATTTTTATCAGCGGCTAATTGCCCGCCCCCATACCTGCCGGAAGTATATTTTTGCCTGATGATATTGCCGGCGCTATCCAGGATAAGGGACCAGGGATGCGGCATATAATACGTCTGAAAGTTCAGCCCAAGCTGCACCGTTTTCTTTTCCAAAGTTATAGCGCCCACCAGTATATTACCGTTTTGGAGGTACTCTACGGTAAATATATCGGTTGGCAAATTATCGGGACCCTGAAATGTCTTACTCCAGACCAAGTTTCCATTACTGTCAAGACGCTGTATCAAACCAATATAGTCTAAGAACGTACCCCCGTTCGGGAGCCTGTGACCGCAAAGCAGGTAATCTCCGTTCGCTGTAGTATCACAGCTCCAAAAAAATTCTTTATATATTGCTGTATCGGTATGTCCTTTCAATAAAACAGAGTCACCGTTTGCGGTAATTCTGTAAATACTTGCAATAACACGGGTTCTGTTAGGGTAGTGATAGCCTATATTTACAGGCATAATGTAACCTTTATTCTTAGACAATGTTCTGATTTGTGCATTTGTTCCTTTTTCATAATAAATTGAATCATTGATTAATACGGATTTTTTATTGAATTCTACTCCTTGTGAGTTAATTTCAGAGATATATAACCCAGCAGAATTTCCATTTGGAATGACAAATCCGCAAAGTACCTTATAACTATCGGCATCGTAATTTAAAATATTTAAGCCCCATTCCTGAGTAGAATCATAATCATACAACTTATTGAAATACTGCGATTTAGAAATGAAATTGCAGCAAAATAAAAGCATCCATAATAAAACAGCTTTTTTCATCGGAAAGTGATTTGATTAGAGTTTACGGTTGATAAACGAATCTTACCCAGTCATTATTGGTATTATTTTGCAAGCGGCCTATATACACACCGGCAGCTAATGTTTCAGGCAACTCTATTTTAGTATCGCCTTTCGCCACCTGCCTGCGCATTACCTCCGTGCCCTGCAAGCTATAGATGATAAATAAGCCGCTTTGCGTGCTGCTTAGGGTAAAGCTGCCAGCGGTGGGGTTGGGATAGAGGCTAAAATTATGATTGACAGCTAAACTTGTGTTTGCAGATTCGTTAAGCGGGTTTTGAGCGCCTTTTTTTGCTGCGTTGGCAGGTATCTCCGGCACAGGGAAGCTGAATCTGGCGATACCCAGGTTGTCTAAAAGGGCGGCAGCCATATAGCCCGCATAATTATTGCTGTCAGCAATAATTTGGAGCGTATCGCGCTCTGGAAGGGTTAAGCTGCTCCAGCTATTGCCGGCGCTCAGCAAATTGATGGCTTTATCGGTCATCCAGGCAAAACCCTGGTCTGCTGCTGTAGCGGCAGGGAGCTGCATCCACGCGTTTCTTGCCTGTGCATACTGCTCCGCCTGCAGGTAGAAGGGTATGGCTTCCGCATAGCGGCTGTATTGCTCCAGTATGGCTGCTGCGCTATCGTAATGATGCCTTATACCATAATCTCTGGCCATATCGCTCACGGTAAGATATTCTGTAAGGCGGATAGCGTTTTCCTTTTCCGGCGTCATGGCAGCTTCATTTTCCCTGATAGCATTCAGCTCTCCCAGCCTGAGCGAATAATCCCGATCTTCATGATCGCGTGGACAGGCGATTAATACATCATTATCCTGAAGACCTGTAAAACATGAATTATTGGTATAAACGGAGTTATTGATACAGGGATCGGGGTCGAAAGAAGTGCCTGCCTGGTTGTTATTATAGTAAACCATTTGAGTAACAAAGGGATCGGCATAGAGGTGGTTGTCGGTAGCGCAGGTATTGAAAAAACGATTACCTGCAGGAGCTGTATAATAATCAGGAAGGCCGAAACCTACACAATCTCCCTGATTTTCCCTGAGTGTGCCGGGTAAAAAAGTAGCGGTAGCCAGGTCAGACGATATGCGGGATATGCTGTTCATATCATATTTGGACGTGGTCGCTTCTAAAAAATCGTTGCATCTGAATTGCAGCCCCTGGTCAGTATTGCCGTTTTGCTGTAATCCTATACAGGCAAAATTGAGGTTTCTGAATGTATTTAAATTGACAATGTTATCAAGATCGTGTCCGTTTTTTATGGAGATTCCAATATAGCCGTTATTGCTTGCAGCAGAGACATCAAATTTATTATAGCTTACATTATAGCCTGTACAACCTACAAGGTTGGCGCTTATCTGGAAAGGATTTGCCACTTCGGGCATTTCAAAAGAATTGTATGCTAAGGTCAAGGCATTAGATGAATTAGCTACTTCCACTCCTTTCTCACAGTCTATAAAGTGATTGTGCCTGACCGCAATTGGAAGAGAAGACATATTTACGGCATAAGATGCTGTAATACCGGTATTCAAGTTCTGAAAGGTATTTCCAATTCCCGGATCAACTATACAATTCCAGTACATGTCAAATACATGACACTCCCGATCTACAATCATACCGGCATTCCATCCTCCAATTCCGTTGCCTCTTAAATCAGGATCAAACAAGTTAGGATCGGATTCAAAAAGATTGTCCCAAAAAATAGTACCGTCCAAATCATTAACAATAACATTGGTATGATGACCCCAACGCCGACCATCACTGCTTGAATAAAAATACATATCAGCCATATAATTATCAGTAATAAAATGACTGGATTCAATAGTAAGAGGATAATGAGAGGATAATCCCATGCCTGGAGTAGGATATTCGCCGGTATTAATACCTACGCGACAATTTTTCACTATACCGTTTTGCATTGTGAGTATTCCTCCACCTTTATTATTGGTTGGTTGATAGGTATTCATCCAATTATTAGCAGTTACTCCATCAAACTGTGTAGCAGTTTGATTATTTTGTAAATGATTATAAGTTCTGGTTGCTTCCCTAACGCTAACGCCTACTCTTGCATCTTCAATAGTCGAATTAACTATATTTATTACACCTTGATTAGCGCCAGTCTGAGGCTTTATGGGATTGCCTTCTACCACTATACCGTCCCACATAAAACGCTGCGATTCATTACACAATGTCATGCCCTTTAAGGTCGAATTGTCAATAATTAGCGTGCCACCGGGTTCCACAAATATGCCAACATACTGCCATGCCAGTGGATTAGGGAAGTAATCATACACGTGGTCGCGTGGGGCAAAGCTTACAGTGCAATTTTTAATATTGAGCGTTACACCAGCCGGAACAACAACCTTACATGCTAATTTTGCGTTGTTAGGAACATTCGCATTCGGCCATGTTTCAGAAGAAGAACCGCCTCCAGCTGTATATATACCAACTGCATTCCCTGCATCATAAATGCTATTAACAATTGCAGGGTTAGCAAATTTTGTTACGCTGAAATTATCATTTTGACCAGAATTATCTCCACCGATCACAAAACCTCCATCATTTGTTTTTGCTAAAGCAAAATTACAAATGTTACTTTCTTCATTTGCATGAAAATATCGTATCCAATCTCTTGGATAAGTTGGCGAAGCCTGATCTTTTGTAGAAAGAATCTCAGCATCGTATTGATTAATTCCTTTGTTATAATCTGCACATGATCCGGAAATAATATAATCACCGCAATCTAACTGTATTAGCTTGACAAAAAAATCAAGGCTGCTGAAGTGTCCTATATTCCTATTCCATAGAATAGATCCACTGCTTGGGTCTAATTTTATAATATACGCATCGGCATCAGCATAATATTCGTATTGATAACCTCTTACAGGATCATTTACCGCCTTATTGCCATGTGACCAGTAGTCTTGAAACCCATTTTTTCCATTATCATCTCCATACCCCCATAAAGCTATTCTATTTACAACGGCAGTTATTGCAATATTGCCATCATTAGTTAATATTAAGTCTGTTCCTCTTTCGTCATTATTAACCACATCATTAAAATTATCCCTGAGTATCTGGGACGCGTAACCTGTGGATGTTGGGTCAAGTAGATTACGCGCCGTAACAGGACCATATTCCCCATAATTAAAAATAATAGAGTTGAGATTGCTTTTATCATAAGTAAGAGCATAATTCTCGACTAAACCGTTGGTTAATGATATTAAAAGAATATCCTTTTCTTTTTTTAGCATTGTCTCTGGAACGTTATCAGAATTTGTTCCTGTAACAATTGTATTATCATTTGCCATACTCATATTTCCACATGCAATTATATCATAGCCGGAACCCCCTGTGGGTTTTACTATTACTTTGTTGAGTACAGTAGAACCACCCCCTATCCCTGTTTTTATATAGGAGTTTGTAACAGTGCGAGTTCCAGAATAGTTGATTGTAGCTACATAAGCAGAATTTATATCGGTGGAGATACCTGAATACCCACAAATAATGAAGTTTGTATTAGTAGGATCCATGGCGATTGAATAAGCACGAGAGAGGTCAGTGCCCGAACCTACATGAAACAAACTATTGTTTAATATAGTACCGGATTCATTAAATTCAGTTATCAAAATTCGGAGAGGTCCATCTGAACTCCCATTATCAGAAGTCTTAAAACCTGCCGCAGCATAACCATTCGGTGTTTTGATCACCTGATAGAAAATACCCCTTCGATTAGACCCTGAAGTATAGCCATTGCCAGATGAAGTCGTAATCAATTTTGACCAAACTAATTGTCCGAACCGATCAAGCTTAAATATAACCGGCATGAAACCGATACTTGCTACACTAACATACCCACAAGCTATATATTCATTTTTTTCGGTTGGTAAGATAGAAAATACCCAATCTTCCTGATCTCCAGTACCTACATTTCTATTGCCATCAAAATGCCATTGTGCCGGAACAGGTAAACCCAATTGCGCGAAAGACGATATTGCAATAAAGCTAATTAATAAAATAAGAGCGTATTTCATATGATTCAGAATTTAAGTTTAGAATAAAAATACTATGTTAAATATAATAATTTATTTTTCATTAACAAAATTTGAAAGAAAAATAAAAAATCAGAGATGCGAGGTCTCTTTCAAAATACTGTCGTGCTGCTCGCTAACAAAAGCCAAACACAGAAAATAACCACAGGCAAAAACAGCTATGAAATATGATCTGTTTCTTTTTGCTTATTTTTAATTCAGGTTTATGACATCAAGAATACTGACATTATTTGATGAGCAGGAAAAAGCTCCGGAGGAAATAATAGCCATCGGGAAAAGCCGTGCTACGGGAAAAAGAGCCGGGAAAAAAACTACACCCGACAAAAAAGAAACTGTACCGGAAAAAACAATTCCCATCTTAGATGATTGGAAACCTGTAAAGCAATATTATTCCATTGGCGAAGTGGCAGCTTTGTTTCAGATCGCCACATCACATATTCGCTTCTGGACTACACAATTCAATCTTAAAGTACGCACTACGCGCAAAGGCGACCGCCTTTATACACCGGAGCAAATATATGAGCTTCGAAACATTTACCACCTTGTAAAAGAAAAAGGATTTACCTTAAACGGCGCTAAAACCAAACTGAAAGAAAGCAAGAAAACCATCAACGAAACCGTAAGCCTTAAGCAATCGCTGCTCACCCTCCGCAATCTCCTCACCGACATCAAAAACAGGATTTAAAGAACAGATGCGGTATGATTATTGAACCAAGTATGAAAGAATAAAAAACGACTATGAGAAAATTATTTTTTCCCGCATTATTACTGATAAGTATGAACACCTTTGCACAATCGGATTACGACCGCTCGACAGACAAGGAGAACAATGAAGTAGTTTTCAAAGGACAGCTTACGTTTGAAGATTTACAGAAAGAACCTTCTTTTGAATGGTTTAAGGAAGGCGCGACAAACTACACGCCCGATAAAGAAGCGATCGCTTATTTGAAAAAAGAGCTTCCGGAGTATGAAGTAATTGTTTTTTTAGGCACTTGGTGCGATGATTCTCATGTAGAAGTTCCGCGCTTGTATAAAATACTGACCACAGCGAATTACCCGATGAGAAAATACAGTCTGTATGGAGTAGATCGCGCAAAAACCAGCAAGTATGTAGAGAATAAACTTTACAAAATAGAACAGGTGCCTACCATCATTTTAGTTCGGAAAAATAATGAAGCCGGACGCATTGTAGAGCATCCTAAAAAAAGTATTGAGCAAGACCTTGTTGAGATAATAAAAAGAGATAAATCAAGATAATAAAAAAGTCCTTTCCCGCATTAAAATAAAAATCCCCACTTTTTAAAAGCGGGGATTTTTCATAAGATATAAAGTTGAAAATTAGATTTTCCAGTCATCTACACTTCCTTCTGAAACTTCGCTTACCACATCGCTTGTAGCGTTTTCGTCATTTTCCTGATCGTGGTTATACGCATCAAAATCAAAATCAGGCATCAAGTCCGTTTTTACATAATTCACGGTTTCGGAAAGTGCATTTACAAACTTGTTGAAATCTTCTTTGTAAAGAAACATTTTGTGTCTGTCATAACCGTTATCATCAAAACGTTTTTTACTTTCTGTGATGGTGATAAAATAATCATTACCACGTGTAGTTCTTACATCAAAGAAATACGTTCTTCTTTTTCCGGCTTTTATACGTTTGCTGTAGAGGCTTTCGCTGTTGCGATTATCGTTGCTGTAGTTTTTGTTGTTATCGTACGACACAATTCTTAGTTTTTAAAAAGTTGATTTTACAAGTTGCAAATATTATATAAGAATAACAGTTTTCCAAATGTTTTTTTTAGTTCTTACTATTAATTTTTCAAAGGCGGATATTGCATTTTCAGTTCTTTCATCGCGTCCCGCACGGCTTTAGCAACCAGGTAGCACTTATACCAGTTTTGATCGGAGGGAATAATTTGCCAGGGAATGTCGTTGCAATTTTTAAAAACGTCTTCATAATACTCCAGATATTGCTCTCTTTTTTCCGCTTCTGTGAAATCGTTTTTATTGTATTTCCACATCTTTTCCGGGTTCTGCATTCGTTCTTGCAGTCGCTCCGCTTGTTCTTCTTTGCTTACATGCAGGTAAAATTTGAGGATATGCGTGGAGTTATGTCCCGTCAGCAACTTTTCAAATTCGTTGATGGCTTTCATTCTTTTTTTCGCCATCGTGTCATCCGTGATCCCGTGCACGCGTGTTACCAATACATCTTCGTAATGCGATCGGTTGAAGATCGTAATTTTTCCTTTTTCGGGAGCGCACTTATGAATTCTCCAAAGAAAATCATGCTTCAGTTCTTCTTCGGTTGGCACTTTGAAGGAATGCACCTCCACTCCCATAGGATTAATGCTTGTAAAAACATCTTTGATGAGGCCGTCTTTGCCGCTTGCGTCCATGCCTTGTATCACCACAAGCAGCGAATGTTTTGCCTCTGCATACATTCTATTTTGCAGTGAAGCTATTTCTTCAAGTATTTCTCCGGTTTTTTCTTTTGTTTCTTTTTTGTCAAAAGATTCAGGCGCTCTGGTGCTTATCTTGTCGAGCATATTATTTTAAAACAGTTTTTATAACCACGTTACCGTCATTGGAAATGATCTTTACAAAATAGATACCTTTCGCCTTATTGCTTATGTCTGTCGTATGTTGGTTGAAACCTGTATTCACTTTCCAGTTTTCAACGGCAATTACTTTTCCGGTTATATCCGAAATATTGATGATCAGATTTTTATCACGGTCGCTTACATAGTCTATGGTGAAGTTTCCATTGTTGGGATTCGGATAAAGCAGGCAGTCTAATTTTTTACCTGTAAATTCATACACGTCTGTGGTCTGAATTAATTTTTTCATAGCATCATACGCGTTTATTTTTCCGTGTCCCCAAACGTTATTGCCCGCCGCCGGAAGGTTGCCTGTATTGCCATCGATAATGGCAGTGGTGAATAAGATGTCTTTCAATTCGCTCACACTCAGATCCGGTTTTTGCTGCAAGAGCAATGCAACGATACCAGAAGCTACAGGCGCCGCTGCCGAGGTACCCGAAAATTGCGCATAATAATAAGTTTTGCCATTGGCAGGATTTACATAAGAAGTCATCACGCTGGCATTGTCTTCGCCTGTGGGTGTATAACCGGTATCATAAGAAGAAACGGAGGTTGCCACCACTAATCCGGGCGCTGTGATATCCGGTTTTATTCTTCCATCAATCATAGGACCTCTGCTGGAGAAACCGGCGATTTTATCATTAAATCCGGCCACATTAAACTGAACACCGTTTATATTTGTCCAGTGATTATTGGAAATATAAGCGCCAACAAGGAGTACAGAATCTGCGGCTCCCATCTCACTTACAGTAGAGTTGATGTTCCCATTGGTTATTCCCGGTTTGCTTAGGCTTTCAAACTCGCTTGAATATTTGTGCACATAACCGTAAAAATAAGATTCATCCCAGGCGTCAATATGCCCGTCGGTTGCTTTGTAGCTTACAACCACGCTATCCGAAGATTTATTAAAGACATTCAAGAAAATATGAGGTTTCCCGTTATTGATTTCGGCGGGAGAAGTATTTACTTCCACATAGCAGGTATCCAAACCGTTTTTGGCAATTAAGTAAAAATTCTGTGTACCGTCATTCGCACAAACAAAACCGGTTGTATTTGCAAGTGAGCCGCCATTGTATAAAGAAATTGCGCCGCAGAAGGTTTTTCCGGCTTCACCCCACGCATCCAACCAAGTGCGTTGATACACGGTATCACTAAAAGTAACAAAGGAATGGACAACAGTATCAGTGGCTGTAAAAGACTTATTTAAGTGAATTTTATTACCGCCTTCATTGCCCGCACTCATCACTACTATTCTTCCCGGGCCGGAAAGATTGTTACATGCCTGATTGAAAAGAGAAGTGCCATCATGTGCTCCCGATTGTGAACCCCAACTGATATTCACCACCGCTGGTTTCGATACACTTGTTGCATGATTGAAAATATACTTAATGCCATCTACAAAATCTGAAAAGCTGCCATGCATCCATTGATTTCCCAATGTATCTCTGCGCACACCCACCAAAACAAAATCCGACTCATAAGCGATGCCGCGATACTGGTTGTTTGTAGCATCTCCGCCTACACCTGATCCACCTGCTATACCTGCCACAGAAGTGCCGTGCATTTGTGCGGGATTATCCGTGCCTGTAGTTTTTATAACGGAAGTATCGGTAATTTCATTGCCGAATGAATAGCCCACCGGTGGTGTACCAATGCCTGCAAGTTCCCATACTTTTTTTATACGGAAAGTTTGGCCAAGCGTATCGAAAAACGCGGGATGGTTATAATCAAATCCAAAATCTATGATACCCATTACCACATCTTTTCCACTATAGCGCATGGGCAAGTTATACCCTGCCTGCGCAGAATCTACTTTGGTTTTTCTTTTTGCAATATCCAACGCGGGAAAAACAGGATTATCCGCTTCTATGGCTTTTATACCTTGAGTTTCCGCAAAAGTGAGTAACTTATCATAAGGCACTTTTACCGTCCAGATATCGCCGGCTTTGGTGCCTATTTTCACACCCAGATTCATTAAATTTCTCTCTGCTAATGCAGCATCCGAAACTTTGATCAGCGCATTTAAATAATATTTTCCATCCGAAAGTATTCTGAAAGTGTAATCTCGCATAACGTTATCCGCGTTTCTGCCGGTTTTCAGTGTTGTTATTAAGCCTTGTGTTCTTGCTGAGAGCTGCGGCTTTTCATTATGCTGAGCCGCTGCCAACAAAGATGCGCATGATGCTAAAAGCAAGGTGTAAAATTTCTTCATGTCTTATGATTTACGATTATAAGATGGGATAGTAAATCTAAGATTTTTCCGGTCAATTATTACTTATGATTATGAATAAAAGATTGAATATCCTTATATAAAGGATTGAAGGTGTTGAAGAATTGCGTGATCATAGGAATATGTTTACGACCGTTTATCACTTTGTAAGTAATGTCTGCATTATAAGATCTGGCTTTATTTACAAAACGCTGCGCGCAGATGATAATTGTAGCGTAAGTGCGACCGCCGGTGTAGACAAGCATAGGAGGAGATTTATGTTGTAAATAAAAAATAGCCGATGCTGATTTCCATGACGCCTCATCCTTTCCGAATATTTGCAGATAAGAATTATCCGGGCCATAATCCACTTCCTTCATATAACGATACATATCCAATCCCGCAGGATCTATAAGAATAATCCCTTTTACTGGATTTTCCGTTCCCCACGTTTTGTAATAAGTTGTATCCAAAGATGATAAGGCAGCCAACTGTGCTCCTGCGGAATGACCAGCAACAAAAATTTCGTTCGGATCGCCACCATATTGTTGAATGTTCTCTTTTGCCCACTTTACTGCCTGTGCGGCGTCCATCGTCATTTCTTTATATGTTGCAAGCGGGCTTTTTGGATAATCGGGAATGACGGTCACTACACCTTTACGCGCCCAGCGACTACCGAAAAAACTATACAAACCCTTCCTGCCAGATGTCCAGTTACCGCCATAAAAAAATACCAGCACAGGTTTTAGTTCTTTCTTTTTGACGGGCGCATAAATATTCAACTTTTGCGGATGCTGACTGGAGGATTGTGTATAAGGAATGTCTTTGCTCCGTTTTATTTCGGTAAATGCGCAGTTTTGAAAAAGCAGTAGTAATAATAAAACGGGAAGGGAACACGTTTTCTTGAACATAGAAACGAAAGTAAAAATAAACAAAAAGCCCAGTAAAAAACTGAGCTTTTGAATGATGTCGGGACGACTGGATTTGAACCAGCGACCACACGCCCCCCAGACGTGTGCGCTACCGGACTGCGCTACGTCCCGATTGTTTTTTTGAGGTTGCAAATATAAAGGAATGTTCTTTCTCTGCAACTAAAAGATCAATACAAATCTGCCGTGATCAGTTTCAAAAATTCAGACCTCGTTTCATTGGCTTCAAACTGCCCGCTAAACGCAGATGTTGTTGTAAGGCTGTTTTGCTTGGAAACACCGCGCATCATCATACATAAATGTTTGGCTTCTATCACTACTGCCACTCCCAGAGGGTTTAAAGTTTCCTGTATGGCATCCAATATTTGATGTGTCATACGTTCCTGCACTTGCAATCTTCTTGCAAAACAATCTACTACCCGGGCTATTTTACTCAAACCGGTTATCCAGCCATTGGGGATATAAGCGATATGCGCTTTGCCGAAAAACGGAAGCATGTGATGTTCGCACATTGAATACAATTCAATATCCTTTACAATCACCATTTCACTGTAAGACTCATGAAACTTTGCGGAATTAAGAATGGCTTTTGCATCCATATTGTAGCCGCCTGTTATATATTGCATAGCCTTTGCTATACGTTCAGGCGTCTTTATAAGTCCTTCGCGTTCTACATCTTCACCAAGTAAGCCAATAGCGTTTGAATAATATTCCGCCAACTTTGCCGTTACATCTTCATCGTAAATTTCTTGTTTTATATAAGCCATTCTATAGTTTTTATTACATATTTTACCCTAAGTATTCCACATAAATACGCGGTGTTTCAAAAAGCTTTACACTGTGAAGCTGCGCCCCGTTTTTAATGATATGAGGTTTCAATTCATTCCAGATGCCGATGGCAAAATTTTCTGCACTTGTAAAAGTATCTTTCATAAAATCTACGTCCACATTCAGATTCCGGTGATCTACTTTTTCCACTATGACATCTTTGATAAGATCTCCAAGCGTTTTGGCATTAAAAATAAATCCGGTTTCAGGATGTGGATCTCCCTTTACCGTAACATGCAATTCATAATTATGTCCATGCCAGTTAGCATTAGCACATTTGCCGAATACTTCCGTATTTCTGGCGTCATCCCATGCTTTATTATAGAGTCGGTGCGCGGCATTAAAATGCTCCACGCGAGTCAGATATACCATTTCATTTTAATTATCTTGCAAAAGTAGTATTGCCAAACAATTTCACAAAAAACAGATAGATGAACCTCCTGCTCACAGCCGCAACAGAAATGGAAATTACAGCCACGCTTGATTTTTTAAAAAAAGAATACAAACAATTGGGCGCTGATCTGTTTTTCAACGAAAAAAATAAAATTCAGGTCTTATGCACAGGAGTCGGCATGTTAGCTACTTGTTTTCAACTTACAAAAGTACTTTCCGAAAAAAATTTTGATCTTGTAGTCCAGGCAGGCATCGCCGGCACTTATGATTCCTCAGTGGAATTAGGCGCATTATTTTCGATAAGCTCGGAAACATTGGGAGATTTAGGCGCTGAAGATCATTATGCTTTTCTGGATGTTTTTGAATTAGGATTGAATGATAGAAATGATTTTCCATTTTCTGAGGGTAGTTTGGTCAAGCCATCCGACAATTTTCCATTTCGCGTTCCGTTAAAAAGCCTGACCTCCCTAACTGTAAACACCGCATCCGGCAGCGATATTACTGTAGAAAAACGCTATAAAAAATACGGTTGCTCCATAGAGACGATGGAGGGAGCGGCGCTGCATTACGTATGTTTACAAAAAGGCATTCCTTTTATACAAATCAGAAGTATTTCAAATTATGTGGAAGCAAGAGACAAATCCAAGTGGAAAATCAAAGAAGCACTGAAAACCCTCAATGATTATCTGATCCGAGAATTGGCATAGACGCAGAAAGCTACCCGGGTGAGTAGCTTTCATATTATGCAAAGTTTTCCAATTTTAATGAGTTTCCTCACCTGCTTTCACCGGCACGGTTTGCGGTATAAAGTCATTTCCGTGTCCATCATCTTTATAATCATACGCCCAGCGGTGTACTTCAGGAATTTCACCTGGCCAATTTCCATGTCCGGGATTAATGGGCGTTGTCCATTCCAGCGTGGTAGATTGCCATGGATTCGTTGTAGTAAGTTTTCTTCCCCGGAAAATACTCACAATGAAATTTACTACAAATAGCAATTGTCCAAAGAATACAATAATCACCACAATACTGATAAATGAGTTGAGATCGCTGAATTGCTTGAACGATTCCCAGGAACTGTAATCGTAGTAGCGACGCGGCATACCGGCAATACCTTCGTAGTGCATGGGCCAAAATATTAAATACGCTCCTGCAAATGTGATGAAGAAATGGAAATAGGCAAGAGTATTGTTCATATATCTTCCAAACATTTTGGGGAACCAGTGATAAATACCCGCGAACATTCCGAAAAATGCTGACACGCCCATTACGATATGAAAGTGCGCAATTACAAAGTAAGTATCATGAAGGTGAATATCCAAAGCGGAGTTTCCTAAGAAAATACCAGTAAGACCACCAGAGATAAAGAGCGATACAAAGCCTAATGCAAACATCATCGGTGGCGTAAAACGAATATTTCCTCTCCAGATGGTCGTAAGCCAGTTAAATACTTTCACTGCAGAAGGTACTGCGATAAGTAGTGTCAGCAGCACAAATATAGAACCCAAAAACGGACTCATCCCTGTTACGAACATATGGTGCGCCCACACGAGAAATGCCAGCACAGTAATACCGATCAGAGAAATAATCATTGCGAAATAACCAAATATAGGTTTGCGGCTGTGGCAGGCTAATACTTCGGACGTAATACCCATACCCGGCAACATAATGATGTACACTTCCGGATGACCTAAGAACCAGAATAAGTGCTGATACAAAATTGCGGATCCGCCAATATGTGGCAAAGCTTTGCCTCCTATAAATATCTCAGACAAGTAAAATGATGTACCAAAGTTTCTATCAAAAATCAATAATACAAAGCCCGAAAACAATACAGGGAATGAAAGAACACCTAATACGGCTGTAAAAAACAATGCCCAAATCGTAAGCGGCATACGGGTCATACTCATGCCTTTCGTACGCATATTCAGGATGGTAGAAATATAATTCAATCCGCCAAGTAGCGATGACACTACAAACAATGCCATGCCAATCAGCCATAGATCCATACCTACGCCTGAACCTAATGAGGCTTCTTTAAGAGCACTTAACGGAGGATATGTTGTCCAACCTCCTGCTGCAGGACCAGTTTGTACAAATAAAGAAATGAACATGATCACACTAGCAACAAAGAAGAACCAGTAAGACAGCATATTCATAAAAGGCGATGCCATATCGCGGGCGCCGATTTGCAGAGGAATAAGCAAGTTGGCAAATGTACCGCTCAATCCCGCAGTCAATACAAAGAATACAAGAATGGTACCGTGCATGGTTACCAAGGCATAATAAAATTCAGGTGTCAGCTTTCCGCCTTTTGCCCATTCTCCTAAAAATTTTTCCATAATAGGAAATGTTTCATTGGGAAAGCCCAATTGCAAGCGGAAAAACACGGAAAACAAAGCGCCGATAATAGCCCATATAATACCCGTGATTAAGAATTGCTTCGCAATGATCTTATGATCCTGGCTGAAAATATATTTGGTGATAAAATGCTGATCGTGTGCATGATGCTCGCCATGATGCTCATGATGGTCGCCTTCCATGTGTCCACCTTGTCCTATATTAGGGCTGTCGATTATTACTTTTTCACTCATTTTTTATTGTTTTAATGCAGCTTCCAAAATGATTTATTTGGAAGTTGTATTCATTGTAATAGCTTTAGTTGAATCTTGTGATGGTACAGCGCTGGAGTCTGTTGCAGGTGCCACTACCGGATTTTGAATCGCATAATAAGGCTGTTGTTTATCCAGCCATGCTTTGTGTTCTGCTTCAGTTTCCACAATTACAGTTCCTCTCATGGAATAGTGTCCTTTACCGCACATTTGATCACAGGAGATTTCATAAACGAAATTAGGATTTCCTGTAATTTTTTTCATTTCTTCAGTGGTATATTTTGGCGTAAACCAAAGCGTAGTGATAATGCCAGGCACCGCATCCATTTTAAGCCGGAAATGTGCCAGCCCTACATCATGAATCACATCGCGCGATCCTATAATAAGTTTTACAGGCTTGTCTTTTACAATATGCAGTTCTCCATTTTCAGCAATGATATCATCGGCATTCGCTTTATCATTCCAGTCAAGCCCCAATACGTTTTTTGCATCGTCTATTTTACGGAAGTCTCTCTTGCCTAACACACCATCAGCGCCTGGATAGCGGATCAACCAGTTAAACTGCTTCCCGACAACTTCTACGATTTGTGCATTGGCAGGAGCCTGAGAGGTCATGTGAAACCAATTGCGTAAGCCTACTGCAACCAGAGACGCCATGGCAATGGCGGGAACGGTAGTCCAGAGCAATTCAAGTTTATTATTGTGCGGGAAGTAAAATGAAGTTCGTTTTTCTGTTGATTGGTATTTAAACGCAAACCAGAATAGAAGTGCTTGTGTAATAAAGAATACGATTCCCGTTACGATGATGGTTATATAAAACATGAAGTCGTATTTTTCTCCATGCTCTGATGCAGCTACAGGCAACATTTTAGGCAGCATCATCATGTGACATTCCCAAATTCCCCACATCCCGAGCACGAAAAAGGCCACTAATAGCCATGCCATTAACCGATTGACTTGTTTTCTTACTTTTTCTTCTCCCCGGAGAATGGTAGCATATTCACTTGCTTTGGCTATTTGGTAGATAATGATAAATACCAGCGCTACAATTGCTATAAATATAAATCCCGACATGGTCAGTTATTCTTGTATTTTACTAATGTTATTTTTCTTTATTTTCCTTCAGATTCTTTAATGTTCCTAACTTTGATGTAATATGGATTCTTTCAACAGTAAATGATTGGTAGGTATTAAAGATTCTTTAGAAAGTGTAGTAGCTACAGAGCGAATCAGCACCCCTGCAAATCCTGCAAAAATCCCAAACTCATACCAACTTAAATGCCAGTGTTCTCCCAAAGGTCCAGGCATGGTCATAATGTAAAAATCCAACCAATGTCCAAATATCAACACCAACGCCATAAAAGTTACGGTAAAATAATTACGCTTGCTCGGACGGCTCATCAAAATTAATATCGGCATACAGAAGTTGATGATAAACGTAGAATACCAAATCATACTGTAAGGTCCATGCTGGCGGATCTTAAAGTACCAGGTTTCTTCCGGTATGTTGGCATACCATATCAACATATACTGATCAAACCATACATAAGTCCAGAAAATACTGAAGGCGAACATAAGTTTACCCAAATCATGGACATGTTCTTTGTTTACGATTTCAAGATTTCCTTGGTTTTTAAGATAAACAACCCAAAGAAGAATCAAGGACATCGCACTTACGAAAGCGCTTGCCCAGTTATACCAGCTAAACATGGTAGAATACCAATGCGCGTCAATACTCATAATCCACATCCACGGCGTTGTACTCATTTGTGTAAGCGCATAAATTACCAGAAAGGCACCCGACCATCTTATCATATTCCAGTAATTTCTTGTACTGTTCTTCGGGGCTTTATCCTGAGCAATAGATATCGCACGGAATTTATAGCCAAAAAATGACCATACTGCGATAGTAACAATTGTAAATCCGGCAAACATGGTTGGATTCAGAAACGCGCTTTTCCCTTCCAATACTCTGTCTCCGTGTGGGTGTGCCCAATGATAAATGGGGTTGTGTCCGTCGATATTAAAGACAAATGCCACGCACATTAATATGATACCGGCAATCAATCCGAATATCCACACGTTGGCTCCAATGGCTTCAGGGATTCTTTTGTAAGCTACAATCCATCCACCCTGCGCCAGTGATGCTGCTGCCTGAATAAAAATACAAGCTACGCACATCAGCAGGAAAAATAGACTGTTTTGCAATAGTACAAGCCAAAAACGTGTTCGCTCAGCGTGCATTATTTCATGATCAGCCGCATGGCTGTTCATCAACGTTACGGCACCGATGATAAGTGTAATAATACCAATCAATATCAATACCATGCTGGTGGTCTTTAGCCTTGCCGGTATCTCAAAACGATCATTCATGGGTATTTATTTAATTTTATTTATGGTTAAGTTTCTAATTATTTCTTTGTGCTATCAGCAACAGTCATAGCGATTTTTCCGCTGGTACTGTCTTTACTTCCTGTTCCAAAAATAAAGGATGCACCTCCGTTTTCCGCCTGCACTTTCTTTATATAAGCTATTACCTGCCAGCGTTGATGAATATCTAATTGAGATGCATAAGATCCCATCATATTCTTACCATATTTTACAGCGGCATACATTTGCCCAACGGGCATATTCAGGTATTTTGCATCTTTAAAATTGGCAGGAGCTGCGGCAAATTTGCCATTACCTCCGTTATATAAAGGTCCGTTTCCATCCAGATTTTGTCCATGACATACCCCACAATAGATATCAAACAGGCGTTTCCCTTCTTTTAGCTGATCATCTGAAAAACGCAGATTTGTCGTAAAGGTTCTATAAGCAACCGTATCCCCTTCCATCAAATGATCCGGCAGTTCATGACCACGTGCCACTGTACCCGGCACTGGCAACTGGCTTACCTGCCCTCCTCTAAAATAAGAAGAATCTCCTTGCGTATAAGCATCATAAGCGCGGGAGTAGGTCATATCCGGCGCATATATTCTCCCCGGATTACGACGTTTACCGCCACTGTTGCACGCAGTCATTGCCATACCTACTATGAGTGCGCCAACTATTATGCTTTTTGTTTTATTCATATTTGTCAGTATCAATTTATAAGACACTAATTATTATTATCAGTTTATGCGTGAGCTGTCACTATTCCTTTTTGATAATCTTCTTCCTGATCCCATCTTCCATACCACCATTCAGATTCGGCCACCTGAACATAAGTTTCATTAGCGCCGGTAGATTTCAAAAAATCCAGAACTTCCTGCTCAGTTGTATGTTCATTCAATTCTATAGTAAGTACAAATGTATCGTCCGTTTGGCGCGGATGAAAAACGTGTTTTTTCACACCGGGCATTATCTGGTTTAAATAACAGAATGTCAAAACCATTCCTACAGCGGCGAACAATACAGTAAGCTCAAACGTGATAGGAATAAATGCCGGCAACGACCAATGGGGTTTACCACCGAAATTGATAGGCCAATCGCTGGTAAAGATCCAGGACATGAAACCCAGTGCCGTGGATGTACCTGTAATACCGTAGATAAAACCAGCCACATGCAGATCCGTATCTTTTAACCCCATTACCTGATCTAATCCGTGCACAGGAAACGGAGTATAGACATCGTGCATCTTGTAGCCGCTATGACGAACTTTCTTAACGGCCGGAAACAATACTTCCTCGTCAAAATAAGTAGCTACTGCAAATTTTTTTACTGACATATTATTTCGTCAAAATTTAATATTCAAATTACTACAACGCTTATTCTAATGATGCGCTTGCTCTTCTACAAACTTCTCCGTGCTTGTTTCTTCTATAACTGCCATCTTATTCTTCTGCGCTTCACCCGATGTTTTCAATACAAACTTGATCTCTGCTATCGCTATCACAGGGAAGTATTTTGCAAATAAGAAGAAGCAAGTAAAGAATAGTCCGAATGTTCCTAAATAAAATCCAACTTCCGGCCATTCAGGAGAATAATACGTCCAGGAACTTGGCAGGTAATCGCGGTACAGCGAAGTAACAATGATTACAAAACGTTCAAACCACATACCGATATTCACCACAATAGACATGATAAACGTAAACACGATATTTCTGCGAAGTTTTTTGAACCAGAAAAGCTGCGGAGATACCACGTTGCACGTCATCATCGCCCAATAACTCCACCAATAAGGTCCCATAATACGCCATTTAAAAGCATCCTGCTCATAAACCACCTGGCTGTACCATGCCATGAAAAGCTCTGTGAGATAAGCTACGCCAACAATAGAACCCGTAAGCACAATTACTTTATTCATAGCTTCGATGTGACCGATTGTAATATAATCTTCCAAACCCATGATACTTCTACAAACGATCAGGAGTGTCTGCACCATCGCGAAACCGGAGAAAATCGCTCCTGCAACAAAGTAAGGAGGGAAGATTGTAGTGTGCCAACCAGGAATTACAGAAGTAGCAAAGTCAAAAGATACAATAGTGTGTACAGAAAGTACGAGTGGTGTGGAAAGACCCGCTAATACTAATGAAAGCGCTTCATGACGTTGCCAGTTCTTAGCGCTGCCCGTCCAGCCGAAAGATGCAAGTCCGTAAGATAATTTTCTGAATTTCGTCTTTGCACGATCACGTACAGTAGCAAAATCCGGAATAAGGCCCGAATACCAGAAAAGTAATGATACAGTGAAATAAGTAGAGATCGCGAACACGTCCCAAAGAAGTGCGGAGTTAAAATTAGGCCATAAAGGACCGCGTGTATTAGGATAAGGAAGTACAAAAAAGCCATCCCATACACGACCCATGTGAAAAATAGGAAACTGACCTGCACACATTACTGCGAAAATCGTCATCGCTTCCGCAGCACGGTTCACCCCTGTACGCCAACCCTGACGGAAAAGCAGCAGGATAGCGGAGATAAGCGTACCGGCGTGACCAATACCTACCCACCATACAAAGTTGGTGATGTCCCAACCCCAGCCAATCGTTCTGTTGATACCCCAAGTCCCTAAGCCCCAATATACAAACCAGATAACGGAAAAGGCGCCAAAGCCGAGCAAGAGTAAAGAGAAGAAAAAACCTACATACCACATACGGCCCGGTTTGGATTCTATGGGGCGTACGATGTCTTCAGTTACCTGGTGATAATCTTTGTCGCCATCTACCAGCGGCTCTCTTACAAACGATTCGTATTTTAAATGCATAACGCTATTAAAAAAGTCAAAATTTATTTATCACAGTTGCAGTAAATCAGATTTACTACAGGTTATTCTACAATCCAACATTCAGACTATGCGAAGTTCTAAATGTGTTTATTATGAAAATCATCATTAGGGAAAGTTTCTTCTTCACCGTTCATCACCGCGTCTTTCACTAAATGATCCGTATTTCTCACTTTGGCCAAATAATTTACGTTTGGCAAAGTGTGTATTTGTTCTAATACGTAGAACATACGCTCTGTCTGGTCTTTTGCACGTTGCTTATAGATAGCGCTGTCCTTGTCATTTACATTACCAAACAGGATCGCATCTGTAGGACAGGCCTGTTGACAAGCGGTACGAGCTTCTCCGTCACGCATGGGGCGACCTTCTTTTTTGGCGGCCAGTTTTGCGTCTTGCAAACGCTGCACACAAAATGAACATTTTTCCATGACACCGCGGCTGCGCACGGTAACATCAGGGTTCAATACCATTCTGGTGAGATCACTGTTCAGATCATCACGGCGGCCGTCTTCATATTGATTATCCTGGAAGCAATCTGCACCATTCCAGTCCATCCAGTTAAAGTGACGTACTTTATAAGGGCAGTTGTTTGCACAGTATTTGGTACCGATACAACGGTTATAAGCCATTTGGTTAAGTCCTTCACTGCTGTGGTTGGTGGCAGAAACCGGACAAACGTTTTCACAGGGTGCATTATCACAATGCTGGCACATCATCGGCTGGAATACGGTTTGAATCGTATCCGGATCATCAGGCATACCACTAAAATAACGGTCAATACGGATCCAGTGCATTTCCTGGGATTTCAATACATGGGTTTTACCCACTACAGAAACATTATTTTCTGCCTGACAACCCATTACACACGCACCACATCCAATACAGCTATTCAGATCTATAGACATTCCCCAGTGAATACCGGGAGAAACATAATTAGGATAAAGCGTACCGTTTTTTCTGAATCCTTCTTCCATATCACGAATGTCGCCGGGACCTTCCTGATGGCTGGCTTCAGTATTTTCATGTACTGCTTCAGCATGTCCTGCACCTTCATTATTCTCTTCGTCCCAAGGCAGGAAGCTGTATTTTGCAATTTCTTCCTTGCGTTCTTCCTGAAGTTCAAGCGGGTTTTTCTTAAATTCTTCTAATGTATATTCATGAATGACGGGGCGACCCTCATGACTCATGTGCGTCTGAGTAATCGCTACATCATATTTATCAGCAGTTTTATCAATTGTCGCAGTAGTATGGAAATCAAATGTAGTACCGTTCCATACACGGAAAGGATAAGCGTTTTTACCTGTATTGGCAGCAGCGCGTCCTACTTTTTCATCTCGTCCATATCCAAGCGCTATCGCTATTACATCATTATGCATACCAGGTACTACGACCATAGGTAAAGTAAGTTCCTGTCCGTTTGCCACAACCTTCAGCACACGCTTTTTAGTGACTACTTCCGTAATGCTGGTAAGTTCTTCATTCAGTTCTTTGGCCTTCTTCGGTGAAATGCATACATAGTTGTCCCAAGTAGCTTTGGTTATCGGGTCTGGCATTTCCTGCAACCACGGATTGTTGCTCCATGCGCCTCCGTGCCCGATGGCTATTTTCTGGTAAAGGATTACTTCTATTCCTTCGCCTGCTTTCTTCGCTTGTATATTGCTGATAGCGCCATTTACATTTCCTGAGAAAGAAGCACCGGACATAGGTCTTGTTACTTTGCCATCTGACAATGAAACAGAACCATCTTCATCCAATTTCACACTTTCAACCGTGAAACTTCCTCCTGTTTCAATAACACCCTCTTGAAGCGCTTTATCCAAATTAGCCTGACCTCCTAAAAATTTTGTCCAATACTGATTCCAATATTGACCGTAAGTCATACCGGCATTAGACCATATCATTAAGCTGTCTTGAAACGCACGTGTTTTAAAAATCGGCGCAATGCCTGGTTGCATTAAGCTGTAATAGCCGGTTTTAGGCTCCGCATCTCCCCAGCTTTCCAGATAATGATTGTCCGGAATAAGGTATTTGCAATGCTGTGCCGTTTCATCTTTTTTTACTGCGAATGAAACCGTCAAAGGCACTTTTTTAAGACCCTCTGCAAATTTAGTTCCCTGAAAATAATCATAAACGGGGTTAACATCCTGAAGCAAAACAGCTCCAACATTTCCAGCATTCATCGCATTCACAAGGTTTACAATGTCACTATCAACACCTTGTTTATAATTGCTGGTAATCGCCCAGTTGATTGTAGCGCCATTAGCTCCTATCGTGCTGTTAATAGCATTGACAACCGTTTGAACGTTCACATCATTCGAACCACAAACTACCAAACCATTGCCTTTTTTAAGGTCGGCAGCCGCTTTGGTGATCAGTTCGTTTAATTTTTTACTTTGAAAAGAAGGTGCTGTTCCATTTACCGCATTGTATAAAGCTACCGCAACGGCACTATATTCGGATGGTTTGCATACTGCGCGCTCATCAGCAGAAGCGCCTGAAATAGTGTGGTTCGCTTCTACCTGATAATGTTTGGACATCACAGGATTCTTTGCACTGATCTTACGACCTTGAGAATATTGCTTAGCAAATTCAATAGGCGCCAGCCAGGTGCCCAGAAAATCGGCACCGATACTTACAATGGTTTTAGCATTATCGAAATGATAGGAAGGTAACGCGCGTTTGCCATAACTGGCTTCGTTTGCCAGCAACATACCAGAATAAGAAACCGCATCATATACAATGTGTTTGAAATTCGGATATTTTGCAGTGAATTGCACGATAATATCTTTGCTAGTAGGGCTTAATATGGAAGAAGTAACTAAATAACTTTCTTTGGTATTGGAAGCGAGGGCATCTTTCACCATTTTGTCTATCGCTTCAAAAGTCATTTCATGACCGTCTGCATAAGGCTGGCGAAGACGCGCCACATCATACAAATTCAATACAGAAGCTTGAACTCTTGCATTGGTAGCGCCTTTGGTAATGGAGGATTTTTCGTTTCCTTCTACTTTAATGGGGCGACCGTCTCTTGTTTTAATTACAATAGGGCAATAATCGCCGCCATCCACAAACGTAGAAGCATAATAGTTAGGTACACCCGGCTGAATGTCTTCCGGCTTTATGGCATAAGGAATCACCTTACGCACGGGCATTTCACAGCTTGCAGCCAACATAGCTGCTGCAGTGCTGAAACCTAAATATTTCAAAAAGTCACGACGGGGAGTAGTGGCATCCAAAAGTTTGCCGCTAATATCAAACGGTAATGGTTCATTAAACTCATCCGTTTGTTGTGGAGCTTCTTTTGATTGAAGATCTTCCACGCCCATCCAGTATTGTTTTTGACTCATAAATAATTTAAAAATTCAAAAAGCAAATTTCAAAAAAGCAATTTCTTAATACGTTTATTCTGTACTGTTTAGCTAAGTCCTTTCTATAGATTAATAGTGACATTTTTGACATTCCAACCCACCAATATCTTCTACAGTAACGCCAGCACGTTTACCTGCTTTGATTTCTTCATGATATTTTTCAAAAATGCTGTAATAATTATTATCTGCAAACTGTACTTGCGTTTGTCTGTGGCAGTTGATACACCATCCCATTGACAACGGCGCAAACTGATAAACTTCGTCCATGGTTTCTATAGGTCCATGGCAACGCTGACATTGCACTTTACCCACTTTTACGTGTTGTGAGTGGTTGAAGTAAACATGATCGGGCAGGTTATGAATTTTTGTCCATTCAATAGGATGTGTAATAATATTGCCATTCGCATCACGTCTGTAATCTTTCTTTTCAGGATCCCAGCCGGTGTATTGGTATAACTTCTGAATTTCCGCAGTACCATCTACTTCCTTGCCTTCCATAGTAATAAGTTTTTCTTCGCCGGTATATTCTTTAATTTGCTTGTGGCAGTTCATACACACATTAGGCGAAGGCACCATTGCCTGGCGGCTTTTTTCTGCACCACTGTGGCAATACAAACAGTTGATCTGATTAACGCCTGCGTGTACTTTGTGAGAATAGAAAATCGGTTGTAAAGGTTCGTAGTTCTGTTGGCGACCCATTTCTACAGCGCCGTTGGTAATCCAATAACCACAGAAGATAGTAACCAAGATAACACCAATCGCTATAAATACTTTATTTCTGTAAAAAGGAACTTCGGTTTCGTTAGGAAGACCTTCTTTGTCATTCGCTACGCGACGCAAACCGTAATTGGCACGCCACAAAATAATCATCAGCGCTACGAGAGAAAGCGTGATAAATGTATATAACCAGGTGTTTCCTCCCTGGTCTTGGGAATTAGAGGTATCAGCAGCACCGCCGGTATCTTTCTTCGGAGGTTCTACAGAGTTTACATAAGCAACGATTGCGTCAATTTCCTCCACTTTCAAATTCGGGAAAGCGGTCATCGCCGTTTTATTCCATTTCGTATAGAGGTCGTTGGCATATTTATCGCCGCTGGCTATAACGCTGGCAGAGTTGTGTACCCAATTGTGAATCCAGTCTTTACTGGGCACGCGTCCGTCCACACCTTTCAGTGCGGGGCCGGTTGCATCTTTTAAGGGATTGTGACAAGAAGCACAGTTGGATTGGAATAATGCTTTACCATCTTGCGCCCATAGGCCTGAATGGCTGATGAACAGCGTGAATATCAGTATGATGGAAGTCCTTGCGAGTTTCAGATACATTGCTTTTTTTGATTCTGACACAGGAATAAATTATCGGAAATTAGCTTTCCATTGAGAGAAACGAGGGCAAAACTACAACACAAACCTTAAAACTAATAGCGATTTTTGAAAAAAATTTTCCTTATTTGACAAGGGTTTCAGCCCATATTTTATTAATGACAATTTTTTTGTGTCATTTTTTTGTCAGGATTTTACAGTCAAAAAAGGCTATTAATACGCTTTCTATAGCTCCGCTGAAACTTTTCATTTAGCCGGAATGCTTCGGATAATCTTACAGGATTTTGGAATTTATTCCTCTTCGTCATCACCGCCGATAGTTACGCTTACTCCTTTGGTTTCCTTTACGTCGAGGTTCACTTTGGGCGGTTTACTGCCGAACTTCCAGGTATTATTATCGGGTGTGCGGTCTATCAGTTTATGATAAGGATCAATACCCGCGCTCGCTGGTTTTTCATTGACTACAAATTCGAATGTTTTTTCCGGCTGATCCATTTTTATACGTTGCAGCAGCAATTCCTTTTCTGTAGTTTTTCCATCCAGTTGCTGATCTGCGAATATGCCTACATCCATATAATCCGCTACAGGTATTTTGGTTTGTTTTCCTATACTATCGGATCTGAATTTGGCGCTGCCCACGGTCAGTTTCACTTTATATTTTCCGTCTGTTATTTGGGTGTAAGAAAGGTCTTTTACATAGTTTTCATAGATGGTGATGGTTTCAAACATATCATGAATAATATACTTGAGGCTATCAGGTGTAGCGGCGCGGATATAATTTACAAACTCAATGGAATTGGTATAAGGCGGCTCCTGAAAAGCGACGTGTTGCAGGTATTGTTTCAGCGCATTGTTCAAAACTTTTTCTCCCAGGTAATCTCGTAGGGAATACATGATGACGCTGCCTTTGTTGTAATGAATATACGCCTGGTTTTCACAAAGCATCAACGGCACTTCTTTTTTATTTTCAAAAGCCCTGCCTTTCAGGTAATCATCCATCTCATATTTCAGGAATTTTTTCATAGCCGCTTTTCCGTATTCTTTTTCCATCACCATCAGCGCGCAATACTGTGACATGGTTTCAGACATTAATACACTTCCCTGTACATTGCCGCCGATCACCTGATGTGCCCACCACTGATGCGCCACTTCATGCGCGGTTACATAAAAAGGAACATCAATTTTATCCGGGTCGTCATCTACTTTGGCAATAAAACCGATGGCTTCGGAAAAAGGAATGGTGTTGGGAAACGACTGTGCAAAACTTGCATAACGCGGAAACTCAATAATGCGCACTTGCTTGTGCTGATAAGGGCTGAAATTCGCTGTATAATACTCTAACGATTTTTTGATGCTTTTGATCATCCGGTCCAGATTATATTCATGCCCTTTGTTGTAATAAATTTCAATGTTTACATCATTCCATTTGTCTTTTTTCACTTCGTAGCGTGCGCTTAGGAAAGAGTAAAAATTAAGAATAGGGCTGTCCATCTTATAAGAAAAATATTTCCTTCCGTTTTCGGTCCATTCCTTTTGCAGATAGCCGGGCGCTATCGCTATCTGGTCAGCATCGGTACTTACTATCGTTTCAAAACGAATCCAGTCTGCATCATCAGATATATAGGTATTCATTCTTGCAAGAGAATCATTGACAGCGGCCATTCTTGGTTTTGGTGGTAAGCCGTATTTTTTTCTTGCAGCATTAGCGCCCAATTCTGCATTGGCGTTATAACCAATGGATGGGAAATATCCGTTGTTGAAAAAGGTGCCATTATAAACAATTGATGTTTCTGTACTTCCATTCTCAAACCCGTGTGGAGCAAAGCGCATATCAAACTCAAAAAGCAAGGAATCACCCGGCATTAAAGGTTGCGCCAGTTTGATGATTTTGGTGCCAAATTCATGATCATCTACCAATATTTTAAAGTCTTTATTTACAGTAAGTTTCGCATAGGTAACTTTTTTGTCATTGCCGATATAGTCTATTAAGATCGTATCTACCGGCATATTGTGCTTATTTTTCATTGTATAAATTCCTTTTGCATTAAACGTCCTTTTCATAGGGAATAAATCCACATTTACAGTGCTGGCTACAATTCTCGGTTGGAGTGTCTTTTCATACTTTTTATAAGTTTTCTCATATTTTACCTGATCTTTCTCTGCTTCTTTGGGGCTCCTCATGTGATTGAGAATATTGGTATTATAAAAAATATAACTTCCGGCGCCAATTGCCACAGCCAGTAATGCTATTAAAGCTGCAATATGTGGTTTGGAAAAAGATCGTTTAGATAATCTGTAACGCGCTTTCCAGCTTTTTTCTTTACCTCTGGCAAAAACCAACAATGATAACAGGCATAGTACCAATACAATGCTCAGCCAGTAACTGTTGTATAAAAACCAGGTGCCTATTACATGTCCATAACCGTTCATATCTGAGTAAGGCATGCTTGGTCCATTAGAGCCAAAAAGATAAAGCTGATTATTCCATTCCAACAGGCTGAAAACAATATTTATAAAAAGAATAGGCACCAACGAAATGAAAAAGCCGAGATATTTATTGGGAGTAAAAACCTGCACAGCCAGACACAGTCCGATTACGATAGAAAAATCGACCAGCATTCTTAATGCCGAGGTTATATAAAGTACCGGCTCTATGTGTGTAAAGCCCATAGACAACTGAATGGCGATACCTGTAAAAATGACCACGCTCAGCAGAATTCCCACAACGCCCATCAGCCCGAGATATTTTGAGAAAAACAGGCTTGTGTTGCTTACTGGCGTCGCGCCCACAAGTTCATCCATCTTTGTTTCACGTTCGCGCCAAATGATGGTACCGGAAAAGAACACGACGAATATTAAAATAAAAAACTGAAAAATACCTGCAGCGCTGTCCAGGATTTTATAGGTTACAGGATAGGTTTCAGTGGCGTAAATGGCATCCATATACTGCGCCGATACAAACATCATGACCATTCCCAGTGCGCAAATGATGATAAAAAACGGGCTTTTTACCATTTTTAAAATTTCAAACCGTGCCAGGTAAAGAAGATTTTTCCAGGACGCCTTTGCAGAAAAGTCTTTTGTGGCTGGTGGCAGCTCGCTAAGCGAACGGATATGCTCAGTTGGCAACGTTTCGTTTTCTCTTTTTCTTTTAAAAAAATTAATAGGAGAGAGGAACTGGCTGAAGCTGAATTTATAAAATGAAAACAGCGTAATGCCTGCCGCGATGGCCAGCCAAAGCAAGCGATTGTAAAGTAAGTTTCCGGCAACGGGAATAAGCCTTGTATTTTGCTCTTCGGGCGTCCAGTATTTGGTCACTTGCCTTAAGGCCTGCTGTCCAAAAGGCTCCAATATTGCCGCTGTAGTATTATTGTCAATATCGGCTGTGATGTTATTCGTTACTATTCTTATAACTAACAAAATGATACAAAATAAATAGGCCGAAAGGGTGGAACGTGTGAACGTAGTAATCGCAAAGATGATAATGCCTAACAGCAATAAATTTTCTACTGTAAAAAGAAAGAAGGGCTGTAAATAATTTATGGCTTTATACGTACCCATAAGCGGGGTATCCATGCCAAACAGCGAGCCCACATAATAGCCGAGCACCTGACCCGACATTACAAACACGCCCAGCAAAAAGGCAGCTAAAAACCGTCCGAAAAAATAACCTGATTTGGTAATAGGTTTTGTGAAAAAGAACGGATGTGTGTTGTATTCATAATCTTTCTGAATGGCGGTGGACATGACGGCCACGAGGATCACGCTGTTTACCAAACCTAAAATGCCGCTGTTAAGCCCCACCAGTAATCCTGCTATGGCATCTGCCGAATTGCCAACCAGGTTCGTATCCTGGGTAGCCACATTAAAAACGCCTGACGCAGCCAATCCTACGATAAGCGCGAGGATGAAAAAGATGGAAAAATAAATATACGTGGCTGCTTTCTTGAAACCGAGTTTCAGTTCAAAAAGGAAAATTTCAAAGAACATCCGGTAATATTAATTTAGGGTAATGTTAGAGAAATAAACATCTTCAAGATCGGCGTTTACCGGTACAAATTCACTTCCAGGCTGCATATCTGAATATACGTGTATCAGGAGTTTTCCATCCTGCGACCTGGAAGATATTACCCGGTAATTATTACGGTAATCTTCAAATTCACCGCGCCCTATTGTTCTGCTCCATATTTTTCCCTGCACACTTTCCTGCGCATCATGCGGCGTTCCTTCATACAATATCATGCCTTTATTCATCACCACCATCCTGTTGCAAAGACTTTTTACATCATCTACAATGTGGGTAGAAAGAATGACGATAACCTGCTCTCCTATCTCGCTCAGTAAATTATGAAAACGGTTGCGCTCCATGGGATCCAGACCTGCTGTAGGTTCATCTACAATAATAAGCTTAGGATTGCCCAGCAAAGCCTGCGCTATGCCAAAGCGCTGGCGCATACCACCTGAATAATCACTCACATTTCTCTTACGCGCTTCATAAAGATTGGTTTGCTGTAAAAGTGCATCCACAATTTCTTTTCGTTCTGCTTTGTTGCTAATACCTTTTAAAACGGCAAAATGATTCAGCAAGTCCAGCGCTGTCACTTTTGGATAAAACCCGAAATCCTGCGGCAGATAACCCAACACTTTTCTCAGCGCGGTTTTATCCTGTAAAATATTAATATCGCCTAAACTCAGGCTGCCGCTGTCGGGTTCCTGCAAAGCGGCAATGGTGCGCATGAGGGTAGATTTTCCTGCGCCATTGGGGCCGAGCAGTCCAAACATACCTTTACCTATTTTCAGGTTGATGTCGTGGAGCGCTTTCAGCCCATTATTGTAAGTTTTGCTTACGTTGGTTATGGTTAATTCCATATAAAAAGTGGTAGTTAAACTATGGTGGTTATTTGCAGCGATGCTTTCCTTTCATATTACAACGCAGAAACAAGCTTATTTGTTACGGCTGTTTTTTACCGGGAATAAAAATAGTGACGGTCATTCCTTCATTCACCTTCCCCGAAGCCTCAATCGTCCCGCCATGATTTTCTACAATCTTTTTACAGATGGATAATCCCATTCCTACACCTTCATATTCCTGCTTGCCGTGTAAGCGTTGAAATAATTCAAAAATTTTCTCCCTGTATTGTTCATCAAATCCGATTCCGTTATCTGCTATTGTTATTTTCCAGCCCTTCTCCATACTGCTGGGCAATAGTGTTTCTTCAGCATTTATTTTTATAATCGGCGGCACATTTTCCCGGGCGTATTTCAAAGAATTTGCAAGAAGATTTTGTGCAAGCTGTAAAAACTGGTGTGGGATAATGGGTACATCTGGCATCGGGTTAATTTCAATCGTAGCGTTTTTTTCTTCTGCTGTTTCTGCAAGCTGGCTTTGGGCTTCCTCAAAAATTTCAGCGAGATTTTTTATTACAAAAATTTTCTCATCCGTTTTTGTTCTGGAGTATTGCAGCAACGTGTCAATAAATTTCTGCATACGCGAACTCGCCGCTACAATTCTGCGAAATTGGTCTTTCGCTTTTTCGGAAAAATTATTTCCCTCCGCATCCAGGATCATTTTTGAGAATGTCTGTATTTTCCGCAGCGGTTCCTGCAGATCGTGACTGGCGATGTATGCAAAGGATTCCAGTTCTTCATTTTTTTGCTGAAGTAATTTTTTTTCCTGTTCTAACTCTTCAATTTTTTTCAGTAATTCTTCATGAGATAATGTTTCTTCTTCATTCATTTTTTTAGTTGATTGATGATGGTCATGGCGGGTGAATATACTTAAAATCCTTGTTTAGGCAGTTTTAAATTATCTTCTTACATTTGCGCCCCGGCAGGTCTTATACGACCAGCTCCTACTAATCCCCCAGGGCAGGAATGCAGCAAGGGCGTGTGGTTGTAGCGGTGCGATGTGAGTAACCTGTCGGTTTTTTTATTTTTTACTTTCCCGTTTTTCTCCCCAAAATTTTATACCAAGCCCGGCATGTTCGTTTACATACCACTTACCCTTTTGATATTGTAATCCTTCTGCTGCATCTTCTTTTAAAAGCAAAGGTCCATCCGCATCCATTTCATCCAGCAAAGGTTGAAGCTGCGCTATGGCAGCGGTTCCTATGGTACTTTCATTCATAGAACCTATCATTATTTTTAAACCGGCTTGTTTCGCTTCTTTAATCATGCGTAACGCCGGTGTAATACCGCCGCATTTTGTTAGCTTTATATTGATACCATGAAAACTATTTATACATTTTTTTACATCAGCCTCCGTTACACAGCTTTCATCGGCAAACAACGGAATATCCGAAAAGGATTTCAATTCTTTCATTGCCTCCCATGCGGTTTGGGGAAGCGGTTGTTCTACTAAATGTACTCCTAATTTTTTAAGCTCCGGAAGCAGTTTCTTCGCATCTTCAAAATTCAATGCTTCATTGGCATCTATGCGAAAAGGCTTATCTGTAAAACTTCTCAATGTTTCGATAACCTGCACGTCATCTGCCGATTTTATTTTTATTTTATAAATAGGTGCTTCATGATTTTTCAGCTTTTCAATCATTTTCTCTTTAGCATCCATGCCAATCGTATAATCGCATACAGGCATTTTGTCCATCTGCAAGCCTAATAGTTTGTATAAGGGTATGCGATTCATTTTGGCAAACAAATCCCATCCGGCGATATCCAGCGCGGCGATCAGAAAATTTTCTCCCGGAAGCAAGTGCTCTAAAAAATGCCAGAAACGGCGGGGATCCGTAAGCGCATATCGCTGTATCATGGATAATTTTTCCTCCAGCTTTGCTATCATTTTTTCTACTGTAACCTGATAATAACTAATAGCCGGCGCTTCTCCATAACCTTTCAGTTGTCCTAAACCCAATGAAACTATAAGAGTCGGCTGGTGTGTTTTGGTGCCTTTGGAAATAGTAAACGGATATTCAAAAGCCAGATCAAAAGCCTGATAAGATACGGAGAGCATTATGTGAAGTTACTGCTGTTCGTATAAAATTTTTATTTGACGTACATAGTTTCTGAACACCAGCTTATTTATGTTCTTTTAGATAGAACGAATTTGAATTTTATCTGTAGTGCGATTGCACTGCGGAATAGGTTGAACTGCGAGAATAGGAGTTAAATTTTCCCAGTCATAACATCTTTAAGTTCTTTCTTAAAAAGAAATGACGGAATACAATTGCACCGCTTAACATACCTTCGCAGCCATGCAGGAATACCTAAGCGGATTGAATGAACAACAGCAGGAAGCAGTGCTTCATACCGATGGCGCATTGATGATAGTAGCCGGTGCAGGAAGCGGCAAAACAAAAGTATTGACTACGCGTATCGCGCACCTGATGAACCAGGGCGTGGATGCCTTTAATATTCTCGCGCTTACATTTACCAACAAGGCGGCGGCGGAGATGAAGGAGCGGATAGAACATATTCTCGGCAGCACGGAAGCGCGGAATCTGTATATCGGTACGTTTCACTCGGTGTTTGCGCGGATATTGCGTGCGGAAGCGAATAAGCTTGGCTATCCGAATAATTTTACGATTTATGATACGGATGATGCAAAGTCGGTTATAAAAAGCATCGTGCATGATATGCAGCTGGATGATAAGCATTACAAACCCAATTATGTTTATAACCGCATATCAGCCGCCAAGAACAGCCTCATAGATGCGACGGCTTATAAATTGGATCATCATATACAGCAGGAAGATGCACGGGCTAACCGTCCGCTGATGGGCGATATCTACGATGCATACAGCAAGCGATGTTTCAAGAACGGCGCGATGGATTTTGATGATTTGTTGTTTAAGATGTATGAGTTGCTCGTGCGCCATCCGGATGTGCTGGCAAAGTATCAGCATAAGTTTAAGTATATATTGATAGACGAGTATCAGGATACCAACCTGGCGCAATATGCCATTATAAAAATGCTGGGTGCGGTGCATGAAAATATTTGCGTGGTGGGCGATGATGCGCAAAGTATTTATTCATTTCGCGGCGCTACGGTGCAGAATATTTTGCAGTTCCAGGATGATTATGAAGATGTGAAGATTGTGAAGCTGGAGCAAAACTACCGCAGCACGCAAGCCATCCTGAATGTAGCCAATCAGATCATTTCCAACAATCAGCATCAGATACCCAAAAACCTGTGGACGAGGAACGATGCGGGTGAAAAAATAAAATTAGTACGCACGCTTACCGATAATGATGAAGGGCGTTTTGTAGCCGATACCATTACGGAGATGAAGCTGCGCAATCATTATTACAACAAAGATTTCGTCATTCTCTACCGCACCAATGCACAAAGCCGCGCGTTTGAGGAATGCCTGCGGCGTATGAATATTCCTTATAAACTCTTAGGCGGCATTTCGTTTTATCAACGAAAAGAAATTAAAGATTTACTCGCATATCTGCGCATCATCGTCAATCCGCAGGATGAAGAAAACCTGAAACGCATCATCAACTATCCCGCTCGGAGCATTGGCAAAACAAGTGTGGATAAAATACTCGTAGCGGCTAACCAGACGGGAAAAACATTTTGGGAAACTATTCAATTTCCTGACATGGCGGATATACGCGGTGCGGCAGCCGGTAAGATAGAAGATTTTGTAACGATGATAAAAGGCTTTCAAACGATGCTGACCACGCACAATGCTTATGATGTGGCATTTGCCGTAGGCAAAAGAACCGGATTGGTAGCAGAACTTTATAATGATAAATCGGTAGAAGGGCTGGCGCGATATGAAAACATTCAGGAGCTACTCAACTCCATAAAAGAATTTACCGAAACACCGGATGAAGAAGGCGAACTGCATGATAAAAGCCTTGGAAGCTACTTGCAACAAATAACGCTGCTCACCGATGCGGATAAAACCGATGATGAAAATGCGGATGCGGTAAAACTGATGACCATACATGCCGCAAAGGGTTTGGAATTTCCCTGTGTGTTTTCCGTAGGGCTGGAAGAAAATTTATTTCCGAGCAGTATGAGTATGTATGATCGCGCAGATTTGGAAGAAGAAAGGAGATTGTTTTATGTGGCGATCACCAGAGCGAAGCAACGTCTTTGGGTAACCTATGCTACGAGCCGCTATCGTTTCGGCAGTTTGGTGCAAAATGATCCAAGCCGTTTTATAGAAGAGATACCGGAAGAATATCTGGACCGGACATTTACGGGTATGAGTAATCGCCCGGCGAACAGCATGGGCGGTTTTGGCAGCCAGTTGCGAGGTAGCTTTGACAAAACACCGCCATTGAAAAAAATAGCCGATAAGATACAGCAGCAGAGCAGTGTAAAAGAGCATACGCCTTCCGCTAATTTCACTATTGCGCAGCCCTCCGAACTGCAAGCAGGCATGAAGGTGGAACATCAGAAATTCGGTTTCGGTACGATACTATCCGTAGAAGGAAACCCGAATAACCGTATCGCTGCCATAGAGTTTGGCAACGGGCATGGCACGAAGAAGATTATGCTGAACTATGCGAAGCTGAGTATTGTGGAGTAATATTATACAGCGGATTTTAGAGAAATTAGATCTGAATATGCACACGCACGGAGAAAATATTTACAGGCCCTTTCCGGTCTGTATTGTATCCGGGATTTATCAGAAGCTGATACATTCCTGAAAGGAAAATTTCATTTTTTAATAAAGCTGCCGAATAATAAACCTCTCCTAACTTTTCTGTGCCATAATTCAATTGTCCATCGCCAAGCATAAAACCATAGCCATCTGCCGCCAGATAATTCCTGTGCTCTTTGGAAAGCCCTGATACTACAAAAGCCAGTCCCGCATTGTCATATTTACGTTTCCAAAGATTGCCCGTCATTGATAAGCCAGCGCTGATGCTCCGGTCTATTTCCGTAAAAGCCCAGGTTTCATTTTGGCCGTCATTCCATCCGGCTCTTAAAAAACAACCAAGATATGGAGTAAGGTTTTGCTCGGCATTGAGTATAAATCCAAATTTATTTCTGCCATAACGCCGTGTAGATGTAATATCGGGGGCAAAAGGATTTATAGAAATACTTTGCTCATAATTGCCCATGTGAGTAGTATTATAAAATCCCAAAACGCGAAATGTTCCGGCTAACTGATGAAGGACATAATGCCTTGTGTATTCAAGTGTATGTGCGCCCGACTGTCCGATATTCCAGTTCATAGTATTGCCGTTGGCTGTAGTGGGAAGTAGCGAAAACCCGTAACGCAACTCCTGTTGTGGCGTTACATATTCCAACACGATACTTGGCGTATAGCCGCGCACATTCGCAGGATAGTCCCACGCGCCGCAATCCATCAGGCTCCAGCATATAAACTGTGTTCTCGGGTCGTGGCTGAACTGATTGTTATCAAAAAAATCGGCTATGCTGATTTTTCCGATGGTAAAAGAAATATATTTTGAAGGCACTGCTCCCGCCAATTGATTATTATCAGAAGGCTGATACGTTCTATCATCTGAAAGAGAAAACAGTTGCTGATAATACAGACGCGCCAAATACACTTGTGGCGCTGGGCTGCCTACCCGAAAGGTTTCACCGTTTGTGGCATCGCCAACGCCCAGTGCCGCACTAAGCCCGGAGCCTCCCGCTATTTCAGGGTTTAGGTATAGGGATGCACCTCTCCAAAGTCTTGCTCCTAAATACAGAGTGGACGTAAGGGACGTTTGAGTTTCTTTTTCGGGAGAAAGACTGTTTGTACCGGAATAAGGAACTTTAAAAGCCGGCTTAAACTGGCTGATAACTGTAGTTTGCGCATGGATGCTGATGCTTTGCTCTATTTGCAGGTTATCTCTATCCTGAGTAAACACAATTTCCTGAGCCTGTATAGAAAGATTGGAAAGCAACGATAAGATTAATACTGCGTAAAATGACCGGGCCATTTGCGTATAAAAACGCTGATGCCTTTACAGAATTTCAAACTCCTTGCATCAACGCCGCAAATTTATTCCAAATAGCAATTCAGCGGTCGAAATAATTATAGTTAAATGCAGTACAATTTTTTAAAGCAAAAAAGTGAAGAACAAAATGCAATAATTATAAAGGCACATCCAACACATAAAAAAAATCATTGCAAATCGAACGAATCACTTTAGCTATTTCTCCTTAGCACCATTTTTTTACATCCAAGAAAAATATTTGCTATGCAGGATATTACCGGGTTAATTGAAGACCTTCCCAAACGGAAATTAAAATCCATTCTTGCCAACCCGGAGAAAACTGCTGAAGCCGTAAATCTGGTGTATGTAAATGATACAGATAACAAAGGCATCACCAGAAAGAAATCCGGCAAATCCTTCAAATATTATTTGCAAAACAAACAAATCACTGATAAAGCAACTTTAGCTCGAATCAAAAGTCTGGTCATTCCACCCGCTTGGGAAAATGTGTGGATCTGTGTTTTAGAAAACGGGCATTTACAGGCTACTGGCACAGACATACGCAAACGAAAGCAATATAAATATCATCCTTACTGGAACTCATTACGCAATCATACCAAGTTTTACCACATGTTACAATTTGGGGAAGCGTTGCCACAAATGCGCCTGCATATAGAAAAAGATATGGCGCAGAATACACTTACACAAACCAAAGTACTGGCAACGGTTGTAAGCTTAATGGAGCGAACAAACATTCGGGTTGGCAATAATTTCTATGAAAAATTGTATGGTTCATTCGGCCTTACCACTCTTAAAGACCGGCATGTGAATATTGACAAAACGCAGATGCACTTTACCTTTAAAGGCAAGAAAGGTGTGTATCATAAAATTGATCTGAAAAGCAGAAGACTGGCAAGGATTGTACAACAATGCAAAGATATTCCTGGCAAAGAGCTCTTTCAATACTATGATGAAAAAGGCAAGCATCACGCGATAGACAGCGGTATGGTGAATAACTATATTAAAGAAATAAGCGGCGCCGGTTTTACGGCAAAAGATTTCAGAACCTGGGCGGGAACGGTGAACGCGTTTTTAGCTTTTAAAGAAATAGGCGAAGCGGAAACTGATACGCAAACGAAAAAGAATATTGTGACTGTGCTGGATAAAGTAGCGGAGCGGCTTGGAAATACAAGAACCGTTTGTAAAAAATATTATGTGCACCCGCTTATCTTGTCGCTTTATGAAAATCACAGTATTCAGCAATACTTCCGGGAACTGGAGCAGATCGAAAAAGATGATAATCAATACTTACCGCTGATGAAAAACTGATCATGAAAATTTTAAAAACTGCCTGATGCGCTTACGTACACTTGAATCTTTCTGGCTGTTGAAGAACGGATTGCTTTACACATATCCCATGCTTCGTCAATCTTTGGAAACCGAAATAATTGTAGTAGGTGGAGGAATCACCGGTGCGCTGATCAGTCATGCGCTGATAGATGCAGGATATAAAGTAGTGTTGCTGGATAAACGCGACATCGGACAGGGAAGTACATCCGCCACCACATCCATGTTGCAATATGAAATCGACGTACCGCTTTATAAACTGCAAAAAATGATCGGTAAGGAAGCGGCGGATTATTGTTATTTGCAAGGCGTTGCCGCTATTCATCATCTTGAAGAACTTATCACAACACACAAACTCCGCTGTGATTTTCAAAACAAACAATCTTTATATATCGCACATAACCGACGTACGGCAAAATGGTTGAAGAAAGAATATGATTTCCGCAAAAATGCAGGTTTACACGTTAGTTGGCTCGATGCAGAAAAAATAGAAGCTGATTTTGAAATAGTTTGCAAAGGCGGAATCTTATCTGAAACGGCAGCCAGTATAGACGCCTATCAGCTTACGCATGAACTCATCCATTTCAATTGCAAAAGAGGAATGCAGGTATATGATCAAACCGATATCGAACATATAAATTTTGGTAAAGAAACAGTTATTATAAAAACCCGTGGCGCTAATACGGTGAAAGCACAAAAGATCATTTTCTGTACCGGATATGAAGCTACGGCCATGCTTAAAGAAAAGATCGCAAGCGTGTTTTATACCTGGGCATGCATCAGCGAAGAAGGAATTAAACTGCCGGAAGTACTAAAAAATACATTGGTGTGGAATACCGAAGAACCTTATTTGTATATGCGCACCACCGGCGATAACCGGATGCTGATTGGAGGCGAAGACAGTTCTTACAACAGCTCTTGCGAGAAACAAAAACTGAAGGAACGCAAATCGAAGGCGCTCATCAAAAAGCTGAAAGCGCTGATGCCCAATGTAGATTTTGAAGAAGACTTTAACTGGGGCGGCGCATTCGGCAGCACCAAAGATGGACTTCCTTACATTGGAAAATCACCAGAGTATAAAAACGCTTTTTTTGTCTTGGGCTTTGGCGGAAATGGCATTACTTTTTCTGTGCAGGGAATGAAAATCATTATCGATCTTCTACAAGGAAAAGACAATGAACTTGCAAGATGCTATCGCTTCGGTCGCTAACGTACATTTTTAATGGCTATTGTAATAATCAACAATACCGCTAAGAATTTCTCTGCATAATTTTTCCAAAGTGTCATCGCTGTTAATAATGCCAATTTGATCCGCGTTATTCATATTGCCGAGTTCCAGCAAAACCGCGGGCATCGCTGCATGTTCGAGTACTACAAGATGTTTCTGATGCAATATTGGCGATACTTCCTGCTTTGGCAAATGTGAGGCAATGCTGGAAGCCAGCGTTTTACTTTCCTCTGCGTGCTTATTGCGTTCGTTGATGATCATCTCATACGGCAACGTACGCTCATCATTTTTTTCCAAAGCGCTCATGTGTATACTTAGAAAAATATCCGCTGCGTGCTCATTGGCTATTTTCGGGCGCTCCTGTAAAGTCGGATAGTCATCTCCGTTTCGGGTTTTCACAACTTCAATATTGTAGTCTTCCGCAAGCTGTGCGAGTTTATTGATCACTTTAAGATTGAGTTCCTTTTCAGAAACTCCGTTGCTACTTTTCGCACCATTGTCCTTCCCACCATGCCCGGCATCCAACGCCAGCACTATGGTTTTATTCGCCTTTATTACAGACGCGTCTTTCAGTTCAAATGAAACAAGAAATGTTGTGACAACTAATACAGGAAACAACATAAATTTACGCAGCATGGCATATTTTAAGTTTTTGATTGATTGAAGCATAATTAATCGTCTTTTTACAGGTGATTGAAAAAATGGATGTACTATATTGGTGAAACCGTTGCCATAGTGTTTCTGAAGCAGCATCAGCGCAAAAGCTTCCGGATCATTATCATTTACCGCCTCATCGTCCGCGATAAATTCATGTATCAGAGAAAGTTCTTTTTGAATAAACCATAAAAATGGATTGAGCCAGCAAACAGCCGTTGCCAACTGTAGAAACAATTTATCATAAGTATGTTTTTGACGGATGTGTACTAATTCATGTTTTAAAATCTGCTTGCCAGCAGCGCTTTCCATATCTATTTCCTCATTCCAAAAAAGCAAGTTGAAAAAAGAAAACGGTGCTTCTTCCAACCGTGTAGGAATAAGATAAAAATCAGGATGCCGAATGATTTTGTAATGCCTTTTTAAAATGAATATTTTCCGGATGCTTACAATCAGCAACAAACATAAAACGGTGCTTACAGCAATATACACAGCCATTAAGACATCAGGTGACAGGGAAAATGAAGATACCGTTTTGGGCAAGAGTTCATTTCCTTCATCAGTTATGGTTTTTATAAAATGAAATACAGAAACCGGCGCAGCATCAGAAGCTTTTATCTTCCATCCGATATGCAAAAAAGGCAGGCAAACGCTGAGCAATGCCGTGAGCAATAAATAAAAGCGGTTAAATTGATGCAGCGCTTTATTGCGCAAAAACAACAGGTAATAACCCAACAATATTCCGCTGCATAAAACTGCTTTCAGTAAGGGAATCAGTAAACTCATCATTTCTTTTTCAGTTGTTTTAAAAGAAGTTCCAGATCATTTACTGAAAGCTTTTTTTCTTCCACCAGAAATGAAACCACTTTATTAAAAGATCCGTCAAAATATTTTTTGGTAAGGTGCGTAAGGGAATTTTTGGAATATGCTTTTTTAGTAACCGCCGGGAAATACGTATTAATGCGCCCCGCGCTTTCTATGCGAACAAATTCTTTTTCCGAAAGGATTTTTAAAAGTGTAGCCACCGTATTTTTATGAGGCTGCGGATCTGGCATGGCGGCTACAAGCTCCATCAGCAATCCACCGCCCAGTTTCCAAAGCACCTTCATTACCTGCTCTTCAGCTTTCGTCAGCGTTTTCATTTGAGACTAATAATTTAGTTCAAAACTAAAACTATATTTTTAGTTTCAAAACATTTGAAACTATTTTTTTAGTTTAATTATTATAACTGTGAAAATTGATAAGAATATTTGTGACGTATTATACCGCTATACCTATTGTTGCAATACTTAGTTTCACATTCTTTACACTTAGTAAAGCATCCGCACAGGCTTCTATAGTAGCGCCTGTGGTGAGTACGTCATCTATCAGCAAAACGTGTCGGGCTTCCAGATCTTTTTTATCAATGATTTTAAAAGCGTCTTTTACATTTTCCACCCGTTGTAACCTGCTTTTATCCGTTTGAGTTTCTGTGGGACGTACTCTTGTAACTGCGTTTTTTAAAACAGGAATCTGCAGGATTTCATGAATGCCTTCCGCAATAAGCTGGCTTTGATTGTAGCCACGTTTTTGCTCTTTCTTTTTATATAAGGGAACCGGCACGATCACATCAGGTTTCCAGCCTGAAGTGTGTATTGCTTTACCCAGCAACTTACCTAAATAGCTGCCGATGTTTTTCCGGTTTTTGTATTTCAGGCGATGTAATAAATGTTGCAGTAAAGTTTCTTCATTGAAATACGCCAGCGATGTGGCATATGAAAAAGGAAAACGACCGGCAATGCGCAAAGTCGTTTCATTATTTTTTACAACGTGATAGTGGGTATAAGAAAGACAGGATTCACACCCAATGCACAATACATATTCCTGCATCAGCAAGGGTTTATTGCAGCCTTCGCATAGCTTGGGATAAAAAATATGCGCAACACTATGAAGAATATTATGGACTGTCGGATTCATTTGTTTTCAATTTGGGTTTCGTCAAATTATTATTTTTCAAAACAACATTTTATATACATCTTCCACCTTGTTGCACATTTTTATTTCTATCTTATAACGCTTTTTGTCCAGGCCTTTTGCATTGGCTTTTGGTATAAAAATTACATCCATCCCCAATTTATCAGCTTCGGCTATTCGCTGATCTATTCTGTTCACAGCGCGTATCTCACCGCTCAGCCCTATCTCGCCCACTAAACAAATATTCGAAGGCAAGGCACGATCTTCCAATGAAGAAAGTAAAGCGCACACTACCGCCAACTCTATAGAAGGATCCTCAATCTTAAGACCGCCGGCTATGTTTACAAAAACATCTTTGCTGCCAAAATGAAAGCCGCCGCGTTTTTCCAATACGGCGAGTAGCAATTGCAATCTCCTTAAATCCAAGCCGCTTACCGTGCGTTGCGGTGTGCCATATACCGCCTGCGAAACCAGCGCCTGCACTTCTATCATCAGCGGACGGGCGCCTTCCATAATAGCCGCTATCGCTATGCCGCTGAGCGATTCATCATGCTGTGATAATAATATTTCTGAAGGATTACTTACAGGTCGCATTCCTTTGGTGATCATTTCATAAATGCCAAGTTCTGAGGTAGATCCAAAACGGTTTTTGAGCGTACGAAGAATACGATACGTATAGTGCCGGTCTCCTTCAAACTGCAATACGGTATCTACCATGTGCTCTAAAATTTTAGGACCCGCTATGTTGCCATCTTTGGTGATGTGTCCGATGATAATAACAGGAATATTCGTAGCCTTTGCAAAACGTTGTAGTTCCGCTGCGCACTCACGTACCTGGCTCACACTGCCCGCAGCACTTTCTATATAATTGCTTTCCAGCGTTTGAATACTGTCTATGATAATGAGCTGTGGTTGTATTTTTTTTATTTCCTGAAAGATGAACGTAGTTTCTGTACTGTTCAATACAAACACATTTTCATTACGTACATTCAGTCTGTCCGCACGAAGTTTTATTTGCTGCGCGCTTTCTTCCCCGCTTACATATAAGGAAGTCAATCCTTTCCAATACATGGCCAATTGCAGGAACAAGGTAGATTTACCAATACCCGGCTCGCCAGCCACCAGCACTACAGAACCCGGCACTACGCCACCGCCGAGCACACGATTGAGTTCAGCATCAGGCGTGATCATGCGCAGCTGTTGCTGCATAGTGACCTCGTCTATTTTATGCGCTTTTTTATTTTCCGGATGCGTTTCTTCCCGCCATATTTTTTCCGTGATTGTTTTTTCTTCTCGCTGTATAATTTCCTCAACCAATGTATTCCATTCTCCACAAGAGGGACAACGTCCCGTCCACTTAGGTGTTTCGTAACCACAGTTTTGACAGAAGAAAGCAGTTTTTACCTTGGGCATTATGAAAAGTAAAAGTAAAGAATTGAAAAGAAGGTAAGAGAATTTTCACACAAAGAAAATAATGAATACAAGGGACAAAGATTTTCGCTTTATACCTTGTGAGAACCCAAAAAAAGAGCCACGGCAAGAATGCTGCGGCTCTACTTACTAACCCATTAAATTCACAACTTGATACAAATGTAGTATTTGCGACGGTATGAAAAAAGCGTTTCAGTTGAAATAGCCAATAAAAAATAGTTATATTAAAATTTGATCGAATAACTATTTTACAACAAATTATTGAAAATCAATTACTTTATATAGAAATACAAGAATAATTCATTATCATTTAAAATTTATTTCTTCATTTTTTTTACAACAAAGAAATTAGATACAAATATGTAATATTATTTATTTAATAATGATTTTTAGCTTTTTTATTATTGCAACCCTCGTATTTTGCACTACACTTAATAAAAATAGGAACTTATGATAAATGCTAATGCCCGGATAAAGAAAACACCCCGTCATTTTTTACCCGAAGATTTTAAACTGACGACGTGGGAAAACATCCAACCTTATTTTGAAGAGTTGAAAACACGGAAACTTCATTCAAAAGAAAATCTGCTGCATTGGCTGAAAGATATAAGCGAACTGGAAGCGGTGATCAGCGAAGACGCTTGCTGGCGGCAAATCAACATGACACGTGATACTACGAATAAAGAATACGAGGAAGCCTTTACTTATTTCTGTATGGAGATGGAGCCGAAGATGAAACCTTATTTTTTTGAGCTGAATAAAAAACTGTTGGATTCGCCTTATAAAAACGAATTGGATAAAAATGAGTTTTATCCTTACCTGCGAAGTGTAGAAAATTCGGTGCAGTTGTACCGTGAAGATAATGTGCCTTTACAGGCGGAAATGAGTGTGCTGGCGCAACAGTACGGTGTTATATCCGGCAAGATGACTGTGACCGTGAAAGACAAAGAATATACTTTGCAACAGGCAGCCCGCTTTTTACAAAACCCCGACAGAGCGTTGCGAGAAGACGTGTTCCGAAAAATATCCGCAAGAAGATTGCAGGATAAAGAGGAACTAAACGCTTTATTCAATAAGCTCCTTGCACTGCGGCAGCAAATAGCAAAGAATGCCGGTTTTGATAATTATAGAGATTATAAGTTTAAGGAATTAGGCCGTTTCGACTATACGCCGGAAGATTGTTTTAAATTTCACGAAGCTGTAAAACAACATATTCTTCCTTTACAAAAAATGCTGACAGAGCATCGCAAAAAGCGTTTGGGATTAGAGGTGATGAAACCTTGGGATACTGATGCCGAACCTTTGGGAACAGAACCCTTGCAGCCATTTGAAGAAGGCAGTGAGCTGACGGATAAAACTATTGAGGTATTCCATAAACTTCGTCCGTTCTTCAGTGATTGCATCCAAACTATGTCGGCTATGCAAAGGCTGGATCTGGAAAGCAGAATTGGTAAAGCGCCGGGCGGTTATAACTGTCCGCTGGCGGAAACGGGTGTGCCGTTCATTTTTATGAATGCCGCCGGAACGATTGGCGATGTCATTACCATGATGCACGAAGGCGGTCATGCAGTGCATTCCTTCTTATCACATCCTTTACAATTGAGTGCGTTTAAAGAATATCCTATGGAGATAGCCGAACTGGCGAGTATGAGTATGGAGCTGTTCAGCATGGAACATTGGAATGTATTTTTTGATGATGAGCAGGAACTCAAACGTGCGCAACTGGAAGAAATGGAACGCGTAATATCCGTATTGCCATGGATTGCTACGATTGATAAATTTCAACACTGGCTCTATACAAATGTGGGACATACCGATGCGCAACGCACCGAAGCATGGATAAATATTCTTAATGAATTTTCTACCGGTGTAGTGGATTGGAGCGGCTTTGAAGCATACCGCGAAAACTTCTGGCAAAAACAACTGCATCTTTATGAAGTGCCATTTTACTACATCGAATACGGCATTGCCCAATTAGGTGCGCTGGCGATGTGGCGACAATACCGCGGCAATAAAGAACAAGCGCTGGACAACTACATGAACGCACTAAGCCTTGGCTACACCAAAACCCTCAAAGAATTGTATGACACCGCGGGTATTCGTTTTGATCTTTCGCCGGAGTATATTGATGAGATTGGTGGGTTTGTAAAAGAGCGGCTGGAGGAGATGGGTGTGAAAGCGTAAATTTTTCTCCCATAAAAAAACTCCAGGAGCAGGAATAAAGCCTATAAAAAGTACATTCACGAACCTTGCTTTTCAGTCGCTGGCGAAAATTTCACTATGGTATTTTCCACAGGTTTCAAGGTTTGCAAATAAGCATAGATGGCTTTGAGATCATACTCCGTCATACCGCCATACATTGTCCAGGGCATTACAGTTTGCATAGCGCCGGCTTCCATTTTTTTAGGAATATAGTTCGTATCGGTGTAGGATTTGAAGCGGTTTACAAAAGCCTGCTCATTCCAATTTGCAATACCGGTGCTGTGCGGTGTAATGTTTGGCGAGCGCAATATGGCACCATCGGGGAACTGGAACTCCATACCACCGGCAAAGGGCTCTCCTACAAATTCTCCTTTCACCTGCTTTGTATGGCAATCGTAACAGCTTGCAGCCGTCACCAAATATTTTCCGTATGTTACCAGATCGGAACGTTCAGGTATCGGCTTAAAGTTGGCAGGATGCGGTATCGTATTCATTATAAAATTCATCGGGAAATCCGCTTCAGAAGTTCCGGTTTTGTTTTCAATGGGCTTGAGAGTGCGGATGTAAGCTATTACTGATTTCACATCTTCTTCTGCCAGCTGGCCAAAATTATTGTAAGGCATAATGGGAAAAAGCGCTCTGCCGTCTTTGGCTACGCCTGTGGTAATGGCTCGAAAAAGTTCGCCATCGGTATAAGTGCCTATACTTGCGGGAGTAATATTTGGTGCTATAAACGTTCCAGGAAAACCGAGCTTATGATCAAAAACTTCGCCACCTTGCCCTTCGGTACCGGCAACGGGTGGCCCGGCAAACAACGTCCAGTCGCGCCGCGAATGGCAGTCTATGCAAACCATCACATTATTGGCGAGGTATTTTCCACGTTCGATCCGTTCGGGTGTGCGCTCTATGGTAATTTTTTGCGGATCACCCACATTGGGCAGCGCGGTTTTTACATAAGCAAGCAGCGATGCGATGCCGATAATAAGCACTCCTGCGATGATAAGAATTGCTTTGAATATTTTTCGCTTCATGATGTATTACAGATTTTTCAGGGAAGCGACAAAGTACAAATTCAAATTATAAAATCAAATAAATTGAGTTAAATTATATTTTTATATAGCTGTCTTTTAAATTAATACAGAGAAATTCCAATATCGTTTTACTTATACACCTTAACTTTTCCATGTAAATAGTTATAATCATAACCAATGCTAAAGTATTCAGGTATAATCTCATTGATCAATTCTACAAGCTCTATAAATTCCCGATATTCAGTCAAAAAAATATTTCAAAATCAAAATCCGGCATATCATCCATATTTTGTTTAGAGAACGCAGCAACAGAGCTATCTAAATTGTTGGATTTTAAAAATTCTATTAACGCATTAAGTTGTACAACTTAAAAAGTGGTTCAGCAAATAAGCAATCTATAATTGTATAAAGCCATGTTACAATAAATCTGTCAACCACATCAACTATAAAATAAGTTACGGATTATATACTCCCCGTTCTTCCGCCATCTACCGGAATACTCACACCATTCACATAAGCTGCTGCCGGGCTTGCTAAGAATGCTACTACAGAACCTATTTCCTCCGGCCTGCCGAAACGCTTTGCAGGTATTTCGTGCAGCATTTCCTGTTCAGCTTCTTCACGGCTCACACCCGTCTTCGCGGTTTTATTGCTGATGATGCCATCCAACCGTGCGGTAGCCGTAGCGCCGGGGAGTACATTGTTTACCGTAATGCCGAATTGCCCCAGTTCGTTTGACATGGTCTTAGCCCAGGATGCTACTGCACCACGGATGGTGTTGGACACACCCAGATTTTTCAAAGGTATTTTTACCGATGTTGAAATGATATTGATGATACGTCCGAAACCTGCGCTTTTCATAGACGGAATCACTTCCATAGCTATAAGATGATTGCAGATAAGATGCTGATGGAAGGCAGTAAGAAATGCTTCCGGAGTAGCATCGGTAATAGGCCCGGCAGGTGGTCCGCCGGTATTGTTTACCAAGATATGGATAGGATTTTTAACAACGAAGTCATGCACGGTGTTTTTTACTTGTTCGGCATTGCTGAAGTCGGCTACAAGATAGTCGTGCTGCTGCCCTGCTTGTGTATCTAATGTTGTTATCGCTTTTTTAAGCGCTTCTTCGTTGCGGGCTATCAATACGCATTTGGCGCCGAGTGATGCGATGGCTTGTGCAGATGCCAGTCCGATGCCTTGGGTGCTGCCTGCTACTAAAGCCGTTTTTCCCGAAAGATCCAATGAAAGCATATTGTTGTTGTTTAAAAAAAGTAAAAAAATCAGGAGTAATTCTTATTACCCAGATTCAAAAAAAATGGATTGTACTAAAAATTCAAAAACAGGATTTTATAATCAGTGTTCCACTTTTACATCAATCTCTTTGCCCTCATATTTTCTTTCGCGCAGGTTATAGCGATCACCAGCGGACATCATGTGTACAATAATATTTTCTACAGAGATGGGGCTGCCAAATTCTATATCGGCTATATTGTTATAGTCAATGTTTTTCCCGTCTATTATGACAACAGTGCCTAAGCCCACCGCTGTGAGAATATTGCCTTCCTGTACAATGACGCCGGTATTTTCACCCAAGCCAATACCGATAGCGCCGGGATAAGCCGCCACAGCCTGCGCCAGCCGGTTGAATCTTCCACGCTTATCGAAATGAGTGTCGATGATGACGTTGTAAATCAAACCCATACCTGAAGTCATACGCACTTCGCCTTTGAGATGCGCCAATGAAGCATTGCCTTCGTAGATCATGGTATTGCTCATGGCCATGGCGCCGGCGCTGGTGCCACCTATTACAAATTGCTCGTTATAGTAGCGCTCTTTCAGTATTTGCAAAAATTCGGTACCGCCGAAAATGGATGAAAGCCTTAGCTGATTACCACCCGAAAGCATTACACAATCCGCTTTTTTCAATCGTTCAAAATATTCGGGATTGGATGAATCTTCGCGGTTGCGGATACGGAAATGACCAATGTTTTTTACACCCAGCTTTTCAAAAGCGCTCTTGTAATTTTCAAATACTTCATCGGGAATGGAAGATGCCGTGGTAACTACTTCCACATGAGGATCCGTTTTCTTTTCTATAAGATGGATGATCTTGCTAAGAATTCCCAGTTCAAAAAAATTAAGACGATTGCGCTCTATGATACCTTTTTCCAAGTCAGTGCCTTTATCTTCAGCACCACCTACGGCAACAAGTGTGCCTTTAGGTTGCATAAATTGATTCACTCGGTAATTATTTGATACTGCACAAAAGTAAGATATTCATCATCTTTTCATAGTTGCGCAGCGGCTAATCCACAGCATTACACGCAATGTGGAAATTTAATGAGCTATCCTTGCTTTTTCAGTTTTTATAAACGATAGATTTCAAAAAAAAGCTGCTGAAAACCGGATTAAATATTTGACAGCAGATTGTATTTGTGAATATTTTCTTCTTAACTTAAAGAAAAATTTATTCCTTATATGAAGATACTGGATATTAAAGTGATGAACGGACCTAACTATTGGTCGTCAAGAAGACATAAACTCATCGTGATGCTGCTGGACCTTGAAGAACTGGAAGAAAAACCTACCAATCTCATTCCCGGTTTTTTGGAACGCTTAAAAAAATTAATACCCTCTTTATATGAACACCGTTGTTCGGAAGGTGTGCCGGGCGGCTTTTTCATGCGGGTAGAAGAAGGCACCTGGATGGGACATGTGATTGAGCATATCGCTTTGGAAATACAAACACTGGCGGGTATGGATACAGGATTTGGCCGCACACGCGAAAGTGATAAGAAAGGCGTGTACCATGTAGTTTTCTCTTATGTGGAAGCCAAAGCGGGCATCTATACAGCCGAAGAAGCTGTGAGAATCGTGCAGGCCCTCATCAACGGAGAAGAGTATGATCTGGGTGCCACTATCCAAAAGCTCAGGGAAATACGGGAAGACGACCGCTTAGGCCCCAGCACCGGATCTATTGTGGAAGAAGCGCATCGCCGTAAAATACCTTGGATAAGACTGAACAGCAACTCGTTGGTGCAGCTGGGCTACGGAGTCAATCAGCGGCGTATACAAGCTACCATTGCCAGCACCACCAGCAGCATCGCCGTAGAGCTTGCCTGTGATAAAGAAGAAACCAAAAACTTATTGGAAGCTTCTGAAATACCAGTACCGCGCGGTAGAATTATTTACAACGAAGAGGAAATGGAGCAAGCTATAAAAAGAATCGGCTATCCCATCGTGCTGAAGCCCGTAAACGGCAACCATGGTAAAGGAGCTACCACCAATATAAAAAACTGGGAAGACGCGCTGGTAGCTTTGGAAGCCGCCAAAAAATATTCGCGCGGCATTATTTGTGAAAAATTCATTACCGGCCGCGACTTTCGGGTGTTGGTGGTCAATTACAAATTTGTAGCCGCAGCCTTACGCACACCTGCCGCTATAAAAGGCAATGGGAAATATACCATTCAGCAATTGATAGATGAGGTGAACAGCGACCCTCGCAGAGGTTATGGACATGAAAAAGTTTTGACGGCCATTAAGATTGATCATTTTACAATGGATATCCTTCATAAAAAAGGTTATACCCTGGAAACGGTTTTACAGGAAAATGAAGAACTGTGGCTGAAGCCGACCGCCAATTTAAGCACAGGCGGAACGGCTACTGATGTTACCGACTTCGTACATCCCAGCAATATTTTTATGTGCGAACGCATTGCCCGTATTATCGACTTAAACATTTGTGGCATTGATATCATGGCAGAAGACCTCTCGCAACCTATTGAAGAAAATGGTGGTGCTGTGCTGGAAGTAAATGCGGCGCCGGGTTTCAGAATGCACTTGGATCCAACAGAAGGCTTGCCGAGAAATGTAGCAGAGCCTGTCATTGATATGCTTTATCCGCCGGGCAGCAGCGCGCGCATTCCCATCATAGCCGTATCGGGCACCAATGGAAAAACCACAACTACGCGGATGATTGCACACATTGTAAAGCAGTTGGGTTATAAAGTGGGCTATACTACTACAGATGGCGTGTATATACAAAACCAGATGATGGTGCGCGGCGATTGCACGGGACCTAAGTCTGCAGAGTTTGTATTGCGCGATCCTACGGTTGATTTTGCCGTGCTGGAATGTGCGCGTGGTGGAATTTTAAGAGCAGGTTTGGGTTTTCATAATTGCGACGTGGCAGTAGTGACCAATGTGGCGGAAGACCATCTGGGCTTGCAGGGAATAGATACTTTGGAAAAACTGGCCCGTGTAAAAGCTGTAGCAGCCAACACTGTACCCGGCTCAGGCTATGTAGTGCTGAATGCTGATGACGATCTTGTCTATAAAATGAAAAATGAAGTGCGCGGTAAAGTAGCCTTATTTTCTCTGGATGAAAACAGCCAACGCATCAAAGAGCATTGTAAGGAAGGTGGGATAGCCGCTATTTACGAACATGGATTCATTACTATACTAAAAGGAACGTGGAAGATACGGGTAGATAAAGTAAGTGACATTCCCATTACGTTTTCAGGGAAAGCCCTCTTTAATATTGCCAATACACTTGCCGCTACGTTAGCCACTTATCTCTGCGATTTTAAAACAGAAGATATTCGCCAGGCATTGCAAACATTCATTCCTTCTCCCGCCATGACACCTGGGCGCATGAATATGTTCCACTTTAAAGATTATATGGTAATGCTTGATTACGCGCATAACACACACGGGTTACAGGCAATAGGAAAATTTGTGGAAGCTCAGGATGCACCACTGAAAGTAGGCATCATAGCCGGTGTGGGAGACCGTCGCGATGAAGATATTATTTCTCTGGGTGAAGAATCGGCAAGAATATTTGATGAGATCATCATCCGGCAGGATAAAAACCTGCGGGGAAGGACAGAAGAAGAAATGATCCGGTTGATAACGCAGGGCATCCGCAATATAAAACCGGAAATGGATGTAAAAGATTTCCGCAAAGAAAGTGATGCGATAGATTTCGCCTTGCAAAATGCCAAAAAAGATTCCTTTATTGTTATCATAAGTGATGTGGTGCCTGATGCGCTTGAGCAAGTGAAACGTTATAAAGACATTGAAGACGGCGTGGTGACGGAAGAAATCGCTCAGTAAACCGGATTTTTTATTTTCTCTATAAAAAAGGCCGTACTGTGCGGCCTTTTTTATTTATCTCCAGGGCAATGACATTGCCAGTCATACTTTGTATCAATACAAGTGATTATAGTAATCTTGTCATGGCAGTTTGCAAAGACAATTCTTATGTTTTGTCCGTTCACGGTCTCATCCAAGGCATATCTTTTCTCACATTCCTCTCTTTGCAAATCACTTTTCTCATTATTCAAAACGCCGTGCTTTATCACTTCTTTAATTTCCTGCTCACTTATATTTCTACAATCCATCCTACAACGAGCGTGCCTGGAGAAATGAAGGGATGAATAGTTTCTATAATAAGCAGCAGTGGCGACTCCACGTTTATTTTTTTCCTGCAAAAAAATAACGACAGCGGCAAGCGCTATCGTTATGTACAAGAGAATTTTTTTAAAATTCATCAGTCTATGATGCTTTCAAGAACAGAAGAAAACAGCGATACTATCAGGCTGAAGATGATCGCATAAAGCCATCCGTCCACAGCAAAACCGCTTACTAAGTGAGCGCATATTTTTACAATAATGGCATTAATGACCAGAAGAAACAAACCTAATGTGAGAATGGTAACAGGAATGGTAAAAACCACTAAAATCGGTTTTACAATAAGATTGAGTATGGATAATACCAGTGCTACGATAAGTGCGGTTGTGAAATTTTTCACATGCACCCCGGGCAATATGTAAGCGGCTCCAAAAACAGCCAGTGCATTGATCAATAGTTTCAGTAACAAACCCATTGGATATTTTTTTAGAAAGTTACATTTAAAATCAATTCTTTGTTTCCTCTTTTTACAGTCGCGGTTGTTTTATCTCCGGTATTGAATTTCCCCAAGGCTTCCATATAACTCTGCATACCCGTGACTTTATTTTCACCCAGTTTTGTAATCACGTCACCCGCCTTGATGCCGGCTTTTATAGCGGGTCGGTCTTCACTTACGCCATCTACTCTTATGCCATCACCTTCCTGGTACGAGTAATCGGGCATAATTCCTAATGTAACTTTAAAACGTACTTTACCGATGCTGTTTTGTTTGGTGGGTGTAAATTTTGGCTTGGGTCGTGTATCCATCCATTCAACAATACCAAAAGCATATTTCAAAATTCCCAACTCGCCTTTGTAATTAATTTTATCTGCATCATCACTGGGCTTATGATAGTCATGGTGTATGCCGGTAAAAAAGAACAATACCGGAATACCCTGATGGTAAAAAGAAGTATGATCAGAAGGTCCTACGCCGGAGCTGTCTAACGCTAAATGATATTTTTTCTTTCCTTCTTCCACTACTTTTTCCCAAGCGGGCGAAGTGCCTACGCCGCCAAGTGTCAGCGCATTCGTGCTGTCATTCAAGCGACCGATCATATCCATATTGATCATGTAAGCCACGGATGTGCTGTCCATATTCATTTGCTTTACGATGGCTTTGGAACCAAATAATCCTAATTCTTCTCCTGAAAAATTGATGAACAAATAATTATAGTTCCGCAGTTTCTTTTTATGAATCCAATCTGCAAGTTGTAATAATCCTGCTGTACCGCTCGCGTTATCGTCGGCTCCGTTATGCACCATTTTTTCTTTGCCACGATACGTGCTTCCGCCATCTTCACCATATCCCAAATGATCATAGTGAGCACCGATAACCACTGTATAAGGAGCTTTATTATCAATAAATGCGGCTACATTAGTTCCTGTAAATTCCGCTTTTTTTATGTGTACATCCAATGAAACAGTGACACCTTCTGTATGCGGTTTTATATACTTGTTATAAGCATCATAGGTAAGAACGATTACCGGCAACGTTGTCGGTTCTGTTTCGGAAAGCCTGTTATATTCCGCTGGATATTTGCTGCCGACATTATCAAAAAACATCACAGCTGCAGCACCTTGCTTTTTAGCGTTATCGGTTTTTTCCTTTATTGTTTTTTCATAGTCAAAATGTGCATTTTCCGCATCGGTTTTATCTGAGTATAAGGGTAAAAGCCATATTCCGCCATGTTCCAGCATATCAGGCAATACATCAGTATGCAGAGATTTTTGTGTATTTGCGCTGAAGGGTAAAGGAAAGTAATCTTCGAAAATTATCAATTTATTATCATCAATCGTCAGCTCATTCTTGCCTGTCGTATCTTTTCCATAAATGAATGGAAATTCTTGCCTGTACGAATTTTTATAGGCCGGAATTTTGAGCGCTTCATATCTTTTCTGAATATAATCTGCGGCTTTTGCTTCGCCTGCCGTCGCAGTCCTTCTTCCTTCCAGGGCATCGGAAGCCAAATATTCAATGTCAGATTTTAATTGTTTCAGTGCTTTCTTATCGCTTTCCGGCTGTGCAGATATAGTTGCTGTGCAATAAAAGCTAAGGAACAGGAATAAAAAAAATCGTCGCTTCATATAGTTGCAAATGTACATTGCACAGAGTGATTTTAATTTACTAAAAAAGAAAAACCTCTTTGTAAGAAAAGAGGTTTACAGTGATTCATTCCGAAAAATACTATTAGCTGTTCACAGATTTTAAACTGCCTTCTTCCGTTACTATAAATGATTCCGGCACGTCAGTCGGCGTAGCTTCTGAGGCATCAGTAGGCATTACTACTTCTATATTGGAAATATCTTTTAGTTGCGGCAGATCGGCGGAAGAGTTGATACCCAGGTAATCCATAAAGTTTTTGGAAGTGTTATATATTAAAGGCTTCCCTACCATTTCTTCATTACGGCCCGATATTACGATCAACTCTTTTTCCAGGAGTTTTTGAATAGAATAATCTGCACTTACGCCTCTGATAAATTCCACTTCCGCTTTTGTGATGGGTTGTTTATAAGCAATGATGGCAAGAGTTTCCATAGCTGCTGCGGATAGTTTCTTAATATATTTATCGCCGTTAAGCTGCAATACGGTTTTGTGAAATGCTTTCTTTGTAAGAAATTGATAACCGCCTCCCACTTCCCGAAGCTGGAAAGGATAATACGCCGCTTCATATTTTTCGTGAATGGCTTCCAGACTTGTGGCTATACGATCGCTTTCAACAGTTTCTTCCAGCGTTTGTGCCAGCATTTCTATAATTTCCATTTGCGTAAGCGGTCGTTCACTGGCGAAAACCAAAGCCTCAATGTGCAGCATTAATTGTTCTAAATCCATACAAACACTATTTTTTGTTCTACCCGAAAATACCACAGTCATCAGGTTTTTCAATTGTCAAATAATGCACAGATGTGGGTAACTCATTTATAAAAAAAAGAAATTTTCCTATAACAGAAAGCCGGAGAAAATTCTCCGGCCTCTGATCAAAACAATTTTTATTTAGGCGTAGTTATCGGAGAAGTGTGACATTTCCCTGATAATGTTCTTTGGAGCCGTTTTCAAATTCTACGTCGATAAGGTAAACATACACGCCAAGCGGCTGATCTTTTCCGTTAAATCTGCCGTCCCATCCACGTCCGTCAATTTTTTCAGTGGTAAATACAACTTCACCCCAGCGATTAAACACTTGCATTGTAAACTTGTTTACGCTTTTCGAGAGTAGCTGGCGAGGAAGGAAATAGTCGTTAGTTCCATCGCCATTAGGAGAGAAGCTGGTAGGAATATCTATATAGCAATCCTTAAAAATTTCAACACTATCTGCAGTAGAGCATCCATCTTCTGTAACACGTGCGGTATAAACTCCCGGATGTCTTACTGTAATTAAAGCAGTAGAATCACCTGTACTCCAGAGCCATGAAGCGGCAGCGTTATTTTGATTTTGATAATCGCCTATTACAATTCCCGGTCCGTTCGGACACAAAGTCGTATCCGGCCCGATATTGATACTCGGATAAGGTCTTACATGAATATTTACAGTAGAATCAACATTCGGACAAGCACGGTAATTTCCAGAGAGTTTTACAGCGAAATTACCATATACATCATAAGTATGTGAAATAGGATTGACATCTGAAACAGTGACTCCATCCGAAAAATCCCATACATATTTATTCAACCCAATATCCGTAAAGTCGCCGGTAAACATTACCTGATCTCCCTGACAGATGCTTGTATCGCTCAAAGTTACGCCCATTACTCCTGCCGAATCAACAACAAATGTGTGATAAATTGTATCATGACATGGAATAAAATCTGTAACAACATGCATTACCTGATAAACTCCCGGATGGTCATAAGTGTGGAATGGATCTTTCAATGTGTCTGTCGCACCATCTCCAAAATCCCAATAATAAGTTGATACTGTAAATAGAGGGACTTTAGATGTGTCTTTAAAGTTTATCTGAAATCCCTGACATACAGTATCATCATTGAACGTGAACAATGCTTCCAAAGGATGTATATTATTCAGTTTCTTCGTGATACTATCCGTACACTGCGTCCCATTATTTATAGCTATTAACCGGACATCGAAAATATTTTGAGTGGTATAAATATGTATGGGATTTTTTGTTGTATCCGAGCTACCATCTCCAAAGAGCCAAACATAGGAATCAGCAGCGTTTGACAGATTTGTAAAGGTAACGGTATCTGCAGCACAACCATATACTATATCGTAGGTAAAATCAGGATTTGGCGCCTCTCTTACATAGATATTTATTTGATTTCTTGCACCTTCGCAATCTCCCAAATAACGTGCAACGTAAAACGTAAAGGTATCTGCCACTGCAGTACTGATAATTGGTGCCGCTGTATCTCCTACTCCTCCAATAGAATCCGTATACCATTTAACTCCGGCTACAGATGGAAAGGGAAAAAACTGGTCTCCTACACAATAACAACAAGGTGCTGAAGGAAAACTTGGAGGCAATGGTGGTGGCACAACACATGCATATACTGTATCTTTAGGGCTTTCTCCGCATGGACTTATATACTGGCTTACATAAAATGTATCACAGTGTTGAGTACCTGTTTGTATAGTGGGCGTTCCTGCAAGAGGGGTACCGGAAGCATCATACCATATAAGGCTGTCCCCAGTCACTATTCCATTAAGTGTATCTACAGGATTCGCAGATAATGTATCCCAGCAAAAGTTAGAATAAAAAGTAGTAGTATCCATGGAAGGCATCGCAATATCTACACCTGATATATATACATTTTTAATGGAGTGCTTACTATATTGATTGGCGTTGGTAGCAGAACTGAAACCGAAATAAGCAGTATTAAGGTTTAGCTGACGATTTCCTGATATAGCAGCAATAATGTTATTATTAAAGTAAACCGCCCATGCTCCATTATTATATGTGATTTTACAATGTTGCCACTGCCCGTTCGTTAAAAAACTTAAGTTTGGCGCTGCCGCTCCCACGGCCCCAGAGCCTGGGCCAGAAGTACCTTCTGCATAATTTCCACCAGCCATATTATTAAAAACACGTAAAGATGCCAAAGGATTGTCTGGCAAGGCGTCATCATCATAAGTGTCCAAAAATAAAGCAGCACCTATAAAATTTGACGGTACTCCCAAGTTAGCGCTGTTTGAGCTTGCAGGAGGGGCAGACAATATATAACATGCCATTCCTTCTCCCGCGCCTTGTGTAGAATGATCTTTCATCTGAAAATCAAAATCTATTGTAAACGCAGCACAATGCGTAAGAGGAATACCACTTGTATAATAGGCATAACCGGCAGTATTCGCTACTGCATCATTCAGTACCAGCGTATCAACATTCGGGTAGGTGGTAGGTGCATTAAGCGTCCACCCTGTGGTATTTATGGGAGAACCGGATAAGGATATGCTGAACTGAGCCTTTACTCCTATGCAACTGAGAATTAAAGCAATACCAAGCAGTACACTTTTTTTCATAAAAAATCTTTTAATGTATTTTAAGATGCCTGTAAAATCAATAAGCTTTGCAATATAAACAATAATGTTAAAAAATTCATTGCGGTAATGATAAAGACGCTTCATTTTCCCAGAACGTTGGAAGCTATAAAAATTAATCTACTGATTTAGTGATGAATAAGTTTGATGACCGCTATTTTCTGTGCTTTGTTGTAAGCCAATAATATATGTTCGTTGTTCCCGTCTTTAAGCAGGAGATTTGCTGTGTTGGGCGCTTCATTGCCTTCATTTTCGGCTATGATGCTTATGACGCTCACTCCGTTTTTAAAAGGCAATATGATTTTCTTTTTTTCTTTTTGTAATAAGTAATTGCTCAGTATTTTATTGCCGTTTATTTCTATCGTCACTCTGTCGCCATCTATTTTTCCGCCGTCCCAAAGCTCTATAATTAAGCTGTCGCTCTGCCATTCATATTGTTTATCTGCACCTTCCGTTATTTTTTCGATGGCTGAATTCAGTTTTGCCGGCTGCGCATTTTCATAAGAGCGTGTCGTATCATAGAGGTAAGAGCGCACGGGTTTTTGTATCTTATTTCCAGTTTCCTTTTCACTTGTTTTAATGGTTTCACCGGTTATTCTTTCAAAGACTTCTTTTACTACATCGTCGCCGGAAATAGATACACTTCCGCTGCTGCAGGAGGTATTACTCAAATCGCTGCTGACGATAGCGCCGGTAAAACTCAATTGTCCGTTCTCTTCTTTGATAAATTGCAATGTGGAGGAGATAAGGCAAATGGTGGCGCGGCTTACAAAACCATGGTTATACAATATCTCTTTTTCCTGAAAAGATAAGGTTTTGTTTTTTCGGTCTAAAAAACCGGTAAAGCTTGTTTTTACATCGCTTTTGGGCTGATTGAATGTGTATGTATAACCTTTTACATAACCCAGCGAATCTGCAAAATGAAGCTCGTAATGAAAAGATTCTCCGCCTTCGATGCCCAGGTAGCCTTTTAAAATATATTGCGCTTGTAAAGAAGTGAAAAAGAATAAAAAAAATAAACCGACAGAAAAAGTTCTCATAAAGACGAACAGCAAAAATAGGTTTTTATAAATGTCTGTTTTTCCTATTTTACTTTTTGCCTGGTTATGGTTTCCACTTCGAGGATCATGTCTTCCAGTTTCAGGCTTTGAGATTTTATCGCTTTTATGATCTCGTAATTTACCGGATCCGTAGGTTCTTCTTCATTGATAAGTTCTGCCATTCCCAGAATAGTGGCTATTGGGCTGCGCATTCTGTGCGATTGCACCCAGGCTATTTTTTTCAGTTTTCTGTTTTGGAGCTCTATACGTTTCATGTATCTTCTGATCTCAGATACATCTTGCACCGTTACTTTCACCATCACCGTTTCGTTCAGTTCATTTTTTATATTTTCTCCTTTTACCAAAATATGCTTCACTTCCATAGTAGTGGTTACAACGCGGAAATAAAACTCCTGGAATTCTCTGGCGAGAAGATTTTTCTTCAAAGATTCCTGAACAAATTTCAAATCTGCCGGATGCACTTGCTCCATCAGCATGTCCAAACTGAATATAGAACCTGTAGGCAATCCCAATACTTCGAACGCGATATCGGAAAGTTCAATACGATCTCGCACTACATCCCAATATCCGTAGCCCAGCTTTGCGGTTCGCTCTGCTTCTATAAGGCGCTCATTGTTTTGCTTTACTTTATTTTCGGCATCCAGCCTTCTTTCTATTTCCTCTTCCATTTCCCGTTGCGACCTTAATGCAAGCGCTTGCGGCAATACTTTTATTATCAGGATTAATGTAAGCCAACTTATGACAGCTATGATAATTCTGACTACGATATCCCACCAATGGCTGCGCGCCCACAGGCTGAAAATATCTAACAGATAAGTAAGACCGCCGACAAACAGGAAGGTGGCAAATATTTTATAAAGAAATCCGAAATGAATATACCGGGCTTGCCTTGAAAGATATACAATGATAGCAATTGGTATAAGCAGATAAGCCGACCAAACCAGTAAATTGGCAAGTAAGTAAAGCCATCTTTCCATTAAAATCGGCGGTTCTTTTATCCAAAAAAACAAATACTCATTATTATCCATAGGTTTATTCATTGCAGCTTTGCAAAAAAATCGGGGTTAAGGATGCAAAAATAATTTTGCATAGAGTAGCCTGTCAATAAATACGGTCGCTTAACAAGTTATTCGCAACGTAATAACATAAAAATAAAAGCGAGCCGATAATACGTTGCTCGCTTTATATTGATCAAAATCAATGGAAGGGGCTTTTTTCCGTGTTAGAATTTACAGAGGCTTAGGTAGCTTGTGCGAACAAACTTCTGAAAAAACTTTTGTAAAAAATGCGTAGAAATACGCTTTTAAATCTCGTTTATACAATTCTCCATAAAAAAGAAACTGTCTCGAATTTGAGACAGTTTCTTTAAAACCTGTGTTATAAAAAACAAATTTATTTCACCACAGTCAAACGTTCAGTACGAGCACCGTTTTCAGTCTGGATTTTTACATTGTAAACACCAGCTGTCAGGTTAGCTGTATTGATAGATACTTTGTGTGTACCTGCGTTCATAGCTTCGTTAGCAACATTAACCGCTATACGACCTGTCATATCTATTACCTGTATAGTTACGTTAGAAGATTTGATAACATCAAATTCTAATGTAGCCATATCATGAACAGGATTTGGATAGATTGAAACAGAACTTTCGCTGATCAAGTCATTTACAGAAGTAACGCTAGAACTTACTTTAAAATTATCCAACCAAGCATAGCTTGCATCACTACCAGTTGTAGCAACTAATTTAATAAATACATTGTTGTTTTTAGGCAACACTACACTTTTGGTTTTCCAATCAGTAGCAGCACTTGGAAGGAAGAAAGTACCTGAAGGAACAGTTCCAGTTTTTGATGCTAAGCTAGTACCGGTACCTACCCATAATGATTGCCAAGTTGCGCCGCAGTCAGCAGAACTTAATATTTCTATTTTGTCTGTCGAAGAGGTTGTTTTAGGTTGGTAAGCCCAATCAAAAGTGAATCCAGGATTAGAACCAGCACTTGTATTATAATTACCAAGTTGGATTTCTGCACTATACCCGCTGTTGTTATTTCCAAATAATGTAGCTAAAGTATTTGTTGCAGAGCCTGATTTACCTATAACAGTTATTGGATTACCACCAGCAGATAACGCTGCAGAGTTAAAAAACATATTTTCAGCCGCATCCTCATTCATTTTATATTTTGTAGGTAAGTCTGTATTTGATCCTTGGAAATCTTCGCTATAAGGCATAGCAGAAGCCATTGAAGCTGTAATTACATCTAATGCCACATTGCTTATAGTGTTATTACTTGCATTAGCGTCACCAGCCACTACTACTTCATAAGTATAAGGACCAGCCTGAGAGAAAGCAGGCATTGTTACATCAGCAGTGTTATAAGAAGTTAAGCTTCCTGTCCAGTTTTGAGTGGAAACAGTGGTACTACCGCTTTTTACATTTACAGTAGCAGCGGTAATGGTTTGTGTACCATAGTTTTGAAATCTAACCTTAGGTGCAGCCTGACAAATATAAGAATTTTCATCAGTTGTAGCTACTGGTTTTGCATCAGTTGTGGAAGAAAGTGCTGTTGTAGGCGCTTGATTAGCGATATTCATAAACCAGCTTTCATTCATCGCACTGCCATATCCTGCTGTTACATTATAGACTATTCTGTCGCGACCTACTACGGTGAAAGTAGGAAAACCACCATCCAGATAAGCATTTAAAGTAGCTGATGGGGGGTTATCAATAATAGGATATGTTACAGAATTTACTCCACCTGCGTCCTTAGTCCAGTTACCCTGGCTGAAGCCGGCATAGGTCTGAGCAGTAGTAGTACCCTGTATTTGCGCCAGCGTGTTGGTAGATTCACCTTCAATAAAGATCACCATTACTTTTCCCGGGGTAATAGTACCGCTGGGTCCGTAATGATCCATCAGATTGTCAAGCACCCCGCTGGTATGCGCTGCCCAACATGGTGCGCACCATGCTGCAGATACATCAATTACAACCGTATAACCCTGATTCAGATAATCATATAAATGCTGGGACACACCATTTATATCTGTAATTGTAAAGTCCGGCGCCATATCGCCTTTTTTAACAGCCGCATTCGCAGACATACTCAGGGTAGTAGCCGCCAATGCCGTAAGTAATAATTTTTTCATGATCACTAAGTTTAAAATTTTTTTATGTGTTGCCGAAGATAAGTATTTCCACTTAGTAAAAAAACAATAGGGAGGGGGATTTTTTTTGGAGTATTTATTAATACATTTGCGCAGCGTAAAAAACGCTCGGGGTGCCTGAACAGTTTAAGGCTGAGATCATACCCGCTGAACCTGGACCGGGTAATGCCGGTTAGGGAATGTAGATAACTCTCATCTTCATTTCTTTTCGTTTGCTCAACCATCGCAGGATGCTTGCAGAAAGGAGGTGCTGTTTATCATTCCGTTGATTTGTTTACAGTCAATCCGGGAAAAACAATGAACCGTCTTAAAAAATTAATTTTCTCTTTGGTGACCGCTTCACCATTACTCAGTGCCGCACAGGAAAAAGACAGTGCACAGCAGCAACTGCAACCTGTAGAAATACGTTCTGTACGTGCTTCATCCAACGCGCCTTTTACTAAATCGGAACTTAACAAAGAACAAATTGAAAAAATGAATATAGGGCAGGATGTTCCTTACCTGCTTCAATACACGCCTTCAGCTGTTGCCACATCCGATGCGGGCAATGGTATCGGCTATACGGGTTTACGTGTTCGCGGTACGGACGGTACACGTATCAATGTTACGTTCAATGGCATCCCGGTAAATGATGCGGAATCGCAAGGGGCTTTCTTTGTGGATTTTCCGGATGTGGCATCTTCTACCAATTCTATCCAGCTACAAAGAGGTGTAGGTACCTCTACCAATGGCGCAGGCGCTTTTGGCGCCAGTATGAGCATCAGCAACTTAGACCAGATGACCGTTGCAGGTATGGAAATCAATAACAGTTACGGTTCCTTTAATACCTGGAAAAACACCGTAAAGCTTGGCTCGGGACTATTAAAGAACGGATTACAATTTGATCTGCGTCTTTCACATTTAAGTTCTGATGGTTTCAGAGATCGCTCGCAGGCCGCTTTGAAAGCTTTGCAGTTTATCGGCGGATGGAAAATAAATGAAGATTCCAGATTAAGATTTATGTACATGACCGGAGATGAAGTCACCGGACAAGCCTGGAATGGCGTACACGAAGCGCAGCTAAATGGAAATACTACCGATCTGCAACGTCATTATCATGATAATCTCTATTACCTGTATTTCACTCCGCAAGACTCCGTCAATTTATTCCATTCCGATCCGCGCAAATACAACTACTTCACTTATAAAAACCAGACAGATAATTATAAACAGGATTATTACCAACTCTTCTTCGATCATAATTTTAATACAAACCTCAGCATGAACGTCGCCGGATTTATGACCAGAGGCAAAGGCTTTTATGAAGAATATAAGCCTATGGAAAGCTATGAAGATTATGGATTGCAGCCGGTAGTTTCGCCCTCGGGAACAGACACCGTTACATCTACCGATCTTATTCGCCAACTGTGGCTGGATAACTATTACTACGGCTCTGTTTTTTCATTCGGTTACAACAAAGCGAATACAGCGCTTATGCTCGGCGGGGCATTCACACAATATCTGGGCACGCATTACGGCTATATAAAATGGGCAGAAAATGGCGGTGTGGCGCATGATTATGAATGGTATCATCTTACTTCTCAAAAAAACGACTTTAATATTTATGCGAAAGCCCAGCATATTCTTAATGAAAAATGGATTCTTTTTGGTGATGTACAGCTTAGAAAAGTCGCTTACAACATTAATGGTTTCAGAAAAAATCCTGTCATTTTTGTAAATGCCGATTATACTTTTTTCAATCCTAAAGCAGGACTTACTTACCTGATAAAAAATACTTCCGCTGACAAACAAAAACTTTACGCGTCTGTGGCATTAGCCAACAAAGAGCCCAACCGAGATGATTTTGAAGCTTCTCCCAAAGACCTTCCAAAACCGGAAAGACTTACGGATGCAGAAGCAGGCTATGAACTTACACAACGAAAATGGAACCTGAGCGCCAACATTTATTATATGCGTTATAAAGATCAGCTCATCCTTACTGGAAGAATAAATGATGTGGGCGCTTACACCCGAACTAATGTGCCGGAAAGCTATCGTGCGGGTATAGAATTACAAGCTGCGACGATGCCGGTTTCATGGTTGAAAATAGGTGCGAATGCAACACTCTCCCGAAATAAGATCACCAACTTTAGCGAATACATTGACAATTGGGATACGGGCTTGCAGGATTCTGTAAATAAAGGCACCACTGACATCGCCTTTTCACCTAATATCATCGGCGCAGGCAGTATTACATTTATTCCATTTTATCATCATCCTAAAACAAAAAGTTTTGAGATAGAACTTTTGGGGAAATATGTAGGGAAGCAATACCTGGATAATACAAGCAATGAAAACCGCAGAATGAATCCATATTTTGTCACCGACGCGCGACTGCGTTATACAGCTTCTTTCAAACCTTTTAAAGAATTAAATTTCATTTTGGGGCTGAATAATATCCTTAATACAAAATACGTAAGCAATGGCTACACCTACGCGTATGTTTATAATTCACAGCAGTACACCGACAATTATTATTATCCGCAGGCAGGTTTTAACTGGATGTTCGCGGTGAATATGAAGTTTTAAGAAAATTCTTTTATTTCATATAAGGAACGATGAAAGACAAAGATTGCAGCATTTTAGTTCGAAATAACTTTTTATAGATAGAAGCTGGGGAAACTTTTTATAAGGATATTCAATCCTGTCGTGCCAGTTACTTTATTCAAAACGGAGTTCTTTAATAATGCAGTCTTTTACCACCCAGTAAACGCGGTATGTTTTTTTGTGTGAAGTGACAAATCTGGCGATTACGAATTTTGCATTGCTGTTCGTTCCATTTTGCTCAATATTGATCTGCGAGGGTGCATTTTTCCTGAAAAAATCATTCAGCATTATTTCAGCCTGCGCGCTGCTGTAAGTAGCTTGATTGCCCGGCAGGTTTAAAGAAACATTATCAGCAAAATAGCCGGCAACCGCCGCCGCATTTCCTTTTTCTATACTTTTCTGAATGGCGTCCATACAATCTTCTGCACAAGAAAAAAGACTGTGCAGGATAAAAAAACCTGATAAGATAATATGTTTTAGAAATTGATTCATGCTTGTTTCATCACCGGTTCTGTGCAACAAGATAATGATAATCCAAAAATATGCCACACCTTATCCAACAGAAGCAATTAATTTTGCAGTCATGTCGAAAAAAGTAATGCTTATCATTATGGATGGCTGGGGACATGGCAAGATTTCATCGTCTGATGCTATCGCCCACGCTAACATTCCTTTTGTAAAATCTCTTTACTCCAAATATCCTTACACAGAGCTAATCACGTGCGGAGAAGCCGTGGGCTTGCCGGAAGGACAAATGGGCAATTCGGAAGTCGGTCATTTAAACATCGGAGCCGGCAGAATCGTTTATCAGGAATTGCAACGTATTAATGTAGCGATAAGAGATGGCGAGCTGCGCGACAACCATGTTTTACATACACTTTTTGACATTGCCAAAACCAACAATAAAACGGTACATTTTATGGGATTGGTAAGTGATGGAGGTGTACATTCTCATATTAATCATCTGAAAGCACTTTGCTCACTGGCGCAGGAAAACGGTATTCAAAAAGTGGCGGTGCATGCTTTTACCGACGGACGCGATACCGATCCTAAAAGCGGCTATCATTACATTAAAGAGTTGGAAGATCATTTGAAAATTACCGGCGGAAAATTGGCTACCATCTGCGGACGATATTATGCAATGGACAGAGATAAGCGATGGGAACGCGTGAAAATCGCTTATGATGCGCTTACCAAAGGCACAGGACTGCACGTCACAGACGCACTGAAGGCTGTGGAAACTTCTTATGAAGAAGGTGTTACGGATGAGTTTATAAAGCCGATTATTGTTTGTAATGAAAACGGGCAACCGGTTTCTTTAATAAAAGAGGACGACATTGTTATCTGCTTCAACTTCCGCACCGATCGTTGCCGTGAAATCACCATAGCACTTACGCAGCAGGCATTTCCTGAATATGATATGCAACCATTGCAACTGCATTATGCAACCATGACAGAGTATGACGCTACTTATAAAAACGTAGGTGTATTTTTTCATAACGACAATCTTACCAATACATTGGGTGAAGTCATTGAAAAAAACGGGCTTAGGCAAATACGCATTGCGGAAACAGAAAAATATCCACATGTTACTTTTTTCTTCAGTGGCGGCCGGGAAAAAGAATTTGCAGGAGAAAAACGCATTATGATCCCCTCTCCGAAAACGGTAGCGACTTATGATTTAAAACCGGAGATGAGCGCGTTTGAAATGAAAGAAGCCATCATTCCGGAAATAAAAAATCAAACAGCCGATTTCATTTGTCTGAACTTTGCCAATGCCGATATGGTAGGACATACCGGCGACTGGAACGCTGTAATAAAAGCGGTGGAAACCGTAGATAAATGCGTAAGCGAAATAATACCGGTGGCTTTGGAAAATGGCTACACTGTTTTCTTAACTGCGGATCACGGCAATGCCGATTATATGATCAACGAAGACGGATCGCCCAATACGGCTCATACGCTCAATCCTGTTCCATTCTTTATTATTTCCAATGATTTTAATGGCGCTATAAAAAGCGGCAAATTAGGAGACATTGCGCCCACTATGCTGAAATATATGGGACTGGAAATTCCTGCCGAAATGACGGGAGAAGTGCTTATCTGATTTTTTGCTTTGCCGGGGAAAAGTTCACACAAAGCGCACTAAGAAAACAACGTTGTTACAAGGGTAACTATTTTTAAATCAAAATACCCGCTTCATCATTAGGTATTCGTTGTGTCCTTCGTGTGAAACAATTCTTTTTTAAATTATAAATACTTTCCGCCGGTCCTGACGATTTTTATTATTCAGGACAAACAGTTGCAGTAAAAGATGAAAATATTTTAAGAGGTGTGTTGGAAATAGATTTCGTACATTTTCCATTATTTGAACAGGGAGTACACGAAGTTAAATTGGGAATACATCCAAATGACTCACTTGCACAGTCGTTCGTAGTACAGGTTATGGTTAATCCGGTCACATACATACAGCCTGCAGGACTTTGTGTCAAAGGTAGCGTAGATCTGATTGGTAAATCTCCCTGTGATCCGGCAACTGCCAAATAATATTTTCCGTCATTACTGAGAAAAAAGATATGATTCAAGTGACAATCACTCCCCTCTAAACTGCTATTTAAATAGTGCTGCCAGTCACTTTTTAAAATGCTTGAATCTGCGACAAATGAAGGATTTCCATCATTAAGTTGCCCTATGACAAGCGTACTGTCATTTACGTTTTGTTCACTTGTCGTTGAGCCTGTTGTTGTTGCCGAGCCATTTTCGTCAGCCGTTTGCTTCGTGGAATCCGAGCAGGATGATAAAGCTATTAAAACAGCTAATATGGTGATAAAATTTTTCATAATAATAAATTTTCCTTCAAAGTAAAAAAAAAAAAAATGGGAGAAACCAAATTTTCAACAAAGAAAATATCCTGTTACTTATGTCAGTAAAAGAATGCGATATTGTAAATAACGCCTTTGTAAGAATACATTTAAAAATAGTTCTCCCCGTTCCTAACGTTTTCTGTAAAAAGACCGTCACACCCTATAACCAATTGTATTGCCCATAGAAAATCTTTAGAACATTTTGCCCGACGCGGATAATATATATCAGAATGATGCTTCCGCAGCAAGCACCTTGTCTACTCATGAACCGCTTTATGAGTTGATAAAGGATTGTATTGCCAATAACCGACGGGCACAGAAACAACTTTATGATGCGTATGCTCCTCTCATTTATGGCATTATAAAAAGATACACTTACAATCGGGTAGAAGCGGATGAAATTGTCAACGACAGCTTTTACAAAATTTTCACTTCGCTTCATTCTTTTGCCTTTAAAGGCTCCTTTGAAGGGTGGATGCGGCGGATTACGATCAATTGTATCACAGATAATTTCAGAAAACACATCAAGAAAGAACCTGCCCATAAAGTGGAAATAGAGCAGGCAGATTATTCTATGGCTGAGGATGTAATGGGAAAGATGGGCTATAAGGAACTGTTGGGAAAAATACACGAATTGCCTGATACCCAACGGACAGTATTTAACCTGTACGTATTCGAGCAATTATCTCATAAAGAAATCGGAGATCATTTAAGCATAACAGAAAACAACAGCAGATGGTATTTGAATGACGCAAGAAAACGTTTAAAAGAAAAAATCAATTCCATGCATTAAGAAATGGAAGAGCAAAAAAAACATATTGACGATTGGTTCCGCGAAGGGCTGGAAGGCTATAAAGAAACGCCTGATGCCGCTGTGTGGAATGCGCTGGAGCAACGCTTGCCCAAAAGCAATAGCAGGAAGCGCTTTTTATGGCTGTGGATTTTGCTGATGTTGGCTTTGCTCTCGTCTATGGGATATTATGCGCTCAAACATTTCTCTAAAAACGAAAAAACTACAACATCCGAAACAAGTTTCGAACATAACGCAGCGCCGGAAGATGTAAGGGAAGAAGACAAGAACTATGAAAAAAATAGTATAAAAGAAAATGTGGTTACTAATGAAAAAACAACGACAGAAAAAAATAACGATCTTAAAACAAAGACTGCTATAAAAACTTCTAACGAAGGCAGCGATAAAAAAAATGACGCCATTGTGCAAAAACAACGTGCTACCAATGCCGCCGCCATGCCAGTAGAAAGCGTTGAAAACCTGAAAGAAAAAGCGTCTTCCGAAACTAAAACTGCTACCAATACACCATCTTCCTTTGGTAAATTATCGGATAAAAAAATCAATTCAAATCCGCAAAACACTTCCGTTAAGACATCTTCATCACAAGCCGAAAGCACAACTTCTCAAAAAGAAACTGCTGCAGAAAAAAACAGTTTAAAAGAAACAAGCACAGCAGTTTCAAAAACGGCTAATCCTAATGTGCCTGTTGTAGAAAAAAATTCATCCAACAAACAAACGACTTCTGCAGAAAAAAATGAAAAGCCTTCTTTGAAAGAAACAACTAATAAAAAACCGGGAAACGCTGCCCAACCGAAAGAGAACGCTGAAAAAACGCCAATGGCGCTTCAGGAAAAAGAAGTTGTAAAAAAGAATATAGTTCCAAATTCTTCCACTGTAAAAACTTCTTCAAAAGCTGTTGTCTTACAAGAAAAAAGTCCCAAGTCTGCAACAACGAACTCTTTTTCTGCAAATGCTGCCGCAAAAGAAACCGCCAAGCCTGAAGAAAAAAATATAAAACCGGTCAGTGTAAATACCGAAACAGCAAAACCCAAGCCCATAGCGGTAAAAGAAGAAAGTACCACACCCAAACCCTTAGATGTAAAAGGGAAAAAAGCACAAGAGAAACCTATAGAAGTAAATCCGGAAGCAAATAAAAAGGCGACTCCGATTGAAGTAAAGCCTGAAAAAGCAAAAGCCAACCCATTGAATATAGTTCCTGAAAAAGAATACGGAATAAAAGTAGCAGATTATACTACAACAAATGAGGAAGATGGTGGTGAAGAAAACACTGAACAAGCCAAAAGCAGCGGTGGCGGTGGTGCTACTTCCTCAACTTTCAAAAAAGATAAGAACGGTTTGAAGCTGGATGGCGGTATTAAGATCGGCTATGAAAAGGGAATTGCCAAAGTAAGTACACAAGGTTTTACAGGCAATATTTTTTTACAATGGAATATCTCTCCCAAGGTTGCTGTTGTTTTACAACCGGGTATTCGCTACCAGTTACTAAATGCCACCAATTTATTCGCCGGGCAATCGTTTCATGAAATCACAGGCGCCACTTTCGATTCTTCTCATGTACTTACTACTGATACCAATGGCGCAGTTAGTATGATCCAGCGCAATTACATCTACCGTAATACATATGATTCTATTGTCACCTCTTTTAATCTTACTCCGCAAAAATATCTGGAGATAGAATTGCCTTTGCTCTTACAGTACAGCCTTGCTGATAACTTTTCTTTGCTTTTCGGCGGCCAACTTGCATTTGGTAAAGTCATTCAGATTGAAAGCGGTATAAAACGTTTTGCAGGCTTAAATAAAGTGGATACGTTTTCGTATGCGCCTGTAACGCCCGACACGTCCAATTATCCCGGCAACATTCCTTCGCTTACCGACCATTTTACTTACAGCACGCCTGCTTTCAGCAACTTTAATGAGAACAAATACAAGAATCCTGTTACCAATCCGGCGCGTTTTGGCATTATGCTGGGTTTCAGTTACGAAATAAGAAAAAGGTTGCTGATAGATTTAATGGTACGTAAAAATGTATCTAACCTCAGCTTTATACCCAATGAGGAAGTGCGTAAAATTTACAATCAACCGAATGTGCGCATTACGATCGGTTACAAATTATTCCGGTCGAAAAAATAATCAGTTGAGCTGCACACGTTCTGCTGCTTTCTTAAGTTCCTGCTCCCAGCGCCAGGAAGTATCCATCATTTCATCCAATGAAAACTTACAGTTCCAGCCCAGCGCGTTTTGCGCTTTATCATTATTCGCATATACGGCAATTACATCTCCGGGTCTTCTTGCAGAAATTTTATAGTTCAATTTTTTATCCGCTACTTTTTCAAAAGCATTTATCAGCTCCAAAACTGTAACACCTTTACCGGTTCCTAAGTTGAAGATTTCACTGGATTTTTCGTTACGTTGCTCAAGCATATACTGCAGTGCTTTGGTATGCGCGTTGGCAATGTCCATTACATGAATGTAATCACGAATGCAGGAGCCATCGCGGGTATCATAATCATTCCCAAAGACATCCATGGAAGGTCGTTTGCCAATGGCTGTCTGTGTAATTACCGGCACTAGGTTTTCCGGTTTCTCCTGCAGTTCTCCTATCATCACCGAAGGATGTGCACCTACAGGATTGAAGTAACGTAGCAATATGGTATTGAATCCTGCATTGGCTTTTACAAAATCCGAACAAATTGCTTCCCCCATTTGTTTGGTGCGTGCATAAGGAGATTCCGCCTCTTTGAGCGGTGCATTTTCATCTACAGGTAATGAGTCGGGGTTACCATATACAGAACAGGAAGAAGAAAAAACGATATTTTTTACATGATTCTCTTTGGCGCATTGTAAGACGTTTACCAAAGAGTCAATATTGTTGCGATAATATTTTAAAGGTTGTTCTACAGATTCGGGTACGGATTTGAAAGCCGCGAAATGAATGATGCCGACGATATCCGGATTTTCCATAAAGATTGCTTGTGCATCTTCCAGATTACAGAGGTTCACTTTATAATTCTTCACCGGTCTTTTTACAATTTTTTCAATGCCATGCAGCATCCGCAGCGATCCTTTGGAAAGATCATCGACAGAAATAACATCAAAACCATTGTCTATAAGATCCACAATTGTATGTCCGCCAATGTAGCCGCAACCACCGGTAACCAGAATCTTTTTCATAAGCGCAAATATAATGGAGTTTTGAATGCCGCTTTATTTCACCTGCTGCATTTCCACGAGTTTATGGTAGTGTCCACGTTTATGAAGGAGTTCGTTATGTGTGCCACGTTCCATGATCATACCATCTTGCAAAACAATAATTTCATCTGCATGTTGTACGGTAGAAAGCCGGTGAGCGATCACGATGCAGGTTCTGTTTTGCATAAGGGTATTAATCGCGTTTTGTACCAGTCGTTCGCTTTCGGTATCCAATGAAGAAGTGGCTTCATCCAGAATCAATACAGGCGGATTTTTCAAAACAGCTCTCGCGATGGTAATGCGTTGCCGTTCTCCTCCTGAAAGTTTGGTACCTCTGTCGCCAACAATTGTTTGATATCCCTCGGGTTTTTGTAAAATGAAATTATGCGCATTAGCTATTCTTGCCGCATCCTCTACCTGTGCTTGCGTAGCACCTTCCGTACCTAATGTAATGTTGTTGTAAATGGTATCGTTAAACAAAATAGGCTCCTGACTTACGATGCCCATAAGCTTGCGCAAATCTTCAAGTTTATACTCTTTTACATCAATGCCGTCTATCCATAATGTGCCTGAAGTAACATCATGAAAGCGCGGCACCAGATCCACCAACGTAGATTTACCCGCACCGGAAGCGCCTACCAATGCGATCGTTTTTCCTTTGTGAACGGTAATATTGATATCCTGTAAAATCCTGCGTTCTCCATAGTTAAAGCCCACATGGTCAAACTGAATTTTTTCTTTGAATTCATTTATGCTTTTTGGGTGTTCGGCCTCGGTAATTACATTCGTGGCGTTCAGCAAATGCTCAATACGCTCCAGCGCCGCGCTTCCTTTCTTGATGTTTAAAAAACTATTGGAAAGATTTTTCAGTGGGTTGATGATCTGTGTAAAGAGAATGATATAACCGATAAACCATTCACCGGTCATCGTAGTTTGTCCTGAGAATATCAGCATACCGCCGTACCACAGAATAATGCCTACCGCAATCACGCCCACTGTTTCGGAAAGTGGTGAACCCAGTTCCTGACGAAGTGAAATCTGGTTTCTGGTTTTGTAAATAAGATCATTGATCTTTGAAAAACGGGAGTGCTGCTGACGCTCGGCGTTGAAGGCTTTAAGAATCCGCAAGCCACTTAACGTTTCATCCAGCACGCCCAGCAAATCGCCCAGTTGCTCCTGCGCCAGCGTAGATCTTTTCTTAAGAGATTTGCCAATAAGGCTGATTATAAAGCCAATAACAGGAAGAAATAAAACTAAAAACAATGTAAGCTGCGGGCTTATAATGATCATACTGCCCAACGTGAAAATAATGGTTAGCGGCTCCCGGATAAAGACTTCCAGCGTAGCCATTATAGAAAGTTCCACTTCATTGATATCGTTGGTCATTCTCGAAATAAGATCGCCTTTTCGCTCTTCTGTAAAAAAACCGATGGGTAATGAAATTGTTTTTACAAACAAATCATTGCGCAGACGCCGCAGCACATTATTTCGCAAAGGCATCAGGATATAACGCGAGAGATATAAAAACAGATTCTTAAGCAGCGTCGCGATTATGATAACGCTTACGATGAGAATGAGCGCGTTGATGGGTTTGTATTTTAAAATAAGATCGGTAACAAACTGCTGCGCTTCTGCTAAAATTCCCGTTCCTTTTACCGTTGTTTTATCCGCTGTAAAAAGTATTTTCAGCACAGGAGCTACCGACATGAGCGAAAATGTAGCAAACACGATCGCCAGAAAATTGGTGATGAAGTAGAAGATGACTTCTTTCTTCTGATCTCTTAAATAACCGAATATTCTCGAAAATTTTTTCATGCTTAATCTATGGTGTAAGAAACGCTGCCGTCTTTTTCGTCTTTTAAGATAACGCCTGCTTCCGCGAGACTGTTGCGTATCTGATCTGAGGTTGCCCAGTCTTTGCGTACTCTCGCGTCTTTCCGCATATCAATTAATAAAGAAAGCACTTTATCTAATTTATCAGAAGAGCCGGCAGTCATCGTTTGCAAGCCGAAAATATCTTCGAGGTAAAGCCTGAAAGTATCTTTTAAAAGAATTAAGGTTGATGAAGAAAGCGCGTTTTCAGTGACCTGTCCTCCTTTGATACCATTAATAATCGGGGCCAGCTCAAAGAAATTGGCAACTACTTTCGCGGTATTCAAATCGTCATTCATAAATTCTTCGCATTGTTTGCAAAGGGTCTGTACTTTTTCATCCAGTTCCTTATCTGATGCAGATGCGCCGGTTATATCCAACCCTTTCAAAACTTCGTAAGCCTCCCACAAACGTTTCAGCGCTTTTTCGGATGCCTGTAACGCCTCATTCGAAAAATCTAACGTGCTGCGGTAATGAGTTTGTAAAATATTGAACCGAATAACCATCGGGTGATAAGCTTGTTCCAGTATCGGGTGATTGCCGGAAAAAAGTTCGGTGAGTTTGATCACGTTGTTATAACTCTTGCCCATCTTTTTCCCATTAATGGTGATCATATTATTATGCACCCAATAACGCACCGGAGGATGTCCATGTGCTACGGTACTTTGTGCAATCTCACTTTCATGATGCGGGAAAAGCAGATCCATACCACCACCGTGAATATCAAATGTTTCGCCAAGGTATTTGCTGCTCATAGCCGAACATTCGATGTGCCATCCCGGGAAACCTTCTCCCCACGGGCTTTTCCAGCGCATTATGTGTTGTGGCGGTGCTTTTTTCCAAAGCGCGAAATCTACTTTGTTTCTTTTTTCTTCCTGTCCATCGAGATCGCGTGTGCTTTCCAAAAGGTCTTCCAGCACCCTGCCCGATAACTTTCCATAAGGATGTTCCTGCGCATATTTCTTTACATCAAAATAGACGGAGCCGTTTACTTCGTAAGCATATCCTTTCGCAATGATGTCTTCGATCATGCTGATTTGCTCTATAATGTGCCCGGTAGCCGTAGGTTCTATACTGGGTTCCAGGTTGTTGAATTTTTGCATAGCCCAATGAAAAAGCCCGGTATATTTATGCACAAGCTCCATAGGCTCCATTTTTTCCAGTTGCGCTTTCTCGCTTACTTTATCCTGCGCCTCTCTGCCTTCTTCTTCAAAATGACCTGCGTCGGTAATATTTCGTACATAACGCACTTTATAACCTAAATATATTAGGTAGCGATACAAAATATCGAAAGTGATGTAAGGGCGCGCATGACCTAAGTGCGACTCGCCGGAAACCGTAGGACCGCAAACATACATACCCACATGACCTGGGACGGAAGGCTCAAATTTTTCTTTCTGACGGGTATAAGAATTGTACAGTAATAAATCGGACATCGTATAAAAATAAACCGCAAAAGTAAGGGTTATCCGACATCCATCTTTTATAACCGAATAACTGTCTTGATAATGGTTGTTTATACAATATGGTAAAATTGAACGTTTGCCCCAAACAAAAATTTGCTATTATGCTATGAAAACTTACATTTGCGTCAATCAATAACGATATAAATAAATTTATAATATGTTTTGGACGTTAGAACTTGCCTCTCACTTAGAAGACGCACCATGGCCCGCCACCAAAGACGAGCTTATTGACTACGCCATCCGTTCGGGTTCTCCGCTGGAGGTGGTAGAGAACTTACAGGAACTGGATGATGAAGGTGAAGTATATGAAGGCATTGAAGACATCTGGCCCGACTATCCTACGCAGGAAGACTTCTTTTTTAATGAAGATGAGTATTGATTGAGTTAGTAATTAGCAGAAAGTATTAAGTAGAAAGCTCCAATATATTTGGGGCTTTTCTCGTCTTAGCTGTTATAATGTTTTTTGTCAGACATATTGTTTCGTTGCTTTTATTGTTATTTATATACCATTCTGCAATTGCAAAAGAAAAAGAGATCAAAGGAAATACCGAAGTCAGTGTGAATATTGCAACTCTCTATACGGGTATTCCTGAATTACAAATTGGTTATTTTTTTAAAAGCTATGCGGGAGTTGACATTGGGTTAGTTGCATCAGGGGGGTATCATTTATATCCTTATCAATCGTTCAATAAAAAGCTAGGATTAAAGAATGTGCGTTCTTTAAAAGGCTCTTATTACAGATTCGGCATTAAAGGTCGTTATCCGGTGACTCCAAGGAATATAACACATGCCCTCTGGTTTCAAATAATGGGAGTTTATACAAACTACCGGGAACGTTATTATGACAAACGAGATAGTCTTTTAAAAGGAAGCAGCGCATCAGGTATCGGATTTTCGGTTGCAACAGGCGCCGATTTTATGTTTGCGAAGCATTTTGATTTACGACTTGGTACACAATATGGGATAGCTCCAAAATTTTCAAATAAAATATCTGAGTTTACACCCGGTTTCGGATGGACCAACCTACCCATACAATTAATTATCGGTGTGAATTTTCGGTTCTTTTAAATCTTTTAAATAGGTAAAAACTATTTCCTCAAATACTCCATCCATTCCTCCACGTCCGGCGCATCTTCCACTTTATACTCGCCAATCTTCGTGCGCCGTAAAGCCGAAAGATATGCGCCGCAGCCCAATGCCTGCCCATAATCATGCACCAGTGAGCGAATGTACGTGCCTGTACTGCAAGCTACACGGAAATGCACTTCCGGCAATTCTATCTTCGTTATTTCAAATTCATAGATGGTAATAGGTCGCGCATTCAATACGATTTCTTCTCCTTTTCTGGCAAGCTCATAAGCGCGTTTCCCATCTTTTTTTATAGCAGAATGAATAGGAGGTACTTGCATAATTTCCCCGGTAAACTGCTCTGTAGTTTTTATTATTTCCTTATCTGAAAGATGATCGTACTCTTTGAAATCTTCCGGTTCACTTTCCAAATCATACGTAGGCGTAATAGCTCCCAAATGAAAAATACCAGTATATTCTTTGGGCAGTTGCTGATAGTCGGCAATCTTCTTGGTGAATTTTCCCGTACAGCAAATCAGTAATCCTGTAGCTAAAGGATCCAAGGTTCCCGCATGGCCGATTTTCACTTTGGCGGTGTATTTTATTTTATTGATAGCGGAAAAGGAGGTTATTTTATAAGGCTTGTCAATAAGCAGCATAGCGCCTTCTTTCAGTTCCTGCAGAGAAGGATAGTGTTTCATCGGGGGCGAAATTAGGTGAATAGTTAATCAGTTGGTCAGATAATAGATTGATTCGTGCAGTTCTAAATTATCCAATCGGCTTATTTCTTAACCAATTATCCAATTAACTAAATTTGCGCCATGTTATTTGAGTTGAAAGAGAAGCCCCTGATCATTGCGGGTCCTTGCAGTGCAGAAAACCGGCTACAAGTGTTAAAAACGGCAGAAGCTTTGAAAGACTTGCCTGTAAGCCTTTTCAGGGCAGGTATATGGAAACCGCGCACCAAGCCTGGAAATTTTGAAGGCGCAGGAGCGGAAAGTTTGCAATGGCTGCAGGAAGTGAAAGAACAATACAAATTGCCGGTAGCGATAGAAGTGGCGCATCCGCAGCATATAGAGTTGGCATTGCAACATCAGATAGATGTTTTATGGATTGGAGCAAGAACGGTAATCAATCCATTTCATGTACAAGAGCTGGCTGAAACGTTGAAAGGTATTGACATTCCGCTGATGGTGAAAAATCCTGTAACGCCGGATATTGATCTTTGGGAAGGCGCGATACAACGGTTTGAAAAAGCCGGACTGAAACAAGTGGCGGCCATTCATCGTGGTTTTTCTTCTTACAATGCTTCACTGCAATACCGCAATCATCCCAACTGGATCATTCCTATCGAACTGAAACGGCGTCGTCCTGATTTGTTTTTAATTAATGATCCCAGCCACATCACCGGAAAGGCATCTTTAGTGAAAGAAGTGGCACAACGCGCTATGGATATGGGTTTCAACGGACTGATGATAGAAACGCATCCTGATCCCGCAAATGCGCTGAGCGATGCGGCGCAGCAAATAACACCCACGCAACTGAAAGATATTCTGGAACATCTCATCATCAGAAAACAAACCACTGCAGATGTGATTATGAAAAGTGAGCTGGAATACCTGCGTCAGCTTATGGATGGCATTGACGCCGAAATCATTGATCTGCTGGCAAGGCGAATGGAGCTTAGCGACAGAATGGGTGGCATTAAAAAGGATTGCAACATGACCGCCTTCCAGCCTGAACGCTGGAATGAAATACTGGAAAGCCGCAGCAGCAGAGGAGAAAAACATTATTTAAACGCAAATTTCATAACCGCTTTATTTGAACATATTCACGATGAAAGCATCCGCAGACAGGTAGAAGTGATGAAACAGATAAGCAATGCCGCAAAACCTTAACTTTAATTCTTAAATCAAATACACCATTGGCACTGAAACAACATAAGGACGTGCGTGTACGTTTTGATCAGCAGGTGGATAACTCCCGGGATTACGTACTGCCGTTCATAGAACAAACCAAAAAACTGAATGAAGATACAAGAGTACTGGAAGTAGGCTGCGCGGAAGGCGGCGTGCTGAAACCTTTCATCGAAAAAGGATGCTATTGCGTGGGAGTGGATCTGGCAGAACAACGGATTGAGTATGCCAACGATTTTTTGAAAGAAGAAACAGAAGCGGGCAAAGCGGTATTCCTTACCAAAAATATTTATGATGACGATTTTATTGCTCACTATAAAAACTTTTTTGACATCATTATCCTCAAAGACGTGATAGAGCATGTGCCTGAGCAGGAAAAATTCATTCCGCATCTGAAAACTTTTTTGCGGGAAGGAGGCATTATTTTTTTTGGATTTCCTCCATGGTATATGCCGTTCGGCGGGCACCAGCAGGTAGCTCAAAATAAATTTGCAAGCATGCTTCCTTACTATCACATTCTTCCGAAAGCTATCTATAAAACCATTTTAAAGGCATTTAAAGAACATGCGAATACGATACAGGAGCTTATGGAAATAAAAGATACACAAATCACCATCGAGCGCTTTGAAAAGATTGTGGCGGACAGCAAGCTGCTCATATTCAACAAACAGCATTACCTGATCAACCCTATTTACAAATTCAAATTTGGATTGAAACCGAGAAAGCAATTTCCCGCTTTAAGCGCCATACCTTACTTCAGAGATTTTGTCACGACGTGCGTTTATTATACAGTAGGATGATGGACGGTGATTTTTTTCTTGATAAAAACTTTACACGGCAAGCGATCACTTCCGAAACCGTGTTGCTGGGAAAAGAATTTGAAAACTGTGTTTTTGAAAATTGCAGTTTCACCGGTCATGATCTCCGGCAAGCCGTTTTTTCCGATTGTGCGTTTACAAGTTGCGATCTCAGTTTGGCAAAACTGGTTCAGACGGCTTTCAGAAATGTAGTATTTAAGGATTGTAAAATGATTGGTTTGCATTTTGAAGACTGCAATGCTTTTGGTCTGAAAATGACATTTGATCATTGCAATCTCTCGCACAGTTCTTTTTATAAAGTAAAACTTCAGGAAACTAATTTTTATGAAGCGCTGCTGCACGAGGCAGATTTTACCGATGCTGAATTAAAAGCTGCAGTCTTTGATCATTGTGATCTTCTGAATGCAAAGTTTGAAAATACACAACTCGCAAAAGCCGATTTCAGCACAGCTTATAATTTCAGCATTCATCCGGCACAAAACCAGATAAGCGGCGCTGTCTTTTCCAAAGAAAATATCACAGGATTACTGAATGATTTTGGCATTCAAATCATTTCTTAACCGTTCCAGATTTTCCAGCTTTCCTCTGCCTGCAATTGCAACATTTCAAATCCGTTTTTTATCTGCGCTCCGCGTTCTTCTCCCGCCTGTAAAAACTTTGTCTCCTCGGGGTTGTAAATAAGATCGTACAAAAGATGTTTGTGGCCAATCTTTGCATAAGGAATACCAGGCATTTCTTTCACATTCGGATACATACCTACCGGCGTGGTGTTGATGATAACCGTATGCGTTTCAATCATATCATCCGTGAGCGATTCATAAGTAAGTTGCCGGTTGCGTGACACAACGGAAAATTGCACATTGAGTTTTTTCAAAACAAATTGCACCGCAAGAGAACCTCCGCCGCTGCCCAGGATAAGCGCATTTTGATGATGATCTTTCAAAAGTGGTTTCAGACTTTTTTCAAATCCTGTGACGTCGGTATTAAAACCTTTCAATAATCCTTCTTTAAACCGAATGCAGTTTACCGCGCCTGTTTCTGCAGCGTTCGCATCCAGCGCATCTAAATATTGAAGTACGGATTGCTTATACGGAATAGTAACATTCAGACCGGAAAGTTGTTTTTCACGCTTCAGCAATTCGGGAAATTCATTGATGTTCCTTAGCTCAAAAGTTTTATACAGCGCATTTATTTTTTGTCGTTTAAATTTTTCATTAAAATAGGCGGGTGAAAAACTATGCGAAAGCGGGTAGCCGATAATGCCGTATAAAGGGGTCATAATAGCGCAAAATAGATAAAGCCCGCAGATGTAACAAGTTTAGATACTATCGGGTTCGTTTTTCCAGTAAATCGCTGACGATTAGAATGAGCTCATAAGGAATAAAAGGAGTTGTTTCTTCATCCTGAATAATATCATAACGACCTAATGCGCTCCACGCTACAAAAAATCTCGGAAATCCCTGAACGTTTACTTCATAATGCAGTCCATCGGGTTTCATAACGGGCACAAACACAGCACTAAGTTTGCGTTGCTCAAAATGTATAACAGTAGAAAAATTGCGCGCCATTGGGTAAATGTAATCACATTGTTTTTTATAGGTTCAAAACAATTTATAAGTAGCTTTACAACGTTCGCCGGCTTCTTATAAAAAGAAAAAACCTTTCACAATTTACCAAATGACCAACTGCAATTATTTAATGAAAAGGGTGCAAACCATAAGTTTCATTTTGCTGTTCATGCTGTTTTCTTATAATACACTTAAGGCGCAGCATACTGCAAAAGCCAAAACAACTGTTGCCACTCCGGAAGAAGACGATTATGATGTGAAGTATGTGAAACTTGAAATAGAAGCCACGAATCTTTCTACGGCTATCAGCGGGAAAGCCACTACTCACGCAATAGTTACAGCCGCTTCAATGCCGGTGTACGCATTTGAACTGAGCGCGCAACTGGCTATTGATTCGGTAAAACTGAATGGGATTTTATATACGGTAGCATCTAATGATTCTATAAGAAAAATAACTTTAGCCACCCCTTTTACACAAGGAAATTCTTTGGTAGCGGAGATTTGGTATCACGGGCAACCAATCGGCGGAAACAATTTTTTCACCAACGGATTGCTTAATCAGTCGGATGCGGGCATACCGGTTCAGGTAACGCATACCGTAAGCGCGGCATATCATTCTAAAGACTGGTGGCCGTGCAAACAATCGCTTTCGGATAAAATTGATTCAGCAGATATCTGGATAACCGTTCCTACAGGACTGAAAGTGGCCGGCAACGGATTGTTACAAAATATCACAGTCATAAGCTCTTCTCAAAACAGGTATGAATGGGCATTGCGCAGCCCGGTTGATTATTATCTCTTATCTTTTTCCGTTGCTCCATATGATGAGTACAATTATTATATGCACTTTGCCAATGGCGATTCCATGCTCATTCAGAATTTTATTTATCAGGATCCGTCTGTATTACAGCAGCATAAGGATGAGCTGGATTCCATAGAAAACATCATCAATTATTTTTCGGCATTATTTGGAAAATATTCTTTTTATAAGGAAAAATTCGGTCTCTGCCAGACTCCGCTTAGTGGTGGCATGGAAAACCAAACAATGGTTTCATTAGGCTCGTTGGACATTACGTTGATTGCACATGAGTTAGCGCATCAGTGGTGGGGAGATTATGTGACCTGTCATTCGCTTGCCGATATGTGGCTGAATGAAGGCTGGGCTACGTATTGCGAACATTTGTTTTTAGAACGGTTTCATGGAAATACGGCTGCACGAAATTTCAGAGATGAAATGCAAAACCGAATTGTAGGTGTGAGCAGCGGTTCTGTACTCGTAAGTGACACTACAGATGAAAATCGGATTTATGACGGAAGGCTCACATATTATAAAGGCGCATTTTTAGCGCACATGCTTCGCTACCTTATCGATGACGACAGCAAATTTTTTCAAATAGCCGCCACTTACCAGCAACAATTTGCAAACGCAACTGCAACAACCGAAGATTTAAAAAACATCGCCACACAAATCAGCGGCGTGCAACTGGATACTTTTTTCCGGCAGTGGTATGCGGGTGAAGGTTTTCCTGCTTATAGCCTGAGATGGTACCAGGATGTAAACGGAAATGTGATTTTAAAACTTACACAGAACGCCAGCAAACCATCTTCAGTAGCATTATTTAAAATGCCTTTGCAAATACAATTTCTTACAGCAAATGGAGAAGATACCATTGTAAGTTTTTATAATTCTCAATCCATTGAATATTTCAATGCTTACTGGTCAAAGACTATCAACACTATTAAGATTGATCCGGACAATCATATCATCAACCGTGTATCGAGCATTATAAAAGACGCTACGCTGGATGCGACATCGGTGAGTAAAAACAAATTGCTTGTTTATCCCAACCCGGCAGCTGACGGCTGGTATATTGATCAGTTAAAAGAAGAAGCTACTATAAAACTCATTCATATTAACGGCGGCGTTATTTGGCAAACTGTTACAAAAGATGACCGTATTTTTGTGCCTGCTGATGGCTTAACTACAGGAAATTATATTTTACAGATACGCTTCAAAGATAAACCTGTTGTAAACTATACGGTAATTCATAAATAGAAAACTGAAGTTTGTATAAGAAGCAGATATAATGGTAGCCGAACATTTTGATCAGTTATTAGAACAAATTGCCAATAAGCCCATACCATCACTGATGGTAGTACTTAATCTGATCCTTATAGAAAGTCTGCTCTCGGTAGATAATGCTGCCGTGCTAGCCACTATGGTACTCGACCTTCCCAAAGACCAGCGCAATAAAGCGCTGAAGTATGGCATCATCGGTGCTTATATTTTCAGAGGGCTGTGCTTGTTCTTTGCTTCGCTGCTTATAAAAATCTGGTGGTTCAAACCTATTGGCGGCATTTATCTATTGTTCCTCGCCATCAAACATTTTTTCTTTCGCAAAAAAGAAGCACATCATAAAAGCATTGATGAAGAAATAAAAGCGAAAGAGCAAAGTTGGCTTTATAGAAAAACGCTCGGCGCGTTAGGGCCTTTTTGGGCTACTGTGATGCTTGTAGAAATCATGGATCTTGCTTTTTCCATAGATAACGTCATCGCTGCCAATGCCTATACCAAAAATATTATTTTGATCTGGCTGGGTGTTTTCATTGGCATTTTAGCCATGCGTTTCGTAGCGCAGGCCTTTGTAAAGCTGATGGAAAAATATCCTTTCCTGGATACTTGCGCATATCTTGTCATCGGTGTTTTGGGCATCAAGCTTACGGCAGCGGCTTTCGTTCATTTTGCTCCCTGCTCCGCATTCGCTCTTTTTATGGAAGGGCCGCAACCTTGCCTGCTGGCTCAGGGCAAAGATTTACCCGAAGGTAAACATCCGATGATTTGGGGCGATTATCTTATTTCCTTTTTAAGCCTGGCTATCTTTTTAGTACCTGTTCTCACATCATTGCTATTTAATTTTCCTGAAAAACATTTACCAAAAGATGATGAAAACATCCATATTTAACCTTTTCAGAAAAACTTATTTATCTATATTTATAGCGGAAATGTAAAATAGCGCTCCTCACCATCCACCACTATCGGTACTACAGAGAGCTGTTTTACAGCTATGAAAAAAATTAATTTTGATCCAAAATAAATATTGGCGAAAACTTATAGGCGCTGATCAAAAAATTCCGACAGAGCAAAAAATATTTAACTCTGTCTGCATATTCGCTTTCCTCGCGATTTTTCTCAGCATTGTTTTTAATTTTTCTGTTGGGTTGAACAATCTTGCATATTATCAATTTGCTTTTATATTGGTACTCTCAATAATCTTTTATCAGTCGCGGGTAAAAGGCCGGTTCAGGTTTGGGTTCTTCGTTTTCGGCATTTGCAATTATGCATTTCTGTCGGTAAATTATTTTTACAATATGGGGTTGAACGGTCCTACATTTTTAGCTTCGTTTATCTCTCTCTATTTCTTAATTTCCATTTCTTCGCTGAAAATGGCGCCGTGGTGGGTATTGGGTCATTTGGCACTCGCGGTGTTGCTGTCCACAATTCAGTATAAATTTCCCAATACCGTTGTATACAATTATAAATCAGAGTTGGGGCATTTTGTAGATATTAATTTCACTTTTTTCATTATCGTGATTTTCACTTACATGATTGCCGTTTCCATAAAAGGGCGGTATTTTCAGGAACGCGATAAAGTCACTCAACAAAATTCAATCATCGAAGAAAAAAACGCACGTTTGGAATATATAGACCGTGAACGCAGTCGTTTGTTTTCCATCATTTCTCATGATCTGCGCAGCCCGCTTACTTCTATCAACGGATATCTGGAACTTCTGAATTCGGATGATTTAAATGAGGAAGAAAAAACTCAGGCGCAAAATGAATTGCTCAATCTCTCCAACTATACTTCGGAGATGCTGAACAATCTGCTTCGGTGGTCTAAAAACCAACTGGAAGGGAACCAGTTGTATTTGCAAAATATCAACCTCGCGGAAACGCTTAATAATAGCGTGAATGTATGTCGTATTTTATGCGAAAAAAAGGGAATCGGTTTCACGGCGGCTATCCCATTGCATTTATCGGTTTACGCAGATAAAGATCATATAGATCTTGTAGTACGCAATCTTTTATCCAACTCAGTAAAATTCACCAAACCGAAAGGCAATATTCATATAGCGGCGGAAGAACAAAATCAGCAATGTATCATAACCATTTCTGATGATGGCACCGGGATTGATGAAACGCAGAAAAAGCTGGTCTTCTCTTCAGAAATAAAACCCACCTTCGGCACGCACAATGAAAAAGGCATCGGGCTGGGATTAGTAATGTGCAAAGAATTTGTAGAAAAACAAGGCGGTGACATTCATTTTGAAAGTGAATATGGCAAGGGAACAACCTTTTTTGTCAGCTTAAAATCTGCCTGAGCGCATTTTCATTTTACCACCACTTGCACCGTATGTCTTGTTTTCTGCTCCAGCAACTGGTAGCGGTTTTTTAAAAGATCAAAAAGAATTTCGGGAGTATAATGCCTTACGGTAAGAAGGCTCACATTATCATTGCGCAATATTTTATAGTTCTTTTCCAGCTCCACTAAAAGAGCATTCACTTTCTGCTCGTTATCATCTATACAGGCTACAAAGCTTATGGCCGCGTTTTGTATAAGGTTGATCTTGATTTTAAGATCGTGAAAAACTTTATAAAGGTAGCTGAGGTTGTCTTCCGTGATAAATGAAAAATCTTTGGTCGTTACCTGCAGCAAGGTCTGGTTCTTTTTTAAAATAATAAGCGGCGGATAAAAGATGCTGTTCACTTCATTTTGTATAACAGTTCCTTTCAGATCTTTTTTGAGGAAACATTTTACATAAAGCGGAATGTTGTTGTTCTGCAAAGGTTTGATGGTTTTCGGATGGATAACCTGTGCTCCGTAATAGGCCATCTCAATCACTTCATGGTAGGTGATTGCTTCTATCTTTACCGTGTTGGAAAATTCTTTGGGATCCGCGTTCTGCAAGCCTTCCACATCTTTCCATATCGTAACGGCTTCTCCGTGAAGCATAGCTGCCAGCAATGCCGCTGTATAGTCAGATCCTTCCCTGCCAAGCGTTACGGAAGCATTATCAGAAGTGGCGCCAATAAATCCTTGTGTGATAACATTGATCCCTTTGTTTAAATTTTTACCGATTACCTGCTGTGCTTGTCTTTGCGAATATTCCCAATCCACTTTCGCGTCTCGGTAAGTATTATCGGTGCGAATTACATCGCGGGCATCCACCCATTCAAAGTTTAAACCACTTTGATTTAAAAAATAAGAAAAAATAGATGTGGACATGAGCTCACCCATACACACGATCTGGTCATAAGAATAATCGTATTTATCCGCGCTCGCATCATCAATAGCCCATTGCAGTTCTGTAAATAATATATTGAGCGCTTTTAACGCTTCTTGTAAAAACGTTTCTTCGAGCAGGCCGTTTGCATAGTCTTTATGCTCATCTTCCAGTTGCTGTGCCAGTTGCCGGGCTTCTTCTTTTTCATTTTGACATGCTTTGAAAACTACTCTCTCCAAAGCATTCGTGGTTTTACCAAAAGCGGAAACCACTAAAATCAAAGGAGTGGTCGCTTCTGTGATAATGGGAAGTAAAGCGCGCATTTTTTCAGGAGTGGCTATTGAAGCTCCTCCAAATTTGTAAACGTTCATCTTTTTATAAGGCTATTACCTGTGAATATTGTACGGTGTAAAGATAATGGAGCGAAGGAGATATTTATCTGCGTTTTCGGAGCGGAAGAATCTCTTTATCCGTTGTAGATTTTTCGGGAGGATTTTGTTTATCCTCATTTATTTCCTTCTTCTTACCATAATCGAAAAGTTCTTGTATGCTCTTGGGCTTTAGCTCTTTGAGCCATTGAAAACGGCTTAACCGGAAACTCATTTTCAATGCTTCCTGCATCGGTGTCATTTTATGTTTCACATCCTGATACTGGCTGATCTCGCTGATTTCCTTATGATCAAAAAGAATTTTCATACGCTCGCTTTGAGATTCATCCACACCGATATAAGCTCCGGCGTCATTGGTAGAATAATAAATGGATTCCACACTGGGATAGATAATCGCTTCACGGATATTGTTATTCTCAAAATAGCTGGTTAACGTATTGCCCTGCACCTGATCAAAAAGCTGGGCTTTTTCAGGGCCGGACTGGGAGATGAGCAGCGCTTTGTTAGGCACGTATATTTTACTCAGCTTGCTGCTGTCAGTATAAAGTAAAATCGTATCTCCGGTTATCTGCGCATTTCTGCTCCAGACTATTGGGTCGTACATCAGTTTCATAATAGAATCTGCCTGTGAATAGCTTATGCTATCACATTTTGCCTGCAACGAGTCTGAGTAAACCAGCACATGATGATAACCAATAAAATATCTTTTCCCGGTGCTGTCCTGGTTTTTATCCGCAATTGTTTCTACCGCATTCTTTCCTATATTTTTTTTCTTTACTGTGGTATCTTTTTCTTTTATTGCTAAACTTACTACTGGCGCCGAATAAAATGTATCTGCACGAATAAAGAGGCTGTCTTCTCCATTCATTTTTTTCATCACAGGATATTCGGTAGCAAAGAGCTGTTTAGTAATTTCATTGTATTGTGCATGATCACAATACAGTGTTCCTTTCATAGCAGTATCAATACATATTACATTCCCGTTGGCAATACCATAACCTGTTTTACGGTTATAATCCATTTTATTTGCCTCGATATATTGTGCACGATCCTGCAATGAGGAGCGAACATTAAAATGAGCGATTTCATTTTTAGCATCCCACGTGCCGCTGCTGGTGCGTAATTCAGAGCTGTCGTTGGTTACTATAGATGGTCCAAGAAATTTCACTATTTCTGTTTCCGTATTATAAGCCAGATCATCAGACACTACATTATACCGCGGGTCAGTTACAAACACCTCTCCCGTAAAACGTGAATCTTTAGTACGCGCATTATACATACCTGCATTGCTGGAGAGTGTCGTGGCATCGCTTTGCAAAGTGCCCCCTTTCTCGTACGTACCTGTTTTGGTGCCCACGTCATAGTTCAGCTCTTCCGACCACAGGTTGTCTTTCCCGTTGGTAAGGCTTACATTTCCACTTAAAAAAGCCTTTTTAGTATTTCCGGTATAGCGTAGATAATCGCTTTCCACTTGTGTGCCGTTTGTTTGTACAATCTTAACATTGCCAAAAGCCTGCATATTATTTTTAGCAAGGTTTATATAAGCACTATCGCAGTACATATAAGTATCGCCCTGTTTCAGTTGCACATTGTTGATGAGCTTATTCATACCGCCGGAATCTGTTTCGATATACTGAAGATTCGTACCGTTGCTCGGCAGTATTTCAATATTCAGTTTGTTGGCAGTATCCAGCTTCTGTGCAAAAGCCCGGTTTACAGGTATCGTATCTATTGCTATAAAAAAAATAAGTGTGCAGATTCCAATAGCGGTTGTTATGAGGATTTTTTTTCTTTTTTCAGCAGGCATACACGCTTCGGTGAAGCTTCCTTGCGACGCTTCGTTCATCTTAGACGCTCCGGTATGATGCTGTTGCTTATTCAAAGAGTTACTCTACCTGCTTTTTGCGGCCAAAGATAGTAACGTTAATGTAACGGGTAGGATGCGCTTCCACATCTGCCAGCAAACTGTTTGCCGTGTTTATTGTAGTCTTCAGGTTGTTATAAAGCTGCTTATCATTTACCAGCAAGCCTAAAGAACCTTCATTGCTGTTGATCTTGGAAACCACCGACTGCAGTTGATTGGCCGCTGTTTTAAATTCTGTAAGGGTTTCTTCTATTTTCGCTTTGGAAAGTTGTTGTGTGGTAGTTTCCGTATACCGTAAAATATTTTCGATACGGGCATTGTTTTGCGCCAGGTTGCCGGTAATATCATCCGCATTGCGCAATATGGAGGAGAAGCGGGCGCTTTCATTATTCAGCTTGCCTGAAAGCTCCTGAAAGTTGGCCATGGTAATATTGAGGTTGTTAATGCTGGATTGAAGATTGGCTCTGGCTTTGTCATCCAATACATTGTTTACACCCAGCAACAACGTATCTAATGTTCCTACAGCATGGCGCAAGTCTTGCAATAAAGGCGTAATCTCCGCAGATACCGCGTCTATGACGCCGCCTTCAATATCCGTCGGCAATGTTTCTTCATCTGCCGCCAATTGGCTGCTGTTGCTCAGTTCCAGGCTTATGGCTTTGGTACCCAACAAATCCGTTGAAATCAGTTTTGCAACGCTTGCCTTAGGCACTTCCATTTTCTTTTTTACAGCAAGCGTAACACGCACTTTACCATTGGCATCCAAGTGAATATCGGATACACGTCCCACCTGCATTCCTTTCACCTGCACGGGAGATGAAGCCTGTAAGCCTTGTACATTATCATAAAAAGCATAGTATTCGTTTTCTCCCGAAAGCAAATTGGAGCCTTTCAAAAAATAAAAACCCACAAAAAATATAAGCACGGAAATAGCCACCAGCAAACCGATTCGCACTTCTTTGGAAATACTCATGCAGAGAATATAGTTAATGAATTAACAAAAATAATAGAAACGTGTTACAAGTCAGCGTTCCGATGAGAAATAGGTTAAAAATCTGTGCCCAGTGAAAAATGAAGCAGCGGCTTCACGCGTCCGTCAATATTCCAGCCGGCATCCAGACGCATAAAATAACCCAGCAGCATTGTACGAACGCCCGCACCATAACCGACCGCCAGAGAATTTTTCGGAGACGAAAGGTAAACGATGGTCGTATTATTCTGATTGGAAAACGGATAGAGCCGGGTGTTTTCATTGCCAGGCAGAAATCCATTCCACGCATTGCCCACATCAACAAAGCCGATCAGCTGAAAGTTTTTTACAAAAGAATTTTGCAACGGACGTTTCATTAAAGCCGCGAATACCGGCACGCGCAGCTCCATATTAATAACGCCAAAAGTATTGCCGCTTCTGGAGTTTTGCTCATAACCTCTGAGATTGGTTGCCAGCGCCTGGAATCCGAAGTTTTCACCCGGCGAAGGTCCGAAAGGCGCTTGCTTTGCAAACAACCAGTTATCCACGCCGCCCATTACATAATTGATCTTTTTATTGCCGCCGGAATGCGCATAAGCAAAGCGTGTGGCCAGAATCACATTTTTATAAAGAGGCTTGTAATAGCGGATGTCGGTGCCAAGATTATACAAACCGCCATTAGGTTTGCTGAGCTCATAAAAATATTCGCCATATACTTTAAGCCGCAAACCATTGTAAATATTGATAACCGGATTTTTTGTATTGTCATGCACATACTCCGCACGGCTCAGTATCCAGTATTTTTTAGGAGGATTTGCACCTTCCAAGGTATAAGTATTTGCCGCTTTGTAATTCACTATGTCCTGCCGGAAACCCAGATGCAGGCGAATGCTTCTTACACGATCCAAAGGATAAGTGGCGCTGCCCTGCACTAAGTTGGTAATTGTTTTCTGAAGCTGATCAGGGATGTTTATTTGTACTCCCGTCGTATCCGGAAACAGATAATCTGTTTTCTGATAATTTTCCGTTCTCAATAGCAGCACATTCCAATCCACACGTTTTGTTACATTTTCATACTGTAAAAAGTAATTCATGCCGGAAAAATTCAAGGGCAATCGAAGTCCGCCTGTAATGCGGATGTTCTCCATCATATCATTGAGGCTTACCATAAGCATAGCGCCCAGCGGCGGCATCGAGTAATTCTGATCTATGGGCTGGTACTTGGTGAAAAGAATGCTGTTGTCCAGCTTGAAACTTAAAAAATCAGGCTTGAAAGAATAGCGATAAGGTTGGGCCCGCATTTTTACATAGGTGCTGTCCACATGAATGGAATCTTCATCACTTAACATTGCCAGCTCCGGTATTTTGGAAACAGTATCTTCATCCAGCACAATGGCGGATGTATCCGGAACGGGTTGCCCCTGCTGATCTTCAGAAAATTCTGTCTGAAAAGCATTTCCCGATTGCAGGGTAAAATTTCCAGCAGTTTGCACACTATTATTTGCAGACGGCACAGAAGCTATTGATGGCTGGGGTTCTACAACAGGCTCGGCACCTACATTGTTGGAACCTGATAATGTGGTCGGTTTTAGGAGCAATGGTTCGGAATTTTTTTCCGGGATAATCAAAGGTTTAAAATAAACGTTGTAAGATTTACCTATTTGAACGACTTCAGCTGTTTGTCTGCTTGCAGGATTGTACTGATGTTCTAATATACTATGTGTATAGTTGGTGACGGGAACACTGTAAGCGGAGTCCTGGTTACCAATGGCGGTTCTTCCAAAAAGCACTACATACTTATTATTGATGCCACTGGTGTCATACAAGTAGGCAAAGTTCTCACTTCCGTATTGGATGGGCTGATCAATATTTCCTTTTGTGATGTTTGTGAGTTGCAGCAGGGTTCTGCTTTTAGTTTTGGTATCATAAAAGAATGCATTCATTGGGCCGGTAGGCAATTCATTTACTTTGGCCTGCACTTTAAGATCAGGAACCGGCCGGTTGGAAAGAAAAACAATGCCCCGGCGAGCACCGCCGCTTACAAACCAAGGTTGCACATCGTCCCAGATGTCGTTGGTGATTTGTGTAAGCCTTGAACCTTTTACCCGGAATTCATACAGGTCCGTCTGGCTTTTTTTTATGGTGGATAAAACAAGGATCTGATCATCTTCCATGAAAGTCATTCCCAGTATCCTGTCGAAGCGATTGTGAGGTATGATATAATCTTGTCTTTGAGATTTCAGTCCGTCGTAAATCCTCAACCTTGTCTGGTTTTTTCTTTTATAAACAATAGCCAGTTTAAACCCTGTATTATTCCATGCCAGCAAAGGATAAGTAGGATCGGGTGATTCGTTATAATCTTTGATGCCGCCGGATATGATGCTGGTTTTGGTTTGCGCTCCGTTGGTTCTTTGTATATACACATCATACTCACCTTCCGACCAGTTTACATAAGCCACATCATTACCCCTTGGAGATACTTTGATACTTCTGATCTGCGTGCGGTTATCGGGTACTTTGATGCTCAGTATTTTTTGGCTGGTATCGGGCGTTTCCCTTGTAAGTGCGTCTTCACCGTATGTTTTTTTGTAAAAGCTTATTACTGAATCGTAAGTTTTTTTCACATCCATGCCTATAGTCATACGCAATCCGTTGTTAAGGTTGCTGCGCATCTGCATGGTGTAAAGCAGGTTCTTCACATTATTCTCTCCGAAGTTGGCCGATACAAATTTCCAAAAGGCTTTCCCCGATATTTCAGGATTTTGCTCTGCCAGTTCATAAAACCCTTTTTTCGGATTTGCTTCCAGGTAATTTTTCCATTCGGTTTCGCTCTGCGCATCCCAGCCATCTACCAAATAAGCGATAAAACCACTTGTAGCCCACGCAGGAAGATTCAATTTTACCGCGTTCTTCACCATTTCCTTCAGCGTTTCCCCAAACAGCATACGCTCCATCACCACACGACTCATGCCGGCACGCAACTGACGATGAACATCCGTATGAATACCTGTATAATAAACCACCAGCTTGTCGCCCACAAGATCTACCATGCCAGCCGGTATATCCTGTATCTGCGAATTGCTTTTTCTGCCAATGTTGTTTTGGATATAATCATCATAGCTGTTATACAAAATGATATTGAAGCGGTGCGGAAACTTACCGCCCATTTTACGTTCTACGATGCGGATGTCTTTCTCAGCCTGCTCGGCCACATAACGTGCCAGCTGCCTTCCTGCTGCGTCATAATGATAGATTTTAAAATGTTCGGTATCAAAAAAACGCCAGTCAAAAGTGCGGGTCTGAATTCTGTTTTGCCCGAATGTTTCCGTATAAGCCTGTGCAAAGACAGCAGTATTTTGTAGTAAAACCGCAAAGAAAAACAAGCAGCTTAAAAACCGCTTTTTCTCATAAATTATCCGCCTTCCTTTTGTTATAAAAGCAATCATCTGTCGGTTATCCCCTAAGTTTGTATCGTAAATTAGATAAAATAATCATGCTGCGTATAGAAAGTTTTGTTTTCAATCCCTTTCAGGAAAACACCTATCTTATTATTAACGAAAAAAATGACTGCTGGATTGTGGATCCCGGAATGTATGACGCTTCCGAGACAAAACAGCTGAATGATTTTATTGAAAAAAATCAGCTGAAACCACAAGGCATTATTAATACACACGCGCATATAGACCATATTTTCGGCGTACAGGGTTTGAAAGAAAAATATCACATTCCGTTTTCGCTTCATGAAAAAGATGAAGTCGTTTTAAAAAGTGCGATGAGTTCAGCCATGATGTTTGGTATTGACTTTAAAGATACTCCGGCGATAGATTCTTTTATTAAAGAAGGTGAAATTCTGAAACTGGGAGATGATGAACTGGAAGTACGTTTTACACCGGGGCATTCACCGGGAAGTATCGTATTTTATTACGCGCCGGGAAACTGGGCCATTTCCGGCGATGTTTTATTTAACGGAAGCATCGGCAGGACGGACTTGCCGGGCGGCAACTTTGATACGCTTATGAACAGCATTCATAATGAATTATTCACATTGCCGGATGAAACAACGGTGCATTCCGGACACGGACCCAGTACAAAAATTGGCGATGAAAAATTGTATAATCCCTTTTTGAAATAAATTTCTCCGTTGTTTCAAATAAAAACTAACCTTATGCAAAATACCGTTTTCCACCTCTCCACTTGCGATACCTGTAAAAAGATACTTAAAGAAACAGAAGCGGAGAAACATGGTTTCATACTGCAGGATATTAAAACAAATCCGGTAACGAAAAAGCAGCTGGACGAGCTGAAAAAGAAAACCGGCAGCTATGAAAAGCTTTTCAGCAAGCGGGCCCAGCTTTATAAATCGCTTGGGCTGGCTGATAAAAACCTAACGGAAGAAGATTATAAAAACTATATTTTACAGCATTACACTTTTTTGAAAAGACCGGTGTTCGCTTATGCAGGTGAAGTGTTTGCTGGGAGTGATAAGAAAATGATAGAATCATTCAAAGCACAGCTTACAAAAAAATAGCTGCTTTCCCACCTTTATTTTTTCTCTGCCGCCTGGTAAATACGTTCTATGATCTCCACAGTTTTCATAGCTTCGAAAGCGCTGGCAGAGATGGTTTCCTTTCCCTCCAAAACAGCCACCACGTTTTCATAGACTTTATCATGGTTACTCATAGAGCCTTGATAATCGCCATAATTATTGGCTCTGTTGCCTTCAGGCAAGTTGGTGATTCTATAATTTTCTATCTGCTGGTATTCGAGTTCGTTCAGGTATTGTCCGCCAATTTTCACAGTACCTTTTTCACCGATGATGGTAAGCGAACCTTCCATATTTTTCTTATAGCTGTTCACGCTGTAATTCACCGTTGCCATAGCGCCACTGTCAAATTTCAAAAGGGCTGTACCACTGTCTTCAAACTCAATGATTCCCTTGTGTGCATAATTTTCGGTAAACGCGTGCAGGGTTTTTACATCGCCAAACATCCAGTAGAGTAAATCGATAAAATGACTGAATTGGGTGAAAAGAGTTCCTCCGTCCAAGTCTTTGGTTCCTTTCCAGGAGTTTTTATAATAGCCTTCGTTACGGTTCCAGAAGCAGGTAAGCTGAATGCTGTATATTTTTCCGAGTCTGTTTTCATCCAACAACTTTTTCACAGCAGCCACCGGCGGATTGAAGCGATTTTGCTTAATGGCAAATAATTGTTTACCCGTTGCGGATGCGGCTTCCATCATTCGCATACAATCTTCTGTGGTTATGGCCATGGGTTTTTCGCATAGTACGTTGCACCCGGCTTTCAGTGCAAGAATGGAATGTGCGGCATGAAGTCCGTTGGGTGTGCAAACGGCAACCACGTCAATATTTTTTTCATGAGCCAGCATCTCCTCTGCGTTATCATAGGCAATCGCGCCGTATTCTTTTGCCAGTGCATCTGCTTTTTCTTTTACTATATCGCACACGGCGGTCAGCTTTCCGTTGTTACGAATGTGCTGTGCATGGCGCTGTGCAATACGCCCGCAACCAATGATCGCAAAATTCACCATTTATCTTTTTTCTTTAGCTGCCTTGGAATGACAATACTACGATAGAATTTCAGATTGTAGATGACGGATGCAATTACAAGCCCCCATAAAAAGCTTCCTATGGCAATATTTTTTTCATCTCCTGTAAAATAATTGAATTGTATTCTCAGGTAAAAAACCAGGCAGCTCACCAATAAAACCACGATCCAATAACTTTTCATCATGCGGGTAAATGAAAACTTGTAAACCGGCATCACCGCCACCAGCCAGGTAAGAATGATAATGCCCAGAAAACTACAGCCCCATTGCAAAAGCATTTGCAGTTCGTTTTTCTGTCCATAAGAAAGATCCATTCCGAGAATATCCGTTGTGTACATATAAGTAGCCGTATGGGTAAACCGATCCCAAATCAAATGCGAATAAACACCCACAATAAGCGAGATAATAATGGCGATATAACGTTGTGTAAAATAGTGCTCGTTTCGGATCTTAGTATAAATGCTGAAGCGGTTGCGAAGAAAAAAAGGCAAATTGCCGATGAGCGCATTGCGCACGATATAATGAAAAATTAACACCAGCAAAAGTCCAACGGGAAGGTCATAAGTATATACGCCAATCCAGGAATGGCTGAGTTTTTTCGAGCCGCCCAGATTAATGAAAGCTTCAAAATCAGGCACCATGCTGCCAATGATCAGCCCCGCCCATGAGTAATAACGCTTGGGAACAAACCTGAAAGGGAAAATAGCCGCCGGATGTGCAAAGGTAAAAGGCATAGAACAGCCTCAAAAATAAAGCGTCAATTGCTAACAGTTTGCTTATAATTTTTTCCAGAGGAAATTGATTTTAAAAAAACATCTTTGTCGTGTTAAAAGCTTCTGAAAAAAGAGTTGAATAGTTGCTTCACACATCACATTATCTTTTATCTCTGCATGGTTTCATGCAGTTGATTTAAGATCTTTCGTCAATAGAAAAAAGAGTACAACAGGTATAATGATGACCAGCGAAAGCAGCAAACCGATCTTTTCATTTAAAAACGAAAGTAACAGATAATGAAGTAAACTGAATCCCGCGCCGAATGAAATGAACTTCAGCGCCCAATTGCGCCACGGCAGCAGTTTCCAGCTTTTTACATTTAAAAGCCGCCCGGTATGATAGAGATAAAAAGCCGCCTGCGCGTAAGTGCCCACAACAAAAGCCAGCGCTACACCTTTTAAACCCAAGCTTGCATACAAAGGAATAAAACATAGAGATGAAACTGCAATATCCAACAGCACACCCTGATTGATGATCTTGCCTTTATGACGGATCTGTAGCAGCGCAGTAAAACTAAAAGCTCTTAACGGCAACGCGAATAATGTGCAGATAAAAATGGGAACAGCGTCTAAGTATTTTTCAGAAAAGACCACGGTAAAAATTTCCCGGCTGAAGATCACGAAAAAGAAAAAGCATGAAAAAGCCACCGTGCTCAGCGCTTTGCCGAGTTGATGCAAAATAAGCAACTGCCGCTCAGATTCTTTTTCTTTTCCCAGCCGCATCAGACTTGCATTGGCAATAGCTGAAAATACCAAGCCCAGAAACGGAATAGAAACAGTAGCATTGAAGTAAACCGCAAACTGTTTTTCATCTAAAAAAGTGGACAGGATAAATTTATCCAGGTAAGCAAGCACTACCTGAGAAGCTTCAAAAAAATAGAGATGCAGCCAAAGAGACCGGACGGAATCCTTATCAAAATTCAAATCTTCATGAACGGCGCTTTGTTGTTTTCTAAGTGCAATGAAAAATAAACCCAGCAAGCCCAGCAGCCTTATGGTAAGCAACATACCTATTCTCGCGAAAAGTAGTGTTACATCATAATGTCCTGTTGCAGCATTGTAATGAAGCCAGCAAAATGCTGCTGCGAATAAAAAACTTATCAGTGGCAGCCATCGGAACTGTTGCAAAGCCATAAGTGTTACCTCCAGAATATTGCAAAATATAAAACTGAGGAAAAAGCAGAAAAAGATAACCGCTGCTAAACCCTTTGCGCTTATGAGATATGTAAATATGCCGGCGCAAGCAACAGGGATTAAAAAGAGCAATAAATAACTGCTTGGTTTTATAGAGCGCAGCAATCGTACTATCTTTTCAGGAGGATAAGTAAAAAGCAGTGACGCTAAGCCCAGCCCGGCAAAAGCATTGAAAAAATAAGTCTGCGTCCAGATGGTTTGATAAGTACCATAAGCGGTTTCACCCAACTTATGAGAGTAAAAAAAGACCACCAGGAAACTTGCCGCCGTAGAAAAAAACTTGATGGAAAATAAGTTGATGCTATGGCTGCGAAGCGTATTTTTAGATTTTTCTTGCTGCAAATTGTTCACAGGCATCTTTGTTCAGGTGACGAATGATACGAGCCGGATTGCCCGCCAGCACTACATATCCTTCAGGAAAACTTTTTGTGACGACAGCCGCCGCGCCTACAATGGTAAAACGCCCCAACTCTACAGAAGGTAAAATAACAGCATGGCTGCCCAGCCAGCTATAATCTCCTATTTTCACAGGCGCTGCCGCTTCTATTTTTTCATTTTCAAAAAAATTATGATTGGAAGAAACAATGCTTGCCTGTGGACCGATGTTTACAAAAGCGCCCACTTTCACGCCGTTGTAGGCATTGATGTATACACCGGGAGAATCGCCAGGATAGCTGCCTTTGCCGCGTATTATATTTTGTCCGCTGCGGATGGTGGCGGTATGATGCACCGCCCAGTTTACACTTGCGTTTTGCCGGAAAATCTTTCTGAAAAGAAAATCCGTAATATAGAAATTGATTTCTACATCTTCCCGCAGGTGGAATATTTTCCGGATAAATTTTTTGATCATGAAACGCTATAGAACACGCCTTGCGAATATAATTGTTATTTGATCAACTCTTGTCCTTGCTGAAGATCAAAATCTCTTTGGAAGCCTTATCGCCGGACATGCCGTATTTCCAGGTCGGTGTAATAATCTTAAAATCTTTATACAACCTTCTTATTTCCTCACAATCATTATAAGAAAGGATCCAATTGTGTCTTTCTGCTAAAGTGCCGGCCAAAGCAACATGATCAAAGTCTTTATGCGCATCGCCTTTCTTTCCGTAAAGCGAACTTTTTATAAGGTACGGCGGATCTAAATACGCGAAGATGTCTTTATGCTTGTGCAATGAAACTGTAAAATCCGCCTGTTGTACAAAAAGGTTGGGGTTGTAAAAATCTCTGAGCCGCTGAATGGAAGAAAGCGTAAAACGCGGATGCTCCGGCGACATGCCGCCAGAAAGCGTAGCGCCCGAAAATGAAGAACGATTGAGCACATAATACACAGCGGCGCGCTCCAGTTGCGTTTTATGTGCCGTCTGTGTTTTTTGCAACTGATAAAAATCTTCTTTGGATAAAGGGTAGAATTTTTCAACAGCGTCTGCTAATTCATTCGGTGTTTTTACAGCACATTGCCAAAACTCTACAAGCGGAGCAAACACATCATATCCTAAAACCCGCACCCCTTTTGCCGCTATAAAAAGTTCGATAGAAGCGCCGCCCAGAAAAGGCGAAAGCAATGCATCCATGCCTTTTGGAAAATGCTCTGTGATAAAATGCACAGCACGGGTTTTGCCACCGGGATAGCGAAGCGGAGAACGGGCTGTGAAATGTTGCATTCCTATATTCCTTTACTGAAGTGCCGAAAACTACCACAAAAAAAGTGGAGTTTCATTTCTAATCCTACCTTTGACAAAAAAAAATCCAGAGAAGAACCGTGGCAGACGTAATACAACTTTTATCCGATCATATTGCCAACCAGATAGCGGCAGGCGAGGTTATACAACGGCCTTCATCCGCGGTAAAAGAACTCCTGGAAAACGCGATTGATGCAGGTGCTACGGATATACAGCTTATTCTTAAAGATGCGGGCAAAGAGCTGATACAAGTGATAGATAATGGCTGTGGCATGAGTGTGACCGATGCACGTATGAGCTTTGAGCGTCATGCGACCTCCAAAATCAAAAATATTGACGATCTTTTTACTATCCGTACCATGGGCTTTCGCGGTGAGGCGCTGGCATCCATAGCCGCTGTGGCACAGGTAGAGCTGAAAACAAGACAAGCCCCGGCAGATGTAGCCACCAAACTTATTATAGAAAGCACGGAAGTAAAATTACAAGAGCCCTGTGCTGCGCCTATTGGTACCAGCATCGCTGTTAAAAATCTTTTTTATAATATACCGGCAAGACGCAATTTTTTAAAGTCGAATACTACAGAGCTGCGACATATCATTGATGAATTTACAAGAGTGGCGCTGGCGCATCCGCAAATAAGTTTCAGGATGTGGAATAACGGCGCCGAACAATTTCACCTGGAAAAAGGCAATCTGAAAACACGCATCGTAGGACTGCTGGGAAGTAACCATGAAAAGAACCTGGTGCCGGTGGAAGAAGAAACGGAACTTTTGAAAATAAACGGCTTTATCGGAAAACCGGAAGCCGCCACCCGCACCAGAGGCATGCAGTTCTTTTTCATAAACGATCGTTTTATCCGAAACGGCTATTTGCAACATGCCGTCATCTCCGGATATGAAGGATTACTAGAGAAAGAATCGTTTCCATTTTTCGTGTTGTTTTTAGAAACAGATCCTGCAAGAGTAGATGTGAACGTGCATCCTACCAAACAGGAAGTGAAGTTTGAGGACGACAGGCTGATGTACACGTATCTAAATGCTGCTATAAAACATGCATTGGCAAGGTATAACATCGCTCCTTCTTTAGATTTTACACTTAATCCGCAGATCACACATTTGCCTTCTATAAACATTCCCCAGACCAAGTACCAAAAAGAAGAAACAGAGAAAGGATACCTTTACACCTCTTTCTCTCAGAAAAATCAGGCACATTTTATAGAAGCCAAAAATAACAGTGCTGCATGGAAACAACTTTACAGTATCGCACAGCAAGATCTTTCTATTGAAAAGAGTCCGGCCGCTGAAGATTTATATTTATCCACTGCGGCACCGCTTGCAATTCCTGCTCACCAAACATTGTTGCTCCACGAAGATTATCTGGTAAGCACCATTAAATCGGGGTTTTTATTTGTACATGCACGGCGTGCTCAGGAGCGCATAGCTTATGAGCGGTTGCAGCAAACTGCTGTACATGAAGGAGCATTATCCTCGCAACGATTATTATTTCCTGTAAACATGGAAGTTTCGCTGCAAGATGCTGTATTGTTGCAAGAGATAAATCCTGAGCTTAAAAAAATGGGATTTGATATCGCGCCTTTCGGCAACAACAGCTTTGTAATACATGCTGCGCCTTCATCTTTGTTGCCCGGGGAGGAAAAATCAGTTTTAGAAGAACTGCTGGAAAAACTAAAACATGAAGCAGGATTAGACAATGCCGTCAGCACCGAAAAAATACTTAGACAATTATCCAAAAGACTGGCCGCCAATACAGAAGCGCTTTCACAGCCAGAAGCGCGCCAATCGCTTGTAGATGAGCTTTTTGCCTGTACACAGCCGGAATATACGCCCGATGGTAAGAAAATTTTTTACATCCTGAAGAAAGAGGAACTGAAAGATATCTTCGGGTAGCTTCTCCGATGCAACTATATCTGTTGTTATCTTTGCCGCGTTTTAAAAATCATTTTGCATGACGCAATCAAAATATCCAAAAGACACGCTCAACATCATGAGCGAGCTGGTGCTGCCCAACGATACCAATACACTGGGTAATCTTATGGGGGGCAGACTACTGTACATGATGGATATCTGTTCGGCAGTTTCCGCGATGAAACATTGCAACTGTCCGGTGGTAACGGCTTCTGTGGATAATGTATCGTTCAATAACCCTATAAAACTGGGCAATATCTGGGTGATCGAATCACGAGTTACACGCTCATTCAATTCTTCAATGGAAGTTTTTTTAAGAGTGTGGGGCGAAGATTTGCAATCACGTTATAAATACCTGACGAATGAAGCCTACTTTACATTTGTAGCTTTAGACCCACACGGCAAACCGCGAAAGATAGAACCTATTACCCCCGAAACCGAAGAAGACCAAAAAATGTATGAAGGGGCGCTTCGCAGAAGACAAGTGCGGCTGATACTCGGAGGTAAAATGAAACCTGAAGATGCCGGCGAATTACGCTCTCTTTTCATATCATAATCTTTATTTTTTCCCTTAGTTAATTCAAAAATATGCCCAACAGAACTATTGCACCCAAAATACATGACGCTATTGCGTATTCCTTTGTACTGCCGCCAATACAACAGACTGCATTACAAAATGGACTGCCCGTATATTGGCTGAATGCGGGAGTACAAGATGTGATAGAAATAGACTGGGTGTTCCCCGCCGGTATCTGGTTTGAGCAAAAGCCGGGCGTGGCGCAATGTACAGCCGCCTTATTAAAAAACGGAACATCTACAAAAACAGCGCAGGAGATCAGCGAAGCGTTTGAATATTATGGTGCAAACCTGCAAGTAAGCTGTGGAAACGACTTTGCCATTCTTTCTTTGTTTACCCTTACCAAACATCTGGATAAGCTGTTGCCGGTGGTAGAAGATATATTGACGAATGCCGCTTTCCCGGAAGAAGAATTGAACCTTTACAAACAAAACACCGTTCAAAAATTATTAGTGAGCTTAAGGCAGGGCGAATTTGTAGCCAATCAGAAAATTGATGCCGCCATTTTCGGAGAAGATTATCCTTACGGGAGGTACTCAAAAAAGGAAAACATTGAAGCGCTGACAAGGGAGGAACTGCAACAGTTTTTCAATATGCATTACACACTCGCTAATATGCATATTTACATGAGTGGAAATGTAGGTAAAAAAGAAGTAGCTGCGCTGGATCATTTTTTTGGCGCAGCGCCAGTGACGCATAAAAGCCTTATCAATGCCGATTTTTTGAAAAAGCCTGCTGCCGATAAAAAACAATTTATCCTTAATGATCCTGAAGGGGTACAAGGCGCCATCCGCATCGGACGTGAATTTATCAACCGCCATCATGAAGACTTTGCACCGATGATCGTGCTTAACACCTTATTCGGCGGCTATTTTGGTTCCAGGCTTATGCGCAATATCCGTGAAGACAAAGGTTACACATATGGTATTTACAGCTCTCTATCTCCTTTTTTAAGAGGCGGAAGTTTTACCATCCATACCGAAGTGGGTCGCGAAGTGATTGAGCAGGCTGTAGCGGAAATTTATATTGAGATGGAACGGCTGTGTAATGAACCTGTAAGTGAGGAAGAATTGTTGCTGGTTAAAAACTATCTGCTGGGAAACCTTTTGGGAGATCTTGACGGACCATTTCAGATTATACAACGCTGGCGGACCTTATTGCTGAATGGGTTTACCGAAGAACGTTTCAACAGTAATATTGCCACTTATAAAAACGTAACGGCAAAACAATTGCAGGAACTGGCGCGCAACTATTTTCGCAAAGAAGATTTTTACGAAATCGTAGTCGTGTAATTTTTTTTTTTTAACATTTGTGCCGCAAACTGATATTCATTTTGTTTCGTAACTTATCTCTATGAAACAATTACTTATTAGCTTAACTTTTATAGGAACGTTTTTATTATCCAATTGTTCCAGTAACGCTCAAAAAAATTCTTCCATGGATACCCAGCATAAAAACAATCCTTATTACAGCCGTACCGATACCACGCACCTCAATGTAACAGATGCAGAATGGAAAAAAATATTACCTGCAGATGTTTACAATGTAGCGCGCGAACAAGGAACAGAATACGCTTTCAGCGGCAAATATTGGAATACGGATAAGAAAGGAGATTACTATTGCGCCGTTTGCGGCAACCATTTATTTAAATCGGATGCAAAATTTGCCAGCAGTTGCGGATGGCCAAGCTTTTATGAGCCAATAAGAGAAAATAGTGTGGTGTATAAGGAAGACAATTCGCACGGTATGCATCGTATAGAGGTAGAATGCGGTCGCTGCAACTCTCACTTAGGACATATATTTGATGATGGTCCGCCACCTACGCACAAGCGTTTTTGTATGAACTCAATCGTACTGGATTTTGTACCCGAGCCATAACATGCATAATAGTAAAATTGAAAAAAGGCATTTTCTGAGAAAATGCCTTTTTATTAATCCTACCATAATAAATGGTTATTTTTTCATCGCCTTGCCTACTGCGATTGCAAGCAGTTCAAATGTTTCAGCAATGCGGTTGGTAGCATCGAAGTTTTGAGAGCGGTTGGCAACATCCATAGCTGCGCCTGCACCACCGGGGATCCATTGGCTGCCTTTAGGCGCTTTGGCTTCACCTTTTACTTTTTCAGCTTTGCCTTGCGCTACAATGTTGGATGGGTTTGCTTTTTCAGCGATGATAATATCAAAATCCACCAAGGCAGGCTTCGTTCCGAAATACTTTCCTTTACCTAAGTCAATGTTGTTGGGTTTTAAGATCAACACATATTTTGCCTCAGCATTCCCTTGGGAAGCCGTTACTTTTTCTTTGCTCGCTTTGAAAATATAATCGCTGAGACGTTTGTAATATTTGTCTGTTTTTGCCTTGTCCCAATTCGTTACAAAAAGATCACCCGATCCTGCTTTTTCTGCATTATCAGCCTTTTGTCTTTCTTGTAAAAATTGACTTTCGTTCATTCCCGCAACCTGCATATTGTCGGCATACTGAATATCAAGAGCAAGTTGCTTTTCTCCTTTTAGTACATCCAGATTACCTTTTTCCCATTTTATTTTTTGTGCGTAAGATGCCTGCAATGCGATCATTGACAGTGCAATCAAAAAGATTTTTTTCATGTGTTTTTAATTTTTTATTTGCCAAATGTAGAAGAATGAGGTTCGTTTTACAATACACTTAATTGGGTATTTTTTATTTACCGGTTTAAAAATTGTTTGATAATCGTGGAGAGTATGAAAATATTGGTTTGCTCAATCGGATGCTGCGTATCGGGCAACATAGCCATTTGCGCGTTGGGCAACACTTTATAAACGTCTGTTGTCTCTTCAAAACTTACCATTTTATCTTTATCGCCTATTGTCAGCAGGCAGGGGATTTTCAGTGCAGCATAATCTTCCAGCTTCAAAGGAATGTCTTTACCCATTTCGCACAGCAGGGTTTTTGTTTTGTTCAACACTATTTTCCAGTCGTTAGGTGCGTGCCTGTTTTTTAAAGCCTGTGCAAAAGCCGGTAATTTCTGTTCAATTTTTTCCGCATCCAGCATTTTTATTTCTCTTTCGGCAATCGCTTCATCCCAATGAAATTTGGTGGCGAGCGTGATGATTTTGCTTATACAATCCGGATAATGTTTTGCAAGATAGAATGCCACATAACCGCCCATGCTATAGCCAAAAACAGGAATGGAACCGAAGTTATTCTCTTTCAGAAAATGATAAACTTCCTGTGCAAAGTTTTTAATGGAAAACGGATGTGAAGAAAATGGTTTCCCGCCATGACCAGAAAAGTTGAAGGGCACTACTTCATAAGCATCCCTTAAACTTTCTGCCAGCGGCTGTAAATGATCCTGTGCGCCGATAGCGCCATGCAGGAAAAGGATTTTATTCATGTTTAAAAATACACTGCAATTTTTGTTAAGCGCTTGCAATCTGATTTTTAAGCAGCGGTTAAAGGCTTGCAAAACCCGGGTTAAGCACCGCGGAAAATTTCCATAACCTCTTTGGCGGTTGCACCTTTACATCATCAAACGAAACAACATGCAACAAGCTACTCAAAAAATCGCCCTTTTCGCTGCCATCTTAGTATCGGTTTTCTGCGCTGTTCAGTTTTAATTTTTTTCTTCTTCCTATCATGACACGCTCCGCCCACATTTCCATTCTTCTTACCTCCGCTGCTGTAAAAGCTTATATGCTGGCGGGTATTCTTTGGAGCAGAGGTTATGAGGTTTATAAAAAAGCTTCTATGGCTTTTTCTGCTTCTGATGTGAAGGAAGTGGAAGTGGTTCTTTAGATTTCTGATTCTGTTTTTCTTGGAGGTTTGTAAATAGTTTGGGTTAGGGATTGTGTATATTTGAGAGTAATATCAATAGCTATTCGCATCTTATATTTAATGACATGTTATAAAATTTATGAGCTTAAAAATTCTATTAGACGACCAAATTGACAAACTCTTTGTAGATAACCCAGAACTTTCTCACGTTAATAAAAATAAATTTGAGATGGCTGTTGCATCTTTCTCCAACGTAAAATATTTGAATGGAATTGAGTTTGACGACTTAATAGATGGTATCATGGGTGAAGGCGGTGACGAAGGAATAGATTTATGCTATGTTTATTGTAATGGCACTTTAGTTAAAGATGAAAATCATCCAATCACAAAAGATAGCATCATTAAAGTGAAATTTTTTCAAGTAAAAAAAGAAGATGGGTTTTCTACAGATGGATTTAGAAAATTAAAAGAAGGTGTTGAAGAAATTTTCAACCTTGAATTGGAACTTGACAAACTTCAAGTAATTGGCGCCAATGCTGACATTCTTGAAATGGCAGATTTAATTAGAAAAATATTTAGGAAGTCTAGACTTGAGAGAGCAAAATTTACTTGTGAGGTTTATTATGCCACAGCATCCTCAGAAATAAATGTATCTGAAAAAATAAAACATTTAGAAAGTGAACTTAAAGCAAATTCTTTAGCAATACCTTTTGACTTTGATTATTGGGGAGCCCAAAAGTTATTAGATTTAAATAAAAAAATAGATGAGCAAGTAGAAATAAAATTTGACTCACAACCTCTTAATATCTCTGAGAAAAATATCGACACTACAGGATTTGCAGGTTTTGTAAACGGTAACGAACTTTTAAAATCATTGATTGATAGCGAGAGGAATTTTAAAAGTCATCTAACAGAAGGGAATGTTAGATATTTTCTAGGAGAAAATAAGAAAATTAATTCATCAATAATTGATAGCGCATTAGATGAAGTAAAAGCTGCAAATTTTTGGGCAATGAATAATGGGCTGACAATAATTGGAGATACAATTGCACCATTAGATGCAAAGGGCTACAGTATCTCAAATCCACAGATTGTTAATGGATGACAAACAATCCACTGTTTATTTCATGCTTATTCAAAGGATAATAAGCAAAAATTGCCTGATACCTTAAAAGTATTTGTGAAAATTGTCAAGACAGAAAACCCGGATACACAAACAGATATCATAAGTGCAACAAACTCACAAAACCCAGTAAAATCAGCAAGTTTAAAAGCAAATGACAATATCCAAAGAAATATTGAAGCTCATTTAAAAGATGCTGGTATTTATTACGAACGTAGAGACAATTTCTATAAACGACAAGGTATTACTGGTAATAAAGTAATCGGACTTTTAAAAATGGCTCAAATCATTCATACGGTTGTAAATAAAGAAGCTGTAATAGCAGTAAATGATACGACGACATTGTTTGACACAGAAATAAAATACAATTCAATATTTAACGATAAAGCTGACTTTGACCTTTATAAATTTTCGACCATTCTCTATCAGAAAATTTGGACACTAAAAAACTCTGACATTAGGGCAAACAGTTATCAAAACCAGGAACGGGATTTAATTTCTAAAGGTGGCTTCATATTTCTTCATATAATGAGTTCGTTACTTTTGTCTCATGCTGAATATAAAGAAGGAGACAATATTGTAACCAAAAACTTAACAGGCAATATTGTTATTGAGACGCCAGCAAGAAAAAATGAGTTTACGAAAAGGAAAAAATGGTTGTTAGAAAAACTTGAAGATGATGCTGTAATTGACAGGTATTATAGTATTAGCAAACAAATTTTTACAGATGCAGCTACTGAATATACAAAGAACACTGACAAATCAATGAACAGCTTATTCAAGTATAGGAGTTTTGACAAAGATTTTTTAAGACCGACAATTGAGAAGTTTTTAACCCCGGCTGGCGTGAGTTTGTAACTCGTACCACTCACAAAAAAAAATGAAACCAGGAATAAAACATACAGCTAAAAGCCATTGGCTTCCATGCTGGCATGTTTGGTGCGTTAACCAATTTGATTACTCAATTTCTATTGCACAGTATTGAATAAGAAAGGAGGCAAGGTAAAAGTCCGACCTTCCAACTTAGACAGATGTTTTTATAAGACGCCTGAAAGATTGAACTGTTAGGAAAATTTAAGATTAAAGCGACTTTTCCATTTTTACCAATTTTTGGTAACTTTATATAAAGTTTTATAAAATGAAAAACACATCCGTATCGCTCGGTGATTATTTTGACCAGTTTGTCAGTAGCCAGGTTTCGGCAGGTCGCTATAAAAATGTAAGCGAAGTAGTTCGCGCCGGACTGCGGCTTTTGGAGGATGAAGAAAGTAAAGTAATTGCTTTAAGAGCAGCAATCCAAAAAGGATTAGATAGTCCACTCGTTGAAAATTTCGACTTTAAAGAAAATTTGAAAAAACTAAAAGAAGAGAAAGCAAAAAATGGCTAAGGTTATTTTAAGACAAGAAGCCATTGACGACTTGAATGATATTTGGGCTTACACGTTTGAAGAATGGTCTGAAAAACAAGCTGACAAATACTATATAGCTTTAGAATTTGCTTGTACTCAGATTGGAAAGAACCCAGACCTTGGAAAAGAATATGGTGAAATAAGTAAAAATTTATTTGGGTTAAGAACGGGGAAACACATAATTTTCTATCAGGTTATTTCTAAAGACAGAATTGAAGTTGTCAGAATCTTACACGAACAAATGGACTTAAAAAACAGACTGAATGAATAAAATCTGCCAGTATGCAGCTAAAAGTGAATGGCTGGTTGTTTGGCGCTTTAACTAATGCGCCTCCAACCAATTATCACCTACACCTGCTTCCGCTATTACCGGTACGCCATTCGGCAAAGGCATAGCGCGTTGCATTCCTTCGGTGATGAGTTTTTTAGCCATATCCAGTTCATCTTCCGGCACATCAAAAATCAGTTCATCGTGTACTTGCAATATCATTTTGGTTTGAAGGTTTGCTTTCTTCAGATCTTTATGCACTTCCGCCATTGCCAATTTTATCATATCAGCGGCAGTACCCTGTATCGGCATGTTGATGGCATTTCGTTCCGCATATCCGCGCACCGTAGGGTTGGATGAGGTGATATCGCGCAGCCAGCGTTTGCGCCCTTTATAAGTTTGCACAAAACCATTTTCCCTTGCAAAGTTGATCTGCATATCCATATACGATTTTATGGCTGCGTATTCTTTGAAATAACTTTCGATAATGCCTTTTGCTTCCGTTCGGGAAATGCCTAAGCTCTCTGCCAAACCAAATGCCGATTGCCCATAGATGATACCGAAGTTGACGGCTTTGGCAGAGCGCCGCATTTGCGAGGTCACGTCGGCTTCTGCTACGCCATATACTTTCGCAGCCGTAGCCGTATGAATATCTTTTCCTTCCTGAAAGGCTTTGATCATTTCAGCATCGTTGGCAAGCGCGGCAATGATGCGCAGCTCTATCTGTGAATAATCCGCAGATACTAATTTCCATCCTTTGCTGCGGGGAATAAACGCTTTACGCACTTCCTTACCGCGGTCGGTTTTTATCGGTATATTTTGCAGGTTGGGATTTACGCTGCTGAGCCTGCCTGTTACGGCTATGGTTTGGTTGAAGTTGGTATGCACTCTTCCTGTACGCGGATTGATCATTTGCGACAGCGCATCTACATACGTGCTTTTCAGTTTGGTAAGCTCGCGGTATATGAGGATATCATCAATGACTGCATGTTTATTGCGCAGCTTTTGCAGCACATCTTCGCTGGTAGCCAGTTGCCCGGTTTTGGTTTTTTTGGCGCTGTCGAGTTTCATGTGGTTGAAAAGCACTTCGCCTAACTGTTTCGGCGAGCCGAGGTTGAACCGCAAGCCTGCCTGTTCATATACTTTTTGTTCTGCTTGTAGAATATCGCGTTCCAGTTCTTTGCTATAATCGTTCAGGAAATTCACGTCTATTCCTACGCCTTCAAATTCCATATCCAGCAAAACGGGAACCAGTGGTATTTCTATTTTCTCCAAGATGGTGCGCACCTCGTTTTTATCCACCAGCGGATCCAGCGCATGTTTTAGTTGCAGCGTTATATCCGCATCTTCGGCAGCATATTCTTTTACGGTTTCTATATCCACATCGCGCATGCTTTTCTGATTTTTTCCCTTGCCTATCAGCGTTTCTATGGATACAGGCTCATAACCCAAATACTTCATGCTCATAGCATCCATGTTGCGCTTTCCATCTGGCTCTGCCACGTAATGCGCCAGCATGGTATCGTAGATTTTCCCTTTTAGTTCAAAGCCATACCATTTCAGCATGGTAAGATCGTACTTGATATTTTGCCCTACCCAAAGCAAATTTTCTCTGTCGAAAAGCGGTTTGAATTGATGGAGTATGCGGATCACTTCATCACGGTTTTCAGGTACTGCTACATAAAATGCTTCTCCTTTCTTCCAGCTAAAACTCAAGCCTACTAAATCTGCCAGATTCGCATCTATATTCGTGGTTTCCGTATCGAAAGAAATTTCTTTTTGCTGCGAAAGCAGATTCACTAATTGTTTTATTTCTTCATCGGTTTGGATAAGCTGATAATCGTGTTCGGTAGTGGCAATGGTTTCAAATTGCGTAATGGCAACTTCCGTTTCTTTCTCAACTGTTGCTGCTGAAATTGTTTTATTCGTAGTGGCTCCGGTGATGATGGGATTGCCAAAAAGATCGGTAGCGGTAGCTTGTTGTGGCGCAGTATTGGCAGATGAAGATGCAGATGTGCCAATCGGTTCACCCAAAATTCTTTTACCCAGTGTTTTAAATTCCAGCTCGGCAAAAAGCTCTTCTAATACAGGTTTATTCCATTCCTTTACCCGGAAATCTTCTTCATGAAATTTCAAAGGCACGTGCGTAATAATCGTAGCCAGTTTTTTGCTGAGTAGTGCATCTTCTTTTCCCGCAGCTACTTTTTCTCCTAATTTCCCTTTGATGTTGGCGGCGTTTTCCAATACGTTTTCCAGCGTTTCATATTCTGCCAAAAGCTTTGCCGCTGTTTTTTCGCCTACGCCTGCAATGCCGGGAATATTATCCACCGCATCACCCATCAACCCTAAAATATCTATGACCTGATTTACATTTTTAATGTTCCATTTTTCACACACCTCTTTGGGTCCCATTATCTCCACGCCACCGCCCTGATAAGAAGGTTTGTAGATGAATACATTTTCGCGTACTAATTGTCCGTAATCTTTGTCGGGCGTCACCATATAAACTGCATAACCTAAATCTGCCGCTTCCAACGCCAGCGTGCCGATGATGTCATCCGCTTCATAACCATCAAGCTCCAGACAGGGAAGATTAAACCCTTTCACCAAATTTTTTATATCCGGCAGCGCGGCAATAAGGTCTTCGGGCGCATCGGAGCGATTAGCTTTATAATCGGCAAAATCGGTATGGCGTTCCGTATCGGCAGCCGTATCAAAAACGACTGCGAGGTGCGAAGGTTTTTCTTTATTGATAAGATCAAACAAGGTAGAGGTAAAACCAAACTGTGCGTTGGTGTTCCTTCCTTTGGAGGTGATGCGCGGGCTGCGGATGAGTGCATAATATGCGCGGAAAATAAGCGCCATGGCATCCAGTAAAAAGAGTTTCTTTTCAGGCATGGAACGAAGATAGGGGCTTTTTAGGTTTTTGATTTTCACTATAAAAAGCTCTTGTGAAATCATGAAGAGTTCTGTTAAAAAATCGGTGATATCTCTTCAATTCGTTCCACTACTCTCATGAATAGCCGTTATTTTTGTCTATGCCTAAAAATATTTTTCAATTTTTTCTTGCTTGCGTTTTTTCGGTAATTTCCATGAAATCCACTGCACAAACCCATCTCGGTGCTTCTTCTGCGGAGTTCATTAAAAATAAATGGGTAGAAGATACTTACAACAGCCTGAGCCTGGAAGAAAAAATCGGGCAGCTTTTCATGGTGGCTGCTTACTCCGGTGGGGCCGCATACAACGATGCTGCTATTACCACGCTTATAAAAAACAAACAGATCGGCGGACTTATTTTTATGCAGGGCACGGCCGAAAAACAGGCGGAACTCACCAACAAATACCAGCAAATGGCAAATGTGCCGCTGCTAATAGCTATGGACGCGGAATGGGGTTTGGGTATGCGGCTTACCGGAGTAAAAGATATGCCGCACCAAATGTTGCTGGGTGCTGCAAATGATTCCGCGTTGGTCTATAAAATGGGAGTAGCCATTGCAGATCAATGTAAACGTCTGGGTGTGCATATAGATTTCGCGCCAGTGGTGGATGTAAACAACAATCCAAACAATCCTGTAATAAACGCGCGGTCATTCGGTGAAAACAAATACAAAGTCGCAAGATTGGGCACAGCCTATATGCGCGGTTTGCAAGACAATGGCGTGATGGCCTGTGCCAAACATTTTCCCGGACATGGAGATACCGACGCCGACTCGCATAAAGATCTTCCCTTTATAAAAAAATCAATGGCACAATTGGATACGCTGGAATTCTACCCTTTTAAAAGTTTAATAACTGCGGGTATAAAAAGTATGATGGTAGCGCATCTGGAAGTTCCGGCACTGGAGGCGGGCTCACACATTCCCACATCGCTTTCGGAAAATACAATCACGCAAACACTGAAAAATAAAATGGGTTTTAACGGATTGGTATTTACCGATGCGCTGGATATGAAAGGCGTAGCCAAATATTTTGAACCCGGCGAAGTAGATGTAAGAGCTTTCAAAGCCGGTAATGATGTTTTATTGTTTTCACAGAATGTGCCGGTAGCCATCAGCAAAATAAAAACCGCTATCAACAACGGAGCTATAAAAACCGCACAATTAGAAACCTCCGTTAAGAAAATACTTGCTGCAAAATACGATGCCGGTCTTTCACAGTATAAAAGCATTGACGCGGCCAACATTACTAACGATATTAATAAAGATGTAAGTACCATTCGCAGAGACGCGGCGATGAAAGGCATTACGTTAGTGCAGGATGCAAATGCTCTTTTAGGAAAAATAAATGCGACAGATGCGCGCGTGGCATATATAGGCGTAAACACTTCCTCTAACACTGTTTTATTACAACAACTCCGCAGTGCAAAACCTACATTGCGTTTCAGCTATCTGCAGAAAGGAAGCAGCGATGCCATTGTAACAAAAACCCGGCAAGGCATGGAGGAAAATGATGTAACGATCATAGCCATTCACAATCTTACATTTTATCCCACCAATGGTTATTATGGGCTTGACGCGCAGCAGATGAATTTTCTCAAGAGCATTCAAAATGAAAAAAACGTGGTGTATGTGTTGATGGGCAACGCCTATTTACTGAAGAATTTCTGCGATGCAAAATCAGTAATAGTCGCTTATGAAGATAACGATGAGACAGAAGATGTAACAGCAAGTATTTTGTTGCGAAAAATTGCACCTCAGGGAAAACTTCCTGTAACGCCCTGTGAAAACATGCGTACAAAAATGCCGGATGAAAATACAGACAAATCTTATGGCGCTGCAACAACACAACCATTTAATAAAAGCTACGTGCTAAAAAAAAATGAATTTCCTGTAGATGCAGGCTTTGTACATCCTGAAGCTATTGATAAACTTAGCATGTTCATTCAGCGTAGTATCGTGGCCGGAGCATTCCCGGGTTGTAGAATCCTTGCGGCTAAAGATGGCAAAATCATTTACGATGAAGCATTTGGCTACTTTACTTATGATAAAACAAAACGTGTACAACTCAATACATTATATGATGTAGCTTCTCTTACAAAAGTACTCGCTACTAACCTCGCCGTGATGAAGCTTTACGAACAGGGAAAAGTAAACCTGGACAAACGCTTAGGAGATTATCTCCCTTGGGTAAAAGGAACTAACAAGGAATTTTTGACAGTTAGAAACCTGCTTATGCACCAGGCGGGTTTAAAATCGTGGATACCTTTTTATAAGGAAACACTTGATGAGAACGGACAATTGCGTACTGATCTTTACCGCACACAATCACTTGCAAACTTTACGATTCCTGTAGCCAAAAATTTATACCTGAGAAACGACTGGGAAGATACTGTCTGGAACCGGATATTGATGAGCCCTGTAGAAAATATAGGTCGATATGTATACAGCGATTTGGATTTTTATTTTCTGGCGGCAATAGTAGAAAAGCTAACAGGAAAAAAGTTAGACAATTATGTGGAAGAGCAATTTTACAAACCATTGGGATTGACGAGAATGCTTTATAATCCGCTTAAGAAATTCAGCATGGAGGAAATAGCACCCACAGAAAATGATCTTGCATTTCGTCATGAGCAAGTGCAAGGCTATGTGCACGATCCCGGCGCGGCGATGTTTGGCGGTGTTGCAGGCCACGCGGGTATTTTCGCGCAGGCGCAGGATGTAGCAGTTATCTTCCAGATGTTGCTGAACGGTGGCACTTATAACGGAAAGAAATATTTTAACCGGGAAACCGTAGCAAAATTCACCGCTTACAATTCAAAAATCAGTCGGCGGGGATTGGGTTTTGATAAACCGAACGCCAACAACACAGATGCGGGCCCGGCAGGAAACGCGGTGAGCGGCTATACGTTTGGTCACCAAGGTTTTACCGGCACATGTGCATGGGCCGATCCTGCAACCGGAATTTTATTTGTGTTTTTATCCAATCGTGTTTATCCCTCGGCAGATAATAACAACATCAACCGCAGCAGCATAAGAACCGTAGCGCAGGATTATATTTATGAAGCGTTTGGCTATAAAGACAATACGCAAAGAGTGGCGTTGTATAAACAGCAGATAAAGTAGTCAGCTTACATGCTCATCATTATTGATCACATCTTTGGTAGTACGTACCAGCCCAATACCAGCAAAGAAAAATATAGCGCCTAAAATACCATAGACCGCTATTTGCTTAATATCCCGTGTATTGCCACCTGTATTTACAAAGCTTACGGCAGCCATTATTAGTCCGACAATTCCTAATAAAGTAAGAATGATTCCGAAGATGCGTTTTTCCATGACTCTGTATTTTAGGGAAACGATGTATAAAAAATATGCCGCAATCGTCTAAAGCAAGCTCCACCAAATGCTTCGTTGTCCCCATTTTCCCCACTTGCTTACGCTTTTATTGAGTGTAGCGTACAGCTCAGCATTATCTACCTTTTTGCCTTTCTCAGGTGCTTTCAGATCCTCGGGCTTTGGATTACTGATTTCGATGTTGGTAGCTATCCATGTAGTATGCAATCGGGGTATCGCTATTTCGAGAATCATTCCCGGCAAGCCTCCAAACTGTTCCGGGCCGCCGCTTACCATAATATCATCTGTATAAAAAGCGACTACCACTACGGAATCATATAATCTCGTTACCGCTTTACGACATTTGTAATTGGCAATTGTTCTTATCTCATCCATTATTTTCCATTGCAGTTTGCGCAGGGTGTCTTTCAAGAGAAATTTTTCTTCATAAACCTGTTTGTTGGCGGTTATTTTTTGGTTTTTAAAATCCGTGAAGACAACGTTATCACCTGCGGGCGGCGCACCCCAGCCTTTATATTTATTATCTACTTCTTTGCCGGGTTTGTATAGGGCATAATCGGTGGTAAATTCGTAATTAAAATAATTGATAAAAAATTTGGGCATACTTGATTTCATGGCGTTGTACCAGGTGTTATCATCATCTTCATCCCGCATATCCTCCATTTGCTGTATCATGTTGCTCTTTCGTTCATATTCTATTTTACCATAGGTTGTAAACTGCGCATGAGCAGCGGTTGCGAAAATGCAGAAGGTTGCAAAAAAGAAAATTATTTTTTTCATCAGTTTCCGATTATAATGTTAGCAGCATCTTGCTCGGGTTGTGCACCCATGGCGGTTTTGGTAAAGTTCCAGATAATACTGAGCATGAAGTAGCGGCGAATAGTATTATAGCTTTGCTGGGTAATAGTGTTCGCATAAGCAACACGCGAAAAACCTTTGTTCTGATTGAGCATATCATATCCCGTAGCGCGCACTTCCAGATCATTCCCTTTAAAGAATTTCCTGCTGATGTACGCGTTCCAGAGAAATACATTGTTGTTGTTATCAAAAGAAGCTATTTTCTGACGTATGTCCCAGTTGATATCGGTACCTATTTCAAATTTTTTGGGGAGTTCAAAGCTTATATTTAACCGGGTGCTGTACGTGAAATAATTGGTATGCGCCTGGTTGATAGACGCAACATTGGAGTTGTAATTGACGTCGAAATTTAAATCAATATCGCAAAGAGAATCTTTACTGTAGCTGGTATTGATGCCCAGAGAAAGACCTTTATTGTTGTTGGTATTTTTAATTCCGTTTACATAAGAATTGTTGCGGGACAGATTTCCGTTTACATTTAAACCCGCGCGCATATTAAGTTTCCGGATATTGCGCCCCCAGCCGCCGTATAAATAGCTATTATAATTTCCATCCACATTTACATATTGGTACGTGCGTATAAAATTGTCGGAAACGGTTTGCGACTGGCTAATGTCATTATCCACTAAAGTAAAGCCGATACCACCGTAAGTATAAGTGCCGGAAAATACTTTGTAATCATTGTAGCGGAGATTAAAATTATGATCAAATTCCTGTGTAAGGCTTGGATTGCCGATGGATACATTTAACGGATCCGTATTTTGTCGTAGTGGTTGTATCTGGTCTATGGTGGGTTGTTGTGTAGAACCATTGTAGTTGAAAGACATGGATTTTTGCGGACCGGGACGATAAGTGATATAAGCAGCAGGAAAAAAGTTGGTAAAATTCCGCTTGTAAGTGATATTTCTGAAATTATCTTTCTGATGAAACCCTGTATTGGCAATGGCACCGCCAAAGGTCATATTCAGTTTCTTGAATGCGAATTTCAGATTAGCTCCCGCCTTGTGTGTGAGCACATCAAAATCATAATTGCTGCTAAAGCTGGAGTCTAAAAGATTATAACTGCCGTCAATATTTTTATTATAAGAAAATCTTCTTGAATAATTATTATTCACCGTAAGCCCGTAATTCACTTCCACAAACATCACTTTGCTCAGAGGCTCTGTATAAGAAAGTGTTCCCGATACTTGAAAGTTTTTGGAATCATTTTCTTTTTGCTGATCAATGTGTTGGGAAAGCGTATCAATAGCGCTGGTTACAGTTGAGTTGAGCCGGCTTTCAGCGTCTGTAGTATTCAGTTTTTCATTTGCCATAAAAGACAAGGTTCTTCCGGCTTTGTTAAATTTCTTTCTATAAGAAAGAGAAGAGTTGATGTTTTTAGAGGTAGCATCGCTCGTGTTGTGCCGTTCATTTTTGTTGATCATTTTACCCGTAGTATCCACGGACTGGCTGTTGTAGTCTTCACGACTTTGCGTGTTTTTATAGCCTGCGTTCACGGTAAGCCGTAGTGAGGATAAGGAATCCGGTTTATATTCCAGCATCATGTCGCCGCCATGCCGTTGACCGGTGCTGGTTGAAGTTTTTCGTTCATCGTTATAATACTGAAGCGAATCCAGATTGTATTGAGTGAGTGTATTCCCTACCGTATTAATGCCCTGATGCGCGTAGCGGTAATTTCCGTTGAAATGCAGCTTATCCGCCAGCCATTTATTAGAATAATGTAACCCTCCTGTGTATGCAGAGGGTAAGCCTTGTCCGTTATAATTTCCATCCCAGCCGATGTTGTCATCGTTACTTTCATAAGTGCTGAACATATATCCTTCGTCAGACATTTCGAAATTATTGCCGCTGGAATATTTGTTGCGGTCTTCCCAGCCTAGCCCCATTTTGCCGGTATTGGCCGCGATGCCGAAAAAAGATAGTTTTCGTTTGTCTCTGAAACTGTTCAGCATCAATTGTCCTTCATAAAAACCATTCGTACCACCTCCGGCTACAGCCTTCCCAAAATAGCCGTGCTTCATGTTGTCTTTCAGTTTCAGGTTAATGGTTTTCTCACGTACCCCATCATCAATACCTGTAAACTCTGCCTGCTCGCTTTTTTTATCAAATACCTGTACTTTATCCACCGCTTTGGCCTGTAAACTTTTCGATACCACTTTAGGATCATCAGCAAAGAATTCCTCACCATCCACCATAATACGTTGCACTTTTTCTCCCTGTGCGGTGATGTCGCCGTTTTTATTTACCTGAATGCCCGGCAATTTGCGAAGCAGTTCTTCCACTGTAGCGCCTTCACGTACTTTAAAGCTGTCTGCCACATATTCGGTGGTATCTCCTTTTATTTTTATAGCGGCTATCTGTTGCTTTAATACAAATTCGGTAAGCAGGTGCGAGCGGGTGATCATAGAAATCTGCCCTAAATCCAAATGAGGTTTATCTGCCGTAAGTTTTATTTTATCTACATAATCCGCAAAGCTGGGAAAGGTAATGAGCAAAACATATTCGCCCTTATCAGGTAGGTTCAATTCAAAAGTTCCATCAGGTCTGGATCTTGTAAATGTTTCGAGAATAGAATCCTGCGCTCGAATGAGCGTAACGGCAGCATCTTGTAGTTTATTATTATTAAGCGTATCCACAATCACACCTTTTATTGAAAAAGTTTGTGCGCCGGCATACGAAGAAGCTATGAGCAAAAAGAAGGCGAATAGGGTAAATATTTTTTTCATGGTGCGGTAATATTTTATAATAACGTGGACAGACTCCGCGGTAGTATAACTGCTAAAAATAAACAATATTGGCAGCTATCAAAAAGAACTGAAAGCAACTGACAAGGTGATTTTTGAGGGGATATTATGAACGTCAGCTTTTTTGCAAAGCTGTTTACTTCCTGCCATATTTTTCATAGCTCAATGTTCCGTTGTGTATTCACTTGCTTTAAAAAAGTTTCATCATGCGACACCACAATTAATGTTCCCTGATATTCATTGATGGCTGCAGTCAGTATTTCAACATTCTGAATATCCAAATTGTTGGTCGGTTCATCTAATATAATAATGTCGGGCGATTGGCTGTTGATGGTCAGGCAACAAAGCAATAAACGCATTCTTTCGCCACCACTCAAAGCACTGCAAGGTTTATCCCAATCATCTTTAGCAAATAAAAAACGGTTTAAACGGATTTTGATTTCGTGTTCCTGCAATGCCGAAGTATTGAATTGTTGGGCTTGTTCATAAACTTTCAGTTGGTTATTAAGCAAAGAATAATCCTGGTCAATGTAAACGGTTTTGTTGTCTGCTCGATAAACTATTCCTGTTTGAGATTCGATGTAACCTAAAATAAGTTTTATCAACGTAGTTTTTCCCGAACCGTTTTTTCCTTTCAAAGCAATGCGTTCTCCACTTGTAATATGAAAACTCAAGTCATCTTTCCAAAGCGGTTTGTGATCATAACTAAAGTTGATGTGCGCTGCTGTGAATAAAACTTTTCCTTTATGCAAAGTTGAATTGTCTAAGCCAAATTTCATTTTGTCAATATCGGGCAACGAAGAGCGCAAGTCTTGCAGGTCTTGTGAAATGCTCCCGATTTTTTCAGCGTGAACACTTTTTAATTTTGATGTACTGTTTTCAGCATTGTTGCGCAACGTGTTCATCATAATCCTTGCCACGCCTGCTTTTTCCTGCTTTCCTTTACCGCGATTATCCAATTTTTGTTGTCGTTCTGCAGTTTCCCGTTCTTTTTCTTTGGCTTTTCTCAATGCTTTTTCTTTGCTTTGAATGTCCTGGTTCAGCGCATTATTTTCTATTTGCTTTTGCTCTTTGTAAAAATCGTAATTACCGCCATACACTTTAATTCCGTGCTGGTTCAATTCACAAATGATGTCTAACAGGTTCAACAATTTTCTGTCATGACTTACCACAATCAATGTGCTTTTTGCCCTTTCAATAAAGTCGTACAAAAGCTGCCGGCCTGCGATGTCCAAATGATTGCTTGGCTCGTCCAGCAAAACCAATTTAGGCTGATGAATAAAAACTCCGGCAAGAAAAACTTTTGTTTTTTGTCCGCCGCTAAGCGTTTCCATTTTCTGCGACAAATCCAGTTCATCCAGTTGCCAATAATTTAAGGCTTCCTTGCAGCGGTCTTCAATCGTCCAATCGTCATTCAGCAAATTGAAATTTTCTTCGCTTGTATTTCCGTTTAAAATTTCTTTCAATGCGTTCAATTTGTCTTCAATCCGCAATGCCTGCGCAATGGAAAAATGATTGTATTGTCCGAAAATCTGAGGAACAAAATAAGGTTCGGTTTCAACGCTTATTTGACCGTTTGATGGCTGTAATTCTTTGGCAATAATTTTCAGTAAAGTAGATTTCCCGGTGCCGTTGTTGCCGATCAAAGCGATTTTTTCGTGATCGTTTACTGTGAGATTAATGTCGCTAAACAGTAAATCTTTATTGGGATGAGTATAGCTAATGTTTTGTAAAATCAACATAATTCCTTTCTTTAAAAAAATAAAACAATACAACAAACCGATTGCGGTTGTCGTCTTAGTTCGTCTGAAAGAAATTTATTTTACATTATTGTCGACTATGTTTTTGAGGCTGCAAATGTATGAATGTTTTTAGTTTAGTTTGGTCGCAACAGAAGGGATAACATCTTTTAAGCATAAAAATCTCTGTTGCAAACGCCTATCTTTGCCAACTTATGTCATCACTTAAAGAGCTGCTCAAACAGCGCGAGACGGAGATCGGGGCATTAACAATAAACGATGCCAAAACCCTTGAGGAATACCGTATAAAATACTTGGGTACAAAAGGTATTGTGAAACAACTTTTTGCCGAAATGAAAAATGTACCCGCAGAAGAAAAAAAAGAAGCAGGCCAATTGCTGAATGCCTTCAAACAACTGGCGGAAGCGAAATACAGCGACCATGAACACTTGCAGCAAGGCGGTAAAAAACAGGAAGCATCAGTGGATATTTCATTACCCGGCACGGACATTCCTTTAGGTACAAGGCATCCGTTGAAAATAACTGAAAATGAAATTGTATCCATTTTTGAAAAGATCGGCTTTAATGTGGCTACCGGGCCGGAAATAGAAGATGACTGGCACAACTTTACCTCGCTGAATATGCCGGAAAACCATACCGCCCGCGATATGCAGGATACGTTCTATGTTTCGCAAAATCCAGATTTTGTGTTGCGCACGCACACCTCATCAGTACAGGCTCGTGTATTGGAAAAAGGAGAATTACCTGTGCGGGTTATTTGCCCGGGTCGCGTATATAGAAATGAAACCATTTCCGCACGTGCGCATTGCTTTTTTCACCAGTGTGAAGGATTGTATATTGATAAAGAAGTATCCTTTGCGGATCTGAAACAAACACTTTACTATTTTGTTACCGAGCTTTTTGGCGAAGGTACCAAAGTTCGTTTTCGCCCTTCCTATTTTCCATTTACAGAACCCAGTGCCGAAATGGATATTTCCTGCACGGTATGCGGTGGCAAAGGATGCAGCTTATGCAAACATACAGGCTGGGTGGAGATTTTGGGTTGTGGCATGGTGCATCCCAATATGCTGCGCAACTTCAATATTGATCCCGACGTTTATACAGGTTATGCTTTCGGAATGGGTGTAGAACGCATCACACAAATAAAATATCAGGTAAATGATCTGCGGCTGTACTCGCAAAATGATGTAAGATTTCTGCGACAGTTTCAATCGTTGTAAATAGTATATTTAAAAAATTGATTCTCATAACCGGCGCTTCAGGGTTTTTAGGACAGCATCTTGTGAAAAGGCTTTCGCAGGAAAAGCAGCTTGTTCGTGCCATTTACTTTAATACGCTGCCCTCTCAGGAATTGCAGCATCTTCCCGGCATTACCTGGCATAAAGCAAATCTGTTGGACGTCTATGATGTGGAAGAAATGATGCGCGGTGTACAGGAAGTATATCATTGCGCAGCAATCGTATCCTTCGATAAAAATGATCAAGCGCAACTTTTTCATTTTAATACTGAAGCCACCGCAAATGTGGTAAACGCTGCTTTGAATGAGAAGGTAAGAAAGCTGCTTTTTGTAAGTTCTGTAGCGTCTTTGGGCCGTGCAGCAACCGGAAAAGAGATAACGGAAGAAACAGAATGGGAAGATAGTAAAGCAAACTCTGTATATGCGCAGAGTAAATATTATGCGGAGATGGAAGTATGGCGCGGCATCGCAGAAGGCTTAAATGCCGTTATCATAAATCCCGGTATTATTCTGGGCGAAGGAAACTGGGAAAAAGGTTCCGCGCGGCTTATAAAAACAGCCGATAAGGAATTTCCTTTTTATACAGAAGGAATAAATGCCTGGGTAGATGTGGAAGATGTTGCTGAAATAGCAGTAACGCTTATGAAAAGTGATGTAGAAAACGAACGCTTTATCGTAAGCGCCGGAAACTTTGCATATAAAGATATTTTTACACTGATGGCAAAAGCGCTTGGCAAAAAGCCGCCGCACATCAAAGCCGGTAAATGGCTTACGGGCTTAGTGTGGCGCATGAATGCCCTGAAAAAAATAGTTACCCACAACAAAACCACTATCACGAAAGAAACGGCTGCAACCGCACAAAAAAAAGTTTATTACAATAATAAAAAGTTGCTGGAAACCCTTACCAACTTCACTTACACGCCCCTGGAACATACCATAGAGCGAATGGCCAAAAGCTATGCACAACAAAAGTCTATGTAAAAAAATTTGGTTATTTAGAAAAAACATTTGTAATCTTGCAACAGCAAGGCAATGAACCTGCTTTCTTCCTTAGCTTCATTTCAACAGAGTTTTCCGATTTTTTTGACGGGCACTTTTCAAAACAAAACTTAAAGATCATTATTCATTTTTCTTATTAAGAAATCCTAAGCATGCCTTACGACATTCAACAACTTAGCGATATGCTCGTACCCGAACTGGTAGATGTAGCAGAACGCTTAAAAATTGACAACATCCGCACTATGGATAAACAAACACTCATTTATAAAATACTGGATCATCAGGCTGCCGATACTACCAATGGCGCCCCTCTTTCATCAAAAGAAAAACCTGAAGAGAAAAAACGCCGCGCAAGAAAACCCAAAACGGAAAAAAAGGAAGATGAAACTCCGGCTTTAACACTGACAACAACCACTGAAAATAACGAACCGGCAGAGAAAGAAAGCGAAGAAAAAAGAAAACGAGTGCGTAAACCCAAAGTTTCCAAAGCAGAGGATGCTGCTATACAAAATGAAAACGATACGGTAAAAGACACTGAAGAAACGTCAGTTGAAGAAGAAGAAGAAACGACATCAGTACCGCCTACAGCAAAAATTACCGAGGAAGGAATCATTATGCCAAAAGCAGATGATGAAAGCCCTGAGCAACAACAACCACAACAGGAAACCTCCAACAATGATAAGCAACACCAGCATCAGAACAATCAACAGCACCGCCACCAGCGCAAAGAAAATCAGTATAATGGTTTTAATGTAGAATTTGATGGTATTGTAGCCAGCGAAGGCGTGCTGGAAATGATGCCCGATGGATACGGATTTTTGCGTAGCAGCGATTACAATTATCTAAGCTCACCGGATGATGTGTATGTATCGCCATCACAAATAAAGTTATTTGGATTGAAGACCGGTGATACTGTAAAAGGTACTGTGCGCCCGCCGAAGGAAGGAGAAAAATATTTCGCCCTGCTTAAAGTGGAAACCATCAATGGTAAATTGCCAGATGAAATTCGCGACCGCGTACCATTCGATTACCTCACACCGCTTTTCCCTTTTGAAAAACTGAATCTTGCCAAACCCGGCAGCAACAATAGTGTACGCATCATCGACTTGTTTACGCCAATTGGTAAAGGACAGCGCGGACTGATAGTGGCGCAGCCCAAAACCGGTAAAACGATGTTGCTGAAAGAAGTGGCGAACGCCATTGCCGCCAACCATCCCGAATGTTACCTGATGATCGTGCTGGTAGATGAACGCCCGGAAGAGGTGACCGATATGCAGCGCAGTGTAAGAGCAGAAGTGATCGCTTCTACCTTCGATGAGCCTGCGGATAAACATGTAAAAGTTTCTACAATAGCCTTACAAAAAGCAAAACGCCTCGTGGAAGTGGGACATGATGTGATCATCTTATTGGATTCTATTACCCGCTTGGCCCGTGCGCATAATACCGTTGCTCCTGCATCGGGTAAAGTACTAAGCGGTGGTGTGGAAGCAAACGCTATGCAAAAACCCAAGCAGTTTTTTGGCGCGGCGCGTAAAATAGAAAACGGCGGCTCGCTTACTATTCTCGCGACAGCGTTGATAGATACCGGCTCTAAAATGGATGAAGTGATTTTTGAAGAATTTAAAGGAACAGGAAACATGGAATTGCAACTGGATCGTAAGCTTGCGAATAAACGCATCTATCCGGCTATTGACATTACTTCTTCTTCTACCCGTCGTGATGATTTATTACATGATAAAGATGTGCTCAATAAAATGTTTTTACTGCGCAATCATATTGCCGATATGAATACGGACGAAGCCATGCAGTTTTTACTACAGCAAATGCGCGGTACCAAGAGCAATGAAGAATTTCTGGCTACGATGAATAAATAGATTTCTTTAAAATAGTTTTTGAAAGCGCTTTTTTAACAGGAGCGCTTTTTTTATGTCATCACTCACGGTCATTGGGATTTAATGAGAAATTTCGTGAAACAAATTCTGACATAAAAATGACCGATTTCTTTAATAGAAACCATTTTTGGTTTTTTATATTTGAGAAAAGAGCTTACTATGAAACAATTTCTATTTACGATTATTTTCGTTTTGTATACAGTTACTTCTTTTTCTCAAAGTAAACCAAGTGCAACAGGATACATGTGTTTTGATGGAAATATATCTACATATTGGGGGGGATATTTAAACTATACTATTGATACACTTTCTAATGCAAATAATATTTGGCAAACAGGCAAAGCGCATAAATCTGTTTTCGATAGTTTGCAAATAGTAATGGTAACTGATACAGCTAATCCATATCCCATCAATGATACTTCTTCCTTTATTTTAGAGCAGAAATTAGATTGGCATAGCTATTCAACATACTATCATTGGTTTGATTTAGAAGGTTCATACTGGGTTAATTCCGATAGCCTCACCGATTACGGGAAAATTGAAATTTCCATGAAAGGTTCTAATGTTTGGGAGGATGTAATGTATGATACAGTAGGTTACGACTTCTTCCCGAATGCTTCTGTATTTCCAGTTTTAAGTGGCAACTCAAACGGTTGGAAACAATTTTCGATTAATTTTATTGGTTACGGCATTGTTAAAAATCTAAATTTTGGCGATACTATGCTGATACGCTTTACATTTATTAGCGACAGTATCCAAACAAATAAAGACGGGCTTATGTTCGGCTGTTTTCAATTCAATGATTGGTTCGAAAGTGTTCAGGAAATACGATCCAGTCAAATTCCTTCTCAAGTCTATCCCAATCCAGCTTCCAGTCTTCTAACAATAGCTCCGGCTCGTGATCTCAATTTTAAGAAAGCCGTTGTTGATATCTTCGATCAAATGGGTAGAAAAGTCAAAACAATTTTGATGGCAAACAATGCTAAAACCTCTTTTTCTGTTGCAGATTTGCCAAATGGTCTCTACCATTTCAAGGTTTTATATGATAATAATTATTTCTCTTCAGGTAAGTTTTCAGTTATAAAATAATTCGACCATAGATTTTTTCTTACCGTATTGCCTTCTGCTATTACCTTTGCCGTTCGTAATTTTTTAGCAATCATGAGCGAAGAAAGATCCCTGAATTTTCTGGAAGAAATTATTGAAAACGATTTGGCGGAAGGAAAATATCAACAAATACACACCCGCTTTCCGCCGGAGCCAAACGGCTATCTGCATATTGGCCATGCTTCCAGCATTCATCTGAATTTTGGATTAGCCAAAAAATACAATGGCAAATGCAATCTTCGTTTTGATGACACGAACCCCATTACAGAAGATACCGAATATGTGGAGAGCATACGGAACGATATCAAATGGCTGGGTTATAACTGGGACGGAGAATTTTACGCTTCTGACTATTTTGAAAACCTCTATCAGCTTGCCGTAAAACTGATCCATAAAGGATTGGCGTATGTAGATGACAGCAGCAGTGAAGAGATCGCGGCATCAAAAGGAAATATAAACCTGCCCGGTAAAAACTCGCCTTACAGAGAACGAACAGTGGATGAGAACCTGCAACTTTTTCAGGAAATGCGCGAAGGAAAATATAAAGACGGAGAGAAAGTATTGCGGGCGAAGATCGATATGGCGCATCCCAATTTATTACTGCGCGACCCTGTAATGTATCGTATCAAACACGCACATCATCATCGCACCGGCGAGAAATGGTGCATCTACCCGATGTATGATTTCGCGCATGGGCAAAGCGACAGCATTGAAAACATCACACATTCTATCTGCACATTAGAGTTTATTCACCACCGTCCATTATATGATTGGTTTATTGAAAAGCTGGAAATCTATCCATCGCATCAATATGAATTTGCCCGTCGCAATCTTACTTATACAGTGATGAGTAAGCGAAAATTATTGCAACTGGTCAATGAAAAATATGTAGCGGGCTGGGACGATCCGCGTATGCCTACGGTGAGTGGGATGCGCCGCAGAGGTTATACAGCCGCAGCCATCCGCAATTTTGCAGACGCGGTGGGCATTGCCAAAAGAGAAAACATCGTGGACCTGAGCGTGCTGGAACATTTTGTACGGGAAGACCTCAACAAAAAAGCAACCCGTGTAATGGCGGTTTTAGATCCTGTGAAAATGATCATCACCAATTATGAAGAAGGAAAAACAGAAGAACTGGAAATTGAAAACAATCCTGAAGACGAAAACGGCGGCAAACGCAAAGTACCTTTTTCTAAAGAGGTATGGATAGAACGGGAAGACTTTATGGAAAATCCACCGAAGAAATTTTTCCGCTTGGGTGTGGGTTTGATGGCACGTCTGAAAGGCGCGTACATTGTGAAATGCGAAGATTTTAAGAAAGATGAAAACGGCAACGTGACGGAAATCTATTGTACTTATATTCCCGAAAGCAAAAGCGGAAACGACACCAGCGGAATTCATGTAAAGGGAACGATACATTGGGTGAGCGTCCCTTTTGCAAAAACAGCTGAAGTGCGGCTTTATGACCGATTATTTAAGGTAGAAAACCCGGCTATGGAAGAAGGTGATTTTAAAGAATACATCAATGAAAATTCATTGCAGGTATTGCCAAATGTTTTTATAGAACCTTCATTAGCTGATGCAAAACCCGGAGAGCATTTTCAGTTTTTACGCAAAGGATATTTTTGCGCAGATACGGACAGTACGCAAGAGCACTTGATCTTCAACCGCGCGGTGACGCTGAAAGATGGCTGGGCGAAAGAGCTGAGGAAAGGATAGATATGAAAAAGAGATTAACATTACCAATCATCATCCTATTTCTGATCATTTCAAACAATGATAGCAATGCATACTTTAAAAAGCATCGTGTAAAAGGAAAGATTTTGAAGTTTGGTATTGTAACATCTGACACCTCAATAAAATACTTAAACCGTGATTTGGAGGTAGGATACGGCACTTGGGAAAGTGAATTGAGAGTAATTGAAAAAAGAGATACACTAGCACTTAAGAAAGGACTAAAATTTGGATATGAGTGGGAAATTTCAGGACTTCCACGAAGTAAATCGGTAATGTTGGAGTATAATATTTCACATCCACTTGTTGTCAATCACTATTTTAAAGCTGTAAAGAATAGTAAAGAAGAACTTAATTTCTATAGCGACTCTAATGGGGTTGTTAATTCGGTAGACGGGTTTTGTCTTTGTGAAGATAATCTGATTGTTGCAGGTATTTGGACAATATCTATCGCATATAAACATCGAGTTATTGTTACTAAAAGCTTTTTTGTACAATAAGCATCTCTTTTCTGCTATTGTTAAGCGGTTGCAATCCAATTTCTAATTGCCGGTTAAGCACTTGCAAAACCAGAGTTAAGCATTCCGAAAAATTTCCGTACACACAAGCGCGGTTGCATCTTTACATCATCAAACGAAAACAAATGCAACAAGCCACTCAAAAAATTGTTCTATTCGCCGCCATTCTGATCTCTGTTTTGGGCGCGGTTAATTTTTAAAAAAAATCAGTTCTTATTCATCTCATTTAAGAAAGCCTCGTAATCATCCAATCCTTTATCCTTTATCTCTTTTGCTTTAAGGATCACTTCTTTTTCCAACGCCATAGCTTCTGCTTTGCTGCCTGATAAATAAAGCAAATGTGAATAAGTATCTGCATTTGCGATCCAACTCTCCGGTAATTCTTTGGTAAGATCCATTGCCTTTTTGACCCAGATTATTGCGAGACGTATCCGCTCTTTATTTATGAATTTGTTTTTGTTTTTTTCATAAACATCCCAAGCTATTTCATTGAGTGTATTTGCATAATTTCTTTCATTCATATATTTAACAACAGGTCGTTCCAAGTTCATTTTTATAATCTTCTCCATATCTTCTTCCTTTGCGCCTTGTTGTTTTGCCTGCCATTTTATTTGTTCTATCATGCTATATTTTGTCTTCTCGAAAAGCGCAGTATAATCTTTATCCGTCATATTCATCGTCGCTTCTGCAAAGCGTTTCCTTACTTTCCATAGTTTTGCGGTATCATCATTTACAGTCAAAACTTTTTCCCGGTAATAAAATGTATTATGAGTTGGGTCATCTAAGTTAAAATCATTCACTTTTTCTAATAGTTCTTCAACTTTCTTTTCATCACCTGCGTCAGCAGCTCGGCCTAAGCTATGATAGTACCAATATTTTTTATACTTGTTGAGGTAACCTGTTTGCTGTTTTAATCTGTCTACATCTTCGCTATGTTTCAACAGTATTTGATAGCCATCATTTTCAATGCCGGTTTGGTATTTTAGAATAATTGATAGCGCGCTGTCGGTTACTTGGTCTTTACAACATAAATTTAAATAAGCATCAATGACAGAATCATTGTTTTCTTCGAGTCGCTGTTTTTTTTCAAGGTATTCTTTCAAAAAAATCTCATCATAGTTTCCTTGCCGGAATTTTTCTTTATAGGCTTCCATTGTCATTGGAGATTTCTGTTCTTCCAAGGCTGTGCTTCCATTTTTAATAAAACCTTCAAGCGTACTTGGCATTCCTGAAGTACGGTAAACTATTTTTCCTGTTTGAGCCTCTATAAAAAGATTAGTCGGAAATCCGTCCACCTTGAATTCTTTTGCAATATCAATACCTTCTTCTGTTTCCGCATCTACCTTATAGTTCACGAAGTTTTTATTATAGAAATCCCCGGCTTCGCGAGTAGGAAAATAGTTTAAAGCCATGTATTTGCAAGGTGCACACCAAGTTGTATAAACATCCAGGTAAATGAGTTTGTTTTCCTTGTTCGCTTTGTTCTTTACGGTTTTCCAATTGTCTTTTTCAAATTGAATGCCTTGCGCAATTACCCAATAAGGAAAAGTCATAACAAAAATCAAGTGTAGTAACTTCATAGAATAGATTTTATTTTGAATCTTATTTCGCAGCCACCATACTGATTTCCACATTCACACCGCGCGGCAAACCTGCCACTTGTACTGTTTCTCTTGCAGGAAAATCATGCGTGAAATATTTTGCATAGACTTCATTCACTTCTGCAAACTTGCCCATGTCCATCAAAAAAATACTGGTCTTGATTACATGGCTGAAATCCATGTCAGCAGCTTCTAAAATTGCTTTCAGGTTGCCCATCACTTTTTCGGTTTCAATAGCGATATCTCCCTGATAGAGTGTTCCGTCTTTGGCATCCAGCGCTATTTGCCCGGAGATAAAGAGTATTCCGTTTACCATCACGGCCTGATTATAAGGACCAATAGGTGCCGGCGCTTCTGCTGTTGTAATGATTTTCTTTTCCATGTTTCAAAAATAAAGGAAACGTACCTTTGCCACGCATTCTATGAGCTATATTTTACACATTGATACTTCCGGCAAAACCGGCAAGTTGTTCTTGGCAAAAGATGCCACTATTATCGCTCACCGAACGAACTCAAACGAGCGTGACCATGCAGCTACTATTAATGTTTACATTCGGGAGATTTTAAAAGAAGCCGCAATAAAAACAAGCGATCTGGATGCAGTTGCAGCAATCGGAGGTCCGGGTTCTTATACAGGTTTACGAATAGGACTGGCTACGGCAAAAGGCTTATGTTATGCATTAAACATTCCGCTGTTTTTACACAACAAACTGGATCAGATGGCAATGCAGGCCTGGAAACGTTATGCAAAGACGTATGAAGGTTACATCGCTTTGCTGCCCGCAAGAGAAGGAGAATATTTCATAACGGCTTATGATAAGGAAGGCATGAATATTTTCCCCGCCAGGCATATTGATGAAAAAGAACTGAATCCATATATAAACGCCAATAAAAACTTTTTAATAGTTGATGAAAGATTAGGCGATATTGATGAAAAAATGTGGGCAGAGCTGACACTTAAGGATTTCAATTCTGGGCATACCGCCGATCTTGCACATACGGTTCCTTTTTATCTCAAAGAAGTTTATACCACCACTACACCGAAACATATTTAGATAATTCAATCTTTAAACACTTATCACCGGTTCATTTAACATTATTTTCTAATCATGTTTTGCTATATATATAGCATTGTCGTATGTTTGCACCCGCAATTGAAGGATTACCTTTTTTTAATAGTAAAATCAGAATAAATTAAATGGAAACAACTATGTCAGCAAACACGTTGGTAATTAGAAAAGATGAGACTACTAACGAGCAAATCAAACTGGATTATGTAGCGGTAAAAAACGCCGCTATGACGCTTAGAGCCATCAACCACAAACTGCGCCAGCAAATCATAAAATTGCTGGAAGAAAATAAGCGTATGAATGTTACAGACATTTATGTAAAACTTCGTTTGGAGCAGTCGGTAGCATCTCAGCATCTTGCTATTTTACGCCGTGCCAATATCGTGGAAACCGTGCGTGAAGGTAAATTCATTCATTATGCATTGAACCATCAGCGCATTGCATCTGTTGCAAAATTTGTAAATGAATTGGTGAACTCTGACGAGAACTAATAACATTTATATAGAAGTTAATACAGGTCGCGGCTTTGCCGCGACCTCTTCTTTTATAAAATTTTTCTCTCAGCCACCCCAGCCCTCTCTGTCAAGACTTCTGTATTGTATAGCTTCGGCAAGATGCTCTGGTTTTATTTCTTCACTTTCACTTAAGTCTGCAATAGTGCGGGATACTTTAAGTATACGATCATATGCACGTGCAGATAAATTCAGTTTTTCCATAGCCGTCTTCAAAAGATTAGCGCCAACAGAATTGATTACACAAATGTCTTTCAGTTGTTTACTGCCCATTTGCGCATTGGCGTAAATTCCTTCTTGTTCTTTAAAACGTTCTGCCTGTAATTCTCTGGCTTTTATTACCCGCTCTCTCACGGCATCACTACTTTCCGAAACGCGTTGCGATGATAGCTCATTAAAGGGAACAGGTGTGACTTCTACATGCAGGTCAATACGATCTAAAAGCGGACCGGAAATTTTATTCAGGTAACGCTGCACCATTTGCGGCGAACATGTACATTCTTTTTCTGGATGGTTGAAGAAACCGCAAGGGCAAGGATTCATGGAAGCGATGAGCATAAAACTCGCCGGGAAATCAATACTAACCTTCGCTCTTGAAACAGAAACTTTTCTTTCTTCCATCGGTTGCCGCATCACCTCCAGTACGGTTCTTTTAAATTCGGGCAACTCATCCAAAAACAATACACCATTATGCGCCAAAGAAATTTCGCCTGGTTGCGGCATTCCTCCTCCTCCCACCAAAGCTACGTCGCTGATCGTATGATGCGGCGCCCGAAAGGGACGTGTAGAAACTAACGATGCATCGCCTGGCAATTTACCCGCCACTGAATGTATCTTGGTGGTTTCTAACGCTTCCTGTAATGTAAGCGGTGGAAGAATGGTGGAAAGTCTTTTTGCAAGCATTGTTTTCCCGGCGCCTGGCGGCCCAATAAGAATAGCATTATGTCCGCCGGCTGCAGCGATCTCCAATGCGCGCTTTACATTTTCCTGCCCTTTTACATCATTAAAATCCACATCAAAATGTCGTTGTCCTTCAAAAAATTCTTCACGTGTGTTTACCTGTATTGGTTGTAAGGAATTTTTATTTCTGAAAAATTCAATGACTTCATTAATATGCTCTACGCCATATACATCCAGATTGTTTACCATAGCGCCTTCACGTGCATTTTGTTTGGGTAAGATCAACCCTTTGAATTTTTCTGTTCTCGCCTGAATAGCTATGGGAAGCGCACCTTTGATGGGTCTTAAAGAGCCATCTAAAGATAACTCTCCCATAATAACATAGTCTGCCAAGGGCTCCCCAGGTATTTGTTCGGTGGCAGCCAGCAAGCCAATGGCAATAGGAAGATCATAAGCAGAGCCGGCTTTGCGAATATCGGCAGGCGCCATATTGACAACTACTTTCGTACGTGGTTTTTCCAGTCCGTTATTTTTTAACGCAGATAAAATTCTGTCCACACTTTCTTTAACGGCATTGTCCGGCAGACCTACAATATAATAACCTGTACCGGCCGCAAGATCTACTTCTATAGTGATAGTGATGGCATCTACTCCGTACACAGCACTGCCAAATACTTTAACCAACATCTTATAAATTTATAGGGTAAACTCTAAACATCAAAAAATAGCTTTCGGAAAAGATTGACAATCGTAATTAAATCATTTCGTATTAAAATAATTTCATCAGATTTTTTTCATCAAACTCCACTATTGCGCCACTATCCATTCCCTCAACAGTAACTTCTCCGATGCTATAACGCACCAATCTCAATGTAGGAAAACCAACGGCCGCAGTCATCTTACGCACTTGGCGGTTTTTACCTTCAGTCAGCGTTAGTGCCATCCATGAGGTGGGTATATTTTTTCTAAAACGAATGGGAGGATTTCTTTCAGGAAGAGCAGGTTCATTTTCTAACCATATTACTTTGGATGTTGCTGTGCGATGTTGTTTTCTGTTTACAGAAATCGTGATTCCCTTTTGCAGCTTTTCTATGGCTTCGTCAGTCATCTTACCTTCCACTTGCACATAGTAAGTGCGCGGATGTTCATATTTAGGTTCCAGTAAACGATGTGTCAATTTTTTATCGTTAGTAAGTAACAATATACCTTCGCTGTCATAATCCAATCTTCCTACAGGATAAACATCTTTTTCAACGAAAGGAAAATAATCTGCCAGGGTTTTCTTATCTCCCTCTTTTGAAAATTGTGAAAGCACTTGATAAGGTTTGTAAAAAATAAAATAGCGAAACATAAAAATGAATGGATGGATTAGAACAATAGAATTAACGATAAAAATAAAACTACAACCATAAGTGAAATAAACAACCTTGTGAAAACCTTATAGGGAGCGGCGTTCAAGGGAATAAAAAAAAGTTCGGTCAGTGTTGTGATGCTGCCGAACTCTTATAAGGATGGGTTAGTAAGTACAATCCTATCACAATATTAAAAAAGATTTCTTCTACTAAAAAAAATATTTGCAACTATTTTTTCGCTGTTGATAAAATGTGAATTGCTATAGATGGTTTTATTCTTTCGGTATTAAGTTTTTTTTAGGCGAAGATCTCACTGCAATGAAAAAATCTTCGAGGCTATAAAAAGATACAGAGATAAAACGTTTACCAATCTTTATCCACTTTCACTTTTACAGCTTTACCTTTTTCCTTTTTATCATGCAGCTTTTTCTCTTCCTGCGCTAAAGCATTGAGCAATTGATCTGCTTGTTTTTCACTGAGCTTACTGGGTTGTGATTGCGGCTTTTGATCCTGTTTGTCCGGGTTCGGCTGATCCTTATTTTGATCTTGTTGCTGCTCCTGTTTTTGTTGATCTTTATTTTGATCCTGCTTATCCTTATTTTGTTGGTCCTTATTTTTTTCTTCTTTATTCTGATCTTTGTTTTTATCCTTGTTCTTTCCACCGCCGCCTTGATTCTGTTTCATCTTTGTTAAAGCATAGCTCAGGTTGTATTTCGCATCTTCATCCTGCGGATTTTTACGTAATGCCTGCTTATACGCTTCTACCGCTTCTTTCCATTTTTGCTGGCTCATGTAAGTGTTACCGATGTTGTAATCCGAAGAAGATTTGATAGTAGCGTCCGTAGTTTTTTTAGCTAAGGCGTCATAAGCGCTTCGCGAAGCATCATAATTTTTTTCCTGATAAAGTGCATTCCCTAAATTGAAAATGCCGGGAATGTAATTGGGATTTTTTGCAACGGCGTTTTTATAAACCTGAGCAGCTTCCTTATACTTTTTTTCATCGTAAAGCTTGTTGCCATCACGCACCAGGTTTATTTGCGCTTGAGCAAATAACGAACAAAACATAAAGCCGTTAAAAAAAAATAATTTCCAGTTCATCGGTTCGCTGTTTTAGGAGATTTATAAGAAGCGCCTGGTAGCAACCACTCTGCCACCAACAATAAAAACGCGATTGCCAAAAAATACTGAAAGTAACTTTCGTAGCTGGCAAAATTTACTACTCCAAGATACTTTTGTTCCATGCCGTCAATCTCATCTGTAAGCCGTGAGGCTACTGCATCCACATTGCGCAACAAGCTGTAGGTACCTCCACCGGCCGATGCGATGGATCTTAATTCATCTTCATTCAGCTTACTTACCACAGGTTTGCCGTCTTCATCCATTTTCGCGGATTTTGTTTGCGGGTCATATAACGTGCTGCCTTCGGGAGAGCCAATGCCTACTGTGTAAATGATAATACCGGCTTCGCGTGCTTCTTTAGCTTTCGCCAATGCAGTTTCATCATGGTCTTCGCCATCCGAGATAATGATGAGTGATTTATATTTTTTTTCTTTTTGCGAAAACGATTGTATTGACCTGTCTATCGCATCGCCTATCACGGTACCTTGTGTAGGTATCATATCCGGAGTCACATTTTGCAACATCATCTTCATAGCGCCGTAGTCAATAGTCAAGGGCACTTGCAAATAAGATCTTCCGGCAAATACCACCAAACCTACACGGTCGTTTTTCATCTTATCAAGCACGGCGCTGATGAGTTGTTTGGCACGTGTAAGGCGATCGGGCTGTATGTCTTTTGCCAACATACTCTTGCTTACATCCAAGGCAATCATTACATCCAATCCTTTTCGTTCGGTTTTTTCCGTGCCTTTGCCCTGCTGCAAATTTGCCCAGCCAATAGCAATAGCGGCAAAGGCTATGAGCAGTAATATAAATTTAAGTGTGATCCTACCGGGTATAAAACCCAGCAATTGATTTTTTACTAAACGTTCATCGCCCATTTTTTTCAGCTTATTGCTGCGCCAGAAAACAAGCATGATAAACAACAATAAAAAAATTGCCATTGCTGTGAGGTAGTATAAATGTTCGGTATGCTGAAAACGATACATTCTTTGAAAAGTAAAAATTTAAAAATCCAATGCAGGCAACTTAGCCTGTAAAAAAACAACCCGACAAATTTAATTTCTCCAAAAGCAAGTGACCGTTATGAAAACTTCATTTTTATATTTTTTAACAAGCGAATATTGCTGAATTTTGAACGAATCTTTTTTCAATGAACAATTATAATCAATCTATAGAACGCTTGCGCAATATTATGGATGAGCTGCGTGAACGATGTCCCTGGGATAAAAAACAAACGATACAAACGCTGCGACCGCAAACGCTGGAAGAATTATATGAACTTACGGATGCCATTACCGATGAAAACTGGCAGGGCATTAAAGAAGAACTGGGTGATGTGCTGCTTCACATTATTTTCTACTGCAAATTGGGCGAGGAACAACAAAAATTTCGCCTGGAAGATGTGATAGAAACCGTTTGCAACAAGTTAGTGAATCGTCATCCGCACATTTACAGCAATACTGTGGTAAATGATGAAGAACAGGTAAAGCAAAACTGGGAAAAATTAAAATTGAAAGAAGGAAAAAAATCTGTTTTAAGCGGAGTGCCCAAAGCCTTACCTGCGATGGTAAAGGCATTGCGATTGCAAGAGAAAACTAAACAAGTAGGTTTTGAATGGGAAACAACAGAACAGGTAAAAGCTAAGGTGAACGAAGAGATTAATGAACTGCAGGAAGCGCTCCAAATCGGTGAGGCTGACAAGGTGGAAGATGAATTTGGTGATGTGCTTTTTGCGCTGGTCAATTATGCAAGATTTCTGAAAATAGATCCGGAAAACGCATTGGAGCGAACCAACAAGAAATTTATAAGACGCTTCCAACGAATAGAAACACTCGCGCAGGATAAAGGTAAAACGCTGCATGAGATGAACCTGCAGGAAATGGATGATCTCTGGAATGAAGTGAAAAAAGAAGAACGCGACTAAAAAGAAATTGCGTTTTTAGTTTTTTTATCCAAAGCTTCCCGCGAAATAAATATCTTTAGAATCCGTGTTCAGGAAATTTCCATACTGGGGTTGGCTTACGATCGCGCTTGCTTTTTGGAGCATGACGGCTGCTCGTTTTTATATCCAGCGTCAGCAAGCGGAGCCTTCATCCATGACAAGGAAAGTGAGTGAAGACCTGCAAAAAAGACAAGCGGCGCTGGATAAATTTTTAGCGAATAAAGATGAAGTGAAACGGATGCTGGCGGATAGCCTTACTGCAGATGAAGTGGACGCTTTAGCAAAAGAACCGTTTTACATCTTCGCTTTTAAAGATGATTATGATCTTGTGTTTTGGAATACCAATACCGTAGTGGGAACATGTATTGAAGATCTTGGAGATAACAGCAGCGTGTACCGCTACAATGGCGTTTATTATAAGCAATGTTTTTCCGGCAGTCCTTTTTACAGTAACAGACATTTTGTGGTGTTATTTCCTGTGCGCTATAATTACTCTGTTTCCAATGAATATTTGCAAAGCAATTTTGCAGCTGCAGATTACATACCTGTAAGCACCAAAGTAAGCGATGCGCCTTCTGATAGCAGTTTCGTGGTGCGAAACGCGCATAGCAAACGACTTTTCTATCTGGATTTTCAAACGGAGGATTTACCTACTTATATTCCGGATGTATTGTTCAGTTCTTTTCTCATTCTCGCCTTGTTGAGCAGTATTCTTTGGTTAAATATTATAGCGGTAACGCTTGCCAGAAAATATCATCCACTATATGGATTGTTGTTATTAGTTGCAGCAATCACAGGTATTCTATCTATAATTTATACAGGCACTCTTCCTTTTTATCTGAATGAACTTACTATATTTTCCTCTTCTTTATACGCCTCCAGCTATTTCCTTCCTTCTTTGGGAATTTTGATCATTGATCTTTTGTGCAGTTTATGGTTGCTAAATTTTATAACCTTCCACGTTAAATTGAAGGTAAGTACAAACTTCATTGTGAGAAGTATAATAACGTTGTCTTGTGTTTTGGCAATTGTAACAGCAGTTTTCATAGCTGTCAGTATCATAAGTACTTTAGTGGTTGACAGCAATATCTCTTTTGATGCTGGAGATTTTTACTCGCTGAATCTGTATTCGTTTGTCGGCTTGTTTACGATCATTACCATTTTTTATAGTGATGTTTTGCTGGTGTATTGGTGCAACCGGCAATTAAAATGGACGCTTACATCGCTTGTTATAAAATACATACTGTTGGTCGCAGTGTTTGGCGTTTGCTTATTAATTTTTGGGAAACCTTTGCCTGCCTGCATTTACGGCTTTATCCTTTTTGTGTTTGTTATCATTTTAATGTTCGATTTCGCCAAAGACGTGCGAATAAAAATGTTAAGTGTACAAACACTGGTCATAGGTATTTTAATAGCTGCTACAGCCACATGGTTATTACATCATTACAATAATCAGAAGCAACGTGACAAGCAAAAATTATTTGCAGAAAAAGTAGCAAGACAGCGGGACATGATGATGGAGTTTCTGTTTTATGACACAGAGGAAGGGATTGCTACGGATACCTTGTTGCAAGATTATTTTGAGCAACCGACAGGGCAAGACCGCAGCTTTGTTGATGAACACATCGCTACACGATATCTACGCGGACAACTTAATAAATACCAGACGGAAATTTATTTTTTCAATGGACAAGGCGGGGCGCTCTTCAATCGCGATACTTTAAAGCTTTCACAAATTGATCAGAAAATAGCAGAAGGAGTATCGGCAGATAGCCTCCGTTATCTCTATTACTTTGAAAACGCGAAAGATGCTAAATATTATCTCGCCAAAATACCCTTGAAAAACGAACGGGGATGTGTAGTGCTTTTTTTGCAGCTCAAAAGGGCTGTGAGCGCATCGGTATATCCTGAATTATTGCAGCCTGCCACTTTCAAAAAATCTTCGGAAAATAATTATTCTTATGGGCTTTATGCAAAGCGGGAGTTAATAGCACAAAGCAATGAATACCCTTTTCCACTTTACCTGCGGTCCGACGGGATGAAAGTGGGCGAATTGAAAGTGCTGAAACGCGAAGGCTACAATATCAATATTTACAAACTCGAAGATGGGAAACGTGTTGCTATTATTGACGAACAGCAAAAATGGCTGGAAATCATAACGCTCTTTTCTTATCTACTGGGTACCTTGGTACTTGTAGCGGTAATAATATCAGTTGCATCATTATACGCTCAATACATTTTGAAGCAAAAAAATCACCGCAACTATTTACAGCTCACTTTGCGCAACCGCATTCATTTTGCTATGCTCAGCGTAGTGATGCTTACCTTTTTCATCTTGGGTGTTGTTACCATCCTGGTTTCTATAGACCGCTATGACAACAATAATAAAGTAAGGCTGCGTACCACTATGCAAACGGTAGAACGAGAAGTACAACAATATTTATTGACCGAAAAGCTTTCATTGGACACAGTATCTTTTCATAAAGAAACACAAACCAATAAATTCAAAACCTTTATTGCCAATCTTGCGGAGCAGGAAGGATTTGACATAAATATTTACAACGCGTTGGGTTCGCTCAATGCTACGTCGCAGGAAGATGTCTATAACAAAACGTTGCTTGCCCGAATTATGATGCCCGATGCGTACTATAATTTATCTCAACAAAATAAAACGCTACTGGTGCAGAAAGAGCAGATCGGCAAGCTCAGTTACCTTTCTTCTTATGTGCCTTTAAGAAATTATGAAGGGCAAGCCATAGGTTATATTAATGTGCCGTTCTTTTCATCGCAGAAAGAACTGAACTATCAGATATCCAACATTCTTGTGGCGATAATAAACTTGTACGTCTTTATTTTTCTGGTTTCCAGTTTACTGGCCGTGGGCATTACCAATTGGATCACCAAAGGATTTCAGGTATTGATCGAAAAATTCAAAACCTTTGATTTAAAGGAAAACGAAACCATCGCATACGAGTATGATGATGAAATAGGATTGCTGCTGAAAGAGTATAATAAGATGGTAGAGAAGGTTATACAAAACGCTAAAAAGCTTGCCCAGAGCGAAAGAGAAAGCGCATGGAGAGAAATGGCTCAGCAAGTAGCGCACGAAATTAAAAATCCTTTGACACCTATGAAACTGAATGTACAATATCTGCAACAAGCTATTGCCAGGAAAAATCCTAATGTAACGCAACTCACTGAAAACGTTGCTGCATCACTGATTGAGCAAATAGATGCACTTACAAATATCGCTTCCGCTTTTTCTGATTTTGCAAAAATGCCCGCGGCAAATCCTGAAATAATACTATTAAACGACTTGTTGAAAAATGTGAAAGAGCTGTTTAGTATGAATAATAATGCTTCAGTTTTCCTAAATGAACCTGATGAAATTCTAAAAGTATATGCGGATAAAAACCAACTGATACGTGTATGTAATAACCTTCTGAAAAATGCGCTGGAAGCAGTTTCTGAAGAGAAAGATGCCACAATAATACTTTTATTAAAGAGACAAAAAGATGCTGCTCTAATTTGTATCCAGGACAATGGAACAGGCATCAGTAAAGAGATTCAGGAAAAAATCTTCTCGCCTTACTTTACTACAAAAGGTTCCGGTACCGGCTTAGGCCTCGCGATGACTAAAAAGATCATTGAATTCTGGAATGGTAAAATATGGTTTGAAACTACAGAAAATGAAGGCACTCGGTTTTTTATAGAGCTGCCTCTTCTTGAAGAATGATGAATTATCTCAGAAATTGTACCCCGCTCCTATTTGAAATGACACACGCGCAAGCCTTCCAAACTCATCGTTGTTGTAGCGAGAAAAAACAGTAAACGGATCTATAGAAAAATTTCCTTTTGCTGAAATATATATTTTGGAAGAGATGTTGTATTTGAGTGTTTGTGACAATGCTGTATAAACATTAAAACTTTTGTAATTGCCTGAACGGTGTGTAAGCGGAATAAATTCAATATCACCTCCTTCAAAAACGTGATCAAACCTTGTATAGCTTAATGTAGGAATTAGTGCCAGTCCGATGTTGGCTTCCAAATGTTTAAAAAAAGAGCAGGATTTTAGATGATTGCACAGTACATCGTACTGAAAATTCATTTCAAGCTCATAATTATTCACGTACTCATCATATACATAATCGGTTTGCCAGTCATCGTTTACATTAGGATCTGTAAGATTTTCGCTTCTATCGTTGTGATAATAATAATGATTGAAGGAAAATTCCATGGCAAATCTTTTCTTAGCATCATAACGAAGAAAAAATCCGTTTTCCCAAGTCATGTTTTGGCCTTTGGTAAAATGAAGCTGCTGATCTTTATACGTTTTTGTAAACCACAAACTTGTTCCTGTTTGCAACCCTCCTGAAAACGTTTGTGAAAAAGCGGTGGAGCAAAAACAAAAAGTCATTATTAACAGCAATCTATTTTTCATAAGCTAAGTTTTTACAGGCTTTAATTTTTATTACCAAATCTGCACTTCGCGTTCCAGCATGATTCCAAATTTATCTTTTACGGATTGGATGATTTCAGAAGAAAGATCGTAAATGTCTTTACCTTTTCCATTACCGTAGTTTACCAATACGAGTGCTTGTTTCTCATGTACGCCGATATCTCCGTTTTTATAGCCTTTCCAGCCACATTGTTCTATCATCCATCCGGCGGCTATTTTTACTTCACGCTCATTAACTTTATAAGACGCAATGTTTGGATAATGAGTTTGTAATTTTTCAAATTCTGAAACGATAATGGTAGGATTTTTAAAAAAGCTGCCGGCATTGCCTGTTTTTTTCGGGTCGGGAAGTTTACTGCTGCGTATGGCAATCACCGCGTCTGATATGGATTTTGGCGAAGGCGAATTTACACCCATAAGTTCCAGTTGTTGTTGGATGGCGCCATAGCTTGTATTGAGTTTCGGTTTTTTATTGAGGCGAAAAGTGACGGATGTAATAAGTGTCTGATCTTTCAATTCATTTTTAAAAATACTATCGCGGTATCCGAATTTACAATCACTATTTTTTAAGACAATAAAATGTCGCTCCTTCCAATGCCAGGCTACTACTTCATCTATGGCATCCTTCACCTCCACACCGTAGGCTCCGATATTTTGTATAGGCGATGCGCCCACACATCCCGGTATTAATGAAAGATTTTCCAACCCGCTCCATCCCCGGTTTATTGTATAAAGTACGAGTTCATGCCATACTTCGCCTGCATTTACCTGAAGCCAAATATGATCCTCATTTTCTTCTGTAATTTCCGTTCCTTTCAGCTCATTTTTTATAAGCAAGCCTTCTACGTCATTAGTAAACAGAATATTGCTGCCGCCGCCTAAAACTGCTTTTGTAATGTTTGCGTTTTTATTGCTTGTCAATTCTTCCAATTGAGAGATCGCAGTCAGCTTTGTAAAATATTGTGTGGTCACATCCATGCCAAAAGTATTGTATGGCAGAAGTGAGACATTTTCCTTCCAATTCATGTAATGAAAATACTATAAAGAACAGGTTTTGATAAATGCTTTTCAAAAAAAAACCGACTGAAAAAATCAGCCGGTCTTTTTATAAATATATCAGAGATTAATACACGACTAATTTTTCCACATGAGAAGCGGCATCTGTCATCACTTGTACCATGTAAACGCCTTTTACATCTATGGCTTTTGCAGGAATTTCAAACTGAGCATCTCCTGTTGCGGTTGTTTGTTTGGAATAGACTGTTTTACCCGTAACATCGGTAACCGAAATTTTTACATTTACAGGTTTTCCGCTTCCTTTTATAAATACGGAAGAAGTGCCGGTAGTAGGGTTGGGCGCTACTGCTACGCCGTTGTTTTTATAATTCACATCATCAACTCCGGTTGGTGAGTCGTTGAAGTAAATACGATCTATGTAAACATTGTTGCCTGTACCGGGATAAGTAGGAACATTATTAACATTTCCGCCGCCGCGGTCTCCGCTGCTTTTATATCTGAATCTGAAATATACTTTTCCCTGGCGGGCGCTTGCAGGAATATTAAAACTTTTAGCTACCCAGTCATTTCCAGATGTAGGAACAAAAGGTCCGTTAGAGTAATTGCCTACATTTTGCAAATCAAGTTTTGTAAGGGTTGCTAATTTGGTCCATTGACTAACGCTACAACTTGAGAGATAACTGATTTCTAATGTATCAAGCATTAAAGCAGGAAGATTCGTTGCTGAAGCACCTGACAGCATGAATGATAAATTACAATAAGAATTTGTATAAGAAGAAAGATCAAATCCGGGAGTATAAAATTCATCAATATCGCCTATTGGTGTGTTATAATAAGGGAGAGGAACATTTGCAGTTCCTACTGGAAACAGGCGTGTATCAAATGCTTTCATACAGATAGATGATTGATCATAATAGCCTGCATTATTTACAATTTCCCATTTGTTGGTATTGTTATAAACATTGAAAATAGGATATTGAGAAAGATCGTTGTTATTCGCACCAAATTCCTGATAGTATCCCGGAGCAGGTGTAGCAATTGGATTAGCAATATATAGCACACTGTCTTTTGTAATTGTATTGCTACCAGCGTTTGATGTTGCAGTAAGGCTTATGGATGCCCATCCTGGGTTTGCAAACTGAGTGCTTACGGTATTCAATCCGGAAGTAGTGTTTACTACACCGGCAGCGTCAGTAAATGTCCAGTCTGCAGTAGCAATCGTATCATTCCAGCTTCTGTTCGTCAATGTTAAAGAGGAGTTTGTACAGATAAAGTTTCTTTCTTCTCTTTTTGATGGATCGTTTGTTATTTGATTAAATGAAAAATCAGCTGTTGGTGCAATATCAGTTAATGGTTTTATGTTTCCTGCTGCATCTGTAATACCTGTGTGTAGCAGGTTTAGAGAATCAAAAAGATTAAATCTGTTTGCCGTTGTAGATTTTAAAGCTGTACGAATGGCAACTGTCTGTAAATAAGTAAACATTCTGTCGCAACCTGTATAATCCATTATATTTTGAGAGTTTACAGTATCTGGATAGTCAATAGTTAAAGATTGACCAGGGTTTAGGTGAATATTGAATAAATTCTGAACAGAGCCACTATCATAGACATGGAGATAATTGGAAGCACACACCGTATCATAAAAAGCCGCAGGTACACAGCCCCAGCTTTGGTGCCCTTTTGTAGGAGGTGTATCATCAATGCCGTCATCTCCACATTCTACTTCAGGATCATTAGTGCCGCCCCATGTGTGATCCAAATTCATGGTATGTCCTAATTCATGCGCTAAAGTATGATCGCTAAGTCCGTAATAAATACAGATTACGCCATCATAGTATAAGTATTCTGTATTATTTACAGATCCTGGTTTTAGTGCATAGGCTAATAGACCGCTTGGTTGAGATGGTTCCCATTTTTTAATAATCCAGATGTTCATATAGGATTGTGGAGGCCATTGATCAGCCTTAGCTTGCTGGCTTGCAAAGTAAGTTTGATAAGAACGACGGCGGGTAATTCCTTTCGAAGGGTTGCCGTTTGGATCCATTTGCGCCAGTTTAAATTGAATGTGCGCATTGCCCATATATTTTACTTGTGTTCCAGGAATATTACCCTTATAGGTCGGAATAATATTTGCCGTGTCGTAGTAATTTGTTCTGCTATACACTTCATTAATATCTTTTAATGCAGCAAAAATGTCGTTATCGCTCACGTATTCTGCACCATAATCATGCACTATGTGAAAGACGATCGGCACATACAAAGTTTTTGTATCGTAAAATGCGCTTACTCCACTATCGTTAGTAGTTTTAGCAAACTGGCTAAGATTCATGCCTCGCAAAGCCGCATCTATTTCAGCTTTCAATTGCGCTTCATATTGCGTTATTTTAGGCTCAAGTTCTCGCGCTTTTCTATTTACTTCATCTGTACCGCAAAATTGTGCGTAAGTCGAAGTAGTAAGTGTAGCAATAGCCGATAAGAGTAAAACTATTTTTTTCACCATCTATTTTTTTAATGATTATTTAATAATTGAAACGTTTTCAAAGATAATTGTTTCTGTTAAAGAACTCCAAAGATTTTTGTCATGGAAGATTAATATTTTTCGGATGTATATTGGCTTTTCAGCTCTTCAAACGCTTTTTTACATACATACTCCAAATGTAGAATCAGCGGTTTTAATCTTTCTACATGTGCAGTTGTGGTTGCCGTCTGTTCTATCAAAAAAATATTGCTGACGTCTTCTTTCACACCCATATAAGACAATTGCGGTTTTAAAGAATGCGCGGCTATTTTTATCGCTTCATAATTTTCTTTTTCCAATCCTTCTTTTACAGTGTGCAACAGTTTTGGTGCGTTGTCTAAAAACATATGAACATACTTTTCCATTTTCCCTTTATCACCGCCAGTAAGTTTTTGTAAAAAATCCATATCAGTTATTTTATCGGGCAAGGGTTTTTCTTCCCATTGCGCAGGGGCTTCCGGTTGTTTTAATGGAGCGTCAGTTCTCGAAGGCGTTACGGATAGTGTGGCTATTTTCAGCAGCAGTTCATCTTTATGAAAAGGTTTGGAGATGTGTGCATTCATACCAGCTTCCAGATAGCGTTGTATGTCTTCCTGCAGTACATTGGCCGTCATGGCTATAATGGGTGTCTGCGCTTTGGGCGATTGCAATTTGCGAATCTGCTTTGTTGCTTCCACGCCATCCATCACAGGCATTTGTATGTCCATCAAAACGATATCGTAATCCTGAAGTTTCACTTTTTCAACAGCATCGGCGCCGTTTACAGCTATTTCTATTCGGGCAGTCGGTATGGCTTCTTTAAGTGTATCTTCAGCTACCATGCGGTTAAACTCATTGTCTTCCACCAATAATATTTTTACATTTTCCAGTTTTTTTAGTGTCTGTTCGTTTATTATTGGAGTAGCTATTATCTTGTCTTGCACGGCAGATTCTTCCAATGGCAGAAAGACGCTGAAAGTGGTGCCCTTGCCCAATTCACTGGTAACGACAATATTTCCGTTCATCAACGTAGCCAATTGTTTTGAAATGGTAAGCCCCAGCCCTGTACCGCCAAATTTTCTGGCGATATCGGTGCCTGCCTGTGTAAAACTTTCGAAAATCCGATCCACGTAGTCTTTAGCAATTCCAATTCCGGTATCTGCTACATCAAACCGCAATAAGTGTTTTTTCCCTTCGGAGCGTTGCAGGCAGACTTTGATCTCTACACTTCCTTCATGGGTAAATTTTACGGCATTGCCGGCCAAGTTCAACAGTATCTGATGAATGCGCGTGGGATCTGCGATAAGCCGTTTTGGTATTTTAGGATCAATAGAGGCAGTAAGTTTCAAATGTTTTTCATCGGCTTTGAGCATCAGCATATCTATTATACTTTGTATAAGCTCCCGAAGCGAAAAATCCGTGTATTCGATTTGTATTTTTCCCGCTTCGATTTTGGATAGATCCAAAATATCATTGATGATAACTAAGAGATTATCAGCTGATTGCTGGATGGCATTGAGATAGCGCAGTTGCCCGGGCTTTGGTTCTTTCTCCAGCAATAATCTTGTCATGCCTACAATAGCATTCATGGGTGTGCGTATCTCGTGGCTCATATTGGCCATAAACTGCTGCTTGAGCTGCGCCGTTTTCTCAGCTACTTCTTTTTCCTTCTGTGCCAGTTCTATCTGCTGCCTTGTTTGCAGGTTGTGCAGTTTGCTAAAGGTTGTTTGTTTGAATATTTCTTCTTTAAGTGATTCGTAGGCTCTGAGGTGATGAAAGGCGTTTGGCACATTACCCATTTTATCATACAATATGGAAAGCACTTCATGTATGCTCATAATATCATGCTTGCGGGAATGCGATTCGGCAAGTTTCAGTGAATTTTCCAACTCCTGCAATGCCTGACGGTAGTTGCCTTCATCCATATCTATCCGCCCCTGGTAGAAATAGCAGATGATCTGCACCTCTACATTTCCCAGTTCCTTTGCCAGTGTCATTGCATTGGAAAGATACGTTTTAGCCTTATCGAACTCTTGCATTTTATAATATACCTTGCCTATACCACTGATGGCCTGCGCATGCAGCATGGTATCCAAATCCGCGTGCGACATATTCTCTTCAAAGTAGCGCAGCGCTTCCGCGTATTTTTCCTGTTTGAAGTAAATGTTTCCCAGAATGTGATAAAGAGTAATAAGACGATGTTCATCGTGAGCTTCTTCGAAAATAGGAATGCAACGCAGCGCAAATTCAAGCGCGTTTTCATAATCATTAAGATCGTAATACAAATAGGCGATGCTGGCAAGGTTTACGGATTGCGCTACTTTATCGTTAATGCTTTCGTTTATGGCAAGCGCCTTTTCAAAATAGTTGAGTGCTTCGGCAAGATCTCCCCGATCCCGGTAGATGTAGCCGAAATTATTGAGCACTCTTGCCACAAAAGGCTTATCATCTACCTTACGTGCAATCTCATAGGCTGTCTTCAGAATGTCCAGTCCGGCGTCATAGTTTCCTTGCTGCCAGTAACACCAGCCTGCCAGATTATAGCCTCTACCCTTACCTTTCAGATAGCCTTCTTTTTCCGATCGTTCAATGATTTCTTCTGCCAGTTCAAAACCACGTTCCACATCTATTGTTCTTACTTCCAGCGCCAGCTCTACCAACTTGTCTATGCGCGCCTGCTCATCGGTCAGCTGCTCGTATTCCGTTTGCAGTTGTTTGATTTTAGGATTTTCCATCACTATAAATTTAAAAACCCCTCACCATACGGCAAGAGGTTATTTTTATTTTACGGAGTTTAATGATATTATTTTATTGATGTAACTGCTTTCTATAGTCTTTTTCACCCCGATCATCAAAGCTGAAAAATACAGTGCAAAAATGACCCAGAAAAGAAAGTGACCAGGCGGCAATGATCCATGCATGCCAGGGATAAGCCCATTCTTTTTCACCTTGTTTGTGGTGGATAAAAAACATTACGGCCGTTGCTATCGCAAAAATTACAAAATGAAGCATCAAAGCACTTTTTTGTTTAGCAGTAGGTTTTATTTTTTCGCTCATTACTTTGCTTTATTAAGGTTGCAAAGATAATTTTTTAGGTTCAAAAAAATAACAGCCGCTTTATTTTTCTGAAAATTGGCTCAGATCGACTATTGTAAGCAAGTTGCCGTTTACCACCAGCATTTTTTGATGGTTTAGTCTTATTTCACCGCTTAGCTTTAAAATTGCTATCAGCTGATTTTCGTTTTCTATACGGATAGAATTCGAATTTTGATAGATTTTCAAATCGTTGTAACTGCCTTTGTACATATAGTATTGATTTGCTTCCCATACTTGTTGTATCGTTAAATCGCTTTTCAACAATATAAGGTCGCTACTTTTTTGTATCGAAAAATTATCCTGAAACAAACTGGCCATGGAGTATAATTTATTTTCTTTTTCAATAAATACTTCCTCAGCGTTGATCGCAGCAGCATGTTTAAAACTGTCGCTTAGCCTGCTGTGAAGGAGCGCGCCATTATTGAAATTAAAGGTTTGGATCTTATTGTCTGTATTTATAAGTAAGGTATCTTTCATCCTACTCAGCATCCATACCGGTTTTTTGTCGTCGATTTTTTTATGATAAAGTTCGATCCCATTTGTTTGAGAATATGCAGTAAGATAAGGGGTAGCATAACGGGCTAATCTTCCGGTGTTGTTTTCCACACCCAGTCCTGTATTTATCCTTATTATTTTATCCTTAAAATCTATGAGTATGCTTCTTCCATCCTCTTCTTCATAAATCTTGGTTTCCCAAAGCCATTCGCCTTTAATGTTGGTTTTAATTATTTTTTTATTAGAATAAAAGATAATTTCCTGCATCATGTTATCCATCCAAATATTCGAATTAAATCCATGATAGGATGGCGCAGACACTGCATAATACACAACAGTCCCGCCTATAACGCCTAATAATGCGCTTCCGGCAATTATGGCACCAAATGCTGCATAGTTGAGATCTTGTTTCGGTTTTATTTTATAACTCCAACCCTTACCATCTCTAAGGTGCAAAAAGTGTATACCATCCGCGGCTATGAGAAAAGTACTGTCAGAAATCCATTTTACTTCTTCCCAATATCCTGCTGAACTTGAAATGTTGCGATACCAATTCGATTGCCTTGTGGGAAGGTAAAAATGTCTTGCTCCCGTTTTTAAAGCAAAGTCTCTATTATAATCAAGGTATTCATAACTACCATCGTCCGTATAAAGAAATTCTCCGCTTGCTTTCTTAAAAACTTTGTTACCATCATAGTTGGTGTAAACGATATAATTTTTTGAAAAAGCAATATCAAAATTGTGAATAAATTTTTCCCATAATACTTTTCCATTGGCAAGGTCTATAGCGGTGAGATATCCTTTGTTTTTGTATCCTGCATTATTTTTTGCGGTACGGAGTGCCAGTACTATTTGAGAGCCATCCACACTGTCAATCAGGTATATATTTTCTCTCGTTTTAAACTGCTTCGCCATTACGGGTTTACCATTATCTTCAAACGATCCGCAAATGATATCATTAATACCTTGTTGCTGGGCAAAATTTTGCAAAGAATAAATAAGGAATAAAAATGTAAAAATCGGTTTCATAGCGTTTCAAAAATAAAAAAACACCATTATGTTTTGTAATGGTGTTTTTAAGAAGATGCACTTTTTTATTTCGCGGACACAAGTTCCTTCACTTTCGCGTAGGTTTCATTTTCACCACCCTCTTCATAGCCGGAATGCTGGTAAGCTACTTTGCCGTTTTTATCAATGATCAATGTAAAAGGAACCGTTTGGAAATTGAGCGAGCGTTTCAGATCAGAATTCGCATCAATAAAATAAGGGAAATCCCAACCCTGAGATTTAGCATAGCTGCGCACTAAGCCTTCAGCACGGGTTTCATCCAAAGAAACGGTGATGAAATTAAAATCCGTTTCTTTTTTCCATTCCGGAAGTTTTTCGCGGATGCTTTTTATTTCTTTTTTACAAGGCACGCACCAGGTAGCCCAAAAGCTGACAACAGTTACTTTACCGCTTTCTATCGCCTGATTGAAGGCAACTTTTTTGCCGGTATTTACATCTTTTATAGCTGTTGAAGGCAACTCATCCTGAGCGAAAACCGCTGTGGCAAATGCAAGCGCGGCGATAGTGGAAAAAATCTTTTTCATTAGTTGATTTTAAATTGTTTCTGAAATATTGCGAAAATCTTGCCAAATTTAACAAGAGTTGTAAATTCGGAAAATTTTTAATCATCCTTTTCTTAACGAAATGAAAAAATTATACGCTTACGGTGTCTTTATGCTGGCGAGCTTGGCAACCTTTGCACAAGGTACATTGTCCGGTGATCTTATGGCAAACGTGAATTTTTATCAGCGGGACAGTACCATTCTCACACCGGACAATTCGCTTTATAACAATTACCTAAGCGGAGGTGAAACGTGGCTTACGCTTCGCTATAATTATAAAGGATTTACCGCTTTTGTGCGGGCAGACGCTTTTCATAACTCCAATCTTTATGATCCTAAAATCGCGATTTCGGGTTTTGGCATCGGCGCATGGAGCCTGAGTAAAGATATCAAAGGTTTGCAGGTAACCGCCGGTTATATTTATGATCAAATCGGAAGTGGTATTCTTTTCCGTGCTTATGAAGACAGAGGTTTGTTGATTGATAACGCGCTTGTGGGCCTACATTTAAAATATCAGGTAAGCGATCATCTCATGCTGAAAGCTTTTACAGGACAGCAGAAAAATGTAAGAGATTTTACACGCTACAACCCCATTATAAAAGGTTTTAATGCAGAGGGGGATTTTTCTTTGGGCGACAACATACACATCACGCCGGGCATAGGTGTTATCAACCGCACACTTGACAATGAATCCTGGCTTTCTGTAAAAAGTAAAGTAGATGCACAGGACTCAGCAAATACATTTTATCCCCGTTATAATATGTATGCTTTTACCGCTTACAACAATCTTACCGCAGGCGATTTTTCATGGTACATAGAGGGTTGTTACAAAACACATGAAGCCATCCAGAAAGGTGATGTACTTCAGGACGTGGCAGGCAATGTGGTTTATACAACGTTAGGATATGCCCGTAAAGGAATAGCGGTAAACCTTACCGGCAAGCGCACAGAAAATTTTGAAATGCGCACTTCACCCAACGAACAATTGTTGAGAGGTTTACTCAATTGGCAACCGATTGTAGCACGTCTTCGCCCACAACGTCTGCTGGCAAGATATACACCTGCTTCTCAAAACTTATCAGAGCTGGCATTGGGTACGGATGTACTTATTTCTCCGAATGATAACCTGGATGTTACGTTAAACTACACCCATATCAATACTTTGGAAAGTGTGAAACTTTATCGTGAAGTATATGGAGAGCTGAATTACCGTGGTTTTGACAACTGGATTTTAATGGCTGGCGCTCAATACCTGGAATACAATCAAAAACTTTATCAAGTAAAAGATGTACCGTTATTTACCGCATTCACACCTTTTGCCGAGGCCACTTACAAATTCAGCGATAAAACATCCTTACGTACAGAATGGGAATATATGTTTGCTGAAAATGATTTCGGTTCGTGGATATATGGATTGGTAGAGCTGGATATTGCGCCAAAATGGTCTTTTGCCATATCGGATATGTACACTACCAAACTCAATCCTAACAACCTAAGCGGACTGAAAAAACCTACGCATTACTACAATGTATTTGCCGCCTTTACAAAAGGCCCGCATCGCTTCACCGCTTCTTATGTAAAACAAGTGGATGGCATCAACTGCACAGGCGGTGTATGCCGCTACGAGCCTGCATTCAGCGGTGTGAAACTGGGCATTACTTCCAGTTTTTAAAACATATAGTATGTTCTGAGCAATTTAGTAAAGCGATCTAAAAAGATCGCTTTTTTCTTTATACAGTGGCTTAGTTTTTACAAGCTTTTCGCATTCTGTTTTTTACATTTGAGTTATCCATTATGCAAACAGATTTTCTTATCATAGGCTCCGGTATCGCTGGCCTCACATTTGCGTTAAAAACAGCAAAACGATTTCCTGAAAAATCAATCACCATACTTACCAAGGTAAATACGGACGAAACCAATACGAAATATGCCCAAGGCGGCATTGCTGTGGTCAATGATGAAAATGACAGCTTTGAAAAGCATATAGAAGATACGCTTATAGCCGGCGACGGATTATGCAACAAAGAAGTAGTGGAAATAGTGGTAAAAGAAGGACCGGAACGGGTCAATGAAATTATCTCGTGGGGAGCACAATTTGATAAAGATGCAAAAGGCGAGTATATGCGCGGCAAAGAAGGCGGTCATTCTGAAAACAGAATCCTACATTATAAAGATATTACCGGCTATGAAATAGAACGCGCATTGGTAGCAGAGCTTAGTAACTATCCCAACATTATCATTCACAACCATTGGTTTGTAGTGGATATTATTACACAGCACCATTTAGGTTATCTGGTTACCAAAGCCACACCCGACATTCAATGTTATGGGGTTTATGCGCTTAATCTGCATACGGGTGATATTGAAAAAATAATATCAAAAGTTACAGTAATGGCCGCAGGCGGCAATGGACAGGCTTATCGGTCTACCACTAACCCAAAAATTGCTACTGGTGATGGAGTGGCGATGGCTTATCGTGCCAAATGCCGTATTGAAAATATGGAGTTTATCCAGTTTCACCCTACGGCTTTATATGAAGTAGGGGTAAGTCCTAATTTTCTGATTACAGAGGCAGTGCGGGGTGATGGCGGCATTTTAAGAAACAAAAATGGCGAAGCTTTCATGGAGCGCTATGATGCCCGGAAAGATTTAGCCCCACGTGATATTGTAGCAAGGGCTATAGACAACGAAATGAAAATTTCGGGTACAGAATATGTTTATCTGGATTGTAAGCACATGGATTCTGAAAAGTTTAAAAATCATTTTCCCAATATCTATGAAAAATGCCTGAGTGTCGGCATTGATGTTTTCAAAGACTGGATTCCTGTAACGCCCGCTGCCCATTATAGTTGTGGAGGTATTAAAACGGATATTCACGGCCGCACGTCCATTAAATGTTTTTATGCCTGCGGCGAATGCTCCAGCACAGGATTGCATGGCGCCAACCGGTTGGCATCCAACTCTTTGTTGGAGGCGCTGGTTTTTGCACATCGCTGCGCGGATGATGCAGCGCAAAACATAGAAAAAATAAATTTTCAGGAAAAAATACCCGATTGGGATGCACATGGCACTACAGAACCAAAAGAAATGATTCTCATCACCCAAAGCTTAAAAGAGTTGAAACAAATCATGAGCGATTACGTAGGTATCGTACGCAACAATGTGCGGCTGCAACGCGCTATGAAACGTTTGGATTTGTTATTCGAAGAAACGGAGCAGCTTTATAAATCTGCTTCATTGTCACCTCAATTACTGGAGCTTCGCAATCTTATTACTGTAGGTTATCTCATCGTAAAAGGAGCACAGTTTAGAAAAGAAAGTAGAGGTTTGCATTATAATACAGACTATCCTGAAAAGTCGGATATGTTGCAGAATATTGTACTGTAGCATATCAAATATTGAAAAGCAGAACTGATATCTTAAAATAGAATAAAAAAAGACCCTCAATAAAAATTGAGGGTCTTTTTTTATAAAGATACTTTTTATAAAGCAGCTTATTTGATGATTTCAGTTACCTGACCGGCACCTACTGTACGACCACCTTCACGAATCGCAAATTTAAGACCTTTGTCCATCGCGATCGGAGCGATCAATTTTACATGTAAGTTTACGTTATCGCCAGGCATTACCATTTCAACGCCTTCTGGTAAAGAACATTCACCGGTAACGTCAGTAGTACGGAAATAAAACTGAGGACGGTATTTGTTGAAGAATGGAGTGTGACGGCCACCTTCTTCTTTTGAAAGAACGTATACTTCACCTTTGAATTCTGTGTGTGGGGTAATAGATTTTGGAGCTGCGATAACCATACCACGACGGATATCTTTTTTCTCAATACCGCGCAGCAATAAACCTGCGTTATCACCTGCTTCACCACGATCCAATAATTTCTTGAACATTTCCACACCTGTACAAGTAGAAGTCAAAGCAGTATCATTGAAACCAACGATATCAACGTTGTCACCTACTTTGATCACACCACGTTCGATACGACCTGTAGCCACAGTACCACGACCGGTGATCGTAAATACGTCTTCTACAGACATAAGGAATGGTTGATCGATCGGACGAGGAGGCAATGGAATGTAAGTATCTACTGCATCCATCAGATCTTCTACTGCTTTCACCCATTTTTCTTCGCCGGCTAATGCGCCGGTAGCAGAGCCTTGGATGATTGGAGTGTTATCTCCGTCATATTCATATTTAGAAAGAAGCTCGCGAATTTCAAGCTCTACCAGTTCAAGAATTTCAGGATCGTCCACTAAATCCACTTTGTTCATGAAAACAACGATACGAGGTACGCCTACCTGACGAGCCAAAAGGATGTGTTCTTTAGTCTGAGGCATAGGACCATCAGTAGCAGCTACCACAAGAATAGCGCCGTCCATTTGTGCCGCACCGGTAATCATGTTTTTCACATAATCGGCGTGACCAGGACAGTCAACATGCGCATAGTGACGTGTAGCGGTTTGATATTCTACGTGAGCCGTATTGATAGTGATACCACGTTCTTTTTCTTCAGGAGCCGCATCAATTTCATCGTATCCTTTTTTCTCCGCCATACCTTTAGATGCAAGGATGTTGGTGATCGCAGCAGTCAATGTAGTTTTACCATGGTCAACGTGACCGATAGTACCAATGTTTACGTGGGGTTTGTCCCGATTAAAGGTCTCTTTTGCCATTTTTTATTTTTTTAAGAGATGTTTATTAATTGTTTATTTATAAAAAATTATTAGTCATTACATTTAGTCGTCAGAATCTTCTTTTTCTCATCCATCATTCAAAAATCCAACATGCAAAATGATAATGGAGCTGTTGAGCAGGATTGAACTGCCGACCTCTTCCTTACCAAGGAAGTGCTCTACCGCTGAGCTACAACAGCTTTTGTTCTTAGCTAATTGGGCGATTAGCGAATTAGCTGATTAAACTCAATATCTTATAAAGAACTTTCTTTCCGCAGCTGCTTCAAAAAAACTTGATCAGCTATTCTTTTCAAACCACGAAATCAGCCAATCAGCATATTCTGCTAACCAGCTAATTATTTTTTTCAAAGAGCGGGAGACGAGGCTCGAACCCGCGACCTACAGCTTGGAAGGCTGTCGCTCTACCAACTGAGCTACTCCCGCAAATTAATTTGACAATGAGATGATTTGATAATTTGACAACGTACATTATATGCAACATTATCTAAATCAGCTAATCTTCAAATTTCCAAATTTTAAAAAAGTGGGCAGGGAAGGATTCGAACCTCCGTACTCCGAAGAGAACAGATTTACAGTCTGTCGCCTTTAGCCACTCGGCCACCTACCCAACTTATTTTTTTAATAGTAGAAAGCAGATAGTATTAAGAGAGATAGTAAAGGAACTAACAACTAATAACTAACGACTAACGACTAATCCTGAGCCACTTGCCGGAATCGAACCAGCGACCTACTGATTACAAATCAGTTGCTCTACCAGCTGAGCTAAAGTGGCGTATTTTAAGCTTATAAAGAACTTCCTCTCATACGAAAGGATTGCAAAAGTAGGTAAGAATTTGATTTTTGCAAATTTTCTTTTTTAATGATTTAAGCACCATTTTCTCGAGAACGAACCACCCTTTTCGAGGGAATTATCCTACAAGAGTTACTTAATCACTTTATGCGTAGTAACTTTATTCGCTGCATAAGCATTAATATAAAAAATCAAAGAATAAATATGAGGTCACAAAAACTTTTTATAAGCGGATTGTCGCTTTGCATACTGGCTGCAACGGCTGCAAAAGCACAGTCGAAACTGCCCGCTCCAGTAAAAGTAACAAGCGTGGAAGGCATTACAGAATACAAACTTGCCAACGGGTTACAGGTGCTTCTGTTTCCCGATGCTTCTAAGCCTACCATTACGGTAAATGTTACTTACCATGTAGGCAGCCGCCACGAAGGTTATGGAGAAAGTGGCATGGCGCACCTTCTGGAACACATGGTTTTTAAAGGATCTACGAAACATAAAAACATCCCCGCCGAGCTTACCTCACATGGCGCCAGCCCAAATGGCTCTACCTGGTATGACCGTACCAATTATTTTGAAACCTTCAACGCTACGGATGAAAACCTGAATTGGGCGCTTGATCTGGAAAGCGACCGCATGATCAATTCATTCATTGACAACAAAGATCTTCAAAGCGAATTTACTGTGGTACGCAATGAATTTGAAAGTGGCGAAAACAGTCCCAGCAGCGTGCTGATGGAGCGTGTTCTTTCCACCGCATACTTATGGCACAACTATGGAAAATCTACCATTGGCTCTAAAGAAGACATCGAAAAAGTACCTATTGAAAACCTTAAAGCTTTTTATAAAAAATACTACCAGCCGGATAACGCAACCTTAGTAGTGGCGGGAAAAATAGATGAAGCAAAAACATTAGAACTTGTCAATAAATATTTTGGTAGCATTCCTCGTCCTTCAAGAGTTTTACAACCTACTTATACCATAGAACCGGTGCAAGATGGTGAGCGCTTTGTGGAACTCGCGCGCGTGGGCGATGTGCAGTCTGTAGCCGTTGCTTATCATATTCCTTCCGGCACACATCCCGATTATGCCGCGGTAGATGTATTAAATGAAATATTGACCAACGAACCCAACGGAAGATTGTACCAAAGTCTTGTAAAAAGCAGTAAAGCAAGCAGTGTATGGGGCTGGGCAGCCGGACTGCACGACCCCGGCTTTATGTACATCAATGCGGATGTGCTGAAAGAAAAATCGTTGGATGACGCCAGAAAAACCATGTTTGCTACATTAGACGAGCTGAAGACTAAACCGGTAACAGAAGAAGAAGTAAGCAAAGCCAAAAGCAAATTGCTGAAAGACTATGAAACGCTTTATAGAAATACAACCCGTGTAGGTACGTTGCTGAGCGAGTTTATCGGGCAGGGCGACTGGCGCACCGGTTTTCTTTACAGAGATTACCTGAAAAAAGTAACAGCTGCTGACGTAAACAGAGTAGCCGGAGCTTATATTATGAATTCCAACAGAACGTATGGAACTTTTGTGCCAAGCAGCAACCCCCAACGTGCAGTGATACCGCCTGCTCCCGATTTGGAAAAAGTATTGGCAGGTTATAAAGGAGAAGCAGCCTTAGCCGCAGGCGAAGCGTTCGATCCTTCTCCCGATAACATTGATCAGCGTACAGAAACCATCAAACTCACAGGCGGCGCCAAATACAGCCTGCTTCAAAAACAGACAAGAGGTAATACGGTTGAATATCGCATAACATTAAGATTGGGCGATGAAGGAAGCATGATGAATAAAGGAGCCATTGCTGATCTTACCGCTTCTATGCTGAAACGCGGAACACAAAAACACACACAGGCACAGATCAACGAAACGCTTGACAAGCTGCAAAGCACGATGAACATTTTTGGAAGCGGACAAACGGTCACTGTCATGGGGCAATCCACCAAAGACAAATTTCCTGAAGTGCTGGATCTTGTAAAAGAAATATTGCACGAGCCTTCTTTCCCGGAAGGAGAATTCAAAACCCTGGTACAGGAAGAGGTCAGCGGCTTAGAGCAGGAACGCAGCGAACCACAGGCTATTGCCGGCAGAGAGCTTAACCGCATCGGCAATACTTTTCCCAAAGGACACATTCTGCACGCCAATACAGTGGATGAAGATTTAACGGATCTCAAAGCGGTGACTATTGAAGACGTTCGTAAGTTTTATAAAGATTACTACAACGGCAGCAGCGCTACCGCAGCCATCATAGGAGATATGGATGTACCGACCGTTAAGAAAAAAATGAGCGATTTATTTGATAACTGGGGCGCTGTAAAAAGTTTTACACGAGTGGCAGATCCTTACAAAGTAGTTGCAGCAGAAGACAAGGAAATAAAAACTCCGGATAAGAAAAACGCCATGTTCTTAAGCGGTATGGATATAAAAATGAAAGATGACAATCCCGATTATCCAGCGCTTTATATAGGCAATTTTATTTTCGGGCAAGGATTTCTGAACTCCCGCCTCGCTACGCGCATTCGTCAGCAGGAAGGTATTTCTTACGGTGTAGGCTCCTTTATGCAAGCCGGCTCTTTAGATGAAAAAACAGGATTTGGTTCTTATGCCATTTACAACCCAGAAAACAAAGACAAGCTGATGACTGCTTATAAAGAAGAACTGAATAAATGGGTGAAAGACGGCATTACGCAGGATGAGCTGGACGCTGCGAAAAAAGGACTGATCCAATCGCGTCAAACAGGCCGTGCCAATGACGGGCAACTTGCAGGGAAACTGAACAGCAATCTTTATCTCAATCGTACCATGACTTTTGACAAAGCTATGGACGACAAGCTCCAAAACCTGACCGTTGCCGAAGTGAACGCTGCCATCAAAAAATACATTGATCCTTCTAAAATGAGCTATGTGAAGGCCGGGGATTTTAAATAAATACCCGTTAATATACTACATAGAAATTAAGCGATCTTTTGAAGAAAGGATTCGACAAGTTTAGTATTGTAAAAAGTCTTCAGAGTAATGCTTGTATTTTTATATACAAACTCGTGACTCGATAAAAGAAAAATTAATAGGCAAATTTTTAAAGAGACGTTTCCATTTTTTCCATACCGGAAACTGAAGCAGCAAAGGAATACTTCCTATAAACCTCATGACCTTTGCTCCAAAGAATACCGATCAGCATATACGTTTTTACAATAGCTGAAGTAAGAAGAATGGAAATGTTGGGAAAGCGTGTCATGATTATTAATAATGAAGAAGAGAAAAATTAGAATTGAACGGCGCAGAAAACCGATACCAAGATGGCTGCGAAAAGGGCGATTTTTTGAGTAGCTTGTTGCATGTTGTTGCGTTTGATGATGTAAAGGTGCAACTGCCAAAGAGGTTATGAAAACTTTTCGCCTTGCTTAACCCTGGTTTTGCAAGCGCTTAACTGCCGCTTAAAAATCAGATTGCAAGCGCTTAACAAAAAGAGCTGCGTATTTTGAGCAAAAAATGATGCTATTTCAAATTTCAGCTATTTCTTTCCCCGCTTTTTCACTTCCTCAGCGCTCATAGGTTTTTGCAATTCGGTGATGCTGTATTTCATGTCTGTCTGGAAATATTTACAAGCTTCACGAAGTCCGCAAATTTCACATTTAGGTTTTCGTGCCACACAGATGTAACGTCCGTGAAGAATGAGCCAATGATGCGCTTTATGAATTAAATCCTGTGGAATATTTTTAATCAACTGTTGTTCTGTCTGTAACGGAGTTTTGGCGTTAGTCGTCAATCCTATTCTCGCTGAAACCCTGAATACATGCGTATCTACAGCCATATTGGGTTGTTGGTGAATAACCGATGTAATCACGTTCGCCGTCTTTCTGCCTACACCGGGAAGCTTTATAAGTTCTTCTACCGTTTCCGGTATTTCATGATTAAAATCATCAACCACCATCTTCGCCATTCCTAATAAATGACGGGTTTTATTATTCGCGAAATTTATACTTCTTATAATAGGTTCCAAATCTTCAAAATCAGCTTTTGCCAGTGTTTCCACAGTGGGGAAGTTTTCAAATAATTTGGGCGTTACCAGATTCACTCGCTTATCTGTGCATTGTGCAGAGAGAATTACAGCCACCAAAAGTTCATAAGGGTTTTTATAATGCAGCTCGGTTTCAGGATCGGGCATGTGCTTTTGAAACCAGCTTATCACAAATTCGTAGCGTTCTTTTTTTGTCACCGTCACCTAAGATAGTGCGCAATTGACAAAATGAAAAACAGATCACTATTTCACAGTATTTTTAATCTTATGAAAGGACGGATGCCGATGATGAACAGCAAAATGATCGTATCGATTTTGCTGTTGCTTACAAGTTTTTACAGCTGCTACTATGATAAGGCGGAAGAACTGTATCCTAACACGGCAATAAATTGCGATACGGCAACTGTTACTTATGCAGCGGTCATTAAACCTATCATAGATAAGAATTGCGCTACCTCGGGTTGCCATTCCGATGCTTATGCAAACGGTTATGACTTGTCTTATTATGCAGGTTTGGAAGCCGTTGCAAATAATGGAAAGTTGATAGAAAGTATAGAGCAAACCGGCGCCAGCCCGATGCCGCAAGGCGCTCCAAAACTGGATGCGTGCACAATAGAACAAATAAAAAAATGGGTGAATGATGGCGCTCCGAATAATTAAAAAAACAAGTTCAGCAATAAAAAAAGAATGAAAGAATGAAATCGCTACTAAGAATTTTTTTGATGTTTAGTATTGCAGGCGCAGGCAGCAATTTGTCATACGCGCAAAATGATAAGGAAATTACAATCGCTACTTTTGAAACCACTCGCATAGCCAACGGACAGAGCATTGAAAATTTGCAAAAAGGCATTTTGGATTTTCGTATCAATCACCGCTTTGGTCGAATTAACGAGGGGTTTAAAGAATTTTTCGGCTTGGATAATGCCACTACAAGAATTGGTTTTGATTACGGACTTACCAACTGGCTGATGATAGGTGTGGGTCACAGCTCTTTTATGAAAGAATATGACGGATTTTTAAAAGCAAAATTATTAAAGCAAAAAAATAACGGCACACCTGTGAGCATCAGTTATGCAGGTGCAGTGTACATCCAGACAATGGACGTAAATGTACCTGCGGGTTATAAATATTATTTTACTAATCGCATTGCTTATCTCAATCAGCTGCTGATCGCCAGAAAGTTCAATGACCGGCTTTCGCTACAGTTGATGCCCACGCATTTGCATTATAACCTGGTAAACTATCCGACAGAAAAAAATGACGCGCTTGCTATCGGTATCGGCGGACGTATAAAATTATCGAAACGCATCGCGCTTACCGGCGAATATTATTTGGTGCCTGATGATTTTAAAAGACAGGGCTCTAAAAATTCGCTGACATTAGGTATTGATATCGAAACCGGCGGACACGTTTTCCAACTGATGCTGAGCAACGCTACCGGCGTGAGCGAACGCGCGGTAATAGGACAGACTACAGGTGCCTGGGACAAAGGCGATATCCATTTCGGCTTCAACATATCGCGAGTATTTACCGTTGTCAAATCCAAAGAAACAGAAGCAGCAAAAAATAAAACCTGGTAACGGTTTTAAAAAGCATTATAAAAAAAGCCTTGTGCGAAATGCTAAAAATTCTGAAATCTTCGGGGATTCGTTTTTCTCTTTTTACATTTGAGAAAATGAAGTTTGCACACAAATATTTTATAGCAATTATCATTATTACCGGCAGCTTTATGGCGCCGTCATTGCTTTTCGCCCAGGAAGATCTTTTGTCGCAGGCACAGGTGTATACCATTCAAAAAAACTACGATAAGGCACTGGATATTTATCAGCTTCTTTATGATAAAAACCCGCTGAACAAAGAAGTTTATTCTGCGTATTTGAAAACGCTTTTAGATAAAAAGGATTACAAACAGGCACAAAAACTTGCAGAAAAGCAAGCTGGTCTTCAACCCCGGAATCCGTTATTCATTTTAGATCTCGGACGGGTTTATTTAATGTCCGGCAAAGAAAAAAAAGCGGAGGAAACATTTGATGCAGCGTTGAGCCTGATGACTGGTGATGACATGACGACAGTTAATATGGTAAATGCGTTTATCGTCATGCAGCGCGAAGATTACGCCATCAAAACTTATGAACGTGCGATTGAGCTATTGCACAACCCGTTTATATATGCCAATGCTTTGGCAAGATTATACGCGAAAAATAATGAAATGGATAAAGCCGTTGCTATAATCGTGGAAGCCGGTCCGCACCAAATGGGCGGCACGGATGATACAAAATCCCTTTTACTGGAACTGCTGGGCAACGACCCTAAAAAGCTGCAGGAAGCACAGAAAGCCATTATCAAAAAGATCAACGAAAACCCGACGAATGTTTTTTATTCTGATCTTCTTACTTGGTTTTACACACAGAAAGACGATTGGAACGGTGCGCTCGTACAGATAAAAGCAATAGACAGACGCAACAAGGAAAACGGACAGCGGCTTTTGTCTTTCGCACAGCTGGCAACAAAAGAAAAAAAGTATGATGTGGCCACTGATGCGCTAAACAGTATTTTAGAAAAAGGAAAACAAGAGCCCTTATACGCGGCGGCTTCTGCACAGAAATTAAATGTGAGCATGATAAAACTTGAGGAAGATTACAATTTTAAGAAAGAAGATCTTGCCGCGCTTGAAAAAGAATATGATCAATATCTTACCGATTTCCCGCAATACTATACTTCTGAAACGCTTTTGCAATACGCTACGCTGGAAGCGCAATATGCAAACAATGCGGACAAAGCCATTGAGCTTTTGGAAAAAGCCATCGCACAGCCTGCAGCTAACCGGAACTTTGTGGGCACCGCCAAATTGCAGCTCGGCGATTATTATGTACTGCAAGGAAAAGTATGGGATGCTTCGCTTATTTACAGCCAGGTAGATAAAACATTCAAAGAAGATATACTGGGTGAGGAAGCGCGTTTCCGCAATGCAAAGTTGGCTTATTACCGCGGAGATTTTGAATGGGCGCAGGGACAATTGGATGTTTTAAAAGCATCTACTTCCGAATTGATTGCCAATGACGCCTTATATCTTTCTGTACTGATCACTGAAAATATTCCACCAGACAGTAATCTTGTTCCACTCAGGCAATTTGCAAACGCAGATTTGTTGCTTTTTCAAAACAAAGACAAGGAAGCCTTGCAGGTTTTGGATAGTATTTCCACCGCTTACCCGCAGCATCCGCTTAATGATGATATACTGATGCAACGCGCTGCCATTGCCGTCAAGCACCGGGAATATGAAAAAGCGCTTGGCTTTTACAAAACAGTAAGTGATAAATACGGCGATGATGTTTTGGGCGATGACGCGTTGTATAAAACCGCCGAGCTTTACGAACGTTACCTGAAACAACCCGCTGATGCCAAACGGTATTATGAAGAGCTGATTATCAAATACCCGGGAAGCACGTATGTGCAGATAGCCAGAAGAAAGCTGAGTGAACAAACACAAGCGCTATAAATTATAAATGAAGCCTACGCCAAAATTGGTTTTCCGGTTGGGGTTTGTATAATCTTTTTTAAAGTCGGAAGCCATAATAAAAGTCGCCGAGAAATTATTACCCACCGGCAAATTAAATCCTAAAAAGAAAACAGGTTTGCCATCTTGCTTGCTTTGTTTTGTCCTGTATTGCAAACCCGTTATAAAAGACGCTCTTTGCAACATTCTGCCGTTCACGATTTTGGCAGATCCGAATTCTACTCCATAGCTTCCCAATCCCATAAGCGTATCTTTTGCCATTCCCATTGTAGCCGATGCAAAAAGCCCGACAATATTTTTTCCCACTTCACTTTTACCGAATGCATAATAATATCCTACGTGTGTATGTATGCCAATGGGAATAGCCGTATTTACCATAGCACCGAAGCCTATATCGGTATGAAAATTATTCAGAAAGCCGGAAGCCCTTTTTATGTTTTTCGCTAGTGTCGTTTCTGCTTGTTGAAACTGAATTTTATGAAGCGCGTCTTCCAGATCATTAATGTCTTTCAGCGAAAAAACATACAGTACATAACGCTCGTCGTCATCCGCTCTCAACTTAGTTTTTCGCTGCACGATCTCCAGCGTATCGTACGATGTTTTTAAAGGCTGGTATTCACCGTTATAAAAAGTAAATTCCTTGCCATTGTCTTTTTCTTTTAAATTGAATGTCGCGGTTTTGCCATCGGGAAATAAAACGATGCGCAGCTTTTTTTGCGTGTACGGATTTTGCAAACTGTCTTTCAAACCTGCTATATGTTTTGCCGCCTGCTGGAGTACGTTTTGCAGATCATTTTCATTATAATAACTTTTTTTGTCAAAGCCTATCCAGTAAGGGATTTCATCATTCAGGCTGCCGGTTACTTTTAATTGGGTTTCAAAAGGCAACGTAAAATAATTAACCGGTTTTTCAGTTTTATCACGCTCACTTTGCGCCATTGCAGAAAGCGAAAAAATCAACATCAAAAGCGATAACAAGCCAACTTTTTTCATTTTTTATTGTTCAGTTTTTTATTTAAAAATATCAATAGGACTGGGCGAAATGTTGTACGTAACCTCAGAGAATTTTGAAGCGACCATCTTGGTAATAACATCATTTGAAGGAGCCGCCTCTTTGCTGTTTTCAATATCTGCCAGGTGAATGGGTTTTGCAGGTGGAGTTGTTACTGCCGGAATCGTGTTTTTTTCATTAATCTTTTCTTCTGTTGTTGCCGCTCTTTCTTTTTGTACTACAAATTTTTCTTCGGTTTCTTTTTCGGCTTGCTGTGTTGCAGATGTCTTAGAAGGTTCTTTTTTTACGAGTCGTTGTTTTGCTATAGAAAGATTGTCTGTGCGGGGTTCTTTTTTGTCTATTTCCACTATCTGTATTTGTCGCACTGTGTCGTGAATAATTTCCGGCGCGGCGGATGTTTTTATAATGCGCACCAAATTTTGCTCTTCGTTTTTATGAATTAAAAGAAAAGACAATGTTATCAAAACACCTGCAACTGCCGCTGCAATGTGCGTGATCCAGACAGGAAAGGCGCGCTGCTTTTTTTGCCGGGTTTGTATCTTTTCCCATACACGCTCGGTATCCGGACGGAAAACGCTTTTGTCGCTGCCTTGCTCTAAAATTTTTTTCCAGTTGTTTTCAGAATTTTCCATAACTACCTTTTTATTGTTTTTTGTAATGCCAGCCGCGCTTTATGCAACTGGCTCCGCGATGTTTCTTCACTGATGCCGAGTTGCGTTGCGATCTCCGCATGTGAAAATCCTTCTATCGCAAACAGATTGAACACCATACGATAACCTTCGGGCAGCTGTCTGATAACGTTGATGATTTCGTCATGCGCCATTTTTGATAACGCATTATTTGCAGAGGATTGGCTGAGGTCGCTTATCAGTTTTTCTTCCGTATCGTAAACAATTTTCTTTTTTCTTAAATGGCTCAGGCATTCATTTACAGCTATTTTCTTCAGCCAGCCGCAGAAACTTCCGACACCACGATATTCAAACTGGTTTATTTTTTCAAAGCATTTTATAAAGCAATCTGCCACCAACTCTTCAGCCGTCGCTTCATTTTCTATATATCTGATGACCACCCAAAAGATCTTTTGCACATACTGCTCATACAATTTCCGCTGTGCAAAATGATTGTTCTTTTTGCATTCACTGATGAGTAGTTCTTCTTCCATTAAAAAATCTAAAGCAAAAAATTATTCAAAATAAAAAACGCGCGTCTGTAGCCCGGCGTTGCCTTTGGAGAAAAAAAAAATTTTAGGAGGAACCAATTTTGTATAAATAGCTCTAAGCAATTTGCACAGTGTAAAAAATGATCCGGCAACTTTTTTGTCAGATCATTTCATTTGTTGATGCATTTTAGCGATATATTCTATTATAAAAATTCAATTACAACTCCACACACACATTCTTGGTATCGGTAAAAAATTTCAGCGCTTCCCAGCCGCCTTCCCGGCCGATGCCGGAGTTTTTAAAGCCGCCGAAGGGCGTGCGCAAATCGCGCAGCAGCCAGCAATTGACCCAGATAATGCCGCTATGTGTTTTTGCCGCCATGCGATGTGCACGACTTATGTTCTGCGTCCATATCGTTGCCGCTAATCCGTAATCAGAAGTATTGGCGAGTTGTAAGGCTTCTTCTTCTGTTTTAAAAGACTGCAACGTTACCACCGGCCCAAAGATTTCTTCCATGTTTGTTTTACAATGAGCGCCCAATCCTTCTATTATAGTTGGTTCTATAAAATAACCGTTTTCACAGCGTCCTCTTAGCTTTACGACATTGCCGCCCAAGAGAATTTTTCCGCCTTCTTGTTTCGCTGTTTCTATACAGCCCAAAACTTTTTCATAATGCATCTTGCTTACTACAGCGCCTTGCTTCGTATTTTCATCCAAAGGGTCGCCAACCGTCAGTTTTTTTGTGCGGGTTATAAATTCTTCTTTGAACTTTTCATAGATGCTTTCTTCTACCAGAATGCGGCTGCCGCAGAGGCATATCTGTCCCTGATTGGCAAAAGAACTTTGCAACGTAACGCGCATCATTTTATCCCAGTCGCAGTCTGCAAAGATGAGATTGGGGTTTTTGCCACCCAGTTCCAAAGACATTTTCTTGAACATAGGCGCGGCAGTCGCGGCAATGTCTTTACCGGCGCGCGTGCTACCCGTAAACGAGATGGCTTTAATTTCCGGATGTTTTACAATTTCGCTTCCGCAATTGGGTCCATTTCCGTGCACGATATTTAAAACACCTGCGGGCAAGCCTGCTTCTTTACAGATAACACTCAGCAGATAACCGGTCATTGGCGTTACTTCGCTGGGCTTTGCGATCACACAATTTCCCGCAGCCAAAGCGGGTGCTATTTTCCAGGTAAAAAGATAAAGCGGCAGATTCCACGGAGAGATGCAGCCTACAACGCCTATGGGTTGGCGCAAAGTGTAATTGATGGCTTTGTCTTCCATGCTGTGGCTTTCGGTGCTGGTGTGCATCAAGCCGGTAGCGAAAAAACGGAAGTTGCTGGAAGCTCGGGGAATATCTACTTTTTTGGAAAGCCAGAGCGGCTTGCCGTTATCGTTGGTTTCTGCTAATGCCAAAGCATCCAGATTTTCATCTATCAGTTCTGCAATGCGGTTCAGTAGTTTAAACCGTTCTTCCAGCGTTGTGGTACTCCATTTGGGAAAAGCTGCTTTCGCGGCGCCAACGGCTTCTTCCACATCTTTATAATTACTGTCGGGTGTGTGGCTGTAAACTTCGCCTGTTGCGGGATTTACATTTTCCATATAGTTGCCGTCTAATGGCGCCTGCAGCGACCCGCCAATATAATTGGCAATATGCGTGGGAACAGAAAGTTGCATAGCTGCAAAAGTACAATACTATTCTCCCATTAAATGTGCTCGAAGCTTTCTTTATAAAAACTACGGATGTTCATAATACGATTTAGCGTGGTAACATACTCTGTAATAGCACTTTTTATAATGCGCTTGCAGCCGGTAGTCAGTTTTATGGAAGCTTTTCCTCTCCCTTCTTTATAATCTTCGCGCATCCATACGGCACGGGTAGCTAATTGATCTTTAAGAGTGTTCACATTTTTCATGATCTCTTCAAAGGACGGAAGGTATCCATTCAGTTCTATTTGTTTACGGATTTCCTCAACTTGTTCTTTTATTAACGTCTGAGACATTTCTTCAAATAATCTCAGGTATTGATTTCCATAAGCGCGACTGGCGAAATACTCTGAAATATTATTAAACATTTTAAGGGGTTTTTAAAAAGTCAATAAAATTAATTTTTATTTATTTATATAAAAGGGTGAAAACACCTATTTTAGATATCTAACTTTTCTTTTTTTCTGAGTAACAGTAAAAGTAACATAAGCAGGCTGAGCATACGTGAGGTTTACATCATAGGCGGCTTGCTGCAATTTAAAATCTGATCCTTCAAATAATCCTGCATTTATCCTTACGGAATATTTTCCTGCGGGGATGTATGTTGTAAAATTTCCTTTCAGGTCCGTCATCGCGGTATAGCTATTTCCCAAAGTATCTGTGATAAATATTTTAATGTCTTCCGGAGTAAATTTCGCATGGCTGAAACTATCGAGGATGATATCTACCTTTCCTTGCAGGCGACATCCGGTTTTGAAAGGGATGGCCATGTTTAAATCTTTTTGGGAAATCTGGTATTCGTTTGTCAGGTTGCCTGCCGGTATCAGACTATCAACTTTTGCCTGCATCAGATTCATTTTATAGCTGCCTTCATTCAGGTTTTTATAAGTTACTTTCCCGTTTTTATCGGTTATTACATTTTCATCGTTAATAGTAAATACTGCGTCGCGTATTGGTTGTTCCTCCTTATCCATGATGTTGTTATTGTTTTCATCATTAAAGAGGGTCACATTCATATTATGGTATTTTTTCTTGAAAATAACCGGAACATTAATATTTTGGGTAATATTGATGACGCAGGAAGTTGAATTCATGAACGGAATATAAGCCGCCGATGATTTTTGAAATGGTAAAAAGGCGTTGAATGATATGTTAAGCCCCGATTTTTTTGTATGATAATTAAACATACCACCAACGCCATATATTAATTTCTGGTCGCCCACAGTTTTGGACACTGCGTATCGGAGGTTTCCAGAAAGGTTTTTATCGAAAAGATTGTAGGTGAAGCCTATGCTGCCCATCATAGCTTGTATATAGGAGAGGTTTTTATTGGGCGTTTGCGCATCTCCGTTTTGCTCAGGATATTGTACATAAATGCCTGAAAGGAGTAGCCAATCGTTTCTGTAATCCAGATTGCTGGTAGTGATTACAAATGGTTTTCCGGTGTTGTTGTAATTTTCTTTAAATGCGTTCCTGCTGCTGAAGGTCAAATAGGCATTGGTGCCGAAATTTTTTTCCATATTGACATCCAGAAAATAAAATTGTTTGAGATCGTACAACGTGTATTGCGCATTTTGCTTCATGAGACCTAATGAAACATTATAACGTGAGTTAATTGTATGATGTCCATAACTTACTCCCATTCTTTCATTGTTGTAGGTAAGAATGTCGCTGTTATAAATACTGTCCCGGTAATAATTGCGAAACATATAATTGGAGGTATAAAACACGCCTGCCGTATTGTTCGCATCCAGTTTATATTTTACATCCTGATTGATAAAGCGCAATCCTTTATTTACGCCTGCGAAATCTTTTCCGTAACGCCTTACTATAGAAGATACCAGCCAGTTTCTGGAATTAAAATAAAATTCATAGCCAAGCATAAAGTCAAAATTGTCCTTTCTTACCTGAGTGAGCTGTGTATTGATATGTTCGTTACTCAATCCGCCGTATAGTTTCAGCGATGTATTTTCTTTGTTGAAAAGTGTTATGCTATTATTGGCTACATAACTGTTGATGTTGTAAACAAGATCTTTATTAAACATCAGAATATTTTCAACCGGCGCTTTTCCTATTTGATAATTGGCGGTAAAAGAATAGTTATCATTTTTTATAAAAGGATATACTCTGCTGTGCAAAATGGCCGCAGCTTTATAACTTATATTGTTTTTTTTGCTTTTGTATTGCAATGCAGCGCCTTGTCCGAGAACTATAAAACCTTCCGGAGCTCTTACCTGTCCTAATGAAAGCGTCCAGTCTTTATGCTTATAGTCTAATAAAAACTGATTCATAAGATAAGCGGAGGAGATAAGTCCTATTTGCTTGCTTTTGTATTTGAAAGAAATATTATCATTTGTTCCTAACTCCACATATCCTTGCACGCCGTAATTGTATATTATCTTATTATTTATTAAAAATGCGCCGCCTGTCAGTTGGATGGGAATATGTTTATAAGGTGTAGCATGCTGTTTCAGTTTTTTGTTCACTTTCGATACCGTATATGAAAACCCTAATTCATTCCTTTTACCTTTTATACTTACAGAAACCGGACTGCTTGTCATATTACTCCAGGATGAACCGCTTATAGGTAAATAATAATGAACTACGGTATCGGTATGCGGTTTCAATTTTATTTTTTTAAACTTATTGATATGGAAATAAGAAGATTGCCATTCTACAACATATTCATCAGAAACATTGCCCGTATTTTTCAATCTCAGCGGCAACGCTATCATTTTTGGGTTTTCGGTGAATACAAATTCATTATTGCTCACCATAGCTTCCAGCTTATACAAAGCTTCAGATCTAATACTAATTTTTTTCTTTGCCAGTTCGGTATTTGAGCTGTCATAAGCATAGATCACAACATCCGACCACTCCGAGTTGCTTTGAGAAGGAAAAGAAATATACATGGGTAAGAAAAGCGAATCGCTTTCTCCAAGTGTTATTTCTTTTTGCTTGGCAAAAGACAGGTTTTTCCATCCTTCCGGCATAGCTGCTTTTATAAAAATGGTTTTAGACTCTTTTTTGTTGTTTTTTATTTCCACAACGCAACTCGCTAATGTTTTTCCATCCTTTACGAGTATGCTGTCTGTTGTTTTTATTATAATACCTGTCTGCTCTTGGCCCCAGGCACAAAAAGAAAAAGCGATGTAAAAAAAACATTGTAAAATGAACTTTTCACACGCGCTTCTGCTGGTATTCCGGTTGGTGGTAAATATATAGGGGTAATGGTTCATAAACCGGTAATAACTGAATAAGGGGATAGGTAATAATAAGGCTGCCTCACGATATTATGTGACAGCCTTATTTTTTCATATCTTTTTATAATAGCATTCAGTGTATATTATAAATCAGATATGATTTTTACGCAATGCGTTGATTAGTACATAGTAGCGTTGAAATCAACTGTAGAATTGTACACACCACCAGCGTTATCAGCATAAGTTGGTTGGAAATGTAATTTTACGTTGAATGTTTCGTTGTGGCAGCCACCAGTAGAACTCATCAAATCTTGATAAGTAGTGGTAAACGCTGAGATTGGAGTAACTACTATGCCTAAGATACCACCACTGTTTGACAATACATCAGCAGAAAGACGTGCATTGTTAATGCTTGCTGCGCCGCCACCTGAAGTTTGTGTGAAATCAGAAGCTTTAGCCTGGATTTTGAATTTACGGGTGGAAGAAATGCCAAATTGATATCCGCCTGATGGGCTCAGGTCCATACCATTGTCATAGCTGCTCCAAGTAGACCATGTAGCGTTAAGTCCGCTTACGGGTTCTGGAGTAAGGTCAATCATGTCAACGAAAGTTGCAGTTGCAGATCCGCCAGCGTGGTCTTCAGTGCGTGGAGTTTCGCTTTGTGCATTTGCAGCTGTGATTCCGAATAGGGCGATTGCTGCGGTCAAAATTGTCTTTTTCATTTTTGTTTTGTTTTTAGGGGTTAAGAAATAAAAAATTTTGTACTGCAAATCTCTATCGCAACTACTTGGAAAATAACGCACTGTTTGCACAACGTTGTCACAATCGTTTGTTTCTCACGGCATTTAAAAGAAAAATCCTTTCCTCAAGAATGTTAAATTCTTTGAAACGACTACATTTAACGACTTTTTAAGGGTTCGTCCTATTTTCAAAAAAATATTTTTATTTTCCCATAAACAATTGTGGATTAGTTTACATAATTCACCAATAATTCACAATTTGATTTTATTTTTATCGAAGTTTTAAAATATATTGATAATCAAGTAGTTAAGATTGCTTTTTAAAATTTTATCTACTATTTTTTGAAAATATATAATGTGTAATTCACACAAATTCACACGTAATGAACATTTTTACAAAATATCTTTGTCTTCAAAAATCAATTTTGCAGGAGAAAATAGTGGTTAAAAAAGCCTTAGGTATTATAAAAACGAATTTATCCGCTTATAAAAAGCAGTATCTCATAGCATTTACAGAACCTAATATGCAAAAATGAGATCAGTAACCGCTGATGGGTTTAAAAGCAGGCAACCCATCGTAGTATTGCCTCAGTAAAAAGCGGTAGGGATCTATGCCGTGATGAAAATATTTCGGCGCATCTTTATAATACTCCCAATAGTTTTTATTGGTTGAAAGAATGATGGGCACACCCGGGCGAACAAAATAAGTAGTTTTTACAGGTTGAGGCAATTTCATACAGGGCAATGATTTTGCGATAACCGAGCCCAAATATTTCCCCAAATATTTCTGGTAAGCTTCAGAGGATTTACGCGCATGCCTCCTCATTTTATTAAAAGCGCTTTTCAGAATAATTCTTTTAAAGAAGGGAAGATCATCAAACCGTTTCATGAGATTGAGAATGGGGTTGGGTTCATTCATATCAATATCCACCTGCTGCGTGGTAACAGGCATTTCAGGAACCGGATCGGATGTGTTCACGATGCTGAAGCTCCATTCGGCGTGAGTGCTGTTATCATAATCATAGGCAAAATACATATTGCCCATTTTGGGCGCAGCACTTGCATAAGTCTTCACAAAGATGTCCGGATAAACACCATCCTCTCTAAGCTGCATCAGCCACGCACTCATATAATAGCAGAGATAGCCTCCCTGAGAATGCCCGCCGATAATGAATTTCCGGTAACCCTTATTGTATAGCTGTTCAATCTTAGGCTGTAATTCATCTGCCAGAAAAGCAAAGCCGATCAGGAAGCCTGTATGAACGGCAGCGCGTTCGTCGCTTGCCAGCCGGTATTCAAATTTTTTGCCTTGTCCAAGTATTATCGTTCCTTTGGCTGGCATCATGGAGCAATAAAAATCTGCGAGAATGGATTCCATCTTCCCGGTAGTGCCACGCAGCATGATCACAACGGTCGAATCATTCCTGAGCCATACGTCTGATGTATTATCCAACCCTACAATATCTGACCGGTAATACAGGGAATAGCCTTCCAAAAAGCCGGGGAATGTATTGGTTTTTAAAGTATCTAAAAAGGCGAAATTGAGCGTAAGTATTTCCTCGCACTCTTTTGCATCAAAACCTTTCCGGTAAGTAAAATCCCTGCCTGTTACATTATTTGTACAAAATAGAAAGTTTATGATAACGAGCAGGATAACATATTTAAACACAGGGGTCATTAACCTGTTAATGTAATTGCTGATTAAAGTCCGATTCATATGAGTAGTAATTAATGTACTGCTATAAGTTATGTAATGATTATGCAAACAATCGTTTTTTACATAAGACTCAACAGCTTCCCGATAAACTCTTCCCAACTGTATTTCTTTTTTTCCTGCTGTATGTTTTCATGAATGTTGGGTATAGGAACAGTGTAAAACCGCACAATCGCATCTGCAATGCTTTTGCTTTCAGGTGTCGCAACAATGCCGGTTTTTCCATCCGGCACTACTTCCGGCAGGCCGCCTACGTTTGTTACAATCATCGGCTTTTCAAAGTGATAAGCGATCTGCGTGATGCCACTTTGTGTAGCCGATTTATATGGCTGAGCAATCACATCTGCGACTGAAAAGTAGCTTGCAACTTCCTCATTCGGTATAAAATCGGTGAATAATAAAACATTATCCTGCAATTGATATTGTTTTATGAGCGCTAAATATGGAGCGCTATCATCATAAAATTCACCCGCTACAATCAGTTTTACATTCATCTTCCGAATGCGCTCATCACTCATCGCTTCCAACAGCAGATCCAGCCCTTTGTATTTCCTGATAAATCCAAAGAACAAAAGATAATTTACCGAAGCATCAATGTTCAGCCTTTTGCAGGCTTCTTCTTTGCTCAGTAGTTTTCCATAATTATCATAAACTGGATGCGGAGAAAACAACGCAGGTTTTTGTGTGAACGTTCGCAGATCTTTCAATACTTCTTTACTCATAGCTATAAAAGCATCTACAGGTTTCAGAAAATATCTGGTGAAAGCGGCATCACCCGGGCGTTTTTCATGCGGTATTACATTGTCTAAAATTGCAACAACTATAGTATGCCGGTTGCTTTTTATCCTTCTTAAAATGGTACCGAAGCAAGGACCCATAAAAGGCAGCCAGTATTTTATGATCACCAGATCAGGTTGTAGTTTCTTTATTTCATTGCCCACACGCAGCCAGTTGAGCGGGTTGATGGAATTGATAACGGATTTTATAGTTAAACCTTTCGGCGCAGGTTCATCTGTAAACTGTGATTTTCCTGGGAAAAGAAAAGAAGGATATTGTAATGAAAAGGAATAAATGGTTACGATGTTTCTGTCATTTTGCAACTGCTCTGCTATCCTTTCATTGAAAGTTGCCAGACCGCCTCTTAAAGGATGCGCGGAGCCGATGATTACAATGTTCATGAAAACAAAGTTATAAAGTCTTGCTGCGCTTTTTCATAATCTTCCGGTATGCCGATGTCAATAAAATAATTATCAAAGATTTTTCCGAAGAATTGTTTTTCCTGTACAGATGCTTCGAGGTAATCCTTTTCAAATGAAAATTTTTCGGGCAAGTTTTTTTCTAAAAGAAATTTCTTGTTCAGTATGTAAATGCCAGCGTTGATAGCGCCGTATTTTGTATAGCTTTTTTCCCGGAAGGCGGTGATGCAATCATCATCATCCATTACCACTGTGCCGTAACGGTCATACTCGTTCATGCTTTTCAAAGCTATCGTAGTAGCTGCCTGTTTTTCAATATGCGCTTCAAAAAGCAGATGAAGATCTGCAAGAAATAACGTATCGCCGTTAAGAATAAGCACTTGTTCTTTTGCCGATTTTTTTAAAGCCAGTTGAATAGCGCCGCCGGTACCTAACGGTTCTTTTTCGATCACATAATCCATAGCAAAAGGGAAATTATTTTTTTTGATCCAGTCTAAAACATTGTCGGCTTTGTGTCCTAACGCTAAAATGACCTTATCAATTTTTTGTTGCGACAGGTATTGAAAAAGATAATAAAGAAACGGTTGTTCATTGACGGGCGCCATACATTTGGGCATCGCGTCTTTTGTAACCGAGTGGAGTCTCGTTCCCAATCCGCCTGCTAAAACAATACATTCCATGCTTCAGAATAATGATGTAAAATATAGTAAGGATTTGCAAGAACCGCCAAAGTTTTATCCTGTTTTTTTCTTTTTATAATATTTATACTGACCATAATAAGCAAAGAGTATGACGATTACTATGCGCAAAACTACATTGCCCCATATCTTTCCGCTTAGCCCGTTTGTCCAAGCATAAATTTCCAGCAATCCTGTAGCAGTATGAAAGATTATAAAGGTTGTGCAAATAATTTGCAGTGCTTTAATATCCTCAATCTTTATGCTGAAAAATGAGAGATACGCTATGGCAAATTCTGCCGCCGCCAGAAAATAACACAGTAAATATTGCTGCGAAGACACTGAAACATCTACAGTGGAAGGGATTAACGCAGGCGCAATCATCAGGACAAAACCTGCAGCGAACGTTATCACTGCATGAATTATTAATAACTGTTTTAAGCCCATAATACTTTTATCATAATTATATCGTCCAGCTCATTAAGCCTGATTTTGTAAACTGATAACGATTGAAAGTTCCGCCAAAATGCCCCAATGCCTGTCTTACTTTATAATGCGTATTGCCAGGACAATAAAACATCATAAAACCACCACCACCCGCTCCGGATATCTTACCACCGCTCGCACCTGCTTTCAGGGCCGCTTCATATACTTCATCCATTTTATCGTTGGAAATGCCTTTCGCCATCTGCTTTTTATAACGAAAACCGAAATCCAGGATCTTGCCGATCTCATCCACTTTTCCCGTAAGCAGTGCTTCCTTCATCATAAGCGCCTGTTCTTTCAGGTGATGCATCGCCTCAATGGATTGCTCGTTTTTTTCGTTTACGTTTTTTTGCTGCGCTTCTATAATGGTAGAAGATAAACGGCTGGTAGCAGTAAAGTATAAAAGCAGATTGTTTTCAAGTTCCAGCAGGTATTTTGATTTTATCCGTAGCGGATTTACAATGACTTTATCATCTCTGTAAAACTCCATAAAATTGACTCCGCCGAATGTAGCCGCATACTGATCTTGCTTACCGCCTGCCATCGCCAATTCCCTGCGTTCTATATCATAAGATAAATGCGCGATGTCATATTCGCCCAACGGTAAATTCAGCCATTCTGCGAAAGCACCGATGATCGCCACTGTAAGCGTAGAAGAAGTGCCCAACCCAGAGCCTGCAGGTGCATCTACAAAGGTGGTAAGTTTAAAACCCGAAGGCACATCGCCGTAATTTTTTACAATACGGTTATATACGCCTTTGGCAAGATCCAGATTACCATTTATGGGGAGTGAAGGTAATAATGGATGTGCTTCACGCTCATTTCTATCCACAGCTTCTATGATAATTTCATCAGATGACAAAGTTTCTATAGTTGCATAAGCATAAAGCGAAATAGTCGCATTTAAAATAGCACCGCCATACAAATCGCAATACGGGCTTACATCCGTACCGCCGCCGGCAAGTCCTATTCTTAAAGGCGCTTTACTTCTATAAACCATAATTATTTTTTTTCTTTTTTTGAATGATAGTATAGCCAATATAAAATACGACAACTCCCAGAAAACCGCCTACCGCGTCTGCAAGAACATCCATATTGTCTTTTGATCTGCCGAGAAAAGAAAGCTGCCCCTGCAATACTTCCACCAGCCATCCGAAGATAACGGAAATAAGAAAAACGATTATTAAAAACTGCTTTTTAAAATTATGAATGGATGCCAACCACAAAAATGAAAACAAACCGAACATGATAAAATGCGCCCATTTATCCATAAAAGGAATGCGCGTATCGGGTATTTCATCGGAAGGTAGAAAGCACAGCACCACAATAGCACAGGTCCATAATATGGCCAGCCGGCGTACTAAGCGCTGATGCGCAGGTTTATCTGAAAAGAAAAAGGAGAGCATGGTACAAAATAAAAACCTATGCCGCTTTATACAGCATAGGCTATGTAATGATCAGTTTTATTATCCTACGGAAGCTTCATAAGCCGCGGCATCCATAAGAGCATCCACATCTGCCGGGTTATCAACAGTCATTTTCACCATCCAGCCTTTTCCGTAAGGGTCTTGGTTTACAGCTTCAGGATTGCTTTCCAGATCCGGGTTTACCTCGGTAATGGTACCGGCTACCGGCAAATACAGATCAGAAACGGTTTTTACAGCTTCGATAGTGCCGAAGATTTCGTGTGCGGACAATGCTTTTCCTACTGCGTTAATATCTACAAATACGATATCGCCCAGTTCACGCTGTGCAAAATCGGTAACACCAATAGTGGCTTCGTTGCCTTCAATTTTTATCCATTCGTGGTCTTGTGTGTACTTGAGGTTATCAGGAAAGTTCATAAAAAATATTTGCCGTAAAAATAATGTTCTTTTGTTTTATCCTTTTATGTTTTTTTGAAGTATGGATGTAAGCCAAAATAAAAGAGAAAATCGTTTTGAAACAACCGTAGATAATGAGAAAGCGTATATAGAATATATACTGTATGAAGATTCTATAGTACTGACACATACGGTAGTACCGGAAAAAATAAGTGGGCGAGGCATTGCCACCTTTTTGGTAAAATATGCTTTTCAATATGCGAAAGAACGTCACCTTGCCGTAAAACCTTTTTGTTCTTTCGTTGTTAGTTTTTTAAACAAGCATGAAGAATACCGGGAACAATTGAAATTGAATGGATAAGCTATAGAGGAATGAAACTGAAAAACAGAAATGAATTTATCGGGGTTGGAACCACTATTGATGATTGGGGACTTATAAAAACAATAGTAGGCTAATCTTTTTATAATTTGTTTGAATTGGCTATTGGATAATTTCGCTGTTAATAATTCTCATTTACAAATTATTTACACCACGATGCTCTCACTAAAAGCCAGTCCACTATCTTATCCAAAAGAAACTTAGAATAAACAACACCGTAATCCCGATAACCATTGTGAAAATATAAAAACCAACTTGTCCGCTTTGCAAAAGGCGCACACGGTCACTGCCCCAGCGCACTAATTTTCCTACGCCATTTACACCTCCGTCAATGCCCTGTTTCTCCACATATTTATCCAAAAACAAAGAGAGAGAATGCAACGGCTTGATGATAACACTGTCATAAAGCTCATCGATGTACCATTTGTTTTCCAGCACCTTTGCCAAGCCTGTGTTTTCGGCAAATTTTGGATGTTTATTCGCCATATACCCGGCAATAGAAAATACAATAGCTATAACAGAAGATAAACCGATCAGCATCCATTCGGTGCTATGTTCCATCGCATGATTACTTGCATTGGTGACAACGGAACTGAGGAAATTAGTAAGCGTATGATTTTCGCTGATAACAGGGGGAAGCCCCACATATCCGCCGATTATAGAAAGTATTGCCAATGCGATGAGTGGAATAGTAATAGCCGCAGGGCTTTCGTGCAAATGATGTTCCTGCTCGTGCGTGCCACGGAATTTTCCGGTGAAGGTAAGCGTATAAAGCCGGAACATATAAAATGCCGTCATCATAGCGCCAATAAGACCAAGAGCGTAAATGGCTTTGTTGTGCACAAATGTAGCAGCGAGTATTTCATCTTTAGAAAAGAAACCTGAAAAGCCGGGAATACCTGAAATAGCCAAACAGCCTATGAAAAAAGTAATATTGGTAATCGGCATTTTTTTAGCCAAGCCGCCCATTTTGCGAATATCCTGTTCGCCGCCCATGGCATGAATAACGCTACCCGAACCGAGGAACAAGAGGGCTTTGAAAAATGCATGTGTCATTACATGGAAAACCGCCGTAGTATAAGCTCCCATTCCCAGCGCCATAAACATAAACCCTAATTGACTAACGGTAGAGTAAGCAAGTACTTTCTTAATATCATTTTGCTTGAGCGCAATAGTAGCTGCTAATAATGCTGTAGCACAACCAATCCATCCTACCAAATGAAGTGCAAACGGCGCGAGATTGTACAAGGCGCTGCTGCGGGCTATCATGTAAATGCCGGCTGTAACCATTGTAGCCGCATGGATTAAAGCTGACACCGGCGTAGGACCGGCCATCGCATCAGGAAGCCAGGTATAGAGCGGTATTTGAGCAGATTTACCCGTAGCTCCTATGAATAAACAAACGGCAATGAAATTATAATCGAATGAAGAAAGCGCACCATTTTGAAGCTGTGTAAAAACACCTGCATCACCTGCATAGCTCAGGGTACCGCATTTGAAAAGAATGTACAACATACCTACGAGGAAACCGAGGTCGCCAATGCGGTTCATCACAAAAGCTTTCTTCGCAGCGTTGGTATATTCCCTGTTTTTAAACCAAAAGCCAATAAGCAAATACGAACACAAACCAACACCTTCCCAGCCGATGAACATAATAAGATAATTACCACCCAATACCAACAACAACATTGAAAATACAAATAGGTTCAGATACGCAAAGTATTTCACCATGCCTTCATCTTCGTGCATATAAGAAGTGGAGTAAACATGTATGAGAAAACCAATGCCGGTAATGATAAGAAGAAACAGCGAAGACAATGCATCTACCTGAAAGGCAAACGGAATATAAAGATTACCGGATTTTATAAAATCGAACAACGTAACCACCTGCGAAGCGCCGTCTTTCACTTCAAAAAATATCATCAGCGATACGATAAACGATGCCAATACAGACGTGCTGCCAATGATACCGCCGATGTTTTTAGGAATTGTTCTCCATCCGAGACCATTTATGAGGAAACCGATAAGCGGAAAAAGCGGTACTAAGTATATGTAGTTAATCATGTTTTTAATGCTTCAGCCTGTTCAAAATATTTATATCCACAGAATGTACTTTCCGGTACATCATTACAATAATAGCCAAGCCTACAGCCACTTCCGCTGCTGCCACTACCATAATGAAGAATACGAATATCTGTGCCGATGGATCGTTGAACATTTTAGAAAAGGCTACCAGTAGCAGGTTCACGGCATTCAACATCAGCTCTATACACATGAAAATAATAATGGCATTGCGGCGGATAAGCGTGCCCATGATACCGATCACGAATAAAGCAAGGCTGAGGAATAAATAATATTGTACAGACACTTTTTATAATTTTGAATGTTGAGTTTTGAATTGTTTCACACAAAGAGAACAAAGAATACAAAGACACAAATTTTCTTATATTTTATATTGTTTCCATTTTTTATTCTTTTTGATTACGTTGTCTTCGTAGCGTTCTTTGTGTGAAATTCTAATTCTGATTCGGATTTTTTCCTTCCACTACCGTCACACCTTCTTTTTTACCAATCACGATTGCACCTATCATCGCACTTAGGAACAGCACACTGCTTATCTCAAATGGCAATACGTATTGTGTGAAAAGTGTTCTTCCCAGATTTTTTATAAGCCCGATATCCGTAGCGGTTTCCGAAATTGCTCCGCGCATCATCGCATCTTTTAGGGCGGCAAGTATCACTATAAATAATACGCCTCCGGATAAAATTCCTGCAAACTGTACCAAACGGCTTTTCTGCGGTTCGGCATCGGCATTGAGGTTCATGAGCATAATGACAAATAGAAACAACACCATGATTGCCCCGGCGTAAACGATGATATTTACAATAGCCAAAAACTGCGCATTCAGTAAAATATAATGACCGGAAATAGCAAAGAATGTGGCAATCAGAAACAACACACTGTTTATAGGATTGCGGCTAAGGATAACACCCAGCGCACAACTCAATGCCATGACTGTAAGCAACCAGAAAATAATTTCAAACGTACTCATTATACTATGCGTTCTCCTGCTTTTTAGGATGTGGAATTAAAAGGTCTTCTTTTTTATAGATAAAACTTCTTCTCGTATAATCTGATGGCATCACGGTTTCGCTCATATATACCGCATCTTTCGGACACGCCTCTTCGCAAAAGCCACAGAAAATGCAGCGCAGCATATTGATTTCATATTTCGCAGCATATTTTTCTTCACGGTACAAATGTTCCTCATTCGGTTTGCGCTCTGCAGCCTCCATCGTTATCGCTTCCGCCGGGCACGCCAATGCGCAAAGCCCGCAAGCCGTGCAGCGCTCACGTCCTTCCTCATCACGGTTCAGCACATGCAAGCCGCGGAAGGTAGGGCTAAACGGACGTTTTTCCTCCGGATAGCTCACCGTAGCTTTTTTCTTAAATATGTGCGCCATGGTAATACTCAATCCCTTCATAATCGCCGGCACATAAATACGCTCCCCAAACGTCATCGGATCTCTGTTTACCTGTACGGCTCTGTCTGTTAACTGCATTTTATTAAATTAAAAAAACGGCAAAAAAACTTCTACACATACTGCAAATAATATGCGCCCGCAAAAATAAGTTGTTCCGCCTATAAATAATAGTTCTTTTTTAAGAGCTGAACTTTGATTAGTTTTTAATTTGAAGAACATCCACACGTTCGTTATGAATTAGAATGCAAAAATTGAAATAATTTTATCCTTGCAAAGTTTGACAAATGTTTTTATTTCCAATTTAAGATTACTCACCATTGCTTTGCTTCTTTTTAATAGATTATGAAAATTGCAGTAGCCGTTACCGGCGCAAGCGGAGCCATTTATGCAAAGATATTACTGGAGCAACTTTCCCAGCTTAATGCTCAGATCCGGGAAATAGCGCTCGTTTGGACGGATAATGCCCAAACAGTTTGGCAGCATGAGCTTGGAAATGAAGCCTATAAAAATCTGCCGTTCCGCACTTATGGCAAAAATGATTTTATGGCACCCTTCGCATCAGGAAGCGCTTCCTACAGCGCGCTCATCATTTGCCCATGCAGCATGGGTACTTTAGGAAGAATAGCCAACGGCATCAGTAATGATCTCATCACACGCGCGGCAGATGTAATGTTGAAAGAACGGCGAAAACTGATTTGCGTAGTGCGCGAAACGCCTTATAATCTCATCCATTTAAAAAATATGACGGCAGTGACCGAAGCCGGTGGAATTATCTGCCCGGCAACGCCTTCTTTTTACAGCCAGCCTGCAACCCTTGAAGATGCTGTGAAAACCGTTACGGATCGTGTACTGCAATTATGCGGACTGGATGTGAAAGGATATAAATGGGGAGAAAACGATGCTATAAAAAGTTGAGATATGAATGGCGCTTCTGATGAATAGATAAACCCATGCTGAAATTATGCGCAAATGAATTGAAAATTAATAAGGGAAAAACCCAAAAGATTTTATCTTTATTCAATGGACAAAAAAACCACTTTTCTTGCCAAGAGTGCGGTAAAAGCTCATGATCTGGAGCATAAACGCAAGTTGGCATTTAATATTGAAAAGTACGCTGAAACGGTAGTAAAAGGAAAACAGCAGTATGCAAATCTTGATAAAGCCCGTAAGAAAGCGAAGAACACCAAATGGTCGGCGATAGAAAATCTGGATAAAAATCTCGAGCTGTTTGAGAAAAATTTTACAGCGCGCGGTGGCAAAGTGATTTGGGCAGAAACCGCTCAGGAAGCTCAGGAAGCAGTTTTACAAATATGTAAAGAAAAAAATGCACGGCATATTGTGAAAATGAAATCTATGGTGACGGAAGAAATACACCTTAATGATTTTTTAGCAAAACATGATATTGAAAGCGTAGAAACGGATCTCGGAGAGTATATACAACAGCTTGATGGTGAACCTCCGTATCACATTGTAACACCCGCAATGCATAAAAGCAAAGAGGACGTAGCAAAGGTATTTCACGAAAAATTGGGTACAGCGCCGAATCTCCCTCCGCAGGAACTCACCCAAATAGCGCGGAGAAACCTGCGTGAAAAATACGCGATTGCCGATATCGGACTTACAGGCGGCAATTTTCTAATCGCAGATACAGGCGCGGTTTGCACAAGCGAAAATGAAGGAAACGGAAGACTTTCCACAGCATTTGCCAAAACACAGATAGCTATTGTAGGCATTGAAAAAGTATTACCGTCAATAAACGATCTGGCTCTTTTTTGGCCCCTGTTGGCCACTTATGGTACCGGACAAAAAGTAACGGTGTACAACACCATATTCACCGGGCCTAAATGTGAGGGGGAAACGGACGGACCGGAGGAGATGTATGTGATATTGCTCGACAATGGGAGAACGAACCTGATTGGCAGAAAAGAAATCAGAGAAAGTATGTACTGCATTCGGTGCGGCTCTTGCCTGAATGCCTGCCCTGTTTATAAAAACATTGGCGGTCACGCTTATGGCGCTACTTACAGCGGCCCTATCGGCTCGGTGATAACACCACACATGAGTGGCATGAAAGAATACAAACATCTCAGTTATGCCTCCAGCCTTTGTGGAAACTGCACGGAAGTGTGCCCCGTAAAAATCAACATTCATGAAATGCTGTTGGAAAACCGGCATATTGCCGAAGAAGAAGGACTTAACGATTTTAAAGAAAATATGGGCTGGAAAATATGGAAAAAAGGAATGTTGAGCAGATCGCTGATGAACGCGGCAAGTGGAGGTATGAAAGAAAAAATGGTGAATATGCTTTTCAAAAACAGCTGGGCGCTTCACAGAGAAAATTTACATTTTCCCAAACAATCCTTTCAGCAGATCTGGAAAGAGCATAATAAAAATTAACTTACTATGGCAGCCATCACTATATATGCGACACGTGAAAGCAGCCGCCTGCGCTATGTTTTAGACTGGGTATTTACAGATATCCTGCACGTGTCTTATGAGCTGGTAACTGATGAAAATGAACTGAAAGGAATGTCATTTTTCATTTCCTATGGTGCAGATTTCCCTAACGCTTTATCTATACCAGATGCAGGATTGCTATGGGAAAACGAGATAAAAACACACGATATATCCATAGGCGAATGGAGGAAAATTCCGACGCTTTATCAGGAGAGCGCATCGGCGCATACCTTGCCTTTCGATTTGCTGAGCGCCGTTTTTTTTCTCATCGTCCGCTACGAAGAATATTATCCGCACACTTCGGATAAACATGGAAGATACCCCGTTGCTGAAAGTCTTCTTTATAAAAATAACTGGCTGCAAAGACCTTTGATAGATGAATGGCTGTATGAATTTTACCACTTGCTGAAAGAGAAAAATATTCCCGTTCATCTTACCCAGTTTTCATACACACCCACTTACGATATTGATATGGCTTATTCTTATAAGCACAAGGGTTTGAGAAGGACGATCGGCGGATTTACCAAAAGCATTTTAAAAGGAGATTTTGCCGCAGTGGCAGAACGAAGAAAAGTATTGCTTACAAATGCTTTAGACCCTTTCGATTCCTTTGTTTTCATAAAGCATATTCACTCCGCTTACAATCTGAAGCCGGTGTATTTTATTTTAACCGCTATCCAAACTTCCAGGTTTGATAAGAACATAGACCCTTACGAAGAAGCGATGCAAAAGATAATAAGAAGAATAAGCAAAGACGGAATTATAGCCCTGCATCCTTCTTATTACTCCGAAGACGAAGCCGTTTTTGAAAAAGAAAAAAGAACATTGCAGCAAATAGCCGGAACTAAAATTGATAGATCAAGACAGCATTATTTAAAAATGAAATTGCCGGACACCTACAGAATGCTTATAAAAAAAGGTATGCGGCATGATTACACTATGGGTTATGGAAATGCACTCGGATTCAGAGCGGGTACCGGAAGATCTTTTCCCTGGTTTGATTTGGAACAAAATAAAGCCACACAACTAACGGTTCATCCGTTTTGCTTTATGGATACTACTGCGCATTTTGAAGAACAGCTTTCGCTGGAAGATGCGTTTTTGATTTTGAACACTATGAAAAATACGCTTCAGTCCACAAGCAGCAAACTCATCACTATTTTTCACAATTTTTCTTTAGGCACAGACAGAAAATGGAATGGCTGGAATGATATGTATGAATTATTTGCAAGTAGTTTTTAATCTTCTCTCTTCGGCACTGTTCGAAACACCACATCCCACAATACACTGCTCACGCCAAAGCCTTTATCAGGGCATTTGTAATGATGCAAATGATGATTGCGCCACAAGGCTTTCAGATATTTGGGCGGTGCGAAGGCATGAATGGCAAAATGCATGGAACCATACATGATATAGCCAAACAGAAACCCAGGGAAAAAAGCTAATACATTAAAACCCAAAGCAAGATAAAACAAGCTGAAAAGAACAGTAGCGATTATAAGGCTGGGAATGGGTGGCATAAACAACCGTTCCTTGTCGCGCGGATATTCGTGGTGAACGCCATGCATAGTATATATAAACTTCTGCGCCTTTTGCGAATCGGCTATGAAATGAAATAAATGCCGGTGCATTACATATTCAAATAAACTCCAGAACAAAGCGCCACAAATGAACCAAATCAGTTCTGATATTACAGTCAATCCTTTATATGCGTTGCCATAATATAACATCAAAGCGATAACAGGAAAGTAAATGCTGTAAATTACTATAGGATGCGTTTTACTCATCATTTCCATGTAGTCGCTCTGGAATAAGCGCGCCTGTCCTTTGTTTTTTATCTTGTCAAATTGCATACACTGCGTTTAAAACCGAAGCAAAAATAAGTGTTTTCTCCAATCAGGGTTTTTCTTCGTTTGCTTCATCTAAAAAATCAGGACTGCCTTTCAAGTCTTTTTTCTTACCCATCCATACCAGAAGCGCAGGTTGTAAGGTAAGATTGGTAATCATGGCTAATAATAAAGTGATGGAAGTAAGATAGCCCAACGATTTTGTACCGTCGAAATGCGATAAGATAAATACGCCAAATCCTGCAATAAGAATGATGGACGTGTAAATAATGCTTAGCCCCGTTTCGCTAATGGTCTTTCTTACAGTATCTGCAATGGTAGCTTCACCGGCCAATTGTTGTTTATAACTTACCAGAAAACGGATCGTTACATCTATCGTTATTCCTAACGCCACACTGAAAACGAGTACCGTAGAAGGTTTTATGGGAATATTCGCCCAGCCCATGATGCCCGCGGTTATCATAAGCGGTACAATGTTCGTAACTAAAGCGATCAATAATATCTTCCATGAACGGAATAGAAAAATCATACAGCCGAAGATCATAATGAAAGCAAGAATCAAGCTGTCGCGCAAGCTGTGGATGATAAATTTGCTGCCTTCCAAAAATACAATGCTGGTGCCGGTAAATGTGACAGTATATTTACTCGTATCAAAGATTTCCATCGCCTTCGGTTTAATGCTATCCAACAATTCCGGCAATCGTTTGCTTCCCACATCTGCCATGCCAATGCTTAATCTTGTTTTCTGACGCGTGCTATCCATAAACGTGTTAATCAAACTATTGAAAGCCTGACTTTGCCTGGAGTCGTCATTTTGTCCGCGCAGGTAAGGTTGTATAAACGCTCCGTCAAAAACGTTGGGAACTGCGTAACTTGTGCTGTCGCCGTCGTAGTAGGCTTGTCTTGCAAATTTTACCCCTTCTACAATCGACAAGGGATGACCAATTTCCTTATACTTCTTTAAAGACTTAGTAAATGCATCTACTTTTTCCAAAACCGGCAATTGTACAGCGCCGTTTTTTCTTCTCGTATCCACCACGATTTCCAAAGGCATCACTCCTTTAAAATTTTTCTCAAAGAATTTCAGATCCTGATATACTTTTTCTTTTTTCGGAAGATCATCTACAATATGTCCTACACTGTTCAGCCGCGCCATTCCTAAAACAGAAATAATACAAGCCGCGAATGTAGCTGTGTAAATCCATTTCCGGTGGTTGAAAACCCATGTGGTTAGTGTATTGAGCAAACCGGTAATCCACTTGCTTTCGAGATAGTTGGTATGTTTGCCTTTCGGTGCGGCCAGCAAGCTGAATAAAGCTGGAATGAACACCAGAGAAATTAAAAAGATGGCCATAATATTCAGAAAAGCTACAGCGCCAAACTCTTTTAGCAATGTGCTTTTGGTGAAATAAAATACGCCGAATCCGATAGCCGCTGTAAGATTGGTGAAAAGTGTAACGATGCCCATTTTATCTACCATATTGAGCAGCGCAAGTCTTTTATCTCCATGCGCATTATATTCTGTATGATATTTATTAAGAAGATAAACACAGTTGGGAATGCCGATAACAACAATCAGTGGCGGAATGAGCGCGGTAAGCAGGGTGATCTTGTAACCCAATAAATAAATGGTAGCCTGACTCCAGATAACGCCCGCAGCCACCACCAGCATAGAAGCGAATACCGCCATAAACGAACGGAAAAACAGCGTGAGAATAACAGCCGTAAGCGCGAATGATAAGATGATAAAAAATTTCATTTCACGCTGCACATTGGAAGCCATCATTGTTCTGATAAATGGCAATCCTGAATAGTGCATTTGCACATTGTGCTTCCTTCCGAAATCATCACAAAGCCGGGCTATGTCATCCACCACGCCCACTCTTTCGGGAGAGTTGATGATGTTTTTATTCATGCGCAAGCCCATCAGATAAGCATGGGTTTCGGGGTTGTAAAGCAATCCCTGATAAAAAGGAAGGTTGTAAAAAGTATTTTTTAATTCATTTACATCCACCGGCTGCCCCGGCACTGCGAGTTTTTTCACCTGCAGTTTATCATTCGTTGTATCTTTTACCAGATTTATAGCTGTGGGTACGCTTAAGATATTTTCCACCCCTTTCACTTTTTCCAACTGCTGCTCCAGTATGCGGTAGTCATTAAAAAACGTGGCGTCAAAAAATTTATCTGTTTGCACTCCGACCACCAGCATATTGCCATCTTCACCAAATTGTTTACGAAAATTCTGGTATGCTATATATTCGGGATTATCATCCGGTACGGCGCTTGCAAACTCGTACGTAAGCTGCACTTTAGTTGCGTAATAAGCCATCAAGCCGGTAACGGCCGCAAGCAAAACCAATAAAAAAATCCTGAAGCGAATGATAAACGCCGCGATGCTGTGCCACATAAAGTGTATTTATTTTAACCGGAAGAATTTCCAAAAAACGTTCGCAAAAGTAATAAAACCACGTTTGTCGCTCGTCTTACTCTTGTTATATAAATATCATTCCTATCAAAAATTCATGAAACCCTTGAATCAGAGTGCAGAAAATCCTTACCTGACGCGTAACTATACTAATTTGAAAAGTATGCTATGAAAACTAATTCTTACATTTTTCAAAGAGATTACAACAGCGGCGTTTTAAATTTGCAAAACTATTTTCCTCAATAAAATGTCTTACGTTCATTTTTTCCCAATTATGAAAATGATCTACTGAAATATTCACTTACTTCGCACCCATTTTTCAGGCGAGAGGATGTCAAAAAAAATATACACGGCGTTTGTCGGATCGGTTCTTTTCTTTTTATCGTTTCAACCTACAGATATACAGGCGCAGACAGATAGCGCAATTGATACCACATTTTCTCCCGGTTTCAGAAGGCCGGGACTGACCAAAGCCCAGCAACTGATAGCAAATACCGGCGAAGACCTGCTTACGGGAAATAACGGTAGTGAAGGACAAACGGTAATCTCAGGTTATGGAGAAGCCGCTTTCCAACGGGATTTTAAATATAAAAATTCAACCGCGAACCTAAGCCGTGGGGTGCTTTTTTTAGGACATCAGTTTAGCAATCGTATTGCATTTTTTTCGGAGCTTGAGGTTGAAGACGCGCGTGTGGAAGCCGGAAAATTCAAAGGTGCTATCGGGTTTGAACAACTTTTTATAAAATTCAGCTTAAATCCCCGTCAGTATTTTGTAGCGGGTTTATTTCTTCCCCGTATCGGCATATTAAATGAAAACCACCTGCCCATCAACTTCAACGGAACTGAAAGACCTTTAGTGGAAACACTTATCATTCCTTCTACCTGGCGCGAATTAGGCATTGGCTTTTATGGGCAAATGGCTACAATGCCCGTTACTTACAGCATTGCGGTGATCAACGGCGTGAACGCTCAAAACTTTGCACACGGCACCGGCATAGGCGGCGGTATGGGTGAAGGACAAGCAGTAAGTATGAACAATATAGCTGTGACGGGCGCTTTGCAAGCCTACTTAGGGAATTTCAGATTTCAGGTTTCGGGTTACGTAGGTGGTTCCATTCCTTTTTCACAATATCAATCGGACAGCTTAAAGGCTCCCAAAGGAATGTTTGCGGCACCGGTATACCTGGGAGAAGCAGATATGCAATATACACGAGGCGGCTTCTATGGAAAATTATTAGGCACGTATGTGGCGCTTCCGGAGGCTGATGAAATCAACGCATTATTTGCCAACAACACGCCTTCCAGCATGTATGGCGCTTATGCGGAGATTGGTTATAATCTTTTGCAAAAAGCGAAAAAGCCCACTTGGGCCAGCAGACAGTTGGTGGCTTTTGCCCGCTATGAAAAGCTGAATGTGAATAATACCCTTCCCGCTTCAGGAATTATAGATGGCACGTTAGATCAGTCGCATTTGCTGGCCGGTCTGTGCTATTATCCGCTGCCAAATGTAGTGCTGAAGGCGGATATGCGGTTTACCCATACAGGCCCGCAAAATAAGGCGTTGTTCCTTAATCCGCCGCCGGTAATGATTCCCTATCAGCAGAACAATTCATTCTTAAACCTCGGAATCGGATATTCTTTCTAATAATGAGACGCAGGGAATTTATAAAAAAGAGTTGCGGTGCGTGTGGTGCAATGAGCATAGGCTTGTTGTTAGGAAGTTCTTTTTTAGAATCATGCGGAGCGATGAAACTTACCGTAGTGAAAGCGACACCCAAAGACGGGAAAGTAACAGTACCTATTTCTTCTTTGACAGAAGGCAATGCAACCTTAGTACGTGTTAAAGATTACCCTTTTGATATAGCTGTAAAAAAACAACAGGATAACAGCTATCTGGCTTTGGTATTAATGTGTACACATGCCGGACATCCTTTGGTAAAATCCGGTAACAGTTATTACTGCACACTCCACGGAAGCCGCTTCAACGGTGATGGAAAGGTAATGACGGCACCCGCATCCAAACCGCTTATGCATTTGCCAACAACCACTGTAAATGACTTTGTAAACATAACGCTGCTCAAACCATCCCTTAGTTAATAATCACAATAAAAAAAACAGATAAATTATGCAACATTCACTTTTCAAAACTTTTACGATAGCTGCTATCACTGCAACTTCTCTATCTGTAATCGGCTGTAACAGCAACGACGACAATCCAACGCCTGCAGCAACATTTGCCGAAACCGAAGGTAAAGTATTAACCTCCTTTACTTCCACCATAGGAACGCCACTTTACAATGATTTTCAAACCAAAGCCACAGCGCTTAACGAAGCGGTAAAGAAATTGGCGGCTTCTCCATCTGCAGAAAACCAAACTACCGCACAGGAAGCCTGGAAAGCCGTACGTGTGGTTTGGGAACAAAGCGAAGGATTTCTGATAGGACCGGTAGAAGACAACAGTTATGATCCTTATATGGATACTTGGCCTACAGACCGTAATGAACTGAACGCATTGCTGCAAAGTTCACAATCTTTGGATGCTGACGCTTTGGGCGGTTTTACCAATGAAGAAACCCAACTGACGCTGCGCGGTTTTCACCCGCTGGAATATTTGCTTTGGAAAGACGATGTAAACTATACCGCCCGCGAAAAAGAATATATGCAAGGCTTGGCGCAAGATGTTTTAAACAACGTAAACAAACTGGTTGCCGACTGGAAACCCTTCAGTACTGAACTTACCAAACCCGGTGAAAACAACAGCCGCTATACCAACAAGCAAGATGCATTGTTAGCGCTTTCGAAAGCCTTTGTGGGCATTTGCTCTGAAGTGGGAGAAGGTAAAATGTTTGAACCTTTTGAAGGCACGAACGGACAACCGGATTCTACCATTTCCGAATCTCCTTATTCCCATAACTCCATTGCGGATTTTAAAAATAATATCCAGGGCGCTTATAATGTTTACCTGTGTAAATATGGCGGAAGCACCGGCACTTCATTAAGCGATCTTGTAGCTTATAACAATAAAACGCTGGACCAGGATATCAAATCAAAATTTCAAGCGGCAATTTCTTCTTTTGATGGTATAACTACAACGTTTGAGCAAGCTATTTATACACAGCGTACAGCCGTGCAAAATACCATGGATGCCATAAACGCGCTGAAAGCAAGTGTAGATGAGCCTTTGGAAAACTACATCAAGCAATATGTAAAAGACTAATCGAAAATAACCGTAAAATGGTTGTGCATTTACCTTTTGCACAGCCATTTTATTTTTTATAATAAAACAAGTGCAGCATGAAAAAGACAGCAGTAATTATCGGCTTAGTAATCTTCGCAACATCCGGCATTCTCTGCCGCAAAGCAAGCAACGGTTTGCCTGAAGAATATTATGATCCGCGATTATCAGGCGGGGCAGCCACTACATTTTCTGCCGCTTCCACTGCCTTTGGTGAAATGATTTCAGGTTTAGGAGTTTATGATCAGTCCATTCATAGCTTTGGCGATCGTTTATTTAGTCAAACATTTGTATCTGCACCGGCGCCGCAATTTCCGGGTTTAGGCCCGCGTTATAACAACGTATCCTGTATTTCCTGTCATCATAACGATGGGAAAGGAACAGCTACAGCAGGCGCTCCCACTTCATCCTTACTTACCCGCATCAGCATCCCCGGTATGGACGCGCACGGCGCGCCGCTGGAAGCAGAAGGCTTTGGCAATCAATTACAGGACAAAGCCATTACCGGCTGGCAGCCAGAAATAAAGCTGAATATAAACTATACGGAAATTCCTTATGTTTTTCCTGACGGAGAAGAAGTTTCACTGCGCAAACCTGCTTATACTATTACCAATCCTTATACGGCGCTTCCGGCACAATATAATATTTCCATACGTCTGGCGCCTCCCGTATTTGGTTTGGGGTTATTAGAATTAATACCTGAAGCCAGCATCTTGAAGTACGCGGATGAAACAGACCATGACGGTGATGGCATCAGCGGAAAACCCAATTATGTCTTTAATTCCTTTACAGAAAAAAAAGAGATGGGACGTTTTGGACTGAAAGCCAACACCAGCTCTTTGCTGATACAAGTGGCCGCGGCATTTGTGCAGGATATGGGCGTTACCAATTATGTTTTTAAAAATGAAAATAACATTACGGATCCTGATGCCGGTGCAAATGTTACACCCGATATCGCCGATAGCCTCCTGAATGCTACGGTTTTTTATGTAAAGTCCTTAGCTGTACCCGCGCGCCGGGATGTGGAAAATGCACAAGCCTTGCGAGGTGAACAACTTTTTGCACAAATCAAATGTGCATCTTGTCACATTCCCACTTTCCAGACTGGTATTGATGTAAGAATTCCCACACTAAGCAATCAACGTATTCATCCTTATACCGATTTGTTGCTGCATGATATGGGAGAAGGCTTGGCGGATAACCGCCCCGACTATCTTGCTGATGGTAATGAATGGAAAACACCAGCGCTTTGGGGTATCGGACTTTTTCCCAAAACCAATGGCGTGCCTTTTTACTTGCATGATGGAAGAGCCAGAAACGTTACAGAAGCCATTTTGTGGCATGGAGGCGAAGCTGAAAAATCTAAAAATGATTTTGCCAAACTTTCTAAAGCCGACAGAGATGCATTGGTGAAGTTTGTAAATTCGCTGTAGGAGAATAATTTTTTATAAGCTGTAATAAAAAACTCCTCATCGATGAGGAGTTTTTTATTGGTGGTGTGGGCCGTGCCAACACCTTTTTAATTAGTTTTTGCTACATGTTACTTAGGTTAAGCGAAACCCGCCTCTGATATGCTTTTAAGGATTTTAGCTATTAAAGTAAATCAAACAAGAATAAAGAAGATAAAACTTATTCTTCCCCCTATTCTTCCCCTTTCTTAAAAGTATATCATTGCATTTTTCACTTTTAAAAATGCTTTAGATGGCAAAAACGCAAGGAAAAATATTGTTTTATCTAAAAGACACAAAAGCGACAAAAGAAACACCAATTAGAGTAACATTTTGCTACAATAATGTGCAACTAAGGTATTATGAGCCGAAGCTCTCTATTTATCCTAAATATTGGAACAGTAAAGAGCAAAAAGCAAGAGAAGTAAGAGATTTCCCCTACTCCGCATTTAATGCAACATTGAAAACAATTGCAGATACAATCATTGAAGTGTATCAGATTTTTAAATTGCAGAATAACAACTTAGAGCCTTCAATACCCCTGCTTAGAGAAAAGATAAAAATTGCAAGAAACTTAATTGGTAGCAGTGAGGAGAAAACGAAACTCGATTTTTTCGGCTTTCTTGAAATCTATCTTAAAGAGATATACAAAAAGGTAAACACAATAACGGGAAAGCAGCTTAGCCCGATAACAATAAGGGCATACAAACAGACTTACAGATTGCTAAACGAGTATGTTAGAGCAACAAGGAAAGTCATAGACTTTGAACACATTGATATTGATTTCTACAATGATTTTACCTACTTTTTAACCCATACAAACGGGTTTAGATTAAATACTGTGGGAAAGCATTTAAGGAATGTAAAAACATTTATGCAGGAAGCCTTAGACAGAAATTTGACCACTAATATTCATTTCAGAAAAAAGACGTTCAGGGTAGTTTCGGAAAAAACGGAAAGTATCTATCTTAATGAAACTGAATTGAAGGATTTAGAGGAGTTGGATTTGAGTGATGATAAAAGACTGGAAAGAGTAAGGGACTTGTTTTTGGTAGGATGTTGGACGGGGTTACGATTTTCCGATTTTTCCAAAATTCAGCTTCATAACATACAAAAAGAGTTCATTGAGATTGAAACCCAAAAAACAGGAGCTAAGGTAGTTATACCTATTCACAACGTAGTAAGAAGGATTTTAGAGAAATACACTCATTACCCAAACTCATTACCACCTGCAATTTCCAATCAAAAGATGAATGAATATCTAAAAGAAATTGGCGGGAAAATTGAAATGTTGAAACAAGGCTTTACAGTTAGTAATACAATAAAGGGAAGTAAGGTACATAGAACGTACTCTAAACATGAATTGTTAGTAACGCATACGGCAAGACGAACCTTTGCAACCAACCAATATTTAAAAGGAGTGCCTGTTTACGACATAATGAAGATAACCGGACATAAAACAGAAAAGGCATTTTTACGTTACTTAAAACTGGATAACAGAGATGCAGCAATGAGGTTGGATGCTTTCTGGAAAAACGAGGAAACAAAATTAATCGCTATTTGACCTTGTTTTACTTACCTTGATTTTTCAGTTTAAACATATTTACGTTACTTTGTGTTATTATAGTTCTTTCTTTTTAAGAAAATAAAAAATATGTCCGAGTTGTATTTACAAGGCATATCAGTTGAAGAACTGATAGCCCGGATACGACAAAGCACAGACGAAGCCAATCAGACAGACCACAGACGTAGCACATCCGAACCGAAACAGGAGAAATACCTCACAAGATATGAGGTAGCGAACAGATTTAATATTTCCCTTCCTACTCTTACGAGGTACACAAAGGAGAGAAATATTCCCACCTACAAATTAGGTAGAAAGTATTTGTACAAAGAGAGTGAAATAGAACTCTTACTCACTTCTATTGCCGAAATCAAGTACAAAAAGAAGCCGGAGACAGAATTAAGTAAAATTTTGAAGGGGAGACGCAAAAATTAAATGGTTCTTTATTGCATTAGTAATAGGGATAGATAGTTATTGTTTAAAAATTAAAAAAGTGGAAATGGTTATAACAAATAGAGGACGCAAACAAGGTAGTCCTAATCGCTTAACGTTACAATCAAAAACGCAAATAGCGCAAGCAGTGCTACCACACATTGAAAAAACCTTACGGGGAATAAATGCTTTAGACCCCAAGCAAAGGTTAGATGTATTGATAAAGTTCTTTCCTTACTTTCTTGAAAAAGGAAAGGTATCAGCGCAGGAAACAGAAGTGCAAATGCTTTTAGAAAAGCATCTGTTACCTCATTATGATAAGATAGGTATTTACTTCGGTCATCTTGATGAAAAGGAGAAAGCTAAGGTGTTACTAAAGTTGCTTTCTTACTTTAGTCCCAAGCAAAATTCAAAAATTGCACCAAAAATTAGCCAAAAACTGAAATTGCCTAAAAAAAGCATCTAATTTTTCAAATTAGCCAAGAGCATTGATTTAACTATGCTTTCAACAAATTGGGGGGTATAGATAAGTGCCAAAACAGTTTTTTTCAGGCAGGTAAAAAATAAGGAAGATTGAGAAAACAGTCTTCCTTTTACTTTTTCCAAACAATATATTGATTATCAATAGACTAAAATTAAAAGGAAACTTTTTAGAGGTATAGATAAGTGACAAATTCGCCTCAATATCGTACACTCTGATTGTTTTTACTGTAAAAACCTACTGAGTACCACCGCCGAAAAATCAAAGAACAGGATTTTTTCAATTTTTATTTTTTTGCCGTCCGTATTTTCATTTTACCACCCCCCCTTTAAATTTCAAAACTTTCTTTTACTTGTAACCTACCTAACTTCTTATTTTTTGAAAAATCCATCACTTCAAAAAAGCAATTTTTTAATCAGGTATCCTGAACCTCGGATAAGTAAAAGGCTTTACCTAATTTTATTGCAATAAAATAAACAACATGATGTAAAAAAGTAGAAATATACATACTAAGAGAAAGTAAGTATTGTATCCAAAGTAATTGCTGTTCTAAATCTGGAAAATTTAAAAACTCAATGCAATGAATGGACTATGATACGCCGAGAAGGCGTAGCTGTGTCTTTTGCATTGAGGGGCTTTTCCAGAGCCTTGAACAGCAGGAGAATTTCAGTTACGCTTATTTATTTTTTAACCATAAACACATACAAACAAAATGAAAAAAGGTACAAAAATCGTAATCGGTGTTATCGCAGGAATTGTTATTTTAGGAATTATAGTTCCTAAAAAAGATCGAACATCAAAAGATCAAGAAACAGTTACAACTTCCTCCTCAAACCCTAATATCTCTTCAAGTTCTAACGATCATACATCTGGTGTACCAGTAGGGCAACCGCTACATACCCAATATTTTGATGTAACGGTTAATAAGTATGATATAAAAGACAGGGTAAATACCGGCAATCAATTTACAGATTTGGGAAAAGAAGAAGGAACGAAATACCTAATAATTGATGTTTCATTTAAAAATACTGATAAAGAAACACGAACTATGCTTGACGGCGTTGTATTAATATCTAATGGCGGGAATGTGTACAGGTATGAACAACCTGAACCTATAATGCTACCCGGATGGGGGCTTTTGTTGGATAATATTAATCCCGGTGTAACTAAAAGGACAAAACTCGTTTATAAAATACCTGCCGATGTAGCAGGTACTATTTCCTTTAATCCTGCAAGAGCCGGTGATGATGAGGTTATTTTGTTGGGAAAGATATAAGAAGTGAATAGAAGAGGCAAATTAAACGTTTGCCTCTTACTTTTTTTGAGGAAAAAAGCGAATTAAGTTAATTCCAATTAAATTAAACATGGTTAAAAAGCTCATCACCCTGCTTTTCTTCTGTAATTGTTTATGCTCTAAAGTGCTTTCTCAGGTAATATTTTACACCGATAGGAAGAATGAGGCAGATATTCTAATTTATGTTACCGATAAAAAATTTGAAGCAGATTGGATAATTTATAAAACGCATGAAAAGTACGAAGCCGGAAAAGGTATATGGTGGATTACGAAATACAAATATGAGGCTGATAAGATCGTTTACCGGACAAAATATAAATATGAAGCGGATAAAATTGTTTACATTACTAATCGTAGATATGAGGCTTCTTTGAAAAGAAGGAGTTGAAATATAGGAAATAAAGTAGTTAGTATAAATATAATTTGAATTTTGTATCACGAAATAATGTACGTTCTTTTTTCAATCATAAGTAATTTTATTTAATCTCATCAAAAGAATACTACTATGAGTGAAAGCAACAAAAAAAGTTTAATTGATACTTTCAAATCGTATGCCTTTAAATTTCTTGAATTGCCAATTGAGGTAATAGAGACAGACCCAAACCAACCCCGTAAGGTTTTTGAAACAAATGGTGGAGGCGACCATTCGCGACTTTTAAAATCAATTCAACACTACGGAATTGAAGACCCGATTAAAGTAAGCGAGGTGGCAACTGGTCGCTATATTATTATGGATGGACACAGACGGTATGCTTGCGCAAAGGAATTAGGGTGGGGAAAAGTTCCTTGTCGTGTATATCCAAAAATGAATGAGGGGGAATTTGAGGCTCGCAGATATGAAATGCAAAACAACAGGAGAAACTGGAGACCCATAGAAAAAGCAAATGCAATCAATAGAATTAAGACACAATACCATAAATCCAGCCCTAAAGAAATAGCAGACCTTATTGGTATTACTCAAACAAGTCTATTTCATTTTGAAGAATTGAGAAATACAAGAATGGACTATCTCGAATTAATGTCTCAATATAACCTTAAAGAATATCAGCGTGTTGGTTTTATGCGTGTGCAAAAGAAGTTACGAAAAATAGGGCAGTTTCAACAAGACGATATTGTAAAAATTATTTTTCAGAAAATCAGCGATAATCTGATTTTTAGAGAAGTTGATTTTAGAACGCTTTCTAAAATTTTTGGAACGGCAACATTACACGAAGAGCAAATCGAACAATTTCTTGCAGAACCAAAAATGTCCGTATCAGAATTAGCAGATATTACATTGCTATCAGGGACATCAACACTTATTAAAAATCTAATAAAGGAATTGAGTGTAAAGAAAAATACTGGTATGAAATTAACAGAAAGAGAGCAAAGCGTGTTTACAGAGCTTTATAAACTTATGGAAAACTTCATGTAGGTTATGCTTAGTTTCTACCAAAAGACACTAAAAAAAGCTATAGCCTATTACCGACATTCGGCAGAGGATAAGCAGGAGAATTCAGTAGCAATACAAAGACAGCATACTGAGCGATTTGCTCGTGAGCATAACATTGAAATTATCCACGATGAAGCTGATGAGGGGAAAAGCGGGTTGTTAGCTAATCGTCCGGCATTTGAGAGACTTTTTAAAGATTGGATTGAGAACCCAAATGCACCTGATTTTGAATATGTATTGGTATATGATGTATCTCGATGGGGACGGTTTCAAAATCAGGATGAGGCAGGTTATTTCACTCATATCTGTACCAAATTTGGCAAAAAAGTAGTGTATGTTTCATTGGGTTTTCCTGATGATGAAAATCTATTGCTTTCCGGTTTAGGAATAATGCTTGAACGACACATGGCTTCGGAGTATAGTCGCCAATTAAGTTCTAAAGTATTTTATGGGTGTGTAAAAGTTTCGGAGCAAGGTTATTCAGCAGGAGGAACAGCTGTTTTTGGCATGGCTCGGCAATTGTTAAATGCAAATAAAGAACCTGTTGCCATTTTAAAAAACGGAGAACATAAACGCATTGCAAATGAGAGAGTAACATTTACTCCTAAGGAAGATGAAGCAACAGAAACCGTAAGAGAAATATTCAATTTGTTTGTAAAAGAGCGATACTCAATTTCCGATATTGTCTCACATCTTAATCAAAGAGGAATACCATCCGCTAACGGCAACTTATGGAATAGGTCAAAAGTGGTTAAAATATTGACTGATGAAACGTATATCGGTACTCATATTTATAATAAAACGTGGGGAAGGTTAAAACAAAAATCGCATAAAAATCCACGCTCAGAATGGGTAATAGTTCCAAATGCTTTTAAAGCTGTTGTGGACGAGCAGCTTTTTAAAACTGCCCAAGAACGATTATATTGGATGTTTCCAAGTAATTGGAGAAAAGGAATAAATGCCATTAAAAAAGCAAAAAAGAGCATTACAACTGATATTTTTCAATGGTTATTGATTAAAGGTTTAACAGTTTTTGAAGCCAATGAATTAATATCAAAACTGCCAATTGTTTTTGCTGTAAAAAATGAAAATAAAAATATTACTCTTTGGTGCTTTCTAATTACAGAAGAAATACGCCGATTTGACAATTTGCTTGCTATTAGTGTTGTCCCCAATACGCAAAAAGTTGTTGATGACTTCTTCCTTTTATCTGTAAAGGATTTTACTCGTACAAACTATCTTATTCTTTTTAAGAATAGCTCTAAATATTATAGTTCCAAAATTGAGAATAGTAAAATTGAAGAAATAATTACGAGTTTCATTGTGCAACTTAAAAATTCCAGACAAGAATACAATAACAAATTCCAAATGTTTTAGGTAGTTACACTCTATTCTTTTTCCTCAAAATTTTCCAATTCTTTATTTACTTCTTCTAATAATTGCTGTTCAGTTGGCAAATAAAGTTTGTATTGGCTTGCAAAAATCTGTTTTTGTCCTTCCGGCAAGGTAAAGCGTACAACACCGTCATTTTTATTGGCACAAAGTAAAATGCCGATAGTAGGATTTTCGTGGGGTTGCTTTTCTACTCTGTCGTAGTAGTTCACATACATTTGTAGCTGCCCGATGTCCTGATGGATTAGCTTAGTGGTTTTGATTTCTATAATGACAAAGCATTGCAGCAAGCGATTATAAAACACCAAATCCACAAAAAACTCATCTCCTTCTATGTGTATTCGCTTTTGCCTTGCTACAAAGGAAAAGCCATTGCCCAACTCCAATAAAAACTCTTGCAGGTGTGTGATAATGGCACTTTCCAAATCTCTTTCATAATAGGAAGCCTCTCTTTTCAATCCTAAAAACTCCAAAAACATCGGGTCTTTTATGATTTCTTTGGCATCAGAAGGTAACTTTTCATTCTTTGCAACCGCTAAAACACTTTCTTTATCGCTGCTCATTAAAAGCCGCTCGTGCAAATTGCTGTATATCTGCCGTTCTAACTGTCTTACTGTCCAATTATTCTTTATCGTTTCGGCAATATAAAACTCTCTCTGGTCTTGGCTATCAAGCCTTATAAGCAGCTTGTATTGGCTCCAGCTTAATTGCGAATACAGTGTATTCGTAATTGGGAACGTACGATAAAACTGCCGGAAAAGTTCAATTTGCCTTTTGGAAAAACCGCTTCCAAATTCAGGCTCTAATTCTTGAGCAATATACTCTATGAGATATTTCCCATAATCTGCACGGTCTTTTCCTTCTTGTTCTTCTTCAAAAATACGCTTACCAATATGCCAATACATCAAGGTCCTTTGGTGGTCAATAGCTCGGATAGCGTTATCCTTTGACTGGGCTATAATAGCTTTAATATCCGCAACTATGGACTGGTTTATAAGCATTGCTTTACTTTATTTAATGGTAAAAGTACAAATCCTTAAAAGTTGTTGGTATGTAGATACCCTAAAAGGATTTTGTTTTACTTCTTTTTACACAAAAGACAGGAAAATGATTTATTCCGCGTATTGCTTTCCTCTTTATTGAGGTATGAGTTATCTGTAAACGGGTGTAAATTTTTATTCTTCCCCCTAATCTTCCCCCAAAATGAGAATAACCCTTGCAAACTCAATATTTACAAGGGTTATTTCTTTACTTTTGTGGTGTGGGCCGGGATCGAACCGGCGACACAAGGATTTTCAGTCTCTGTTTTATTGGTTTAATATGGTTTTTTATAACTTTATACCATTGATTATCAGTATTTTTTTGTTTTTATTGTTCCATACAAATTGAGGTAAAGACACAATTTGTTGTAGTATTGTTGTAGTAACTTAGCGTATGGCTTCGATTAAAATCGTCCTTCGCAAAGAAGAAAAACAAGACGGCACATTTCCGCTCGCCATTCGCATTACCAAAGACAGAAAGACATCCTACGTCTATTTGAATTACAGCATTCATCCGAGACATTGGAATGCGAAAGAGCAAAAAGTAAAAAAATCCCACCCCAATTCTGTCCGCTTCAATAACTACCTGACGACTAAACTTGCAGAAGCAACCGACAAAGCACTGAATGTTGAAACCAAAAATGAAATAGTAAGCGCAAGAACGGTAAGGCAAAAAATCAAGCCGTCTGTTGCAGAAACCTTTTTCCCGCAAGCCGAAGATTATTTAAAAGAACTTCATTTATCCGGCAAATATAACCAATATACCGCGGACAAGCCCCGCATTGGTCATTTCAGGGAATTCCTGAAAGGCGAGGACATTGCCTTTGCCGATATTACGCCCGGACTGTTAGAACGGTTTCAAACCTTCCTGAAAACCTATCATATCGGTAAGGTCAGCAAGACAACAAAAACGCCTAAAAAACCCATTGGTAGCCGAACAATAATAAATCACCTTGTAACTATCCGTTCTGTTTTCGCTCATGCTCGCAAAAACAAGGTCATTACAAAGGCTATTTCACCTTTTGGTGGGGATGATGGTATCAAGATAAAATTCCCCGATTCCGAAAAGATCGGAATTCCACCGGAAGATGTCGCTGCATTGGAAGCCCTGACTCTGGAAGATCCCCGCCATGACCATGCAAGGCGGTTATGGTTGTTCTCTTTCTATTTTGCAGGCATGCGGGTTTCCGATATTCTGCGTTTGCGTTGGTCGGACTTTAAAAGCTATCGCTTGCATTATTCAATGGGGAAAAACGAGAAGGGCGGCTCTTTGAAAATCCCGGATCAGGCGGTAGCGATTTTAAAGCATTACGAGCAATTCAAAGAAAATCAAAACGACCTTATTTTCCCTGAACTCAAAGGTGTTGACCTGACCGATGAATTTGTAATGCAAAGGACAATTGCTTTCAAGACAAGCGCACTGGATAAAACCCTGCGCCTACATGTCGCTCCGGCAGCAGGAATCACGCATAAACTGACCATGCACATTGCCCGCCATACTTTCGGCGGTATGGCGGGGGATACTATTCCCATTCAAATGCTGCAAAAGCTCTATCGTCATTCCAATGTATCAACAACAATCGGCTATCAGGCAAACTTTATTCACAAAGATGCGGACGATGCCTTAGACGCTGTTATCAATAAGTCTAACAAGCTTACTCCAAACGAATAGCGTATCACTTTAAGATATTGATATACAATAATTATATCCCTGAAAAATAGCTTTTAACTCCCAAAGTATCATGATATAATAGGTTCTAAATCCAATATAATTATATAGTTTTGGGAATTCAATCCATGAATATGATAGATCGTCGTATCAAAACCAGTATAGCAAGCAGATTTTTCAAAGGTAAAGCAATCCTGATTTTTGGGGCACGGCAATGTGGTAAATCCACTTTAGTTGAGGCATTGCTAAACGATCAAGATAAGGAATGGTTATACCTCAATGGGGATGATGCAGATACCAGAGAAATTCTAAGTAATACCTCTGCAACAAAACTAAAATCCATCGTTGGCAAAAAAGAAATTGTTTTTATAGATGAAGCGCAAAGGATCAACAATATCGGGCTTACTCTTAAACTCTTTACAGATCAGTTAAAAGAAGTTCAAGTAATCGCAACAGGGTCTTCTGCATTTGAATTGTCCAGTAAGGTCAATGAACCTCTTACCGGACGGAAATATGAATTCATGCTCTATCCTTTGAGTTTTTCGGAGATGGTAGAACATCATGGGCTGTTACAAGAGAAACGCCTGATAGAACACCGGATGATATACGGATATTATCCTGAAATTGTTACCAAGCAAGGAGAAGAAAACGAACTGTTGAAGCTATTGGCAGGTAGTTATCTTTATAAGGATTTGCTGATGCTGGAACAGGTCAAAAAGCCGCTTATTCTTGAAAAACTGATCAAAGCACTTGCTTTACAGGTGGGGAGCGAGATCAGCTATCAAGAGCTTGCGCAAACTGTAGGAAGTGACAACAAAACAGTTGATAAATATATAGACCTTCTTGAAAAAGCATTTGTAGTATTTCGTTTGCCTGCACTTAGTAAGAATGTTCGTAATGAAATTAAAAAGGGAAAGAAAGTTTACTTTTATGATTGCGGTATACGCAATGCCGTCATCAATAACTTTAACCGGATTGAATCCAGAACGGATGCGGGAGTTTTGTGGGAAAACTTTGTTATTTCGGAAAGGATGAAATACCTCCGCTACAATAATAAGGATACAATACAATATTTCTGGCGTACAACACAGCAACAAGAAATCGACCTCATTGAAGAAGAGAAAAATACATTCTCTGCCTTTGAATGCAAATGGGGGAAAAGTACAAAAGTACGTTTCCCCCAAACGTTCACAGACAATTATCCGGTTAGCGCAACACATATCATATCACCGGAAAATATTGAGGACTTTTTGTTAGGGTGATTGTATTGCAGTATATATTTTAAGGATGAATGGTCTATGCTGGTTTATAGCTAAACATCAACAACAGTTCTTCACGCAAACCTTGTCTAACCACTCCCGCTTTAATTCCAAGCTTGCCCCATTACCGTATTTAGGACGATGAAACTTATGCCCCATCAATTCAGCCTGTACCCTATCGGGTGCATTGACACCTAAAATACGATCCTGAAAACTATGCCTGAACGAATACACGCTATGCCTTTCCGAAGGCATCAAGCCATTTTCACGCAGAAACTTATTGACTGCATTCGTCATATTATCCGGCTTATCCCTATACTTGGGAAAGCCGTTTGGCATTGCTTTAAATGCATCCAACGCATACCCGACCAAAGGAATCACTCGCTCACTATGAGGAGTTTTCAATAAGCGATTTTTGCGATTCTTGATAGAAATATGAGGAATATCCGCACCAAGAATAATATCCTCCGGCAATAAGCCTACGATTTCAGTGGGACGCGCTCCGGTTTCCGCAGCGGCATATAAAAACCATCGCCCTTCCTCATTCATATTGAGCAGCTTCTTGCTTTCGAGAATATCCCTGATCTGTTCGGTGATAAACGGTAAGCGTGTTTGTTTAAAACTCGTTTTGAGTTTGATTTTTCTGAACAAAAGAGCAATATCCAGCCCGATACCTTCATGTTCGGAAACGACTTCCAACACATCTTTCAGGTGAATAAAATCCTTATTGGCACTTTCCGGATTTTTATTCTCATTTTCAATCCGTTCAATCCACCAATCCCGAAATGCGATTGTGTCACTTCTGGTAAGGTCTTTCAGACGCTTATTGCCCACTACTGCGATGAAATTCTCAACCGCTTTAATTCGGGGATTGCACCACTTGCGTATTTGGTTTGGGGACTTATCAAGAATACGGTCTTTAGTTAGATTCCAATACCTTTCTAAGGTTTGATCTAGCTTTAAATCCGACTGTTCTTTACCGCCGAGAACCGCTTCCACCTGTTTCGGAGTGGAATCCTGCAACGCTAAAATACGCCCTATCAATTCCTGTAATGGAAGGGCTGCAACTTCCTGTATAGGTTTATAGGTAAACCCAATTTGCCGTGCGATATGAACAATCTTGCCAAAACGTACGACATCATGCGTTTGACCTTCGGTAAGCAAACTTTGCCAGTAAGCTTCAACCTCATCATCCAGTGCGATAGCTTTACGTAACGCTATTCGCCGACAAGTGCTATTCAGTGCAATCCTGATATTCCCGCGAGGGTCAAGATCACGATAAATAGAAGGGACATTGCGATTATAGTAGAAGTGGTTTTTACGCTTAAGAAGATAGGTCAAGTGGCACTCCGTTTGACAAAACGTGTGCCATTTTTCTATATCAGCGTTTTATCCGAGTGCTTCAAAAAGCAATAAACTCGTTTTTTTTAAAGGATATAAATGCCTATAAAAGTTTAAAAGCTGGCGGAAGGGGTGTCCGGCACACGGTAACATTCCATTCCGCTAATACTGCGATTTTTCAGGCATTTGCAGAGTATTGCGTGTAAGCTCGATGACACGAAAACAATCCATAAATGTGACAAACCACATTGCTTTTACTGTTGCATATTTTGAGCAATCTGTAAAGCGATATTCTTCAAACTATCCTGAGCCTTTCGTAATTCACGTTCTTCATGAATGCGCTTGAAAACAGGTAAATACTTATCTCCATAATCGCGGATAATTACCGCCATGATCCTGTAAGCAGTTTCAATTGTTTCATCGGTAACAAAAACAGATTGTTCCATACTATTCCTTTTTTCAACAGCTAAAAACACATCTGCATAGTAACAGATCAAGAACCTTACGAACAGGATTTGATAAACGATTAAATCTTAAACACCCTAAACAATTTGCGACAAGCAAATAAAGCTTACGATTACTCATACATTCTTTAATGCAGTTCGTTTTTTTACGTTACGGATTGCTTCGCCGCTATACCCACTCGTCTATCGCAACAGACGAGAGGTGAAAAGTGACGAATAAATCATCAACAGAAGAAATCTTCGAAAATTTTAATGAACCACTAATTGACCGTAAAACTGCCGCAAGATTTCTAAACATGAAACCGGAGACATTAGCCGTATGGGACTGTACCAAACGCTATGACCTAAAGCCTCTAAGAATAGGCAACCGTAAAGAAGCTTTGCTGAAACATGCGTCTCGTATGGGAAACCGGACTTCTGCTATAGAGTTGATGAATTATGAGACAGAGCATAAAGACTATGTGCTAATGCAGGAACGAACCAAAGACCAAGGTAACGATCACAAACCGCGAAAAGATAAACAGCCAATACACGATAACGCCCCTGTTTCCATTGCCAAAGAAAGAGACTATGAGCCAGAACTATAAAGACCATCTTGATAGGCTGTTAGATCATGAGCCTGTTACTTCTGACAACATACATGCGGATGCATCTGCTTATCCCAATGTCAGCAATACCCGAAACTTATTGCTCGTTATGGCAGACAGTAATCGCAAATTTTTAAACTATAGTTTTTTGATTAGCGGCGATTATTTGAAAAGCGAAGGGTATATCCGACTGGAATTCACCACGCATATTGTTACGATGAAAGGACTGCAATTAGAGCAGTTGTACAATGCACTTTTTGAACATAGAGTTAAAATAATCGTCTGCCGTGATGCGCGATATAATGCATTGGAAGGAGAAGGATTTGTGGTCAATGAAATGGTCGTGGTAAGTAATTGAGAAAGAGAGCGTATTGTAGGACGCTCTCTTTCATTGGGACTTAGCGACTATGCTTAGAATATCTTACTATTTCTCATGCATTATTCTGGTTGCAACTTCTTTAAAAGCCCTACCGCTTTACTGGCTTCGCTTGCTGCCTTAATGATGCAATATTTATTTTCTTTAAGCACCGACAACCAATGAGCGATATAGCTTGCTTGATTCTTGTAATCACGAGTAGAAATATTAAACTCACTGCAAAGAAACGCTGCTCCCAATTCTGCAATCAATTCTTCATTAGCATATACCTTATCACCAAATTTTTTATGACGTTCACGATTAAGACGAGATGGATGCCCTGTCCAATGGATCAACTCATGAAATAAGGTTGCGTAATAATGATGTGTGGCAGACGTGGTTTCCGTGGAAACAAACTGTGAAGGATAAGGCATATAAATTTTATCTGTTCCACCAATATAGCAAGCTCCATAATCTGCGTTCTCAATGTAAGCGTCCGTATTGGCAATGAATTTGTCAATTGTTTTAATTGGCTCTACAACTGACATCGCTTCGGATTCAATAATAGACGGCTGTTCTTTGGAAACATAACTTTCTAACTGGCATCTGTTGAAAACATAAGAAGACTTTACAAATGGTACATTTTCAATCTTGCCATCTACTTCTTTCTCATAAGTATCATAGTAGATAATAGTCGTACCTTTCTCGCCTTTGCGAATCCGTTCCTTTTTAAATGACCATTGCTTAAAGGTTGCCCATTCATTACAGGTGTAATCCTTGTCCATAGCAGCACACCAAAGCAACACAATGTTGATCCCCTGATATTTTTTACCACTTTCATGATTGAATGGCATGCTAAAAGAAAAACCTGTATTGCTTTTCCAAGGGCATGACCAAGGCACGATGCCTTTTTCCAATTGCGTAATGATCGTATCTGTGACCTGCTGGTAAATATCTTTCTTTTGAATAAAAACATTCACCGATTGGGAAATATGATTGAGAGACATGGTAGTTTTCCTTTCGTTGTGGGTTTGTCTGTGTGACAGGGGATGCCAAAATCGAAGGCATAGCGACGAACCAAATATTTTTTTGGATGGGCGAGTGAATGCCGTAGGCAGAGGAAAAAAATGTTTGGAGAAGGAGTGGCTTCGATTATCCCCTGCACCACACACAGACAAACCCACTGATAAGGAACAAACTATTTTGTCCTATGTCACTTGCTGCCCTTAACAACCAGCAATTAATTTTCAGAATGGACTTTAATGTCACGGACTTTTAATATCATCAAAATGGAGCAGGCATCGCCTTTTCATTAACGAAAGAGTAATATCCTTTTCGAGTAACGATCAGGTGATCCGCTACTGTCACATCAAGCAAAACGCCGCCTTCCATGATCTTTTTCGTCAACCTAATGTCTGCATTACTAGGCTTAAGGTTGCCGGATGGATGATTATGTGCGAGGATCATTGATACTGCACGGGACTTTAAAACAGTTGCAAAAATAAGCCGGACATCTACAAGACAGGCAGAGATGCATCCGTAGGCAAGTTCCGCAATACCCAAACACTCACCATTTGTGTCTAATAGGACAACCTTAAACTGCTCTACCAACTCCAGCTTATTTTCATCCCAGTTATTCCGTAGCAAAGCATACGCCTCATCAGCCGACTGAATAACCGGACGCATATAATCCCCTTTGCCTTTATAAATCAATTCCACTTCGGCAACCTTTAATAAGTCTAGTGCATTTGTTGACTGTTTCATGTTTCTTTCTAATTAGCCAATTGGAATTTAGCCATGAGAAACGTATTCACATCCTTATACGGAGCGTAAAGCGCATTCATCACTTTGTGTCTTAATCCACTTTCCGTTTTCAAAAATGCGCTGAAATTATCTGTAGCCTGTTTGCCGAGACTTGTGTTGTCCAGCCATGTATAAATTTTTGTGTAACCGAAATTGCGAATGTAAGCGCCCGCATCTTCCATACACAAATAAGAGTTTAAGATTAGAACATCATCAACGAATGCACATTTCTTCTGATAAGCAAGCACAGAAAGAAAATCGAACATATCTTTAAACACATGCAAGCTAGAAGTGTCCGGCTTTGTGCCACGAATAAATGAAATGGTTCTGGATGCAATAGTGGCTTTGATAAATTCGTTGCGAATGACATAGCCGCCATCTTCATTCCGCATACCCAAGGCAAAGAAGAATTTGCGTGTTCGCATGTTCCTGACCTGCACCTGCTTTAGGTATCGTTGTGCAAGTGAAAGAGAAATACCGCGCATCTGAAGATATTCAGAAAGCAGGGTATGACAGATAGGCATTACTGTATAAGCTTCATAAATGTCGTCCTGTTGCGAGTGATCAGGTGTAGGAACACTTCGAAGTTTCACGAGATAAAGATTGCGCAGGAATCGCAGTGCATCTGCAACGGAATGATTTTCCTCTTGGCTTTCGAGATAGCTTGCGGCAAACTCAATCGTATTACCTTCTTTGCCTGTTTCTAACTCCTGCCACTTATTGGATAAGCTGTCGTAACGAAAGCTAAGTTGTCCAGAATTCGAGAAGGGCGAATGATACCAAAGGTCAAAGCCTTCTATCTTTATAGGTGTAAAACCCAGCTTGCTTAAAATTTCGGGCAGGGGTAATGTATTCGCTGATTCAACGTTCATGGTGCATTCCTGTAAGTAGTGCTAATGTTGGATGAAGGGGAAAGGACGCTGCAACGTTCTTTCCCTGTTTTACTTTATGACTATTCTGCTTGTAATTCCTTTTGCAGATACGCCTTCAGAGAAGAAATATAATAATATACTTTCTTACCTATTTTTGTGCGTTTGAGATTGTGCCTTTTAATACAATCCCACACCGCCATAGTGCCAGGAGTGGAACGGATATACTGCGCCGCATTAATCCGGTCTAGCAGTTTCTCGCCTGTGATTGGACAATACATGATTATTGCTCCTTAATTTCTTGAAGGGAAAGTTTCGAGAGCAACAGCTATAGGGTAAGATTTTACTAAAGGGGAAAGAAATTGATTACATTAAAGGTGCAATTAAAAAATACTTTTAATAACGAATAAACTGGTGTGTATAGTTAATTATATAGAAAATAATGACCTAGTTTGCTGTGTATCAATGTGACCTAAAAGAAGCGTATTCCACAATTGATTTCCAGAAAGTGTGAAATTACAGTATAAAGAAAGTTTACTGTGGCAGAAGCGCTTAAATTTTTATGAATATGGAGCGTTGCATACCCGAAAATTGACAGCATTTACTTCCAGCACTCTTTATCAATATCTTGTGCAAGTGTTGGCCAATGGCTTGATCCATACTTTGCGAACTCTGTTTTGGAAAAAGTAAGCGTAAGTTTTGCAATTTTAGGTTTGTAGAACTCAAAGGTTCCAATCTTATGGTATTTTTCAAGTGATGTACTAAAACTTTTCAAAAATCCGACAATAGCGGTAGATGATAATAATCGACTATCCTTATTGGCTAAGTCCCAACTGTCTTTATAATTACTCTTTATTGCGTTAAAATATTGCGATAAAGAACTTGCACAAAACTTAATATAGTCAGCATATAATTCTTCAGACCAAGTTTCATTTAAAAGATCTGTCTTTTTATCATTCTGCCAATATTTAAAAAGAGTTTCCTTATCCGCAGATATTTCAACTAATCCTTGTAGACCATATTTAATAATAGTAGGAGTTTTAATTCCAATCTTATCCAATGGTGAAAGCAAAAATAGTCCCTTGAATGGATCTCTATTATTCAAAGCCATTATGACGTTACTAGCAATCCCCAAAGGTGAAGTAGGAGACTTTAGCGACTCTATATATAGCAAAAGGTCAGGTTTTACTTTACTATGATTATTATTCATTAACAAAAAAAGACTACTTTCAAACTTTCTTCTATCAGGCTCTTTATATTTATCTTCTTCATAAAAAATTCCTGTTACAAAAAGATGACGCTTTTCTCTATGCTTTTGGATCGCAGGTTCTAAAGAGTCTGACCCTTGGTAATGACCAAATACGCGGTGCTGACCATCAATTATACCAATCGAATTAATTAAATAGGGTATTCTTATCTGAACATTAGATATGGTTGAAATGTCTTTCACATCAATATCTACTCTTTTATTGTTTTTTTCTATTTTAGCAAATGTGGTACCGGAAGGAAGGGAGACAATAATATTATCTATGAAAGTTCTCTTTTCTTTGGCTAGAAATGCTCTAATCTTGTCAATCTTTGCCTTCTCAACTAAGCGTTGATAATATTGCCCTAATTTATTCCCCCAGCTATCCTTCCTAAAAACATATGCACAATCTAATAACTCTTGAGCTTTCATGACAAAAGATACTATATGAATTCCTGTAGGAAAGCCTGTTCCCGCTTCGGGAATGATGACGGCAGAATCAATATATTTTTCTTCCGTGCTTGAGCTTGCTTCTCCTATATCTGGATGGTCAAGCCCTAAGTATTTAAAGAATTCGTTTCTCGCCGACAATCTAATGCTTTTTGCAACATGGATAAAGTACTTTAGTATAGATGGGCTTAAGTACTTTAACTGTGAATATACTTCTGCTGTATCATCCCCAACTGCCGTTTCTGAAGCATAGCAGTAAAATAATTTGTATCTAGCTACTGTATAATCTCCTGGAAAACTGAATTTCTCAGGTGCTACTTCACTTAACCATTGTAAGAATGACTCTTTATTCTCTAAGACTTTTTCAAAATAATCAACCTTACGTCTCAAATGATCATTATTACTGCTTGTAGTCTCTTCTACTAATGTAATTATATTCTTGTATATATAGATGCCATCAAATTCTCCTTGAATACCACCAAAAATCTTCTGCTTGTCTCTTGTGGAAATATATTCCAAGCCAATTGTCTTGAAAAATAACTTTACATCAGAATGCAATTTCTTTTCACGCTTTTTCTGTGCTTTTTCTTCAGCAGACAGAATTTTGCGTTTTTTCTTTGTTCTTTTTTTTACAGCAACTGAAGCCTTCTTTGCCATTTTATTCATTTGATATTTTGAGGGATATAGTCGAGTAAACGTAGTCGTATTTCGTCAGTGCCTTATTTATAGTTTTAGTATCACAAGTAGAGCTATATGAATAAAATTTCCCAAGCTTATACTTAAATACCTTATCTGAGCCAATGCTGCTAACTATCTTTGATTGATCGAGAATTTGAATATTGGGCTGAATCTTCGCTTGGTGAATTAAATCTTTTAGAGTATTGTCTTCAATCGCGACATCGGGACTGACCCCGTTTTTATAAATCAGGATATCCAAACCATTATTAGGTTTATCCTTCGCATAAATTAAAAACTGATGATTATTCTTCTTATTGATGTACTCACATATGCCGTGCACGACTTTTAGCTTTCTTAGCTTTTTATTAGTCTCTTTGAAATCTTGCATTAATGAGGTCATTTCCTCAATTTGAATAACTCTTTTCGTCCAGTATTTTTTTGCACCATCAATTACCTGATTTTTGAAACGAGTTTTATAATCTTTATTAATATCAATACCTGCAGAATTTCTATCCATTAGCTTTGCCATTGCTAACACAGCCCCTGACCCAGCGAAGGGATCAAAAACAAAATCACCTTCGTTGGAACATAAATTTATAATTCGTTCTACAAGTGCAAAAGGAAAAGGGCAAAAATGTTCTTGCTTATTCTCTCCCCACCCCTGCATAGGCGTATTAATATGCCATACATTCGATGGAGCTTTACCATCGGGATTATATCTCTCAGGATATGTTTTCCACCATTTTTTTAAATCTAATATTTCACGTACTTTATCTACGTTGAAAATGTAGTTTTCATTTTTGGAAAAGAACAAAATGTACTCATGTTGATTCTTGAAGTTTCCTTTTTGATTCCAAGGCAAATTTTTTCCTTTGTCCCAAACAATAATATCTTTTAATACCCAAGTTTTAATGCCTGTCTCTTTAAGCTTATTTACAATATCGAACGGAAATAGCTTTGTTTCCCCTTTCTTTTTAAATGTATCTACAATTAGCCAAAATGTAGCGTTATCGCTAGATAGGTCATAACATTGTTGATAAACATTAGCTATTGTTTCTAAGTAATCGCTATAATCTCTACTCCCATAGCCAATTTGATCCTTATTATTCTCATAGTTAATTAGGTCAAAATAAGGGGGAGATGAAATAACCAAATTAAAATCTGGCAATTTGTGTTTTCTTGTTAAGCTTGAAACATCAATTGCATTTCCTACAATATATTTTTGAATAATTTCTCTCATACAATCTGCGTATAGGCGTCGGTTTTATCTAAACTGCAATTAAATAAAGTAAATAATAGAAAACAAGTGTATAGAATTACGCCGTGTGAATCTGCATTAATATGCAACTAACAGAATTTTAAGCTTTGGGCATACAATGAATATAATTGTTGTAGTATTGTTGTAGTAAGAAAAAAGCCTTTCAGTTGTAATGGCTGAAAGGCTTTTCTGGCTTGTGGTGTGGGCCGGGATCGAACCGGCGACACAAGGATTTTCAGTCCTTTGCTCTACCGACTGAGCTACCGCACCAGCTTTTGAGGAGTGCAAAAATAGAATTTATATCCTATTTTCCAAAAAAGACTTCTTTATTTTACACCTCATGCAGCTTCAACATTTGGTCGCTGAGTTCCTTGCTCAAATACGGCAAACTTCTTTGTTAGAATATATCGCCGTCCTGTTTGGTGTAGCCAGTGTATTGCTGGCAAAAAAAAATCATGTATTGCTTTATCCTACTGGCATTATCAGCACGGTTATTTTTGTTTATATCATGGCAAAGGCAGGACTTTATGCGGAGAGCGCGCTGAATATTTACTATTTCATAATGAGCGTGTATGGCTGGTGGTTATGGTACGAAAACCAAGGTAATGAAAACCCGAAAGCAATTTCTCGAAATACAAAGAAAGACTGGATTATTACAGTAGCAATTTGTATAGTGGGCTGGTGTGTATTGTACTTTGTTTTGAAAAATTATACGGATTCGGATGTGGCGTTTTTGGATGCCGTGGTGTCGGCTGCAGCTTGGGCAGGTATGTGGTTGTTGGCAAAACATAAAGTGGAAAACTGGATCCTGCTGAATATTTCCAATTTTATAGCCATTCCGCTGCAAATTCATAAAGGTATTCCTTTCACAGCCTTGCTTACCTTGTTTTTATTTATAGTGGCTATTTTTGGCTACAGAAGCTGGCGAAAACAATATCAGTTACAACATGCGCATTAAACTACTTATTCTTCTTTCTTGCTTTTCTTTTTCAGGTTTTTCACAGAGCCTGGATTTAAAAGTATATGAAAGCATTCATGTAAATCGTAACCCGTCTCTAGACGGAACTATGCACGGCATCAGCGTTACAGCTTATCCGCTCACTTTAGCGGTTCCATTAGGACAGTTTTTATACAGCATCGCGAAGCATGATGAAAAGAGCATTGAAAACGCTGCTCAGAGTGTCGGTGCCATTATTATTGCCGCAGCATTTACATACGGCGTTAAATATACTGTACAAAGAGATCGCCCTTATATAACGCATCCACAATACATTCCTTATGAATATGATACCAGCCCGTCCATGCCTTCGGGACATACTTCGATGGCATTTGCCACAGCTACCAGCTTAAGCCTGGAGTATAAAAAATGGTATGTAGTTGTGCCTTCATTCTTATACGCCGGTGCGGTAGCTTATTGCCGAATTCATTTAGGACAGCACTATCCAAGCGATGTATTGGTAGGCGCAGTTATCGGTGCAGGTTCTTCTTTTGCCAGCTATAAGGCTATGCAATGGTTTAAGAAAAAATGGACGCAAAAATCTGAGCAAAAGTTTATAGAGTGAGTCTAAAAAAAATTGTGGTCATTGGACCTGAAAGCACGGGAAAAAGCACGCTTAGCAAAGCTTTGGCGGAAAATTTGAATACCGTATGGGTGCAGGAATACGCACGGGAATACCTGGAAAATAAGGGAAGAGCTTATCAAGAAAAGGACCTACTCGAAATGGCTAAAGGACAAATCCATTCAGAAGATCACTTAATTGCACAGGCAAACAAATACCTTATCTGCGATACAGATCTGTATGTGTATAAAGTTTGGAGTGAGCATGCTTACCATCAATGCCATAGTTGGATTTTAGAACAAATAGCGATACGCCATTATGATCTTTATTTGCTTACCGATATTGATATTCCGTGGGTAGAAGATCCGCTTCGTGAGCACAGCAATCCTTATTGGCGCAGTTATTTTTACAATCAATATAAAGATATTGTAAGCAGTAGTGGAGTACCTTGGGGCAATGTGAACGGAACAGAAGACGAACGATTGAGTACTGCACTGAAACTGATAAGAGCCAATTTTGATTATTTACTTTATTGAACTTTGAATCATGCTGTTGAATATACACCCGGACAATCCGCAACCCCGCAACATCAAAACCGTTGTAGATACTTTAAGTAACGGAGGCGTCATTATCTATCCCACCGATACAATTTACGGTTTGGGCTGTAATATTTATGATACAAAAGCTATCGAACGTATTGCACGCATCAAAAACATAGATCCGAAAAAAGCACAGTTTTCTTTTATCTGCAGTGATCTTAGCCACCTCAGCGATTATACTAAATCGATTTCCACTCCTCTCTTTCGTGTTCTTAAAAAAGTATTGCCCGGAGCATATACCTTCATATTACCAGCAAGCAAGCAGGTGCCCAAACTTTTGAAAAGCAAGAAAGACACCGTGGGTATTCGTGTGCCCGATCATCTGATCACTCATGAAATCGTAAAACAATTAGGGCATCCGCTTATGAGTGTTTCGCTGCCTATGGACGCGGATGTGGAATATTACACCGATCCCGAAATCATTCATGATCAATTTGAAAACCTGGTGGATATTGTGGTGGACGGCGGTATGGGCGGTATCATCCCTTCTACCGTTATCGATTGTACAAGCGGCGTACCCGAGCTTATCCGCGAAGGCGCCGGTGCGTGGGAAGACGTGCTGGAGTAATCTATAATTTTTATTTTTGGCTTTATCATGTACTCACAGGAACAGGAAAAAAAAATTTATAAAAAAGGAAAAGACCTTTTACAAACAGAGGAAGCAAATGCAGAAGAACTAATACAGTCTCTGCGGGAAATCATCAACTATGCCGACTGGAAATACTATGTGCAAAGCGAACCTGTGTTTTCGGATTTTGAATACGACAGCCTGTTCAAAAAGCTCATTGCACTTGAAGAAAAATATCCTGAACAAATAACAGAAGATAGCCCGACGCAGCGAATAGCAAAAGGGTTAAGTGAAAAATTCCCTCCTGTGGCGCATTTGGTACCCATGCTTAGTTTGGATAATACTTATAATGCACAAGACCTTCGTGACTGGGATCAACGTTGCAAAGATTACGCGGGAACCGACCTTATCGAATATTGTGCTGAACCAAAATATGATGGTGCCAGTATTTCGCTCATCTATGAAAATGACAGACTTGTGCGCGGCGCTACCCGCGGAGATGGGGTCATGGGAGAAGAAATTACCAATAATGTCAGGCAGATAAAACCGGTTCCACTTTCTGCAAATTTTAATAAAAACGGTGTACAGCAAATAGAAATCCGTGGAGAAGTGGTGATGCATAAAGATGTATTCACCGCCTACAACGAACAGCGTATGAAAGACAATCTGTCGCCACTTGCCAATCCTCGCAATGCTGCATCGGGTACACTTCGCATCCTTGATCCGGAAGAAGTGCGAAAAAGAAAATTGTCGGCTATACTGTACCACATCAGCGATGTTACTTTGGATGTAAATGCAGAAAATCCTATTTCATTAGACACGCATTACAATGCTTTAGAATGGCTGTACTCACTTGGCTTTCCTACGCCGGTAAAGGAAATGAGAAAGTTTAAATCTATTGAAGAAATCATAGCATTCTGCGAAACATTCGAAATGCGCAGAGATGAATTGCCTTACGAAGTAGACGGGCTTGTAATAAAAGTGAACAGCTTTGCACTGCAAGAGAAAATGGGCATGACATCTCACCATCCGCGCTGGGCGGTAGCTTATAAATTCAAAGCAAGGCAAGCTACGAGCAAACTTTTACGCGTGGAATTTCAGGTGGGAAGAACGGGAACCATTACACCTGTTGCCAAGATAGAACCTACGCCCATTGGGGGTGTTACGGTTTCTTCCATTTCACTTTTCAATGAAGATGTAATACGAGAAAAAGATTTGAAGATAGGCGATACCGTGCTGGTAGAACGTGCAGGCGATGTAATTCCTTACATTGTAAAACCTTTAAGTGAATTAAGAACCGGCAATGAAAACGACATTAAGTTTCCGACAATATGCCCGGATTGTGGCCAGCCTTTAGAAAAACCTGAGGACGAAGCCGTATGGCGTTGTATTAACATTTCCTGTCCTTCTCAGGTGGTGGAAAGACTTATCCATTTCTGCAGCAAAGACGCGATGGACATCCGCGGTATGGGCGGCGCGAACGTAAAAAAATTTTATGACCTCGATATTATCAAAGACATACCGAGTCTTTATCACATTGAGTGGGAGAAGATAAAAGGATTGGAAGGCTTTGGTGAAAAATCTGTTACCAATCTGCAAACAGCCATTGCAAACAGCAAAACGCAATCTTTGAACAGAGTTATTTATGGCTTAGGTATCCGGCACGTGGGAGAAACAATGGCGAAGACTCTTGCAAATGCTATACAACACATTAAAGAACTTTACGATTGGAACGTAGAAAAATTGATCACGCTAGAAGACGTAGGACCTAAAGTAGCAGCTACAGTTGCAGACTTCTTTGCCCTTCCAGAAAACCGTCATTTGATTGATCTGCTGGAAAAAGAAGGCGTTAATCTCAGCAATACAAATACAAAGCAAAAAACAACCGATGGAAGCCTAAATGGAAAAACATTTTTATTTACAGGAACGCTATCTCATCTCAAACGCAGCAATGCTGAAGCTATCGTGGAAGAAAAAGGTGGTAGCATCGTTAGCGGTGTAAGCAGCAAACTCAACTATCTGGTAGTGGGCACAGATGCCGGCTCCAAACTGGAAAAAGCAAAAAAACTGGGGACAATAACGATTCTAACGGAAGAGGAATTTTTGAAAATGATCGGGTAGAACGCGTCAAGAATTTATTTTCTGAGGTTTTATCTTTTCAAACAGCCATGCCAAAATCATCAGTAACATACACCCAATCAAATTCAACCAAAGGAAGGAAGTCCATTCCCGCCACCAAGAGACGAGAACGAAAGTTTCTGTGAGACAAGCGGCTAATAAAACCGCATTGCTTTTTACAGACTTCATATAAAAAGCCACTAAAAAAATACCTAAGATTGTGCCGTAAAAAAGTGACCCTAATATATTCACCGCTTCGATGAGGTTACCCATCCGCCCGGCAAAAATAGCTACGATCATACAGAACAATCCCCATAAAACTGTGGCGCCGCGGGAAGCTGACAACTCTCTTTTTTCGGTGCGCTGTTTAGGTCTTAATCGTTTATAAAAATCAATAACTGTTGTAGAAGCAAGGGAATTTAACCCGCTGGCAGTAGAACCCATCGCTGCTAAAAATATAATTGCGATCAGCAGACCTATAACTCCTCGCGGCAAATAATGCATGACGAAATACAGGAAAATATAATTTCCATCATCCGCATCTGCAAGCTTGTTATTTTTCCCGATTAAAGTTTTTAAATCATTACGCACCTCATCCATCTGCGCCTGTGTATGCAACAATGCTTTTTGACTGATGGCAATTTTCTTTTGTTCTCTTGCTTTTGTGGCTTGCACCAGCGCGGCTACGTGTATTTGTTTTTGTTCCTGCAATGCATCGTAATGTTGTTGTAAATTGTTCAGCTCGCTTTTATGTACGCTGTTTTCCAATCTTGAAATTTCTACTTCATTAAAAAACAAGGGCGCTTTTTGAAACTGGTAGAACGTGAATACGAGTGCACCAATCATTAAAATAAAAAACTGCATCGGTATTTTTATCAGTCCGTTCATCACCAGCCCCAGTCTGCTTTGCGCTACTGACTTGCCTGTAAGATAGCGCCCTACCTGACTTTGATCGGTGCCGAAATAAGAAAGTTGCAAAAAAAAGCCGCCAATAATACCCGACCAGATATTGTACCGGTTGTTTAAATCAAAGGTTGTATCCACGGCCTTCAGCTTTCCCAGTTTACCAGCTACTTTTAAGGCATTCACTACGCCTGTTTCTTTGGGAAGCATGGAAATAATTAAACCCGCCGCTAAAAATAAACCGCAGAAAATAATGATCATTTGTAAAAGCTGCGTGTAAGAAACCGCTTTAGTGCCGCCCGATACCGTATAAACAATAACCAGTAACGACATCATAACGCTCGTCCACATTACAGGTAGTTGAAGAATAGTGGATAATACCAACGACGGAGCATAGATAGTAATACCGGTGGAAATTCCCCGTTGCACAAGAAACAAAAACGCCGTAAACAGCCTGGTACGATGGTCAAACCGTTTCTCCAGATATTCATAGGCAGTATAAACATTGAGCCGGTGAAAAGCAGGAACAAATGTGATGCACAGAACAATCATCGCCAGAGGCAAGCCAAAATAAAACTGTACAAAGCGAACACCATCTGTGTAAGCTTGACCGGGTGCGGACAGAAAGGTAATAGCACTGGCCTGCGTAGCCATCACCGACAACCCGACATGATACCATGGCAATCGTTTATCAGCGAGCAGGTATCCCTGGATGTTCGTGGTATTGCGGCTTTTCCAGACACCATACAAAATAATGATGAGTAGCGTAGATACTAAAACAATCCAGTCCAGAAATACCATATCTACTGAAAATACAACGTGAAGAGATATAACAACACGATCACCAATCCTAACATAGCCGCTAAAAGCCAATAAACATTTCGCCAGCTCCCCAGAATAGGACTGGACTCTTCCATAAAATCTTTCTCCTGCATCTTCATGTTTTTCCTTCTATGCAAAATCAAAGGGTATTGCTATCTTTTGGATAACGCCAACAAATTCAAAAACAACTTATAAGCGCCGGGCACACCAGCCGGCAATTCTCTGAAAAATACCAATCCTGTATAAACAAAGTTTCCCTTTCCGTAAGGTGTTAAGATTAAACTGCCGTCATTGGGTTGTTCGCCGGGATCATTCATACGCAACAAAGTTTGGTAATGCGCATCCCAGTCTGATGCGAAGTAAATGCCGCGCTCTTGTATCCATCCATCAAAATCTTTTTGTGTTATTTTATTCGGCATATTGAAAACCTGGGATTGATTATCCAAAATTGTAATCGGCGCTGTTTCATCGGTTACACGATTGCTGGTAAGTTTAAACGGATAAGGACCTATCTCTGTTTTCAAAGGACCAACACGACTGTTCGTATTGTATTGTACGATAAGGCTGCCACCCTGCTTCACATAATTCATCATTTTTTCATGAAGTGCTTGCAACGTCTCATTGGTATTATAGGCGCGCACACCAGTGATAACAACATCATAAGCACTTAAAGAAGAAGAACGTAATTGCTCATCGTTTAATACCGTCACATCCATACCAAGCTCTTTAAGGATTTCGGCTACATCATCGCCGGCACCGGGAATGTAAGCGATTTTTACATCCGGCACTTTTATCGCCTCATATACAACATGGAGCGCAGCAGGTTGCAGTAACGACAGCTTAGGAATATGATCATATTCTATAGTAGTCAGTTTTTTACTGAAAATTTTATCATCTGTTTCTGCATTAAAGATCAGGTCGCCGTCCTCGCTGTTTTCCATAGCCGTGACTGTAACAGGAATAGTAATCTTAGCTCCTTTTTCTTTAAGATGAAAATGAGGATTCTTAATACTTATATCCCAACCTGAAGGCGCTTTCACTTTCAACGTTCCGTTTATACTATCATCAAAACTTATCACAGTCACAGGTATTGTTTTAGAAAGATGATCCACGAATAAGGAATTGTTGTAAGGAAGATCCATCACGATATCCGGCATGATCTGGAGTGGCTGATATTGCTCACCTTTTACAGGATCTGTCTTTTTATAATGCACGATAAGCGGCACCGTAAGCGTATCCTTATTTATTTGCAGGGTGATATATGTTGTTAATGCAGGATCGTTTTCTGCTTTGGTATTCGTAAGTACATCATGTCCTTGAAACATACCTTTTTTCGGAAAGGTTTTTAACCAATAAGGTGTGCTTGATGCAGCTTTAGCAGGAACGATTACTTTCTCATTAACCGTTTTGAGTTCGTTGTTAGCTAATGATAACTGCATAGCACTGTCCTTATTTAATACAGCGATTTTTATAGCTGTTACTTTCTGCGATCCGGAATTAAGCAATGAATAGTTGATGTCAATTTTTTCTCGCCGTGTAGCAATGGCCGTACCCGTTGTTGCATCCATCCAGATATTGTTATATGCCAGAATGATCTTTTGCAACGTTGCTTTCTTCTGTTCAATTTGCGCCGTCCATTTGCTGTTGCTATAAAGTGGTTTGCTTAGTTCTTTGTAAATATGTAACAAGCGTGTTGTGAATTTGCTCGGTGTTTCAAGTGTGTATAGCTTTGGTAAATCGTTGATTTCTTTCACCAGATTTTTGTCACTGACAAAGCGGTTCCAGGTTGTATCAATTCCGTCAAACAAATCATTTTTTGCTTCTGTTCCTTTTATGTGTTTGAAATATTCCAGCTGGCTGCCTCTGCTTTTTTCAGAACCGAAACCTTGACTCTTATGCATCGAGCGGCTTTCCGCAGCGATCTCTCCATTATATTTTCCCAGCAAAGGATTGAAGCCACCGACATCTAATTTCAACTGATCGGAAGAAGTCGTATTTTTTCCTCCGAAATTGAATGTATTCCATACCAGGCGCTTTGCTTGCCAGGTAGATGTATATTTTAATTGTTCAGGAAATTTAGCAGGATCTGCTGCAGCCACAAACGCTTCTTCCGCAATGATGGCAGAAGCAGTATGATGCCCATGTCCACCTTCGCCTGTAGTAGGAAAGCGACAAATGATTACGTCTGGTTTAAACGTGCGGATCACCCAAACAGCATCTGCCAATACGCTGTCTTTATTCCAGAAACGAAATGTCTCTTCCGGATTTTTAGAAAACCCAAAATCATACGCGCGACTGAAAAACTGTGTAGCATGGTCTGTTCTTCTTGCAGCTAACAACTCCTGCGTGCGGATCATTCCCAACAAAGGACCTTTTTCGGAGCCAATTAAATTTTGTCCGCCATCGCCGCGCGTAAGCGCCAGGTATGCTGTACGTATATGTCTTTCATTGGCGAGATAGCTGATCAATCTTGTATTCTCATCATCCGGATGCGCGGCAAAGTAAAGTGCTGACCCTGTGTTATTCAGGTTTTCCAGCTCCCATAAAATCGCGGAGCGGTTCATAGATATTACGGATTGTGCTGAAGTTTTTATAGCTATTGTAAGCAAAAACAGAAAGGAAAGAAATGATTTCATGACGTTGCAAAGTAACGACTAATAAGATGTTTATGATAATAGCATAGTTATTGAACTCGTTTAAAGTTTTTAAATTGATTTGGGGATAGAAACAACCTATTCTCGTGTTTTATATAATCTTGATTTATTACGACTGGCGTTTTGTCACTGTCAAGAAAATTTATAGTTTACTTGCAAGTTGTATCGTTTCAGTATGAATTAGAATGAACCTTTGTAATGCAACGATAATCTACACGGAAATTTTATATCCCGGCATGATGGCAATTTGAATCAGTTCATTAATTTTAAGAAAGACATAATTTATAAATTCACTGTGCTAAATAATAATTGAAATGAAAAAAGTAACCGGTATCGGGGGTATATTTTTTAAATGCAAAGACCCAAAAAAAATGACAGAGTGGTATCAAAAACATCTTGGCTTAACCACCAATCCTTACGGGGCAACCTTTGAATGGTATCAGGAGCCGGACAGTACAAAAAAAGCGCAAACACAATGGGCGCCATTTTCTGAAAATTCAAAATATTTTGAGCCCTCCACAAAAGACTTTATGATCAACTACCGTGTAGAAAATCTGGAAGCACTGGTAGAAGAGTTGAAGAAAGAAGGTGTAACCATAGTAGACAATATTGAAAGCTACGACTATGGCAAGTTTGTTCACATCCTTGATACCGAAGGAAACAAAATAGAGCTGTGGGAACCGATTGACTAATCAAAAATATCAGCAAAAGCCATTAGCAAGCTATTCTTATGATAAGCTTTCGCCTAAAGCAGTTTGCTGTTCGTAGAGTTGTGCATAATGTCCGTTCAGTTGCATTAGCGCAGTATGAGTGCCTTCTTCTGCGATGCGTCCGTCTTCCATCACAATGATCTTGTCAAACTGCCAGCTTGTAAAAAGGCGGTGTGTGATCACGATGACCGTTTTCCCTTCGAGGTAAGAAGTGAGGTTGGTAAGAATATTTTTTTCGGTCTTGGTATCTACGGCAGAGAGCGTTTCATCTAAGAGCAGAATATTACTGTTTTTAAGCAAAGCTCTTGCCAACCCGATCCGTTGTTTTTGTCCGCCTGAAAGCATGACGCCGCGTTCGCCCACTACGGTTTCGTAATGTTGATCCATCTGTGCGATGTCCTTATCCAGATCTGCCAGATGTGCCGCATATTTCACTTCTTTTTCTGTGGCGCCGGCCTTTCCAAAACTGATGTTATTATAGATGGTATCGGAAAAAAGATATGCTTCCTGCGGCGCATAAGCTATTTGGGAGCGAACGCTTTCCACGTCATAATCTTGAATGTTGTGATTATCCAATAATAAACTGCCTTCTGAAGCATCATACATTCTCAAAAGCAAATGAGCCAACGTAGATTTTCCCGAACCAGTTTTTCCTATAACGGCAATCTTTTCGCCGGCCTTTATTTGTAATGAAAAATCTTTTAGTGCCTGAATACCCGTATGCTGATAAGTAAAACTTACATGATCAAAAACGATATTACCTGAAATCTTTGCCGGCAACGCATTTCCCAAATTGCGGATTTCAGGATCCGTATGCAGAAATTCATTAATTCTTTTCTGAGAAACCGCCGCGCGTTGCACCATACTCGCTACCCAGCCGATACTGGAAATCGGGAACATCAGCAGGTTGATGTAGATCACAAACTCAGCAATATTGCCCACACTCACTTCCCCTTTTATAGCCAGATAGCCGCCCACCAAAACGGTAAGCAACATACTCAGCCCGATGAATAAATTCATGGAAGGAAAATAGATGGCTTCGGTAAGAGAAAGGTTAATCGCGCTTTTACGGTATTCTTCCGAAGTAGTGTCAAAAAAACGAATCATGTTCTTTTCCTGAACGAATGATTTTATAACCCGTATGCCGCTATAGCTTTCCTGCGCGGTAGTTGTCAGTTCGGAAAGCTGTGCCTGTATTTTTTCACTTTTGCGGTGAATGATATGATTTACAAAATAAATAGTGAATGCTAGAAACGGCAAAGGCGCTACCACCAGAGTGGTAAGAAAAGCATCTACGCGCTGCATACCCCACACGCACATGATGGTAAGCACCGTTAAGTTGGTGGCATACATAATGCTGGGACCAGTGTACATACGCACACGGCTCACATCTTCACTGATACGGTTCATCAAATCTCCTGTAAAATGGGTTTTGTAAAAATGTAAATCCAACTTTTGATAATGATCGTAAATCTCTTTTTTCTGATCATACTCAATATGGCGGCTCATGACAATAACTGTCTGCCGCATAAAAAACATGAAAACACCACGAATCAACGCTAAAGCGAGCAATACTAAACCGCTTATAAAAACAGATTGAAAAATAAGCGAGCGCATATCCACTGCCAAGGAGGTGTCACTGATCAGCCGGTAACCTGTCAGACCGGACTGTACTTCATCTATCACATTGCGCACCACTACGGGGCTTACCACTGCGAAAATGTTGGATAAAGTGACAAAAAAAAGTCCGGCGATCAGCCTCCATTTATATTTGATGAAATATTTGTTGAGCGCAGCAAGATGCTTCATGAAGGAACGAAGGTCAGTATTTTTTTACTAACGGTTTTCAACAGATATTTTACCAATCTCAAGCCGGGCTTATTATAAAAACATGAATCGCCAAAGATTCTCCGTTGAAAACTCTTATATTAATATTTATAAGTAACTTTGCCACCTTTTTATAGCTAAAAACAATTAAAAAATAAGCACATGAGTACAGCAACTCGCAGTCAAATCGACTTTAAAATGCCTTACAAAGTGAAGGATATGAGCCTTGCAGAATGGGGACGTAAGGAAATAAAACTGGCAGAAGCGGAAATGCCGGGTTTGATGGCTATCCGTAAAGAATTTGGCGCTGAAAAGCCACTGAAAGGTGCACGCATTGCAGGTTGCCTGCACATGACCATCCAAACAGCAGTACTAATAGAAACATTGGTGGAACTGGGCGCTGAAGTACGCTGGAGCTCTTGCAATATCTTCTCTACGCAAGATCACGCCGCTGCTGCGATTGCCGCTGCGGGTATTGGTGTTTTTGCATGGAAAGGCCAAACGCAGGCTGAGGCTGACTGGTGCATCGAACAGACTCTTTTCTTCGGTAGTGAAGACCGTCCTTTGAATATGATATTGGATGATGGCGGTGACCTGACTAACATGGTATTAGATAACTATACCGAATTGATACAACATATCAAAGGTATCAGCGAAGAAACGACTACCGGTGTGCACCGTCTTTATGAAAGAATGCAGAAAGGTACTTTACCAATGCCTGCAATCAATGTAAACGACAGCGTTACCAAATCTAAATTCGACAACAAATACGGTTGTAAAGAAAGCCTGGTAGATGCTATCCGTCGCGCTACAGATGTGATGATGGCCGGTAAAGTTGCCGTGGTTGGCGGTTACGGAGATGTGGGTAAAGGCTCCGCGGAATCATTGCGTGGCGCAGGCGCTCGTGTTATCGTTACTGAAATTGATCCGATTTGCGCTTTACAAGCTGCTATGGATGGCTTTGAAGTAAAGAAAATGACAGATGCAGTGAAAGAAGCCGATATTATCGTTACGGCTTCCGGTTGTCGCGACCTCATCACCGGTGAACATTTCAAACTGATGAAAGACAAAGCCATCGTTTGCAACATCGGGCACTTTGATATTGAAATAGATGTAGCCTGGCTGAATGATAACTACGGCGCTACTAAAAATACCATCAAACCTCAGGTAGATCTTTATACAATTGATGGTAAAGACATTATCCTTTTGGCAGAAGGCCGTTTGGTAAATTTAGGCTGCGCTACGGGTCATCCAAGCTTTGTAATGAGTAACTCCTTTACCAACCAAACACTGGCTCAGATAGAACTTTGGAATAATCATGCTAATTATGAAAACAAAGTTTACGTGCTTCCGAAACATCTGGATGAAAAAGTAGCACGTCTGCACTTATCAAAAATCGGTGTGGAACTGGATGTATTGACAGATGCGCAGTCTTCTTATCTCGGTATTGCAAAAGACGGACCTTACAAAGCAGAGCATTATCGTTATTAATAACTCTGTAAATATCCCGCTAACAGATTTTTCAGACAAGCCCCGATTACTTTTTGTAGTCGGGGCTTTTAGTTATGGTTTATAAATACTTTTTAAAACAAGTGGTCTCAAAATGTATAAATTATTCGATCACGAGCTTTGATGTAGCAAAAGAATTGCCTTTTTGAATTTTTAAAAGATATACTCCTTTGATCAAATCATTTACATTCACTTCCTTTTTGGTGGTTGAAACCGTAGTTTTCAAAAGCAGTGTTCCTTGCATATTATAAATCATCACATCCACATCCTTTAATCCTGACCCATCTAAATCTACTTTAAACTGGCGGGTAGCAGGATTAGGATAAACAGCCACTTGCAGCTCCTTTTTTGTTTCTCTTACGCCTGTGGGATTTTGATTCATTTTGTGAATGAAAGCATCAGGCAAATACGCTCCTGTTCCTTTGTAAGCTGCTGTAAGATTATTATTTCCATCAGAATCAAAGTTTACGGTTTTGGCAAATTTTCCCACTGTATAAACACTATTATCTTTTACATGAATACAAGAAATATGCTCATCATTACCCGAACCGCCATATCCTTTTGCCCAAACAAAATCTCCTGCTGAGGTAAGTTTCAAAACAAAATTATCTGTGTAGCCTCGTGTAGATAAGTTGCTGACTCCACTTCCCGGATCAAAATCTACCGTTCCTCTGTAATCTCCTGCGATGTATACATTGTCTGATGCGTCTAAAGTAAGAGTGCTTCCTGCTTCCGCATCATTAATAGAGCCGAATTGTTTGGCCCAGATGAAGTTGCCGGCTGCATCAGTTTTTGCGATGAATATATCAGAATTGCCTGCAGAAATTAATTGAACGGAACCAAAATCCACTGTACCTGTAAAGCTACCGGTTACATAAGTATTTCCTGTAGCATTAGCGGCTACTGCATTTATCTCGTAATGTCCAAAAATTATATCATTATCATTGCCAAGCCTTTTCATCCAGACAAAATTTCCTAAAGCGTCCAATTTCAACAAGAATCCATTTACAGATTGAGTAGTGACAGTATGTGTAGTTGTAACATCGGGATCAAAATCAACTGTGCCTTCAAAAATACCCACTATAAAAACATTGCCGGCTGCATCTACCGAAATGGATTTCGGATATACTCTCGAAAGTGTAGTGTCTGTTGCCAATTGCTTTGCCCATAGTAAATTTCCTGCGGTATCAAGTTTGGAAATGTAACCATCTTCTAACTTTCCTGGCATCTCAAAAACACTTGTTCCCGGGTCAAAATCCACTGTTCCTTTAAAACGGCCTGCAGTATATACATTGCCCGCATGATCCAATGCCATCGAAGGACCTTCTTCCGTAGCAGTACCTGCAAATTTGTTATATATCCAGTTTCTTACCCACAGCAATTTTCCTGTGGTGCTCAACTTTGTGATATATACACTGTAATAACCGCCGGAGCTGATGATGAGTGAGCTGGTATCAGGGTCAAAATCAATATCGCCATAAAAGTACCCTGCAGTAAGAATATTATTTGAAGTATCGGTAGCGATAGAGGTACCGATAGCAACATGTGTATAATATGCCCCTCCGAAGGTGAGCGCATTCAAAAAATTACCTGAAGGGTCTAACTGTACGATAAATGAAGAGCCATAGTTTGTACCTACGGCATTCGCTATTCCATTTCCAGGATTGAGGTCTACGGTATCTATAAATCCTCCGGTAGTATAGGTGTTTCCACTTGCATCTGTGGTAATCGCTAACGCCCGGTCTATATTTTCCCCGCCTATCTGTTTAACCCATTGTAATAACTGCGCTTTCATACTTTCATGAAAGAATAGAATACATACGATGAAGAAAATCTTTTTCATTTCTATTTTTTTAGCTGTGTTAATTTATTGGGAAACGGTTACGGTTACTTTTGCTATACCGCTACAAGAAGGCATGGGTAAGTGTTCGTTAACAGGCGTACCGGGCCCACCGCCCGACCAACTCACCGTACCGGTAATCCCAATTATATAATCTTCACCTGCTTCTTCTTCTTTGAACAACGCATAGCCATAACCTCTTACATGATTGTTGTCACCTGCGGCCCAAGAATCAGTATAGCTGGGGTAAAGCGGATTAGAAAGCCCTGTGATTTCAACTGTATAAGATATTGCATTTGCTACTTTTTTTACTATTACAACACAGCCGGTACCACAAGCGTTTACTACATTTCTGTGTACTGCTTCAGGAGCTAAGTAAAAAACCAACTTTTTTTCGTCATTACTGATTTTCACAGCACCTTTTACTTCTTCGCGAAATATCCACCCGGTAGATGCAAGTTTGAAATAAATGCGTGCGGTAATATTTTCTGTTGCTGCTTTTGTTTCCTCATCAGTAGCTATGTAAGTAATGTTGTTTACAGAAGTAGTATATTGCGTATTGCCTCCTGCAAAATATCCATAGCTTCCGGCTGTGCTCCATTCTACTTTATACTCAACTGCGGAATTGTTTACGATAGGGTTTGTTCCATCCGCATTGGTAAGATACAATTTCAAAGATGTATAGCCGTGTATAGGGGAAAGTTCAGCACCTTGCGGTTTCATCACTATTTTTACTTTTTTTACATTAATAGTGGCAGTATCACTCCCATAAATTGTTCTTACACCGCTGCTACTTTTTATATACACAGTTACTGTTACTCTTTCAAGATTGGTTTCGTTAGGTGTTATTTTGCCATAATAATTTATAGTATTGGAAGTAGTAGTAAAGTTTGTTCCTTCGGTTGTGCCGTTTTTCAATACACCAAACGTTCCGGCAGTTCTCCACTCATACTCCATCGTTTCCCCCGAGCTTAAAGAAGGATTGGCAGTTACTGCAAGCGGGTGATTGGTAAATGCCATCACATCTGACTTACGAGGTGATATTTTTACATCATTGTCTTTTGCTTTTACTGTAAATTCTTCAAGGGTATTGAAATAATCGTGTCCTGCAAGGATAAACTTGGGGGATGTAGTACCGGTAAGATATTCCAACAGATCCAATCCTTTATTAATTAATGCCTCTGCATCCGTAACCTGCTGTTGAGTAGGTAACTGGCGGTTAGGAAATTGTGTGCGAAAGCCATCCAAAAAACTGTTGATTAAATTTACTTTACTCTGACCTGAATTTTCCATAGCATTAAAAAACATGCGCGGGATATTATTATATCCGCTACCGTCTTTCAACCGTTGCATGATTTCAGGATTTAGTTGGGCAATAGTTTTTACTTTTTGCAAATAAGCGCTCAAATTCTCTTCCTGAATAGTGTAGCTCGATCTTACACCTACTGCTTCTGCAAGGAAAGGTGCCAATATATTAAAGGCAAGGTATTCATTGTACAATTCATCCAACTTTGCATTCTCGGCATCAGTAAGTGTAGCACCGGGTTTGCCGGGTCCTATTATACGTAACTTGTAAGTGGCTTCCTTTTCACCGGAGTTTAGTGGCAGCGCTATTGGTTGGGTAATGGCAGGATTGGAAGTGTAATATTGCGCATATAGATCTATTACATTTTTTACATAGCTCACTTTTTCTACTTTAATATCTTTTGTGGCGGCATCATTGTAATCAATATTATTTAGCAGAATGGTTTCATTATTGTTCAAATCTTTGTAGGCCGTTTTATAAATAAAAGCGTGCGCTCTACGATAAGATGTATTATTAATCTTCACATTTTCATCATCAATTTTTTCGATTTGCAATTGGCTTCGTATGTCATCATCTTCCACATCCATTTGCTTGCCGTACATATCCAGGGGTTTTGTATCGGTTATCATACTTACCGTATTGTTAAGCACCGGCATAAACGTACGTTTTTCAAGCATCTGTACATCTGCTTTAAAAACTTGTTCTATGTTAGTGAAATAGTCCGTGAGCTTTACATTGTTTGCATTCCTGGCAAGAAAAAGTGGACGTGTGGTATCGGGCAATATGCCCAATCCTAAGCCATGATACAATAAGACCAATGCAGTAGATTTTGCCGATAGTTCTTTATTGCCTTCACAAATATAACCCATAAGCAAAAGATTGCCCGAGCCATCATACAAAATTGCGAGTTCACAACCATTCGTAACAAAAGGAACTCTTGCGTTTCCATCATTGCCTACGCCTATAATTTGTGTCATCGTAAAAATCTTCGTCTGCGAAAGGTCCAAATCAGTTCCCGCAGGTAATACGACTTTTACATCTGTTGTGGTATATTGTCCTGTTGGATCTTTTGGCGGTTCTTTTTTTTCTTTTTTACAAGCGCAAAGTAATAGTAGCAAGCCTGCAAATAGGAGTGTGAATGATTTTTTCATTGGAATATATTTTTTATAAGTATTGTTAATTCCTAATCGTGGATTGAGTAAAAGGTCATCAAAAAGCGAGAAAAGATTTAAAGGATGTCTTAATGTTATTTCTACATTACTTTATACCTTCGGTTCACATTCTATGCTTTCAGCAAAGTCTCTTTATAAAAAATACGGCAACCTTGAGGTGTTGAAAAATGTATCGCTCGATGTAGCGAAAGGGGAAATCGTTTCTATCGTAGGTCCCTCCGGTGCCGGCAAAAGCACGTTGCTGCATTTGCTGGGCGGGCTTGACAAGCCGGATGCAGGAACGGTAATGATAAATAATACCAATCTTTTCAGCCTTTCACCCAAAAAACAAGCCGCTTTCAGAAACAGGCATTTGGGTTTTGTCTTTCAATTTCATCACTTGCTGCCTGAGTTTACGGCACGGGAAAATGTAGCAATTCCTTTATGGATAAAAGGCACGGGTAAAAAAGAAGCGCTTGTACAAGCGGTAAAAATGCTCAACATTGTAGGACTTAAAAAAAGAGAAGATAATAAACCCGCAGAGCTATCGGGCGGCGAACAGCAACGTGTAGCCATTGCACGGGCATTAGTCAATCGCCCTGATATTATAATGGCCGATGAACCTACGGGAAATTTGGACAGTCACAATGCACAGCTGATTCATGAGCTTTTTCTGCGCTTACGTGATGAGTTAAATCAAACTTTTGTAATGATTACCCACAATGAAGCGTTGGCAAAAATGACCGACCGGACACTGACAATGCAAGACGGACGGATGGAGCAAGAAGTACGAAACAGCATAACGGATAAATAAAACAATAAGATTTTTATACTTGCATGGAGGTATAATATTTATAAGAAAATGAACGATGTATGAAAAAGTTGTAAAACTCTTTTGCATTTTACCAAAAAGTATATTTTTGCACTAACAATTTTAAACAAGTACACATGTCAGACATTGCAAATCGCGTAAAAAAAATCATCGTTGACAAATTAGGTGTTGATGAATCTGAAGTAAATCCTGAAGCCAGCTTTACCAACGATCTTGGAGCAGATTCTCTGGATACGGTGGAGCTTATCATGGAATTTGAAAAAGAATTCAACATTTCCATTCCCGATGAGCAGGCAGAAACCATTACCACTGTAGGTCAGGCAGTTTCTTACCTGGAAGAACACGTAAAGTAATTTTTATTGAATTTTCAAGCAACTAAAATCATTTAATGAATTCACCGTTAAAACGCGTAGTCGTAACCGGTTTCGGCGCCCTTACTCCCATTGGTAATACTGCTCCCTCTTATTGGGAGGGCTTGGTCAATGGTGTGTCGGGCGCTGATTTCATTAAATTATTTGATGTTTCAAAGTTCAAAACAAAATTTGCCTGCGAAGTAAAAGGTTTCAGCCCCGAAGATTTTATGGAGAGAAAAGAAGCCCGTAAAATGGATCGCTTCTCCCAAATGGCAGTAGTAACAGCCGACGAAGCTGTAAAGCATGCCAATCTTTTGCAGGAAGGCCTTAACCCGGATCGTATTGGTGTTATCTGGGCTTCCGGTATCGGCGGCATGATTACCTTCATCGAAGAAATGAAAGGCTTTTTCTCCGGAGATGGTACACCGCGTTTCAATCCCTTTTTCATTCCCAAGCTCATACTGGATATCGCTTCGGGTCATATTTCAATGAAATATGGTTTCCGGGGGCCTAATTTTGCCACAGTAAGCGCATGTGCTTCTGGTACCAATGCTTTGATAGATGCTTTCAACTACATTCGCCTGGGCAAGGCTGATGCTTTTGTTACAGGAGGTTCTGAAGCAGTAATTACCGAATCGGGTATTGGTGGTTTCAACGCTATGAAAGCCTTATCGGAGCGCAATGACGATCCTAAAACCGCGAGTCGTCCTTTCGATAAAGACCGCGATGGGTTTGTACTGGGCGAAGGCGCCGGCGCCATAATACTAGAGGAGTTGGAACATGCTAAAAAACGAGGGGCCACTATATATGCCGAAATGGTAGGCGGTGGTATGAGCGCTGATGCTTATCATCTTACAGCGCCACACCCCGAAGGGCTCGGCGTGATCAACGTAATGAAAAACGCTTTGGATGATGCGAAGATGAAGCCTGAAGATATTGATTATATTAATGTACATGGCACTTCCACACCATTAGGCGATGTGGCGGAACTGATCGCTATACAAAAAGTATTTGGTGAGTACGCTTATAATTTGAATATAAGCGCTACAAAATCCATGACAGGTCATTTATTGGGCGGTGCAGGCGCTATTGAAGCCGTAGCTACCGTCTTATCTATACTGAATGATGAAGTACCTCCTACAATCAATCATTTTACAGATGATCCTGCTATTGATCCCAATTTGAATCTGACCTTTAATAAGTCTCAAAAACGCACTGTCCGCGCAGCTTTGAGCAATACCTTTGGATTTGGTGGACATAATGCTTCTGTTATTTTCAAGAAGTATGAAGATTAAATAACGTGAAGCGGATCACTTCACGTATAGCTACTATTTTTTCTACAGGTAATAAAGAATTACTTCACCAGCTGGAGCATATTTTAGGCTTTATTCCGCAGCATTTACCCTATTACGAAATCGCTTTAGTTCACCGCTCAAAGCTTGAAGATAATGAACAGAACAACGAACGTTTAGAATTTCTGGGCGATGCGATCTTAGGTTCTATAATTGCCGAATATCTCTTTAAAAAATATCCCACGCAAGATGAAGGATTTCTTACCGAATTGCGCTCACGAATCGTGAGAAGAGAAATGCTGAATAATGTGGCTGTGAGAATGGGTCTTAATAAACTGGTGCAATATAATGAGCAAGACAAAGGGCTTGGGAGAAGCCATATATTTGGCAACGCGCTGGAAGCGCTTATCGGCGCCATTTACTTAGACAAAGGGTTTGCAAAGACAAGAAATTTTATTTTAAACAGGTTTCTTAAACTTTATATAGACATGGACAACCTGGAAGTGACCGATAACAATTTCAAAAACAAACTGCTCAGCTGGGGGCAACGCCACGGACACAAAATAAGTTTTGAAACGGTAGAAGAAAAAACAGAAGGTTCCAGAAAATTATTTTCCATCGCAGTTTTGCTAAACAACGATGTAATAGCCACAGGCACAGGTTTTAATAAAAAAGATGCCGGACAGGTAGCGGCACAAAAAGCTTTGCAAAAAGTAGAAGAAGGTAAAGGATGAACCTGAAATTGAAAAAAATGCGTCTTTAAACTACACCATCCATTTTACTCATCAAATCCTTGGTAGCAGGCACCAAAGGCAAGCGTAGTATATTTTCGCACATGCCCATTTTGGAAAGCACATATTTTACACCGGTAGGGTTTCCTTCTACAAAGAGCAGACGAATTTTATCCAGCAATTGATAATGCAGTTGCTGCGCTTTGAAAAAATCTCCCTGCAATGCCCAATCTACCATATCGGTAAAATCTTTGGTATAGCAATTGGCCGCAACAGATATTACACCATCCATACCTATCGCCACTTGCGGCATTACCAAGTCATCATCGCCGGATAAAACAGCAAAATGTGCCGGTTTGTCTTTTACAAGATCCATGCACTGTGCAAAATTGCCGCTTGCTTCCTTGACGGCTACAATATGTTTGAATTCATTTGCCAACCGTAAAGTTGTAGCGGCTGCGATGTTCGTTACAGTTCTGCCAGGTACATTGTAAAGAATAATAGGTTTATCGGTAGCGTTGGCGATGGCTTTAAAATGCTGATAAATCCCTTCTTGCGATGGTTTGTTGTAATAAGGAGCTACGCTCAGCAATCCTGCTACTTTCGATAAATCATATTCTTTTAATTGCGCTAAAATCTCTGCCGTATTATTACCGCCTATACCGCACACTATGGGAATTCTGCCGTCACATTTTTCTATGATGAATGCTAAAATCTCTTTCTTTTCTTGTACGGTAAGTGTTGGTGTTTCGGCAGTAGTACCCAATGCCACAAGATAATTGACACTGTTATCTATCACATGGTTCACAAGCATTTCCAAAGCGGCGAAATCAACGGATTGATCTTTTTTAAAAGGCGTGATTAATGCGACACCGGTTCCTCTGAATAAATGAGATGACATTCTTTATAAAAAATTAGTAGCGAATAAAAGAGAAATTATTGTTCTTCAAAAAAGCCCATTTTTTCAAATTTGGCTATACGTTCTTCAATTCGTTTATCGGCTTTTTTCTTTGAAAGTTCTTTCAAAGATTTCAGCAAATAATCTTTAAGCAGTGTTGTCATGGCTTCTCTGTTGCTGTGCGCGCCACCCGCCGGTTCTTTTATCACGTCGTCCACCAGATTAAAGCCTTTCATATCTTCGGAGGTGAGCTTCAATTGTTCCGCGGCTTTTTCCTTATTATCCCAGTTGCGCCATAAAATGGACGAGCAGCTTTCAGGGGAAATAACAGTGTACCACGTATTTTCGAGCATTGCCACTTTATCGCCAATGCCAATTCCCAAAGCGCCGCCGCTTGCTCCTTCCCCAATGATGATACAAATTACCGGTACTTTTAAGTTCACCATTTCGAAAAGGTTGCGCGCTATGGCTTCTCCTTGTCCGCGTTCTTCAGCTTCCAGCCCTGGGTAAGCGCCGGGCGTATCTATAAATGTGATAACAGGACGATTAAATTTTTCGGCTATTTTCATAAGCCTCAATGCCTTCCGGTAACCTTCGGGATTAGCCATTCCGAAATTCCGAAGCTGGCGCATCTTAGTATTAGTGCCTTTCTGCTGCCCCATTACCATCACTGGCATACCCTCCAGTTCCGCCATACCGCCGATCATTGCTTTATCATCTTTCACCTGACGATCTCCATATAATTCTACAAAATCAGAAAAGATATGATCAATATAATATTGCGTATAAGGGCGATCGGGGTGGCGACTCAGCTGCACCCGTTGCCAGGGAGTCAAATTTTGGTAAAGTTGTTCTTTGGTTTTTTGGATAACGTCTTCCAATTCTTTAATGCTTTTAGCTACATCAAGCTGCTCATTTTTGGAAGACATTTCTTTAAGTTTATCCAGCTGGGCATATAGTTCTTCCAATGGTTTTTCAAAATCTAAAAACTGCATAAAGGCTATTTAGAAGAACAAATGTAAGGCTTGAAAAGTTTTTCTGAACAAGATTTGTTGCTTTGAGAGTTTTGTTATTATATTTGCAGCCCAAACTGAAAAAGGATCGGTAGTTCAGTTGGTTAGAATGCCGCCCTGTCACGGCGGAGGTCGCGGGTTCGAGTCCCGTCCGGTCCGCAAAAAAGAGTATAAAGCCTTGTAATCATATGATTTGCAAGGCTTTTTTAATATGAAATTTTTTCTTTTAGCCCCAAAAATAAAGCAATTTAGGTTTTCCCCGAACACACTATTAATGCCTGGCATCAATTTTTTACTGCTGAAATAAAAATTACGATATGCCTTTTAATAAAATTTTTACAAGTATTTTATTGCTCTCCTTTTCTGTTTTTCTGTTTTCCTGCGTAAGCAATAAAAAATATCTGAACATGAAAGGAAATGCAGCACGACTGCGAGCCGACAGCACACGGCTGAGCAATCAAATAAACAGCTTGCAAAACCGCGTAGGACAAGTGGAGTCTGAAAACAGGGAAGCCAACCAAACCATTAACGAAAATGAAGAACAGATAGCAGCACAACAGGAACGTCTGAAGCAATTGCAAAGTCTGATAGATTTGCAAAGAACCAAAACTGAAGCACTTCGTAAAAAGATAGCGGATGCGTTGGTTAATTTTGGTGCTAATGAACTCACCGTTTCCCAAAAGAATGGCAAAGTATATGTGAGTATGCAGGAAAGTCTTTTGTTTCCGTCGGGTAGTGCCACGGTAAATCCCCGCGGTAAAGAAGCCCTTTCTACTTTGGCTACAGCGCTTAATCAAAATCCCAATATCAATGTACTGGTAGAAGGACATACAGATTCTATTCCTATCAGTAAAACTTACCAGGATAATTTAGCGCTTAGTGTGGCACGTTCTACAGCAATTGCAAGAATATTAATAAAAGATTACAGTGTCACAGCAGATCGGATCACCGCCAGCGGAAGAGGTGAAAACGATCCGGTGGCCAGCAACAGCACACCTGAAGGCAGGGCCCTTAACCGCAGAACGGAAATCATTTTAGAACCTAAGTTGGATGAATTAATGAACCTGATCCAGGGAAATTAATAATTGCCTGATAAAACAAATTGCAATTGATTTCTACTATTGGTATTTTGAAGTTGACGCATACATCCAACCTCCACTTTGAAATGCTTATTTAATATATAACCTGCGGCACCGTATATCCTGTTACGGTCAAAAATTACCTGTTGGTTATTTATAAATATTTCATTGTAAGCAGATAGGTAAATTGTATGTGGAGCTAGTGTTTTTTTTGAAATTGGCATGTTGAGTGAAAGAAAATAACGAAAGCGCATTTTAAAATCTTTTTCGATAAAGCGTTCTTCCATACGATAGCGATGTTGTATAAAAAATCTTGAAAAAGATTGCCGGGTAATAAATTGCTGAAAAATGCGATGTTCATACACAGCTTTTTTTATATCAGTTCCTATTATATAGGGTGTTGATTTGATGAAGCCATACCCCAGCAGTAGATTATTATTATTTTCAGAAAGATTATAGCCAATACCACTACGGATGAGCAATTGTTCCAGATCGCCGATGAAGTTATAATTGCGGTATTGTATTTCATGATGCCAGTTCCAGCGGTTGTTTATTTTTTTATTTCCAAAATATGTCCACCAGTTACCGAGCGATGACGGTTGTGCAAACATGTAAGTTGAAAAGAAAAAAAGAAAGAATATTAATAATAATGAAACGTTTTTTACAAACATCAGGTAAAAATAAAACTTCCTTTCCCTCAATTTCTATAAGCCGAATTTATTTCTTCTCAGCAATATATATACTGCAGTGTAAAGTTGAGCCTGTTCACTTTTGTCCACATTAGAAAACAAAATGTTCTCTTCTTCTGGTTTCAATAAACATTCGGCAAATCCATTATCCTCACCCGAAGAAACGTTGGCAATCATAGTTCCATCTTTATTGAGTATAAGATAATGATCAATATACGTAGATGCTACTCCGTTATAATATCTATAAGGAAATTGCTTTACTACATAATTTCCTATCAATTCATCCCTTCTGTAGATGTTCTTGTTTTCATAATCAATTTTCACATCATCAAACAATACTTCCGTTTTAGTCCACATAAGGTTTGTCTTATAGCTCATGCTCAAGCCTTTTTCTATCATTACAGGGTCAATGAAGTCCATTTCTTTGTTTTTCCATTTTTCAATGAGTTTATTAAGCCCTTTAGGATTAAGTTTTCCATTTAAAAACACATTGTACCAAATCATGTCTTTCACGAAATAGAAAAATGTTTCTTTAAAAAAACGAATGTTCAGTTGCTGCGGAATTGTAGGAAAATCTATCTGGTAGTAATTTATAAGCCCAAGGGAATTTTTTTGAGTACGGTTACTTAAATTATTTAGCGAGGTGCTTTTACCTATATCAAAAACAGATTCTTTTAAGTTATCCATTTCTTTACCTCCTGCCTCTCCATAGCTAAATGTGGACAAGGCTCTTGCTTCCATATAAATTACAGGCAAGCTGTCCAATGTATAAAATGCCACGTCTTTAAAACTTGTATCTCTGCTCCCGTGGTTTAAATTTTCAATCGGAATTTCTTTATATAGGCAAAAAGTTTCGTCATCCACTTTTATCTTACCGTTTACGCGTTTGTATTTTTGAGCAAAGCAGATTACAGAACAGCACGCAACAAATATTAACGTAAATATTGTTTTCATATAATGGTTATTATTTGCCGCAAAATACAATTCTAATTCATTGGTCTATACCATATTTCGCAAGTTTATAATAAAGTGTTGTGCGGTCGATGTTTAACAGCTTTGCTGCTTTAGATTTATTGTATTTCACATCCCGCAATGTTTTTTCTATAAGTTCTTTTTCCGTTTCTGAATGAATATGTTTCAGATCTGTTGCGCTTATTATGGCATTGGTGTTTACAGCCAAAGCCATTTCTTCAGGCAGCGCTTCCAGTTTTATCGTATTGTCTTTTGAAAGTAAAACAGCTCTTTTCAGTATATTTTTTAACTCTCTAAGGTTGCCTGGCCAATCATATTTTTCAAAGAGTGTTTTTACTTCATCAGAAAGTCCGGTTATATTTTTATTAAACTCTGCATTTGCAGTTTGGATAAAATGAGTAATGTATAAGTCAAAATCTTCACCTCGTTCTCTCAGCGGCAAAAGCTGAATTTTAAATTCATTAAGGCGATGATAAAGATCTTCCCTGAATTTTCCATTCTTAACTGAACTGATGAGATCGTCATTGGTCGCTGCAAGGATGCGTACATCTACTTTTTTTACAGCATTGCTGCCTACAGGTTGTATTTCCTTTTCCTGCAAGGCTCTCAGCAGTTTCATTTGTACTTCATAGCTTAGGTTGCCTACTTCATCTAAAAAAAAAGTACCTCCATTAGCGATTTCTAATTGCCCTTTTTTATCGAGCAGCGCTCCTGTAAAAGCACCTTTTACATGTCCAAACATTTCGCTGGACGCAAGCTCGGGTGATAGTGTGCCGCAATCAATTGTTACAAACGGATTATGTGCACGTTTACTTAGTCTGTGAATTGCTCTCGCCACTTGTTCTTTACCTGTGCCGCTTTCACCTTGTATGATTACGGACAGTTCCGTGCTCGCAACAAGCTCTATATATTGATGTACCTGGTGAGCAGCAGGTGTATTTCCATCTACGAGATTTTTTTCCTCTTCACTGCGTTTGGTTGTTTTTTTTGTCAGCGCAGCGTTTACAATCATTAATAATTCATCCGGATTTACAGGCTTTGTAATATAATCATGAGCACCCATTTTTACAGTTTTCACAGCCGTGCGTATATCATTAAAGCTTGTCATAATAATAGCGGGAATATGCATTGCATTTTCATGAAGCCATTCAAGTATTTCCATACCATTCCCATCCGGCAATCTGTAATCTAATAGTATTAATTCTGGTGCCTGTTGCTTTATCTGTTTGCATCCTTCTTTCACAGATGTACAGATGGATACCTTATGCTTGTTTTTTATCAGAAAACTTTCAAGCAATTGAGAGAAGCTAATATCATCTTCTATGATCAGAATTTTTGCCATTATATTTTCTAATTTGTTTTGAAAAAGCCAATCGAAATAAAAAGGAAATATGATGGGTTGCTACAAAAATAAAAACAGGAAGGACATATAAATTCCTTCCTGTTTTTTTTAAGAACTATTTAAGGTCTTTAAAAACTAAATAGTCTTACCGTCTTTATTCATTTTCAAGGTTGTTTTTTCTTCGCCTTTCTCCATTTCCAATACATAGTATTCATTTTTACCTTCGGTAATGAGCCATGCACTTGCTACTTTCCACTCTTTATATTGGTCTGCTGTCAAAGCATTTTTTACACCTGCCGGCAAGTCTGCTTCTGCTACCTGTTTTTTCTGTGGTGCTGCATCTTCTGCCTGTACAGCTACATTGTCAGCCGGAGGTGCTACTTTTTGATCTTGAGCAAATGAAGCACTTGATACGAACGCGATAGCTGCGATAAACAAAATGGTCTTTTTCATAAAATCAATTTTCTGTTTTAAACAATTAGTAATTGATAGCTATAAGGCGATTAATGTGCCGTAAATCACTGAAAAAATAATTGGCTCAATTTCACGGGATTTATAAATGATTACTTATTTTAAATCGTTCGGAAAGTGTTGTATTATTCAACAGTCTGTTGCAACATTGTTGTAAATAGTTGCTTTGTTTTGAACTTGCAGAAGTGATGCGGTTAATTCTTTGCAAAGAGCTTTCAGCATATCTGCCAGCTCATGTGGAAAATGCTGCTGCTCTCTGAAAATAATTTCCATTTCTCGAAGTTTGCCGCCCATAGAAGACATTCCAAACTGTGCGGTACGTCCGGAAAGTTTGTGCAAAATAGCTGCAATTGTCGCGGTATCTTCATTTGATATACCCTTATTCAGCACTGCAATGTCATTTTCAGTTTCATCAACGAATGAAGTGAGTATCTTCTGCATCATCTGATGATCGCCACCAGTCATCTTTTCTAAATTTGTGAAATCTATTTTGGAAGAAAATGCGTCTTCATTTAAAAAATGCATCAGTTCTTTTTCTAAAAATGGCTTTATCAATATATCATCGAACCCATGAGCCAGGATATTACTTCTGTCTTCAGGTAAAGCTTGGGCAGTAAGAGCTACTATATGCACATCATTTCCGGTTTTTTGGCGCAATTGTTTGCATACTTCAAAGCCACTCATTTCCGGCATTCTAATATCTATGAATATCAATTTTACATCACTGCTAATGAATGTAGCAAGCGCGTCATGCGCAGAGTGAAATATAGCATTGGGAATTTCATACTTGTCCAATATGGTTTTACAAAGATTGAGTATGAGTACATCATCATCAATAACCCAAAGTTTGTTTTTTGTGGATACAGGTTTGTTTTGCACAGTAGCAGGCAATTGTAGAGTGGGTGTATAAGAAAGCGAAACTGTAAACTGGGATCCTTTACCTATTTCACTTTGCAAAGTAAGTGTGCCTTTTTGCATTTCCACCAAAGATCTTACAATGCTAAGTCCAAGACCGGTGCCTTCATGATTTTGTAAATAGGAAGTATTGCCTTGTTCAAACTGGTAAAATATCCGTTGTTGATCTTCTTCAGAAATACCGATACCTGTATCTTTTATATTGAATGTAAATGCGGTTCTTGCAGAAAATTCTTTGGTGCTTACTATAAGAGCTATAGATCCTTGTTGTGTGAATTTAACAGCATTGCCTAACAAATTCAGCAGTATTTGTTTGAGCCTGAATGCATCTCCGATATAAGAAGGATAGGTTTTCTCTGTTACAATCTGGAAGGCAATATTTTTCGCATCCGTTTTCGCACGTATTATATCACCCACTTCCTCTAATAGAAGCTGCATATTAAAAGGCTGTTGCTGCAAAGAAAACTTTCCGGAAATTATTCTGCTGTAGTCTAATACTTCATTTACGATCTGCAAAAGATGTTGCGAAGATTGATAAATTGTATTTACTTCCTTATTAGTGGCGGCGCCTGTTATTTTCGCTTGTTCCGCTATGCCTACTATTGCCTGTAAAGGTGTTCGCAACTCATGGCTCATGTTCGAAAGAAAACGATGTTTAACCTGTTGCAATTCTTCGGCTTCTTCTTTTGCTGTGATAAGTTCTTTTCTGTATTGATTGCTTTTTGCCACATCTGTAAAAAACATAACAATGAGCAATATAGTACCGGCTAAAAAAATGACAACGATTAAATTAATGCGTTGTATCCCGGAATTGACGAGTTCTGTAGCATGAATATTTTTTGCATCAGCCTGTTGTAGCTCTTCATCTTCCAACTGTTGCAACATACCTAATACTCTGCTTATTATTAATCCTCCTGTACGGTTAAGTTGTATTTGTTTGTCAATAAGTTTATCTCTTTGTCCACTACGCAACGCTTCTTTATCTGCAATGGTTTCGCTCAGTTGTTGTATAATGCTGTCTTCATTTGCCTTGGTTACCGTATCAATTTTTATGTTCAGTTCTTCCTGAATCAGCTTTTTTACTTTTGTTTTTTCGGGTGTTTTTTTTCTGCCGATCAGCTTATCCCAAAAGTTCTGCTTTTGCTCTACACTATCGGTTGCTACATCTTCTATTGTAGTTGTAGTAATTTTTTTTTCAGTCGTCACCACACTACTGTCTATACTGGTACTCGCAGAGCCTATTAATCCTGAAAGCATACGTATTTGTTCAGTGATGGTATCGTTAATAATAAAGTTCTTTCTAAGACTCAAATAATTAAGAAAAACTTTATCACGTTCATCCAACAAATATTTCATTGAATCAATCTGACTTACTTGTGATTTATTGTCTGCGCTTAATAATTGCAATGAATCCAGCTTTTTCTTGATGTCGTAAGATTCTTTAAGAAAAGGATTATAAGATTTTCGGGAGGTTTTTAGCGCCTGCTGTCTTTGCAACTGATCTAACTTAACTACATCTCTGAAAATCGCATTCACCAATTGCAATTTTGGATGAGGCTGAGATAACTGATGTACAGTACCCAGCATTTTTTTAAACGTCACCTTTGTAAAAAGCCATGAAACTAAGATAGCTCCTCCTGCCAGCAGCAAGGCTATTATAAATTTGCTCGAAAGAGCTTGTGTGTATTTCTTTTTTGATAAACTCACTCTTCTTAAAGATAGCATCTATATATGCTGAAACGTGTTAAAGAGAATACAACGGTGAGAAAAAAGGTGGAGCCGGCGGGAGTCGAACCCGCGTCCAAACATATGCCCGATAAGCTTTCTACATGTTTATTCCATTATTAATTGTCGGTACTATTCAGGAAACGGACAAACCAAAATAATACGTAGCTGGATAAATCTTTTGCTGCACGCACAGCCTTGTGCAACAGCATTCTGTATTTTGTTTGAGTCGGCGGCGGCGCTGGGCTACAGACCGGCCTGCGCGGCGGCCCTAATGACTACGGTAATCGCTGATTACGCAGCCATGGCATACGAAGTATTGCCATTTAAAGTGTTGAATCTTCAGATTAGCGTGCTAATGATACAACGCACGACATGCTTACTTACCCTGCCTTATGCTGTCAAAACCAGTCGGCCCCGGTTGTTGTAAAAGGCTTTTTCAAAGAACAAGTCGCAAAATTACGAAACTACCGCTGCTTTTAGCAATTCATATTGGCATTTTCTTTGCTTAAAACACTATTAAATTTAATCTTTGTAAAAATTAAAAAATCAGGAAAATGAAAAAGCAACTTTTTTTATTAGCAGGAGGCGGCTTGCTGGCTTTGGCATCTTGCCAGCAAGAAAGCACGGGTGGCTATACCCAAGAGCAGGTAGACTCAATAGTAAATGCGCGTGTGGCAGAGCAAATGATCGCTTTGCAGGCTTCTAACGATTCTATGATCAATGCTGTGGCACAAATGAAAGCGGATTCTATCATCGCGGCTATGAAAGGCGGAAGTTCTGTAACTACCAAAACACATACTTCTACCACTCGTACAACAACCGTAAATAATGGCGGTGGAAGCTCTAAGACCATTCCACCTAAAACAGTTGAAAGTGGCGGACTGAAATCCCAGTCAGACCAAAACAGAGTCAATGATAAGACTAGTGTTCAGGGTGGTGGTTTGAAATCCCAATCAGATCAAAATAAAACTAATAATACTCATAAAGTTGAAAGTGGCGGGCTTAAATCCCAATCAGATCAAAACAGGAAATAAAAGTATTGTTCTATGATTTTATATAATAATTATAAAAGCCGCTTTTAAAGCGGCTTTTATAATTATTTGGCATTTAAAATTTTTATTTAACCATGTCACTAAATGTATAGGTCGTGGTTGTGGTAGTTCCGGAGGCATTGTTAGTTTCAGTTAATGTTAAGCTGGCACTTGTTGTATTTACAGTACCGCTGCCAGTGTAAGAATTATTCCCACTTGTCTTGGCATCAACAGTAAATGTGGTATTTGATTTTAAGGTAACTGTAAAGGCTAATTGTGAAGCTAAATTGGCATCAAGTAATTGCATATTCATTGAGGTTGCATCTGTTCCGTTCGGGGAAAAAGCAATGCCCCAATTAGTGAAAGAACCACTTGGATCATTAGGATCCGTACTTGTATAAGTACCGTTACCTTTATAGGTATATGCGTATTGGGTACGAACTTCTGTCTTACAATCAGAGCCCTCATAACCTGTAGGGCAAGTAGTGTCGTCATCTTTACTACAAGATACCATTGTTACTGCGCCGAATGCGCCCATCGTCAATAATGCTGCAACAGCAAGGTGTTTTACTGATTTCATGTGCTTTACTTTTTGTTTTAGTTAAACGTGGTTTTTCAAAAATGATGCCAAAGGTAGGACTATTTTGTCACAGCCTGGCAGCACTTGTGGTGTTAGACGATATTCTACATCCATTTCTTGGGTGCATCCACAGATAATTTTTCTGAACAGTTTTCATATACATAGCTTTGCACATCGCAAACGCTATGAAAAAAAGCACGTTATTTCTCTTTTTTACTTTTTTATTTTTTTCTTCATTTGCAGACGGGTATAATTTCCTGTATAATGAACGTTGTGTCGGCGCATATAAAGAATATCTTTCTCTGAATATGGAGGATGGTAATGCGCTTATCCGGCAGGAACTGGCCGCCAATCCTTATAATCTTTCGGCTGTATTCATCAGCGATTATGAAGACTTTTTTTCGCTGCTTTTCAATGGCAACAAATCTCAGTTTGATCAATTTAAAAACCATCTCGATGCACGTATCAGCTTGTTGGAAAAAGGTGATACCCGAAACCCTTGGTACAGAATTGCCAAAGCAGGTATTTATATGCACTGGGCAATGATAAACCTCCGCATGGGTGAAAATTATAAAGGCGCAATACTTTTCAGAAAAGCGTACCTGCTGGCAAAAGAAAATCAGACTAAATTCCCGGCATTTGAGCAAAATAAATTTTTTCTGGGCATAGGCGAAACTGTTGTAGGTACTTTGCCGGATGAATATAAATGGATCGCTTCATTATTCGGCATGAAAGGCAATGTGAATAAAGGACTTGCAAAACTTACTTCTTTTATCAACAATTCATCCGCTGATGATCTTCTTCGCAGCGAAGCAGTTATCATCCATTGTTATTTAAAATTCTATTTGCAATCACGCCAGCAAGAAGTGTGGAATTTTGTATCCGGCAGCCAATTTCCCACGCAAGGCAACGCGCTTCACGCATTTGTGAAAGCCAACATCGCGCTCAATTATCGCAAGGCTGATGCTGCACTTAGTACTTTAAAAAACATTCAATCTTCAAAAGCCTATTCTATGTTTCCGGCTTTCGACTATGAAATGGGAAGTGCCTTGCTTTTGAAACTGGATAATAATGCATCTGTTTACTTCAATAAATTTATAAACAACGACCGTGGAAAACTGTTTGTAAAAGATGCTTATATGCAGATGGCGCAGAGTTATTACCTACAAGGCAATATGCAAAAAGCGGCTTATTACAGGCAACAGATAAAAAATAACGGCAGCACCAATACAGATTCGGATAAGCAGGCGCAGCGATTTGCAGAAGACAATACATGGGTAGCCGTACCGGTATTAAAAGCACGCTATTTGATCGATGGAGGATATTACAGCCGCGCATTGGATATACTAAATGACTGCAATGTGCAATCTTTATCCTCAGTAGCCGATAAATTGGAATATTATTTCAGAATGGGCAGAGCCTATGACGAGATGAACCTGGATGCGAAAGCAGTACAATACTATCAGACAACCATCAGCCAGGGACGGGAACGTAAAGAACATTTCGCTGCAAGAGCCGCTTTGCAATTGGGTTTAATGTATGAACGGCTGGGAAAAAAGCAAGACGCAGCCACTATGTACCGCACTTGCTTAAGCATGAAGAATCATGATTTTCAGGCAAACATTGACCAGCAGGCTAAGGCAGGACTTGACCGGCTCAATTTTTAATTATGTCTTTTATTTTGTCATCCTCACTTTCTTTTCCAGATGTAAGCCATGCAGATGATGACGGATTACTTGCTGTCGGTGGAGACCTTAGCATAAAACGTTTGCTCCTGGCATATAGCAAAGGTATTTTTCCCTGGTATAATGATGACGAACCGCCGATGTGGTGGTGCCCTGATCCTCGTTTTGTACTTTTTCCCGAAGAACTGAATGTGAGTAAAAGCATGAAACAATTATTTCGCAAGAAGATTTTCGAGTTTAGAACCGACAGCAATTTTGCAGGCGTGATAACCCATTGTAAAAACACGAAAAGACCAGGACAAGACGGCACGTGGATTTCTCATGATATACAGAACGCTTATGTAAAGTTGCACGAAGTTGGATACGCGCACAGTGCGGAAACCTGGAAAGAAGGCAAGTTGGTGGGCGGCTTATACGGAATAAGATTAGGCAATATTTTTTTCGGAGAAAGCATGTTCAGCCACGAAACGAACGCCAGCAAATTTGCTTTTATTCATTACGTACACCAGTTGGCAAATGAAGGTGTTGTATTAATAGACTGTCAGGTTTATACACAACATCTGGAATCTCTTGGTGCAAGAATGATTTTGAGAAATGACTTTATGAAAATTCTTTCGGAAAATATTTAACGCCCGTCGGCAGTTGCTGTTTACTTCAGCACAAAATGCTGCTTTGCTAAAAAATCTTTTTTAAAAAGCAATATGCCAAAATCAAAAACATCCAGGCTTAGCTTTACCTCTGGTTTAGCAAGCAATTGATTCCAGGCTTCCAGGCTGTTTTGGGTTTGATGGATATTTTCAAGAATGACAACAGTATTTTCATTCACTGTTTTAAAATTCCAATCATTCCATCGAATGTCATACTCTTTAAAGTAATCCGAGATTCTTTGCCTTAGCTGTTTCCGGCTTTTTTTATACAGTATCTTTTCAGAAAAATGATATGCGAAAGGAGAATGAACGCCGTGTCTTGATTGAGCTTTAAGACGATAATTTATCCACTGTTTTCTTTCGTAAAGATTTTTCACAAGGGGATGCGTTCGTATTGCTGAAATGTAAAGGAGAAAAGATGCTTTTCATCGGCTGCGTGTGCTTCTTCCCATACCAACTTCCAATGGCTGTGGTCTATTTCGGGAAAAAAAGTTGTTGCGCTTTTTATTTCTGTGTGCACGCGTGTGAGATAGATGCGGTCAATATCTTTCATGGTTTGTGCGAAGATTTTTCCGCCGCCGATGATGAAGATTTCTTCAGTATGCTCCTCCTCCATTCTTCTGATTCCTTCTTCAATTTCATTAAACAATAAAACACCTTCAGGCAATTGTAATTCTTTTTGTTTTGAGATTACGATATTAAGTCTTCCCGGAAGCGGTTTTCCCAGCGATTCAAATGTTTTTCTGCCCATTAGCACCGGTTTTCCCAAAGTAGTTTTCTTGAAAAACTTCAGATCATCGGGCAAATGCCAGGGTAATTGATTGTCTTTGCCTATGGCATTTTTTTCATCGGCGGCAACAATGGAGGAAATAGTCATGAGTTATTAGTTATTAGCGTTAGTCATGCATCTGCTATCATATAGCCACAGGCGCTTTTATATGCGAATGCGCCTGATAATTTTCCAAAGTAAAATCTTCAAATTTAAACTCAAAAAGATCTTTTATATCCGGGTTTAGTTTCATTACCGGTAACGGATAAGGCTCGCGTGATAATTGCAATTTTGCCTGTTCTAAATGATTATTATAAAGATGCAAATCGCCAAACGTATGAATAAACTCGCCTGCCTGCAAACCGCACACCTGAGCCATCATCATAGTAAGCAGCGCGTAAGAAGCAATATTAAAAGGAACTCCCAGAAAAGCATCTGCGCTTCGCTGATATAATTGGCAGCTTAATTTTCCATCTGCTACATAAAACTGAAATAATGCATGACACGGGCTTAAGGCCATTTTGGAAAGGTCGGCTACATTCCATGCATTTACGATCATCCGCCGGCTGTCGGGATTGGTTTTTAGCTGATGCAGCACGTCTTTTACCTGGTCATAAGTCTTTCCATCCGCGCCCGTCCAACTGCGCCACTGATGTCCGTAAACCGGTCCGAGATCGCCATTTTCATTCGCCCATTCATCCCAGATGCTCACACCATTTTCTTTTAAATAGTGAATGTTTGTATCTCCTTTTAAAAACCAAAGCAGTTCATGAATAATGGATTTCAGATGTAGCTTTTTGGTAGTGATTAAAGGAAATCCTTTCTGCAGATCGAAACGCATCTGATAACCGAAAACGCTGATCGTTCCCGTTTTCGTCCGGTCGGGTTTTTCAGTACCATTATCCAAAATATACTGAAGAAGTTGAAGGTATTGCTGCATGATTTTTCAAAATTCAAAATTCAAATGTCAAAAGCCAAATTTTATAATCCACATCTGCAATTCACAGCAATTAGTTTTTAGTTGTTTATTTTTGACGTTTTCAAATATGAATCAAAAACTATCTATAGTCATTCCGGCTTATAATGAAGGCGCTACCATTCATCACATTCTAAATAAAGTGAAGGCGGTAAACCTGATCAATGCTATTGAAAAAGAAGTGATCATCATAAATGACTGCTCGAAAGACAATACAGAAGAAGCGGTTTTAAACTATAAAAATGAAAATCCTGAATTGCCGATTACTTATTATAAGCATGAAGTGAATAAGGGAAAAGGCGCTGCACTGCATACCGGCATCGAAAAAGCGACCGGAGATTTTGTAATCATCCAGGATGCCGATCTGGAGTATGACCCGAATGAATATAATATATTGCTTAAACCGATATTGGACGGATTTGCCGATGTAGTTTACGGAACGCGCTTTATGGGTGGCAAGCCGCATCGTATTTTATTCTTCTGGCACAGTATTGGAAACCGCTGGCTCACCACACTTTCCAATATGCTTACCAACCTGAACCTTACCGATATGGAAACTTGTTATAAACTTTTCCGCAGGGAAGTGGTGCAAAGCCTGAAACTGGAAGAAAAACGTTTTGGTTTTGAGCCTGAAGTAACTGCCAAAATTGCCCGGATACCAAAAATCAGAATTTACGAAGTCGGTATTTCATATTATGGAAGAACGTATGAAGAAGGGAAAAAAATAGGTTGGAAAGACGGATTCAGAGCGATTTACTGTATTTTGAAATACAACCTTTTTAAGTAGTTATTCTTCTATTGCAAAACTATCTGTTGTGCGAGGCAGTCTATTATTTCCACATACTTCAAATAATGCATTTATCAATGGTTGGCTCTTTTCTGGAGGAATCATTGATTTCAGATATTTGCGTTTATTATTATAATAGGCTATAATGGTTATTCTTTGCCCATCGCAACAAAGAATATCGGGAAATTCTAAAGAATCAATACGTGCCTCTTCTACTGCTTTTTTAATCTTTACAAAAGAGCTATCACTTATTTTCCCTTTGAAATACCCCATTTGAGAAGAGTCAAAATCAAGAGTGAAAACATCAGCATTTTTTTTATACTTTTCTTGAACAAATAGTTTTGTCTGTCTATTACTATCAATTTCTAGATGATAAGTATTACAATTTCCAAAACAACCCGTAGTATGGAAGATTATTTTTTCGAGCTTTAATTCTTTGTTTGTTGTTTTGCAGTTTACAAAAAGCACAATGAGCAAAAGAACGGAATAGCCTGTGTTTTGAAAGAGGTATCGCATCAACTAATAAATCAACAAAAGAAGAATTTCCATAAAACAAAATCAATTTCTATTTTCAACAAAAACACATGGATAGATTAGCCGTTATCCTCCCCGTAGAAGGAATTTCCCCCAACATACCGGAAGATTGTTTTGTAGCACCCAATGCCACCATTGTAGGCGATGTAGAAATGGGCGAACAATGCAGCGTGTGGTTTAACGCTGTTGTAAGAGGCGATGTAAACAGCATTCGCATGGGTAATAAAGTAAATGTGCAAGATGGAGCTTGCATTCACTGTACCTATGAAAAAACAAAAACCATCATCGGAAATAATGTATCCATTGGGCACAACGCCATTGTACACGGCTGCACGGTAGAGGACAATGTGCTTATTGGCATGGGTGCCATCGTGATGGACAGGGCAAAGATTGGCAGCAACAGCATCATAGCCGCAGGCGCCGTAGTGCTGGAAGATACAGTGGTACCTCCCGGAAGTATCTTTGCCGGTGTGCCGGCAAAAAAGGTAAAAGACATTAGCCAGGAATTACTGAAAGGAGAAGTGGAACGCATTGCCAATAACTACATAATGTATAGTTCCTGGTTTAAATAAAGAATTTTCAGAAAGCCTATTGCTTTAATACTTTTTGACTATTACATTTGCTTATTAAAATCAAAACAACAAGCTTATATGAAAAAATTGATTCTTTTAGCTTTGACGGTAGGCTCTATCGCCACGGCTCAAGCTCAAAAAGCCGGAAGCATCCTGGTTTATGGCGATGTAGGTATAAAGAGCAAATCTACTACAAACGATGATGGAATCGTTGGTACCAACAATCCAGAAGCTATTGATCTAAAATTAAGATTTACGCCTGGGGTAGGTTACCAATTCAACGACTGGTGGACTGTTGGGATGAATTTCGGCGTTTCTTATCATAAGACGAATGAAGATAAAGACAATCCTTCATCTCCAGAATATCGTGAAAGAACTTTATTGGTAGGTCCTTTCATTCGTATGACTATGCCATTGAGCAGAACTTTCTTTGTATTTCACCAATTTAATATCGCTTACCTTGATGGTAAAAGAACAGAAGACAATCCTACGCCGGTTTCTGACAGAGTATGGGATTCTCAGGGTTTCTTAGCCAATATCGTTCCGGCTATTGGTGTGAATGTTTCTAAATGTATAGCGTTAAACTTCAGCGTTGGTGGCTTGCAATATCTAAGAACAAAAGAAACCAATAATTTCGATGCAAGCGAAACAACAAGATCTAATTTTGGTTTCACTTTAGGTCGTCAGGTTAACATCGGAGTATCTGCTAACTTGGGTGGTAAAAGACACGTAGGTCACAGAGAACCAGGTATGGAACATCGTCGTCACATGGATATGGATAACGATGATGATATGGAAATCAAAGTGAAAAAAAAGAAAGTAAAAATTGAAGAAGAAGACTAATTGACATTATAGTTCTTTTGAAAAGAGGTTGTCTCAACTATTCGAGACAACCTCTTTTTTATTGGGGTAATTTGTATAAACAAGATTCAAAAAAATACTTCTATGCAGTTTTTATAAGCGGTTTTCAGAATGCACAAAAGCGAAGATAATTTCCAGCAGCGCACATGGATTTGAAAATCTGTTTTTATACTGATCTAAAAACTCACACCACACTCATACACAGTTCCACCAATACCCCGTTCGTAGTTTTCGGATGCAGGAAGCACACCAATTTATTATCAGCGCCGCGTTTGGGTGTTTCATTTAATAGCTCAAAACCCAAAGCAGACAGGCGTTTCATTTCCGCTTCTATATTCTCCACTTCAAAAGCAATATGATGAATACCCTCGCCTTTTTTAGCGATGAACTTGGCAATGGGCGAGTTTTCGTTAGCGGCTTCGAGAAGCTCCACTTTAGCTTCGCCGGTTTGGAAAAAAGCCGTTTCTACGCCTTCACTTTCTACCGCTTCTTTTTTATAACAAGGCGTATTCAGTAATTGCTCGAAAAGCGGAATGGATTTTTCGAGCGAAGAAACAGCGATGCCGATATGTTCTATATGGAGCATAATAATAGTTTTTGTAAATGCTAATATTTGCAGCTAAAATAGGCGTAACTACCGTAAAATAGCACAATTGATTTACCTTCGCATTACAAATAGAATTAAGAAATATAGAAAATGGAATTGAAACTGCCAATATACTTAGACAATAACGCGACCACTCCCATGGATCCGCGTGTGCTGGAAGCCATGATGCCGTATTTTATCGAGAAATTCGGAAATGCCGCAAGCCGCAATCACCAGTTTGGCTGGGCTGCTGAAGAAGCGGTGGATTATGCCCGCGAGCAGGTGGCAAGATTAATCAATGCCGAACCGAAAGAAATCATCTTTACCTCCGGCGCTACGGAAGCAGATAACCTTGCCATCAAAGGTGTGTTTGAAATGTATGCTTCCAAAGGAAATCATATCATCACCGCCACTACCGAGCATAAAGCCGTGTTAGACACTTGCAAGCATATCGAAAAACTCGGCGGACAAATCACTTATCTGCCGGTACAGGAAAATGGCTTGATAGACTTGAATGAATTAGAGAAAGCGATTACCGACAAAACCATTCTCATTGCCATCATGTATGGAAATAATGAGATCGGCGTGGTGCAGCCGGTGCGTGAAATAAGCGCGATTGCTAAAAAACATAATGTGTTGTTCTTTACCGATGGTACGCAGGCGGTCGGTAAAATCCCCGTAGATGTGATGGCTGACGGTATTGACCTGATGGCATTCAGTGGGCATAAAATGTATGGTCCGAAGGGTGTAGGAGCCTTGTATGTACGTCGTAAAAATCCGCGTGTGAAGGTGACTGCGCAAATGGACGGCGGCGGACACGAGCGTGGTATGCGCAGTGGTACGCTGAATGTGCCCGGCATTGTGGGCTTTGGAAAAGCATGTGAGCTTTGTATGAATGAAATGGAAAGCGAAGCTGCAAAACTGAGCAAAATGCGCGACCGTTTGGAAAAATCCTTATTGGAACTTGAAGAAGCCTATGTGAATGGCACTCCCGATAGCCGCCTGCCGCATGTGAGTAACATCTCGTTTAAATATGTGGAAGGAGAAGGGTTGATGATGGGCTTTAATAAAGACATCGCCTTATCCAGCGGTTCGGCTTGTACTTCGGCTTCTCTGGAACCGTCTTATGTATTGAAGGCATTGGGTTTGGGTGATGACTTGGCGCACAGTTCGCTGCGTTTTGGCTTGGGAAGATTTACCACAGATGAGCAGATTGATTATACCATCAATGCGATAAAAGAAACGGTACTGAAGCTGCGTGAAATGAGCCCGCTTTGGGAAATGTATAAAGAAGGCATAGACCTGAATTCGATTGAATGGGCGCACCATTAGTAATGATGAATGTTGAATGATTTTCAAAGTCGAACGTTGCCAATAAAAATAAAACCACTTATCATGACAGATACATTTAAAATACACAATGCAAACGAAAAGACGATAAAAGCCATAGAAACGCTTTTAGAAGCGCTTGATGTAGTATTTGATCATGTAAGCGACAAAAAAAAGAACTCTTCTGCAAAAAAAGAGAAGCCTTATAATCCTGAATTTGTGGCGAAGATTTTAGAAAGTCAGCAACAATACAAAGATGGGAAATATACCGCTATCAAAACAGAAGACCTTTGGAAATAGTATATACTGACAAAGCTTTGGAGGATGTGAAAGCATGGAGACTATCTGGGAATAAGAAAATGTTAGAGAAGATTTCTGCCTTGATTGATGAGATGAAAGAAACTCCTTTTTCAGGTACAGGAAAACCCGAACCGTTAAAGCATCATCTCGCAGGAATATGGTCAAGACGAATAACCAAGGAAGACAGAATTGTATATTCTGTAAATGAAAAGCATTTAGTAATACATTCTTTAAAAGGACATTACGAATAAAATACCCGTTGAAAATTCAACACTCAAAATTCAAAATTTTAAAAACCATGGCATACTCAGAAAAAGTAATAGATCACTACCAACATCCGAAAAATGTGGGTACGCTTGATAAAGGCAAAAAAAATGTAGGAACCGGCTTAGTTGGCGCTCCTGAATGTGGCGATGTGATGCGCCTGCAAATAGAAGTAGATGAAGAAACCGGCGTTATCAGCGATGCGAAGTTCAAAACCTTCGGTTGCGGCTCTGCCATTGCCTCTTCATCACTCGCTACCGAATGGCTGAAAGGCAAATCTGTGGACGAAGCATTGAACATTGACAATATGGATATTGTAGAAGAGCTGAACCTTCCACCGGTAAAAATCCACTGCTCCGTATTGGCTGAAGATGCCATCAAAGCCGCCATCAACGACTACCGTGTGAAGAACGGGTTACCTGAATTAGAACTTGAAGGAAAGAAACACTAATTGGTTGAATGGTTGATTAGTTGATAGGTTTACAAGTTAATAATTTCCATGTTAACCTGTAAAGCTATCAACGTGTAAACGACAGAAAGAAATGATACACATCAGCGAGAAAGCAAAAGATAAAGTAGCGTGCCTTAAACAGGAAACAGGCTTGGGGGAAGATTATTTTCTCCGTGTGAGTGTGGTAGGCGGCGGCTGCTCGGGCTTGTCTTATAAATTGGATTTCGATAATGAAAGCCAGCCAAACGATCAGGTGTTTGAAGAAAACGGCGTAAAACTCGTTACCGACCTCAAAAGTTTTTTATACCTCTGCGATACCACATTAGATTTCTCCGATGGCCTGAATGGCAAAGGGTTTCACTTTATTAACCCCAATGCAAGCCGTAGCTGCGGATGCGGGGAAAGTTTTGCCGTATAGTTTTTTTATTTATAAATATCACTATGTCAAAAGTTACTTGTACTAATTGTTCTGCTGAAAACCCACAGAATTTTAAATATTGTTCAAGTTGTGGGCACGCATTACCAACGTCAAACACATCAACATCAACTTCGCAACCCATCGAAGTTGAAACAAAAAAATCAGAAGAAAAAAAGAAGAAACGAAAACAATTAGTTGCAACGGCGATTATGGTTATGTTCGTTATCGTTGGTGCTAATATGCCGCAATTGCTAAACAAATTTACATTCAATAAACAATTGAAAAACATTGCAAATGAGATAAATAAAACTTGTCCAATTGTTGTTGACCAATATACACGACTAGATAATGTATCAGTTTTGCCAAACAAAGTGCTTCAATATAATTATACTTTAATCAACATTAGTAAGGACGAAGTAAACATGGATACAGTAGATAAATACATTAAGCCCACTATTCTGAATAGTGTGAAAACAGACCCATCTATGAAATATCAAAGAGAGCATGAGATAACTTTGAGCTACCACTACCGTGATAAGAATGGTAATTTCGTTATGAAATATGATGTAACACCTTCAATGTATAAATGATTTGTAATAGAACTCTTCTCAAAACCGTTTCAAAAGAAGCGGTTTTTTGTTTTTGAGGCAAATGAAATATTTTGCATAAATCCATGAAACATATTTTCTGTCTTTTTAGCCTATTGGTTCTTTATTTTTCGCAAGCGGATGCGACAAAACTTACGGATACTGCTTATATCAATAGTAAAACCGTACAAAGGAAAGTTAAGAAAACAAGTTTCAGTATCGAGCTGGGCAATGCAGATAATTATCTTTTTAGAATTAATGATTCAGATAATCCTTCTTTTAAAGACCCCAATTTTGAGGACAGTAACTGGACTAAAAGAATAGCCAATTTTAATGAAAAAGAAATAATAAAAAAGCATTTTGGAAAAGGGATTGTTTGGTTTCGCTTAAGGTTGAAAGCTGACACCAGCATGCTCCATGAAGTATTGGCGTTGAACTTTAGTGAAAAAGGCGCTATGGAGGTTTATTTAGACGGGCTCTTAAAAGGCAAAATGGGAAAGTTTGCCCAGGAGGGAAAAGCGGAGTATATAAACTTATATAAACAACCTGTTTTTATTTCATTGGAAGATACATTGACTCATTTGCTGGCGGTAAGATATGAGTATGATAATGCAATAAAAAATGAGGACAGCTGGGGTTTTGGCTTAAAGGTAAGTACCGCAACTAATTTTTATAACAGCTTTAAAAACACCGATACTGTTGCTTCTGTATTCCTGATTGGTTTAGGTACTATATTCATCACACTTTTTGCAGTACACTTTCTAATGTTTTTATTTTACCGAAAAGAAATATCCAATCTTTATTTTTCATTTTTTACATTATCCATTTCGGTATTAATTTATCTGTGCTATGCGGTTTACGCGTCAGAAACGCCGATTGAAACTGAGAAATTTTCGACCGTCATTCTTGCCTGTAGCGTTATTCTTTGTTCTACTTCACTGAGCGCTTTTACTGCTGCGCTTTTTAGTAAAAGGAAAATTTTTCTGAAAATTGTCTTAGCGATTGGCGTTCTTACCCTGATAATAGGAATAATAGATTTGAATGTAGAAAGTGAAATCACTTCTATGCTTATCGGAGCGTCACTGTTGTTGTCTCTGGCGTACACGGTAGTGATGATTATCATTGCCATGTTCAAACGAATGCCGGGCGCATTTATTCTGGGAAGTGGTATTATTTTCTTTCTTCTTTTGTGGATTATTTTGGGCGTATGGATAGTGGTCAGAGGTGATATTGACCTTAACAGTCTCCTGGGCACTCTCGTGTTGTTTTCCTTTATCAGCATTCCACTTTCCATTTCCGCATTTCTCGCATGGCGTTTTGCATATACCAGTAAAAACCTTTCTAAGCAACTCACCAATGTAGAAACACTCTCCTCAGAAAAGCAGGCCATTCTTGAAAATCAAAATGAGAAATTGGAAAAAGAAGTTCTCGTTCGCACCAAAGAAATTGCAGAAGAGAAAAAGCGTTCTGATGATTTGTTGTTGAACATCCTGCCCAGCGAAGTAGCAGAAGAACTGAAGCTGAACGGACATTCTAAAGCACACAGATATGAAGAAGTTTCTGTTCTTTTCACCGACTTTGTAAACTTCACCAAAATATCGGAGCAACTGGGTGTGGAAGAGTTACTAAAAGAGCTGAATATTAATTTCACTGCTTTTGATAAGATCATGGAAAAACATGGTTTGGAAAAAATAAAAACAATCGGCGATGCTTACCTTGCCGTATGCGGCGTGCCGGCAGCCAATGAAAACCATGCAAAGAATACAGTAAACGCTGCTTTGGAAATTTTAGAATTTGTGCAGAAAAGAAAACAGGAAGTTCCTTATGGTTTGGATATCCGCATTGGTATCAATTCCGGATCGCTGATTGCTGGTATTATCGGGGTGAAGAAATTTGCTTATGACATTTGGGGCGATACTGTAAATATAGCGGCTCGTATGGAGCAGAACAGTGAAGCCGGGAAGATCAATATTTCAGAAACTACGCACCAGCTTGTAAAAGATGAATTTTTATGCAGCTATCGCGGTAAAATAGATGCTAAAGGAAAGGGCGAGATGGATATGTATTTTGTGATGGGCGAGGTAAAATAAGAAATGGTCGCAGCTAAAGCCGCGACCATCAGAATGTTTAAAAATCAATTACAGAAAATCTATTCAGGCACTACTAACCGAAAGCCATTACCATGAATATTTACGATCTCAACGCTGCTATCGCCTTTTAAATATTTGCGAAGCTTGGCGATGTAAACATCCATACTGCGCCCGTTAAAATAAGTATCGCTGCCCCAAATACGTTTCAATGCGATCTCACGGGGAAGCAAATCATTTTTATACTCCGCTAGCATGGTAAGCAATTCATTTTCTTTGGGAGAAAGCGTTTGCGAATCACCATTATGCTCAAGAATACGAAGCTTACTGTTAAAGTGATAACTACCAATATTGAATTCAATTTGTGAATGCTGTTTTTCCTGCATTTCCTGATTGCGCTTCAGAATGGCTTTTATTTTTTGCAAAAGGATCTCACTGTCGAAAGGCTTGTTTATATAATCATCCGCACCAAGTTTGTAGCCATTGAGAATGTCTTCTTTCGTACTTTTTGCAGTAAGGAAGAATAAAGGAACATCGGGATCCACATTGCGTATTTCTTCCGCAAGTTTAAAACCATCCATATTTGGCATCATTACATCCAACAGGCAAATGTCAAATTTTTCCCTACGAAATGCGGCTAATCCCAATATCCCGTCACGTGCGAGTTCTACAATGTAATCATTGAGTTCGAGGTAGTTTTTAAGTACTTGTCCGAAATTGGTATCGTCTTCAACAAGTAATACTTTAAATTTTTCTTTTTCCATATTATAATGATATGTGTTTCAAATGTAGCGGGTAAAAAATCATTCCCTCCATTAATATTTGTTAAAAGCGGGGACAGTTGTAAGTATTTCTGTTTTTTGAAAAGCTGTTGTAGAGTGCCTGAAATACAAAAGCAATTTCAAAAGCGCCTCTGCCTTTATTGGCTTGTCCTAAAGAAGAGACCGTAAAATCATAGCTTGTCATAAGCTTAAACTGATTGTATTTAAGCCCCAGCACCCCGATTGCTGCATCGCCCCAGCGGTGAAAACCGCCTAAGATCAATTCTGTACCTGAAGATTTTACATCAGCATTGCTGCTGCTTCCGCCGCCCACATTTACGGAAAACAAGGTTCCGTACACCAATTCCGAAGCACCTTTTTGTGTAGTGTAATATACGGAAGGATTGAGGATGACGTAATCGCTTAGTTTAAATAATGCGTCCAAATTGGCAGTGGGGCGCATTCCTATTCGGTTGTCCTGTCCATAAAAACTTTCCTTAGGAGTATTGATATGTGCCATTCCCAACCCTATTTTTATATAAGTGTTTTCGTTGGGAAAAAAGGCATAGTTAAGCCCGGCATTTACATCAATATAATTTGAGGTTTTTACATAAGTTTCTCCACTGGGTATTTGCATGTCAAATTTCAATCCATCCCATTGATTGCCAAACGTGAATTTGGTGAAATCAACCATGCGTTGTGCATAAGCCGCAGATGCACCCAAAGATACCATACTATAATCTCCCAGCTGAATGTGATAAGCTACGATGGCTTCATATTTCGTAAGCGAAAGATCGCCTGCTCCGGCTTTATCATTCCAAAAAGCGAAACCAACTCCCAACCAGTTAGTCTGATTTTTATTCCGCATCATCTGAAAATCTCCATACACGGAAGTAGTAGTAAATGGCACCGGCACGGAAGCCCACTGTTTACGGTAGTTTATCCCGACTCTATAATCATCAGCGGGCAGTAAGCCTGCATTAGCAGGATTCATTAATATAGGAGCGTTATAAAATTGCGAAAAATGTATGCCTTGTGCAAAGGAAGCAGTAACTCCGTTGAAGAGCGTTGTTATTGCAATGAGGTATAAAAACTTCTTCATAGCGTATTATCTTAAAAGTGTCACATTGCCTTGTTTACTGGCTGTAGTTCCGTCTGTAAAAGTAGCATAAAGCGTATAAGCGTAGCTATCCATTTCCTGCAATTTTCCTTTATATTTTCCATCCCATCCTTTATCCAGGCTTGTTGTTTCAAAAACAAGCTCACCCCATCTGTTATACAATTTAAAGCTTACAGTTTCTACCGCAGCGCCATATACGTAAAGTACATCATTTTGCCCATCACCATTGGGGCTGAATGCAGAAGGCACATCAATAACCGGATTAATGAGTGCATCTACGCGTTTGCATAATGTATCCGCACATCCGTTATTATCTATTGCGGTAAGACACACCAGGTAAGTGTTGGTCTTTCTATACATATGTGTCGGATCTTTTTCAGCGCTTCCAGTGCCATCTCCGAATGACCAGATGTAATGAGTCGCATTGACGGATTTATTGATAAAGCTGGTAGGTTTGTTCATTTCAGGCTCTATAGGATGATAGGTAAAATTAGCAGTGGGTAATGGAGAAATGGTGATCGTATAAGTAGCTGTATCAAATTTATTACAAGTATTAGGGTTGCCAGCCACAAGATGAATAGTATAAGTACCTGCCGCGCCAAATGCATGAACCGGTGCGCTTGCTGTGGAAGTGTTGCCATCGCCAAAATCCCAGAAAGAGGTAGTGGCATTTTGAGACGCGTTGGCAAACAACACACCCGAATACAGGCAAACGGAATCCGGAATGGTGAATGCTGCTTTTACAAATGAAGCATTATAGCATATTCTTTTTATAATAGTATCCGGTGAATTACAGGAAGTAGAATCAATCATAATAAGTCTGATGTCGTAACAGCCGGTATCCGCATACGTGTGAATAGGAGGACTGGAAAGCGTGGAAGTGGTACCATCTCCGAATGACCAGATGAATTTCGTAAAAGTTTGTGCACCAGGCATTGTACCATAGCTTGATGTATTGTCAAACATCGCGGTAAATGGTTTGCATGTATCCACTTTCGTAACATTGAAGGCGGCATTGATGTAATTGTTGGAAACAAAAACCTGTTTGGTAAAGGTGTCTTTGGGATGGCAGGATGCTGTGTTGGTAACGATCTGTGTAATCGTAAATGAACCGCCAGTGGTATAAGTGTGTGAAGGATTCACCGCGGTGCTGGTGCCACCATCCCCGAAATTCCATGTAACAGATTGGGCATTTTGAGAAGTATTGGTAACAGTGAAAGGTGTATTAAGACATAAAGAGTCGGGAGCAGTAAACCCGGCACTTACATTAATGTTTGTATAGCAAATGGTGTTTGTAAAAGTATCGGGAGAATTACAGGCATTGGGGTTAGTCATTATCAGCATTACTGTATAACAACCCGTATCAGGGAATACATGCAATGGGGGATTTTGTAAGGGAGATGTAGTCCCATCTCCAAAATTCCACGAATATGTAGACGTACCCGTAGCGCCTGTCGTGGATGTATTGGTAAAATTGGCGCTGTAAGGTCCGCAGCTATCTACTTTTGCAGTATTAAAGTTGGCATTGAGCGTTGTATTTAAAACTACGATTTGTAGATAAACCGTATCACTTGGTTTACAGGCATTGGGGTTATTCGCGATCATTCTTACGGTATAAGTGCCCGGTATAGTATAGGTATGCATCGGTGTATCTAATGTGCTGGAGCCACCATCACCAAATGTCCAGCTATAAGAAGTAGCGTTGGTAGAGCCGTTATTGAAATGGACAGTGAAAGGAGCGCAACCCGAAGTATCAGGATTAGCAAGTGCATGCGCATTTACAGCACCCAGTTGAAATGCGATTTTTACAGCGATAAGATTACAATTGATGCTTCCATTTACCGTGCTTACAGAACCTGCCGTTGTAGGAAAATTGGAAGAGCCGCCACAGCCACCGCATATCGCCTGATATACCACTCCTGTTTTATCAAATCTACTGGTGCCGCCATCTACATGTTCAGCCACACCATTGCCACCCATATAAGTTGCATATAATAAAGACTGTGCGTTTTTGGAGAGCACGAAAAAGTAAAAATCGCTGCCGTCTGTGGTAGATTGGGTAGGCAAGTTTGGAGCTACAGAAAGTGGCATATTAAACGTATTGCCTACTCCGCTATAAGGAAAACCCAGATTTCCTCCCCATCCGGATACATATACATTTTGGCAAGTATCCACCAGAAAAGCAACGGGTGAAATATTGGTGGAGGTGGAATTACCGGAACCGAAAACGGTGGAATAAACATTCGTTGTCAAAAAACTATCTAATTTGATAATAAACTGACTTGAATTAGCATTGGAATAAACGCCGGATGTTACAGGAAATGTTCCTCCAAGCGTTTGTCCCATCGCATAAACACTGTTATCATTATCAATCTGCAATCCATAACACTGATCGTAACTGGAGGTGCCGATAAACGTCATTTTATCCAAAGCATAAGTTCCACTGTTTAAAAATCTTCCAATGTAACCATCTACGGTTCCTCCCTGGTAGCTGCTTTGATAGGCACCTGAAGTGAACGGGAAATTGGAACTTCTTGTACCACCAGCTACATATAAGTGACTTTGCTGTTTATTTAAAGAAAGAACATACGCTGCATCATTAGAGCTTCCGCCCAAATATGTGCTCCATAATAAGGAGGTAAGTGCGCTGTTTAGTTTTACAATCACACCGTCCTGCCCGCCTTGCAGCGAACTTTGGTAAGCATTGGCAGTCACGGGAAAGTTGGAAGAGCTTGTTGAGGCTGCTACGTAAACATTCCCTGCATTGTCTAATATTACCTCACTTCTGGCATCATCGCCGTAGTTGTGTTTTAAAACTCCTTGTACCGGTTCCTGGGCATTCTCATTTACAGCATCATCACCAGACCCACCAATATAAGTAGACCCTAAAAGAGCGGTTCCTGTACTGTTAAGTTTTACAACTACCAAATCGGCGTTGCCATTAAAGCTGCCGTCATACGATCCTGTAGTAGTTGGAAAATCGCTCGAGTAAGAACGGCCAGCGATCACCAGATTGTCGGATGCGTCTACTACCAAACTATGCGGCTGGTCATTATTCGTACCGCCAATAAACGTGGCAAACAGATAAGCACTACCGACAGCATTGTATTTAAATACCACCATATCGCAAGGGTATTGGCTGCCGTTTACATAATTTCCTCCGTTATATACGGTTTGAAAGGCACCCACCGTAGTCGGAAAACTACCAGGTGCAGGGGATCCGGCATCCTGAGGAGTAAAATAATGCACAATACCGCCCGCATAAAAATTCCCCGCGTTATCATAAGTTGCAGTAAATCCCCAGTTATCTGCCGAAGCGCCTGTGAAAGTGGCAAACACCACTGTAGGATCTATGATCAGCGGTGCGTTTTTATCATAGCCATTGGGAAAAGAAAAATACACTTCATTATTATCCAATTTGTATTCACAAACTATCTCTTTCTTTTCACCGTTAATCAGTTGATACGTATAAGGTTTTAATTCTTTCACATCACCCACTGATGTTTTTATAATCAATATCCCATTTTTCAACTCAAGTTTTTCCTGTCCTTCATAGCGCATTTTTATCTGCGAAATATCTGCACCGGGCGCTGCATGAAATTCATATTTCAGACTTTGGTTTTCAGAAGAAAGGTGCATATCAATACCATTATACAAACCCATGTAATCCAACACGCGGGAAGGATGAATACCGGATTTCCACTTAGAAGCGTCTTTCCCCAAAAAATAATTGTAGTAATGAGCTTTTATTTTACCCGGTACAATCTCACAGTTTTTATTGGCATCCAGGAAGTTCAGGCGATATGTATGATATTTGAATACTGTTCCGTCTTTAAGTTTTCCTTCTTTTATTTTTCTGAAATAATCTTCGTTTTTATCATCGGAAAGCTGATAGGTAAAAGCCGTTTTTTCGAGAAAGACATTTTCATTGACTGCGCTTGCCATGTATAAATGCGGACCTTCCCATTGCCCTTGGTTTTCAATAAACTCCAGGCTGCGGTACTGCGCACATGAGTTTTTGAAACTCAGACAACAGACTGTAAATAAGGCGAATGCATAAAAATATTTCATAAAAGGAACGAACTCTTACAAGTAAATTTAACAATTATAATAATAAATAAGACAGAAAACTCTTGTAAAAAGTAAGCTGGAGGTTATTACTGTAAAAACCCTTGCGTAATCAGAAGAGAGGAAGATAATTAAGCTCTTGTTCTGAAACTCAGTGCATTGATAAACGATGATCGTTTCAAGTAAAGGTCACACCACTTTATCGGCGCAACAGCTGCTTGCAAATGCTTCAGGCTTAGCTTTGAAAGCAAATCCCATTCCCAGTATATACCCCATTGCTTCTCGCAGCGCTTCATTGCTTTTGAATTGCGGATTGGTATTGATGTCGGCATGCACTTCCATATCCACATCATATTTATTGAAAAGATCACAAAGCTCGTAAGCTATTTCTATACTCTTCGCCACTTCTACCAGCATTCTTTCTTTGATGGAATATTGCACAGTGGTTTTATCGTTGCAGATAAACATAAACCCTCCGTGTTTTTCTTTTAGAAAAACAATAACCGTTGCAAACTCCGTTTCGACGCCGCGCACCTGCGAATCGGTGCCTATGCACACTTTCAGCTTATACCCTTCATTAGTTACTTTAATGATGGCTTCTTCCACCGCTTTTTTTACAGGAGCTTTAATAATGGTTCCGTTAAACGTCCTCCATGGCATAACAATGAATTTTAATTCTTTTAAAGTTAGTAAGAATAGTATTGTCTGCACCTTATCTGTAAATTATCTTGATGTAAAATCCACAAGTAATGAACATTTGACCAATACGCGTAAGTTGCTGATTGGAAAATGTAACCGCTGAATAAATGCCTGCAATCCGCTATTTTTGCCGCCGTTATGGCAAATGAAAATACCCTTCAGAATATTATCTCGCACTGCAAAGAATACGGTTTTATTTTTCAAAGCAGTGAAATATACGATGGCTTGAGCGCTGTGTATGACTATGGACAATATGGTACAGAGCTGAAGAAAAACATCCGCGAATATTGGTGGAGAAGCATGACCCAAATGCACGAAAACATTGTGGGCATTGATGCGGCTATCTTCATGCACCCGAAAGTATGGAAAGCGAGCGGGCACGTGGATAATTTCAGCGACCCGATGATTGATAATAAAGACAGCAAGAAACGTTATCGTGTAGATCATTTGATTGAAGGATATGCAGAGACGCTGGACGAAGCAGGTAGTAAAGAAATCTTAGCGGCTATGGATGTGTTATTAGCTTCTGATGATTTTGCAGGTTTGAAAAAACTGATAGAAGACAATAAGATAAAATGCGCCATCAGTGGTACCTGCAACTGGACGGATGTGCGCCAGTTCAACCTGATGTTTTCTACAGAGTTCGGCGCAGTAGCTTCCGACAATCCGGAAGATAATATCGTTTATTTAAGGCCTGAAACAGCGCAGGGGATTTTTGTGAATTTTCTGAATGTGCAAAAGACGGGACGGATGAAAATTCCTTTCGGTATTGCACAGGTGGGTAAGGCTTTCCGAAATGAAATTGTAGCTCGTCAGTTCATTTTCCGTATGCGTGAATTTGAACAAATGGAAATGCAATTTTTCATAAAGCCCGGCACACAAAAAGAATGGTATGAGTACTGGAAGGAAACACGCATGAAATGGCATTTGAGTCTGGGCATTTCGCAAGACAAATACAAATTTCACGATCATGTGAAGCTGGCGCATTATGCAGATGCCGCTTGTGATATTGAGTATAATTTCCCTATTGGTTTTAAAGAAGTGGAAGGCATTCACAGTCGCACCGATTTTGACCTTTCGCAACACCAAAATCTAAGCGGTAAAAAACTCACCTATTTTGATACTGAAGAAAACAAACATTACATTCCTTACGTGATAGAAACTTCAATCGGACTTGACAGAACGGTGATGATGATCTTAAGCGAAGCTTATAAAGAAGAAGATCTGAGCACAGAAGATAAGAAAGACAGCCGCGTGGTGCTAAGTTTTCCGCCGATGCTGGCACCTATAAAACTGGCAGTTTTACCACTCACAAAAAAAGACGGCTTACCTGAATTGGCGCGTGAACTGATGAAAGAGTGTATGCCGCATTTTAAATGCTTCTATGAAGAAAAAGACACGATCGGCAAACGCTATCGCCGCCAAGACGCAATAGGCACGCCTTTTTGCGTAACCATAGATCACCAAACAAAAGATGACGGCACCGTAACTATTCGCCATCGTGATAGTATGACACAGCAAAGAATACCGATGAGTGATGTGAGGAAACTGGTGAGTGAGAAAGTGGCGATGTTTTAGATGAAGATTTCACACAAAGCATATTATAAAACAATGCACAATTTACATTTTGCTTTCTTTGCACTCGTTGTGTGAATTGCTTATCTGTTCATCATCCACAAAATCAAGCCACCGGTTACCAGCATATTAAACAATGCCAATGGTATTAATGACTTCCAGCCGAGGTTCATTAATTGATCGTACCTGAAACGTGGCAGTGTCCAGCGGATGAACATGAAGAACAAGATGAATGCAATGATTTTTATAAAGAACGCTGCAACACAAGTTAGCGAGAACAACACACTTCCGTCACCCAACGCATTCGCTACCTGATCCATAAACGGATAATTGTACCCGCCGAAAAATAACGTTGCCATCACCGCACTGCTGATGAACATATTGATATATTCAGCAAACAGAAACATACCCAACTTCATCGAGGAATACTCTAAGTGGTACCCCATGTTCAACTCGCTCTCACATTCGGGAAGATCAAACGGTGCGCGGTTCAATTCTGCAAATGCACATACGAGGAAAATGAAAAAGCCAAGCGGTTGTTTAAAGAAATTCCAGGTGAAATATCCATCGCTCCAGAAGCCATGTTGTTGCTGTACGATTTCGTTCAGGCTCAGCGTATTTGCCATCATCAGCAAGGCGATCAGGGAAAGCCCCATTGCCAGTTCATACGAAATAGCCTGTGAAGCCGCACGGATGCTGCTTAGCAAAGAAAATTTATTATTAGAAGACCAGCCGCCAAGCATAATGCCATACACACCCAGGCTCACCACGCCAAACACAAATAATATAGAGACATTGATGTCGGCTACTTGCAGCGCAACGGTGTGGTCGCCAATTGTAAAACTTGGTCCCCAGGGGATTACTGCACTCGTCATCAATGCGGTGGTCATAAACATTGCCGGACCCAGCACAAAAATGATTTTAGAAGAGCTGTTAGGGATAATTTCTTCTTTCATGAATAACTTCAACCCATCAGCCAGCGGCTGCAACAACCCAAACGGACCCGCACGGCTCGGACCCAGCCTGTCCTGCATTACGGCAGCTACCTTGCGTTCGCCCCAGGTGGCATACGCAGCTACACCAAGCGATATCAGCAAAATCACCGATATCAAACCTACTTTTTCAAGTATTAAAAGCCAGTCAATCAATAAAAACATAGCGGCGCAAAACTAAGTTGTTCCTTTAATAATTTATAGTTCTTTTTTGTGTCCAGGCACTGTTACTTCTATTGAGCTTCAGTGGCGTTGGCATCGTTCATCTGATCAACTCTATTAAACTTTTTTATTTCACACAACGAAAACAAAAGAATACAACGCAACAACGATTTCTTTGTCATTTTGTCTTCTTTGCCTCTTTGTGTGAAACCTCAATCCACCGTTCAACTATTTCTTCCTTCCCACTTCTAAAATCCGCTCCTGGTCTATCTTTTGGTTCGGTAAAAAATCATCGGAATGTGCAGGTCCTTCAATTTTAGAAAGATCCACTTCAGGTCTGTCCACATCGCTTATAGAATGAATATCGAATAACAACTTCGGTGATTTACCAATTACTTCATTGATCAATTCTACCTGTTCCTCATGAGCCGTTACATAATGTCCTTGTGCGATAACACTGTGTCTGTTGATCTTCGCAGGGCCCTCTATTACCCAGTCGCTTGTTTCCTTTTTATGGAAACGGCAGGTATTGCATATCCATCCGGTTTTACCATCTGATGCTTCAGCTACTTCCCAATATTCATCACGGCGTGCCGTAACTCTAAACACTTCTTCACCACGCATCCAAAGGCGCACTTCACCACAACACTTATCACAATCACGGTGCGCATCTACCGGCTTTGTAAACCACACACGGTTTTTAAAACGGAACGTTTTATCCGTAAGCGCACCCACAGGACATACATCTATCACATTGCCCACCATCTCATGGTCGAGCGCTTTGCTGATGTATGTGCTGATCTGCGCATGCTCGCCACGGTTTACGATGCCATGTTCACGTACATCGCAAAGTTGTTGCGCCGCAAATACGCAACGGAAACACATGATGCAACGATTCATGTGAAGTTGGATGTATGGGCCAATGTCTTCCGGCTCAAATGTTCTTCTTTTAAATTCGGTACGGGTAGTTTCCAAACCATTTTCATAGCTGAGATCTTGCAGTTTGCATTCACCGGCCTGATCGCACACAGGGCAATCGAGAGGATGGTTCAGTAACAAAAACTCAGTAACACCATTGCGGGCATCTACTACACGGTCACTCGTCGCACTTTTTACTTCCATACCGTCCATCACGGTGGTACGGCAACTTGCTACAAGTTTTGGCATTGGGCGTGGGTCTTTTTCAGAACCTTTCGTTACTTCTACCAAACAGGTGCGGCATTTACCGCCACTGCCTTTCAGCTTGGTATAATAGCACATGGTGGGCGGCACTACATCACCGCCTATTTTACGGGCAGCATCTACAATAGTCGTTCCCGGCGGCACTTCCACGGGAATGCCGTCTATGGTTACTTTGAAATTTTGAACGTCACTCATTATTATTTATTTCACACAAAGAACACTACGAATACAACGGTAACAACGATATTAATAAGTATTAATTATTCTCTTTATTCCATCTTTTAAATACACCACATTGAAATTTATCAACAACCCCAATTTTAAGTCTGTTAGTTTTAAATAAGTCTGTACTTGCTTGTAGTGTATATCTGCCAATGCTTCTATTGATTTCAATTCTATCAGTAACTTATTTTCCAAAATAAAATCCACCCTAAAACCCGCATCCAATTTTATGTTTTCATGAATCAGCGGAATTGCTTTTTGCTTTTCCACCTGAATATCCATTTTCAATATCTCATGATAAAAAATCTCTTCATAAACACTTTCAAACAACCCCGGACCATACAGTTTATGAATTTTGAATGCTGTATCCAATGCGATTTTAGACAATTCATTCTCTCTGATTAAATCGGTATTTATCATAAAATACTTGTTTCACACAAAGAGACAAAGCATACAAACAACACAACGTTTATTTTTAAAGTCATCCTTTTACTATACAATCAATTTTCAATTTCTTTTTTGTGTCCTTAGCCTTCTTTGTGTGAAATAAAAACTAAGCTGTAACCTCAAGTAGATCCGCATAATGCGCCAATCCAAAGTTCCGCATTTGCGCTTCATCCGGGTTCATCACATGCCATTCAAACTCATCTCTGAAATGCCGGATGGCAGCAGCCACGGGCCATGCTGCCGCATCTCCCAACGGACAAATCGTGTTTCCTTCTATTCTTCTTTGTATATCCCACAACAAGTCTATATCCTTCATTTCACCTTTCCCGTACTCAATATTTTTGAGAATGCGGTACATCCAGCCCGTTCCTTCACGACAGGGACTGCATTGCCCGCAACTTTCATGCATGTAAAAATGTGCTAAGCTCATCGTATGGCGCACCACACATTGGTCTTCATCCAACACGATAAACCCACCCGACCCCATCATCGTACCTGTCTGAAAGCCGCCATCTGAAAGGCTTTCATAATTCATCATGCGCGTTTCTCCTTTCGCTGTTTTCAGTAAAAGATTGGCAGGTAAAATAGGTACGGAAGAACCGCCCGGGATACAGGCTTTCAGCCGTTTGCCATTTGGAATACCGCCACAATATTTATCGCTGTAAATAAATTCTTCTACCGAGATAGTCATGTCTATTTCATACACACCCGGTTTGTTGATATTACCACATGCGGAAATCAGCTTTGTACCGGTAGATTTCCCCATACCGATTTTCGCATATTCTTCACCGCCCATCATCATGATAGGGCTAACTGCTGCAATGCTCTCCACATTATTCACCACGGTCGGGCGCATCCATGCACCTTGTATTGCCGGAAAGGGCGGCTTGATACGAGGATTACCACGTTTGCCTTCAAGGCTTTCTATCAATGCTGTTTCTTCTCCGCAGATGTAAGCGCCCGCACCACGATGTACATAAATCTCCAAATCGAAACCGGTACCGAGAATATTTTTACCCAAATAACCCGCTGCTTTCGCTTCTGCAATCGCTGCTTCCAGAATGTCGGGAATCCATGCATATTCTCCACGGATATAGATGTAGCTTGTGTTGGAGCCGAGTGCGAAGGAGGATATGATAATACCTTCAATAAACAGATGCGGCAAAAACTCCATCAGGTAACGGTCTTTAAATGTACCTGGTTCGCTCTCATCGGCATTCACCACCAAGTGGCGTGGAATGCCTTCGGGCTTGGCGATAAAGCTCCATTTCATACCCGTAGGGAAGCCTGCACCGCCACGACCGCGCAAGCCGCTTTTCTTCACTTCTTCCACGATTTCCTCGGGTGTCATTTTCAGCGCTTTCTCCACAGATGCATAGCCGCCATTGGCTTTCCAAACCTCGTAAGATTTGATGTTGGGTATATGTGCTTTTTCTAAAAGTAGTTTCATTGTTAAGTCAAAAGTTAAAGGTCAGTGCTGACATTTAAATTCATTTTATTTTTTTGGATCCAAGCTGTAGTAAGTCTGTTAAGCTTTTACGGCGTTGGCACCGTTCATTGCTGTAGCTACTATTGAGCTTTTACCATATTACGCGCACCCAATTTTACTCCCTATTTTTACTTTCTCTTCTAATCAATTTCCAATCTCCATTCTCTAATCTCCAATCTTCTTTTGTATTGAGTTCCACTTTAAAATCTTTCCCGTCCAATATTCCTGTAACGTCCAAATAGCAGTCGGTCAGCATCATCCCTACATCGCGAATACTTACCTCCTTATTTACTGCCCTTTTAATGGTTTTATAAACCAATTTTTTTGTTTCAATATTCTTCAGCAACGTTTCTTTTGTTTCCACCATTCCGTTAGAATGTATCATTTCCAGCTTATCGAAAAGCAAACGTTTCAGCTCTTCCGTATTCGCCATCATCAGCGCATTGTCGAGACGCTGCATAGCTTCCCTTAGCTGCGTTATTTCCTTTGTTCCATTCTCTGCTTTGGTAATTCCCGCACCCATAGTTGCCTCTTGCGCAAATACGTTAGCTGCACAGAAAAAAGCAAGAATGAATATGGAAATTTTTCTGATCATCTACTTCTTTTCATAGTCATGGTTAAACATCCAGCTCACGCCAAATTTATCCGTAAGCATACCAAACCGCGCACCCCAAAAAGTATCTTGCAGCGGCATGGTAATATTCGCACCGTTACTCAATGCACTGAATACTTTTTCCATTTCCTCCACATTGCTAAAGTCCATGGACAAACTCACCTGATTACCATCTTTCACATCCTTCTCCTCAGCATCCGAAGCCATAATGGTAAGCTCGCCGGCTACAAGCATGGCATGCATGATTTTGTCTTTCATCTCCGGCTTATGTTCTTGCCCGCTATCAGCAAAGGTTTGCGCAAAAGCTATTTGCCCGCTTAAGGCTGTTGCATACATATCGAATGCTTCTTTTGCATTGCCTTTGAATGTGATGTATGGTATTAATGGTTTCATTATGTTTTATGATTTGTGTTTCTTTAAAAAATCTTCAATTTTATTTGTGTACTCGTCTGCAAATTTATCTTTTGAAAATACTTGTACAGCTTTCTGATGCCCGCCGTTAAAATCAATAACCGTACAATTCTTCAATGTTTTTAAAACATTTCTGTCAATCGCAAAATCATCGCTGCCCGCAAATACCAATTTAGGCATATCATTTTTCTTTATCTTTTCCGCATATGCCTTTCCTGCAATTGGCAATATCAAATCCTTTCCCTTCATTTCTTTAATCTTTGCCACCACTTTATCCAGATTGGTAACATAGCTGTCAGCAATCAGAAAATCCATCTTCTCTGTTGCCAAGGTCGCTATTATAGTTCCCATGGATGATGACCACACACCTATTTTATCGAAGCCGCCTTTCTTTTTTTCATAAGATAAAACAGCATCCAAATCATTTACATATTCTGTATAAAACAGATGATTTTCATCAACCTTAAAATCAGAACTGCAACCAAAGCCGCGATAATCAAACATCACCACTCTGAAACCTTCGCGTGCAAACTGATTGGCATAATACAGATAGTAAGACATATTCCCCATATCCGCATACGCCATTATAATCGTTGTTTTATTGTTCTGATTTTTAGCAGCGGGTGCAATATCCCAAAGGCATATATCCGCTTTGTCTTTTGTAACTATTCTTTCTGTTTTATAATGCAAGCTAAAAGTATCGGGCAGCATTATAAAATCCTTTTGCGGTTTTATAGCAAAGCCATTAATGCTATTGAACAGCAGGTAAAAAATGAAAACGATATGTAGTTTGCTTCTTTTCAAATAATTTAATTTTTAGCCGCAGCCTTCAAATCCTCTAGCAATGCATCTACTTTCTCGGTTGTCAAATTCTCTTTAAAAAATTTACCCAACTGCATCATCGGTGCATAACCACATGCGCCAAGGCATTCTGCAGGCTTCAGCGTAAACAATCCGTCAGGCGTAGTTTCACCTGCCTGTATGCCGAGTTTGTTTTTAATATGCTCAATAATTTTATCGCTGCCACGCAACATACAGGGTCCGGTTTCGCACACTTCCAACACATACTTACCTACGGGCTTCATGTTGAACATCGTATAAAACGTTGCTACTTCATACACTTCTATCGGGGTAATTTGCAGCAACCCCGCCACGTAATCCATCACCGGCACATCCAGCCATCCGCCAAATTCTTCCTGCGCCAGGTGCAGCACCGGTATCAACGCGCTTTTCTGTTTCCCCTCGGGATAGCGTGCGATGATTTCTTTTACTTTATCAAGCTTCTCAGCCGAAAATTGAATATTCAACTCTTAACTTTTTTGAATTTTGACTATTTACTTCTCTCTACGCATCCAGCTCACCTGCTATGACATTCAAACTACTCAGCGCCACAATCGCATCGCTCAGCAGACCGTTCTTAATTATCTCCGGAAATATCTGATAATAAATAAAACATGGTCTGCGGAAATGCAAACGATACGGACTGCGACCGCCATCACTTATCAGATAATAACCCACTTCTCCGTTGCCGCCTTCTACTGCATGGTACACTTCTCCTTTTGGAATGTCTATCTCTCCCATCACTATTTTGAAATGCCATATTAACGCTTCCATTTTGGTATAAACGTCTTTCTTTTTTGGCAGGTAATATTCGGGGACATCGGCATGATACACGCTCGGATCAAGGTCTTTCAGCTTTTCTAATGCCTGATGGATGATGCTGATGCTTTCCCAAATTTCCATACCACGCACCATAAATCGGTCATATACATCGCCCGTGGTACCCACAGGTATATTAAATTTAAAATCTTCGTAAGAGCTATAAGGAGTGGCAACGCGCACATCGTAATCTACGCCCGCAGCCCGCAGGTTAGGACCGGTAACGCTATAGTTTAGCGCCATCTCTGCCGTGAGCGGACCCGCCCCCTGACAGCGTTCCATAAAGATTCGGTTGCGTACCAGCAGGTCTTCAAACTCTTTAAACGCCTTTGGAAATACCTTTAAAAAATCATCCAGCTTATCCCATGTGCTTTGCGGAAAGTTGCGTTCAAAACCGCCAAAGCGACCAATATTAGTAGTGAGTCGCGAGCCGCAAATCTCTTCCCATATTTCATAGATTCTTTCGCGCAGTTGAAACACATACGTAAAACCCGTCAATGCGCCGGTATCCACACCTATCACCGAATTACAAACGATATGGTCTGCTATACGTGCCAGTTCCATGATGATGACACGCAGGTAATCTACACGTTTCGGAGTTTTAATGCCGAGCAGTTTTTCTACGGTCAGATGCCAGCCGATATTATTAATCGGAGCCGAGCAATAATTCAAGCGATCGGTAAGTGGCGTAACCTGATACAACGGACGGCGTTCGGCAATTTTCTCGAACGCACGGTGGATATAGCCTACTTCCTGCTCACTGCTCAGCACACGCTCGCCATCTATCTCCAGCACATTTTGAAAAATGCCGTGCGTGGCGGGATGCGTCGGACCGAGGTTCAACGTCGTTGTCTGCTTCGCCAGGCTTTCCTCCGAAAGCTGTATGTGATGCGGATTATGTTGTATTATTTCTTCAGTCATTATTCTTTCAATTTTTGTCTTACCCGTTTATTTCACACAAAGTCAACAACGAAGGCAAAGGTGACAAAGAATAGATATTGTTTTGCTTCGTAGTATTCTTTGTGAGCTTTGGGTGAAACCCCACATCACCTTCCAAACATCTCATCATCTTTATCTGTACGCTGCGGGTCTTCCATCGTATATTCTTTCCTCATTGGGAAATAATCCATTTCCTCCGGGTTCAATATTCGTTTCAAATTCGGATGTCCTATAAAATTTATCCCGAAGAAATCATACGTTTCGCGTTCCATCCAATTTGCTCCGGCAAACAGCTTTGTAGCCGTAAATACATCGGGCTTTTCTATCGGCACATATATTTTTACCCGCATGCGGATATTATTTTCAAGGCTATGCAAATGATAGATAACGCTTAATTCTTCATCTGTTCTTTCAGGAAAATGCGCTCCTGTAAGATCGGTCAAAAAACGGAATTTCAATTCTTCCTCATCATATAAAAACTGCAACAACTTCAGGTTCATTTCGGCAGGCGCAGTCACACACAGCATTTCATACTGTTCGTCATAGCTTACCTTCTCTGCGAATTTTGCGGTCAGTTTTTCTTTTAGTATTTCGTACGTCAAGCTCATTTATTTAAAAATATCAGAGTTTTTAATCTCTTACTTTATTCCATAGCTTTCCATCAATGCCTTGTATTGTTCGCTGGTGCGGCGGCGCAGGCTTTCATTTCCCACCAGTTCCTGTAGTTTCAAAATACCATCTATAATCCCTTCCGGTCTCGGCGGGCAACCCGGCACATACACATCTACGGGTATCACTTGGTCTATACCTTGCAACACGGAATAGCTGTCGAAAATACCTCCGCTGCTGGCACAAGCGCCTATCGCCACTACCCAGCGCGGTTCCGCCATCTGGATATATACTTTGCGTAGTATGGGTCCCAGTTTTTTAGAAATCGTTCCAGCCACTAACAGCATATCACATTGCCGTGGTGTAAAGCCCATACGCTCACTGCCAAAGCGCGCCAAATCATAGTTGGAGCCCATGGTAGCCATAAACTCAATGCCGCAGCAGGATGTGGCAAACGGCAAAGGCCAAAGTGAATTTTTCCTCGCTAATCCCACCACTTTGTCAAATGATGTGGCATAAAAACCTTCTCCGGCATAGCCTTCAGGAAGATCTACCATTTTCACTTTATCATTCGTATTATACTGAACAGGTCTCATATCAGTCTTCCCACTTAAGGGCTCCTTTTTTAATTATATAAATAAATCCACACAAGAAAAACGCCACGAACATTACCACTGCATAAAAACCTTGTGTGCCCAATTCTCTGAAATTGACTGCATAAGGATAAAAGAAAATCACTTCCACATCAAATAGCACAAAAAGAATCGCCACTAAGAAATATTTAATCGCCATCGGCTGGCGGGCATTGCCGATAGATGGGATCCCACTTTCAAAATTGACTAACTTATCACTTGTGTTGCGTTTGGGGCCCAATAAAAAAGAAACACCCAACATCAGCGCCACTGTCACGACCGCTATCAACAATTGCAGAACTATCGGAAAATAGTTGATCGGAGTGCTTTGATCTACGGATAATAATAATTGTTGCATGAAATTTTTCCTGATTTTGCAAATTTACACGTTTATTATTCATATTCAGGTCTGATACGAAGGGTTTTGAGTTTTTATTTTGGTTTTGAAAATATAGTTTTGAGTTTTGCATTATGGGCATTGTTTTCCGGCAATCTGTAAAATCCACTATCGTAATTTTCTTGGGTGCACTGCTGGGAGCCGTAACGTTACTGCTTTCTGTTAAATTCCTCAGTCAGCAGGAACTTGGGTTTAATCGCAGTGGTATTCTTTTTCAGGCTATTGTAGGTTCGCAGTTCGCCATGATGGGGATGTCCGTTGTGTTAGCCATTTTCATTCACAAATATCCGGTTGGAGATGCACGCAGACCTTCTTTGGTTGGTATTTGTATGGCGGTACCCGTCATCGTTACGGCTGTTTGTTCAGTTGTTTATTTTTTGTTCAAGCCGCAAGTCATCAATCTTTTATACAATAACCCTTCTGATAAAATACTGGGTGCGCGCTATTATTGGTTGTTGCCGGTTTGTGTTTTGTTTTACAGCCTTATGATGATGCTGGAATATTACCTGAACAGCCAGATGAAACTGGCGATTTCGGTTTTTGTAAGAGAAATAGTATTACGGCTGTTGAATATTTTACTGATCGCTTTATATTTTTTTAACCGCATTAATTTTGATGTGCTAATGTATGCAACAGTGCTGGTGTACATTATTCCCGTTATCATCTTATTCATCCTTTGCAAACGCACAGAAAATTTTCATGTTAATTTTCGCTGGAATACTTTTTCAAAAAAAGAAAAGAAAGAAATTATTCATTTTGCCTGGTATCATATGCTTATGGGCATCACACTTACGCTCATGGGTCTTATAGATACACTTCTGCTTGCGCCATTGGATAAAGACGGAATGAACACAGTCGGTGTGTATGGTATTGCTGTTTTTATAATGAGCATTCTTGTTATTCCCTACCGGTCTATGTCTACAGCATCTGTTCCGGATCTTACACGATCTTTTGAAGCGAACGATCTGCAACGTGTACACGATCTTTTCAGAAGAGGGGGCATTAATATTCTTATAGCCGCCGTAGCGATGTGCAGTATTGTATTGATGAACACACCTAACGCCGTTAGCTTTTTAAATGGATTAAGCAGTAAAGGAGAAGATTATTCCGCATTGCTTGGTGTAGTGCCTGTTTTGGTTTTGGGACGTTTTGCGGATATGGCTACTGGGCTGAACAGCGAAGTCATAAGCATTTCCAAGCATTATAAATTTAATTTCCGGATTTCAATAGTGCTCATCATCATGATGTTTTTATTCATCAGCACGCTGGTACCGAAAATGGGTATTTACGGAGCCGCCTGGGGAGCAACTTTGGCTTTAGTTGTTTTTAATATCGCCAAGCTCGTTTTTCTATGGGTAAAAATGCGGCTGCATCCTTTTTCCCGAAAAAGTTTGGGTGTCATCGTTTCGGGTATCGCTTCCATGTCCGCTGTTTATTTTATTCCTTATTTTCTTCATCCTTTGGTAGATGCCGCACTTCGCACAGCTATTATGATGGTTGTTTACTTAGCGATGCTGATGATCCTGAAACCTTCCGCGGACTTGAATGAATATCTTGCAGGTGTAAAAAAGAATAAACGGTTGTTTTGAATATTATTTCCCTTCCACAACAATCACAATTTCTCCTTTCGGCGTATTGTTTTCATAATGCAAAGCAAGATGCGCGAGCGTTTCTTTCCGGGTTTCTTCAAACAGTTTGGTAAGCTCGCGGCATACGGCGGCTTGCCTTTCCGCTCCAAAATATTCTGCAAGTTCATTTAAAGTTTTTACAAGGCGGTGCGGACTTTCATAAAGAATAACGGTGCGATCTTCTTCAGCTAATTTTTTCAGCGCCGTCTGCCGGCCTTTTTTCAAAGGTAAAAACCCTTCAAAAACAAAACGATTGCTTGGAATTCCACTTTGTACAATTGCCGGTACAAAAGCCGTTGCACCGGGCAAACATTCTACAAGAATATTTTCTCTGATACACTCCCGCACCAGCAAAAAGCCGGGATCAGAGATGCCCGGTGTGCCCGCATCAGTAAGCAATGCGAGTGTTTTACCTGATTTCAGCTGTTCTATAAGATGAGCTAAAACCTTATGCTCATTATGCTGATGATAGGGTGTGAGTGGTTTTTGAATATCGTAATGCTTCAGTAAAATATAACTTGTTCTGGTATCTTCACATAAGATGCCATCTGCGTTCTTTAAAACTTCTACCGCACGATAAGTGATATCGCCCAAGTTGCCAATGGGTGAGGGAACAAGATATAACCGCATTATCAAGCTTCGGAAAGAGTGAAATCAAATGCTTCCATCACCTGGTTTGCCAATAACTTTTTGCATGCATCGTGAGTAAGTTTTTCTGCTTCTTCTTTATTGGCTGCTTCTATATTCAAGGTGATATGCTTGCCGATGCGTACATCCTGCACCTGGTGCAAACCCAGGTTGTGTAAGTTGTTGTTCACCGCTTTTCCCTGAGGATCTAATAATTCTTTCAACGGCATTACATTGATATGCGCGATAAATTTCATGAAGTATTTGTTTGTAGAATGCAAAAGTAAAAATTCAAAAACTAAAAGCTTATGTCGTCTTTTAAGATTGGGGTTTAAACATCACAGATAAAACCAAATACAAACCCATAGCTACCAATGATGCGCCCCATCCTAAAAGAGGAATTGCGGCAGCGCTACCTGCTATTAAAAGTATGCGCGGCGAAACATTTTTCATATTCCATTTTTCAGGAAGTAATTTAAAAAACCGAATGTTGGAAACCATCAGCCAACACAGCAATGCAATAACCGCATATAATAACCATGGCTTGTAAAACCAAATGAATAAAGGGTTTTGCCATTGCATCAGCGGGAAAGTAGCTACAAATAATCCGACTGCCGGTGTGGGCATTCCGATAAAATAATTTTTTTGTTCGTCCGAAGACTGGTTAAACTTAGCCAGGCGCAAAGCCGCAAAACAAGCAATGAGAAACGCCGGCGCAGTCAGCAATAAGTTGGTATCCATAGCTTCCGGAATTGCCATATATGCAGCCCACAGCATTTTGAACAAGATCATGGCAGGCGCCACACCAAAAGATACAACATCCGCCAGGCTATCCAGATCTTTACCAATGGGTGAATGTATCTTCAGCGCGCGTGCTGCTGCGCCATCCAGCATATCCAGCACCGCCGCTAAAAAAATAAACAAGCTTCCTATATAAGGCTGCTCTACGGCAGGCACTTCTACGTAAGTATTTATATCAAAACTTGTAGTGAAGTTTTGTGCGCCAATAATAAATGAAATGGCGATACATCCGCAAAAAAGATTGCCCAGTGTAAGAATATTTGGAAGATGTTTCATGAAAGAATCAAAAGTAAAAATTCAAAAATAAAAAAGAGTGAAAACCCTGCTCCACTCTTTTTATAATAAATCAATTTATTTTTTGCTTGCCCATTACATGCCTACCATAAGCGGCATCAGCAACATTAATATATCTTCGTTCTCGTTTTTTTCCATTGGTCGGAAAATGCCCGCTCTTGTGGGCGTGCTCAATTCCAGCTGCAGTTCTTCGCCTTCCATATTGTTCACCATTTCAATCATCAGCTTGGCATTAAAGGCTATTTTCATATCTTCTCCACTATACTGGCAGCTCAGCGTTTCTTTTCCTTCAAAGGAAAAATCCACATCCTGAGCACTCATCTGCAATGAATTTCCATTTATTTCCAACACTACCTGATTGGTTGTTTTATTAGCAAAAATATTCAGGCGGCGTAGAGCGCTTGTAAAATCTGCCCGGTTTATTACAAGCTTGTATGGATTATCGGTAGGAATTACCGCTTTGTAATCAGGAAAACGTGCATCTATCAAACGGCAGCTCAGGCTTAGGTTTTCACTGGTTATAAAAAGATGACTGTTGTTATACAAAATCTGTAATTGCGTGTCATCCGCCGGCAGCGTCGCTTTTAGTTGTTGCAAAGGTTTTTTGGGAACCACAAAACCTGTCTTGGTCGGGGCGCTTACATCAGTTCTCCGTATTTGCACAAGACGGTGCGCATCAGTAGCAACAAAGTTCATCCCGTCCGTATCCAGCTCAAAATATACGCCTGTCATTGCCGGGCGCAATGTATCTGTACTTACTGCAAATAAAGAACTGTTGATACTTTCTATAAGCGCGATTGAACTTATTGAAAAACTTGTCGTATCAGAAGGTGCGGGTTCTTTAGGAAAATCCGATGCTTTTTCACCGCCTATTCTGTATTTGCCCACGCTGCTGCTCATTTCAATGCTCAGATCCTGCTCGCTGATGCTGAAGGTGACCGGTTGCTCCGGCAGATTTTTAAGATAATCCAACAGTATTTTTGAGGGAATGCAAATGCTGCCATCGCCCTGCGCTTCATTTACTTCCATCTGCACACGCATCATTGTTTCCAGATCGGTAGCTGTAAGTGTAAGTGTATTACCTTTCAATTCGAAAAGAAAATCTTCCAAAACTGAAAGAACCGTATTGGCGCTGATTACGCCGCTTATTTGCTGTAAGTTTTTAAGTAAGGCTGTGGAGGTGACGATAAATCGCATCGCTTTAGTCGGTTTGCAACAAAGATAGTTTTTTGGAGGTTTATTAAAAGAAGGTGATTTTTATTTTTATACACAGTTTTGTGAAGAACTCAACGGATTTTGCTTCATTTATTTCAATAGCTGATACGCTATAAAAGCGCCTAAGTAAGCCAGCGCAAACATATATGCAAACTGGATTACAGGATACTTCCAACTTCTGGTTTCTCTTTTTACCACTGCCAGCGTACTCATGCATTGCATGGCAAATACATAAAAAATTAACAGAGAAACTCCCGACGCTAAGGTGTAAACCCTTGTTCCGTCTTTATTACGGGCAAACCTCATTTTTTCTCTGAGCGTAATGTCGGTGTCATGTGTTTCCTCAAGACTGTAAAGTGTAGCCATTGTTCCAACAAATACTTCGCGTGCGGCAAAAGAGGTTATTAACGCAATGCCTATCTTCCAATCATAACCCAAAGGACGGATAGCCGGCTCGATGGCTTTTCCTAATATGCCTGCAAAAGAATGTTCCAGCTTTTCCCGTTTCATTTCTTTTTGCAATTGCTGGGCAAAGGCCGGCTCTGCTGCTATTTTAGTTTGGTAATATTTTTCTACTGTCGCCATCTTTCTGGGCGGTCCGTAACTGGCAAGTGCCCATAATAAGATAGAGATTATCATGATCACTTTTCCCGCATCTGTCACAAAAATTTTTGCTTTTTCTATCATGGTAATGCCCACATTTTTCCAACGTGGCGCACGATACACGGGCAATTCCATAAGGAAAAAAGAGCGCTCTTTTATTTTGATGATTTTATTCATTACAAAAGAAACGATCAGTGCCATTGCAAACCCTAATAAATAAAGTCCCATAAGCACCAAGCCTTGCAGGCTGAATATGAAAACCGTCTTCTGAGGGATGACCAAACCTATTAAAATTGTATAAACGGGAAGACGTGCGGAACAGCTCATCAACGGTGTAACTAAAATAGTGATCAGACGTTCTTTTCTGTTTTGTATAGTACGCGCCGACATGATAGCCGGCACAGCGCAAGCCATTCCGCTAATGAGTGGCATTACAGAACGTCCGTTCAAACCCACACTGCGCATAAGACGGTCTGTCAAAAAACTGATGCGCGCCATATAACCCGTATCTTCCAGCAAGGTGATGAAGCCGAATAAGATCATGATTTGGGGAATGAAAACAGCGATTCCACTCATTCCCGCAATGATTCCATTAATTAGTAAATCAGTAAACGCGTTGCCGGGCAATACACCGGATAACCAGCCGCTGAGCGCTGAAAATCCCTGTTCTACCCAATCCATAGGATAAGCGGCCAACCAGAAAATGCTTTGAAAAATAGTAAATAAAACCAGCAGCAATATTACATTTCCCCATAGCGGATGCAGTAAAACTCTATCTAACCGGTCTGTAAAAACGGCCTTTTTAAGTGGATTAGTTTCCGCAACTGTTTGCTGCATGATCTGCCCGATTTTATGATAGCGCAAAAGCACTTCCTGTGCCTGCACTTTTGATTTTTGAAAACCGTTCATATCGGTAACAGCGGCTATGCGCATTCGATGCGCTGCCTGTAGGTAAGACAGTTCACTGTAATTACAGGCAATATGCAGTGCGTGATAATCACTTTTTAATGCACACAAATCTTTTATCTCCTGCAACCAAACTCCTGTAAGCCCTTTGCAGTTTATAAAATCTTCCGGTGCGGTATATGCAGCGGTTTCATAGCTTTCTGCAATTTTCTTTTTTAGCTGTTGAATGCCTTTATTCTTTCTGGGATTAATGCTTACAACGGGCACGCGCATCAGTCGTTCCAGCCCTTCTGTATCTATGGTAATTCCTTTTTTCCGGGCTATGTCATTCATTGTAAGCGCTATGATAACAGGCAGCTTCAGATCTATAATCTGTGAACAAAAAAGCAGGTTTCTTTTCAGATTGGCCGCATCGGCAATGACGATCAGCAAATCAGGACGATCTTTATTAAACTGGTTAAGCAAGACTTCGTACGTTATTTGCTCATCTGCACTTTTGGGATATAGGCTGTAAGTGCCGGGAAGGTCTATAACATCCATCCTTAAGTTTTCCGATATCTTACTCACGCCTGTTTTTTTATCAACAGTGACACCGGGAAAATTTCCTACTTTCTGGTTCAGCCCTGTAAGTGCATTAAAGAGGGAACTCTTTCCACTGTTGGGATTTCCCACCAAGGCTATCTTATAGGCACGCTTCATGAAAAAACTGGGCGTAAAGGTAATAAATAGACTTCCTGTTTTTGCTGCCGCTGTTTGTTTTCCGGATTTTGTAAACCGGAAAAAAATTATTTCTTTTTATAAACAGGCACGGTAGAACAAGGCTCGCCATACATTAGTGATTTTACATAAGGTGTAAGCTTTTCTGAAACGGCCACATAAGCCAAATCCGGTATGGGCGTATCGCCGCAACCCTTTATCACTACCCGTTTATTTTCATATTCCGCAGCGTTTATTTTTTCAATATTCATACGCGTCAAATAATCGGTCATTTCCTGTCGGGTGCCCAAGAATACTGACGTCGCTATGGGCTGAAGGTATGTTGTGGCCAACATATATGCCCATACGGGAATGATCGCATCTACCGAGCAGGTGATGTTGACATTTTTTTCTTTATAAACAGACCAGTCGGTCACCGGTAACGCTGCGCGGAAATCTTTTTCCTTTAGGATCATTTCTTTGAAAAGAAATGGTTTCAGATCAAATGTCGCAAGTTCCTTTTCGCCTGGTGCAAAGGTTGAAAGATCTAACGTAATAATGCCGCTCTCTGCTACTCTGTTTATAATCGTTTCCATAACTGCAAAAATACACTCTCATAAAAAAACAGCCACTATGGAAGCGGCTGTTTTTATTTATAGTGTGTTCAAAGAAATTAATAAAGATTTTTGGCGCTATACTGTACATCTGCATTGCGCAGCATTGTCTGCTGCAACATACTGCCAATACTGTTTTTCAGTTGCATATTTTGCATCATAGCCTGCTGTTGCAGTTGCAAAGGATCTACTTTTGAAGCGACATTATTCAGTTTGTTTACTAAAGAAATAAAGAAGACACCGTCTGTTCCTTTGATAGCCGGAGACGTACTATTTGGTTTAAAGCCATCAAAAAAAGTGTAGCCAACGACTCTGGGTTCATAGCCCAGATTGGGCAAGTAATTGCTGGCTGCATTAAAAGAATCTAAAGTTTGCAGCGGCTGCGCGGAAGCCTGCGCTATTGCATCCACGTTCTGTCCTTTATATTTATCAGCGATTATTTGAGCTTTCTTTTCGGCTTTCACCTGTGCTTCCAGCATCGGACGATTGCTTTCGTCCAGTTGCATCAACCCTTTTTCACGGATGGACGTAAGCTTGCCCACGATATATCTTCCCTCTAAATTGAATACAGGTGAAACGGCGTCTTTTTTCGCATCGTACATCCAGCGGATTATATCACGGGAAGAACCAATTCCGGGAATCACAAAATCATTGACTTTTACATTTTCTGCCACGAGCTTATTCAGGTTTTCTTTTTTTATAGTTTCGTCAAACGCTTTGGCGTTGGTATTTCTTCCGGCAAATTCATTGGCCTTCGCATAAGCGCTGTTCTCTGTTTCCTGACTTGAATAAAGCGGTTTTGAAATGGTAGCTACTTTCACCACCGGCTCTACGCCTTTCTGGCTGATGATCTCTATATAGTGATAGCCGGAATAATTGTCGTTATCAACTTTTACCACTTTCTTTTCGCCGGGTTTGCCTTCAAAAATAAAATCAGCAAATTCTTTGGATATCTGCGGACGCTGTGCCAAGGTAAATTCATACTCGCCACCCGTGTTCTTGCTGCCTTCGTCATCTGTGTAAGTTGTTACCAATTGTTTGAAATCCACACCTGCTTTTGCCGCTATTTGCACACTATCTATTTTTCTTTTGGCCAGGCTGTCGGATAAGACTTCGGTGCCTTTGTCTTTTACTTTTACTAAGATGTGACGAACTTTTACTGAATCAGGCAATACGGCTTTTGCTTCAATTTTGGTTAGCTTGTAGTTTCCGTTTTCAAAATAAGGACCGTAAACGGCGCCTACGGGTTTATTTAAAATAGAATCGGCGTATTGCGACATATAGGTTCTTTTATTTATGTATGTGCCGGAATAAGGATCTTCAGAGTTTCTGTTTACATAGTTTTCATCATCGGTGCTGGTAATAAATCCTTCTTTAAGTTTATTTATGGCAACTACTACACTTTCTGTATCTTCTTTGGAAGGATTGATGTCGAATGAAACATATTCCATACTACGGGTAGGGTCTTCTATTTTGTATTGTGCCTCGTGTTTCTTTATATAATTATTTATATCAGCGTCCGTCACTTTTACTTCATTATCATTTACAGTGGTAAAAGGAATTTTTACATAACGGATGCTTGCCATTGTGCTCTGATCTTTTGTAAGCTGATCCGTCATATATTTCGGTGTATAAACAGCACCTGCAATAAGTGCATTATATTTCTGAAGTAAGGCCTGACGTTTGATATAGCTTTTCATCATCTCCCATTGCTCCATCGCTTTTGCGGCCTGAGAGTTGTTCATGTCAATTTTTTTCTGCTCAAAAGCCATTAATGCCTGAGGATCGAATTGACCGGTCTGCGGATTTTTGAAATAAGGAAACTGCATAACCAGCGGGTGTGGATTGGCTCCCGTTATGAGTTCTTTTTCTTCTTCTTTGGTCAATACCAATCCCAGATCATCCATTTGATTTGCTACCAGCTTTTCAAATAGCATTTCATTCAATACAGTAGTGTGGATTTGCGCTTTTGTATTATCATCAAGGTTATTATTGCCCATCATGCTGTAAAGCGTTTCAAGTTCATTAATGCGAACCGAATAATCTTTGGGATCTATTTTTTCCCCATCCACTTTCGCTATATACTCACCGCCGGTAAATATTCTTTTTATATTATCACCTGCATCCATCAGCAGAAAACCCACCAGAGAAAGCGCGATTATAAAACCTACAATTTTGCCGTATTTATTTCTTAAACTTTGTATTACAGACATTGTTGAAAAGGATATGTTTTTTATTTTATAAGGTGCGCAAATTTATAAGAAAATTTGAGAATAACGCCTTTAAATAAGGTTTTCCATTAATTTTTTTATAGCCGAGTACAGTTTATTCTTTTTCAGTTGTGAATTATTGTGAAATAGGAATGAATTTTTAAGCCCTTACTTCATGCTGTTATAAAAACCGGTTTTGCAAAAAATACTTTTCATGGAATTACTATGAAAATTCAACAACTTATCAGACAACAATAGAACGTGAATTGCCTTTTGTTGAGTTATTCACTTATTCAGAATTTTATGTGGATTGATATTATTTAGTAGCAAAATTTTGTGAGTTATGAGGCACTGCATTTGGATGAATACTATTTTTTAATTTTGCAAGCTGTATTTCTATTTTATATCCCCAAATTCACAGGTATAATAGCAATAGAATTTTCTTTTAAAAAATCTTTTTACAATTATTATGAATGTGCAAATAGATAATAGGGAGTTAAGTAACGGGTATTTGGATATTGAGATTGATCCTATGTTGGATTTGTTCGAAGAAATCGAAAAACTTAAGAAGGAGAAAAATGCGGTGCTTTTGGCGCATTATTATCAGGAACCGGACATTCAGGATGTAGCAGATTATATAGGCGATAGTCTGGGGCTGGCGCAGCAGGCTGAAAAAACAGATGCCTCGATAATTGTTTTTGCCGGTGTACATTTTATGGCAGAAACTGCGAAAATTTTGAATCCGCATAAAAAGGTATTATTGCCCGATCTTAAAGCTGGTTGTTCACTGAGTGATAGTTGCCCACCGGCTTTATTTGAAAAGTTTAAAAAAGCGCATCCGGATCATATTGTTATTTCTTATATTAATTGTTCTGCTGGTATTAAGGCATTGAGTGATATTATCTGTACCAGTTCTAATGCCCGTCAAATTGTAGAAAGTTTACCAAAAGAGCAGAAAATAATATTTGCCCCGGATAAAAATCTTGGTTCTTATATAAATAAGAAAACAGGCAGAAATATGGTTTTATGGAATGGCGCTTGTATGGTGCACGAATTATTTTCTCTTGATCGCATTACAAGATTGAAGGAAAGAAATCCTGATGCGAAGTTTATAGCACATCCTGAATGTGAAGAAGCTGTATTAAGAATGGCGGATTTTATTGGTTCTACTACACAGCTTTTAAAATTTACACAGGAAGACAGTTCTCAAAGTTTTATTGTAGGTACGGAAACTGGCATTTTACATCAAATGCAGATAATGTCGCCGCATAAGACGTTTATTCCCGCACCGCCCGATAATTCTTGTGCTTGCAATGATTGTCCTCACATGAAATTGAATACACTAGAAAAACTTTACTTGTGTATGAAATATGAGCAGCCGGAGATAACAATGGATTATGATTTGTTGATGGCAGCGAAGAAACCGATTGTAAAAATGCTTGAGTTAAGTAAACAATTAGGATTATAATTTTATTGTATTTACACCATTATTATAATGGTTATTTTATTTGAAGATGTTTAAGGAATATGATGTTATTGTAGTAGGTGCTGGTCATGCTGGTTGTGAAGCTGCTGCTGCTGCTGCTAATATGGGTTCTAAAGTGCTGCTTATTACTATGAATATGCAGACAATTGCACAAATGAGTTGTAATCCTGCAATGGGTGGAATTGCAAAAGGGCAAATAGTGAGAGAGATAGATGCTTTGGGAGGATACAGCGGTATTGTTTCTGATAAATCTATGATTCAATTCAGAATGCTGAATAAATCAAAAGGTCCGGGAATGTGGAGTCCTCGTACGCAAAATGACCGAATGTTATTTGCTGCTACCTGGAGAGAGATGTTGGAAAATACTCCCAATTTAGATTTTTGGCAGGATATGGTAAAAGGGTTAATTGTTTCACGTGAAACAATTAAAGGAGTAGTTACCGGAATGGGGATGGAGATATATGCAAAGTCTGTTGTTTTAACAAATGGAACCTTTTTAAATGGAGTTATTCATATAGGAGAAAAGCAATTTGGCGGCGGAAGAATAGGAGAAAAAGGAGCTACAGGTATTACAGAACAACTAATTGAGTTAGGCTTTGAGAGCGACAGGCTAAAAACCGGGACGCCACCCCGTATAGATGGAAGATCCTTAGATTATACAAAAATGCAAATTCAGGAAGGAGATGAAGAAATTGTTGGTTTTTCATATTTACCTATTGAGAAAATTAAACCGGAAGAACAACGAAATTGTTGGATAACTTATACAAGTGAGGAGGTTCACGATATCCTGCGCACAGGATTTGAACAATCTCCTATGTATCAGGGAAGAATAAAAGGCAGTGGTCCACGCTATTGCCCCAGTATTGAAGATAAAATAAACCGATTTGCGGATAAAGATCGTCATCAACTGTTTGTAGAGCCGGAAGGATGGAATACGGTAGAAATTTATGTCAATGGTTTTAGTACTTCTCTGCCCGAAGAAGTTCAATACAGAGCACTAAAAATGGTTCCTGGTTTTGAAAATTGTAAGTTTTTCCGCCCGGGTTATGCTATAGAATATGATTATTTTCCACCAACACAGCTAAAAACCACCCTCGAGACAAAAAAAATAGCCAATTTATTCTTTGCCGGACAGATAAACGGTACGACAGGTTATGAAGAAGCTGCTTGTCAGGGTTTGATGGCTGGAATAAATGCTCATAACAATGCCCATCAATCAGAACCTTTTTATTTAAAACGGAGTGATGCTTACATAGGTGTGTTAATTGACGACCTCATAAACAAAGGCACTGATGAACCTTACCGAATGTTTACAAGCAGAGCGGAATATAGAACATTATTACGACAGGATAATGCAGATTTAAGGCTTACTGAACTGGGTTATAAGCTGGGTTTAGCTTCTGAAGAACGTTTCAGATGTATGCTTTCTAAAAAAGAAAAAGTAGATTTTATAAAGAAAACCCTTTCGGAAACTCCGGTTTTTCCGGAAACGATGAATAATTATCTTGAGGAAAATAATATTCCCCTCCTGCAGGAAAAAATGAAAGCTGCAAAATTATTATTACGTCCAGGAGTGAATATAAAGGAAATAATCTCTTACTCCGACACCCTGAAAGAAACGCTTGGTGAATTGGATGCGTTAGAACTGGAACAAGGAGAGATTCAGATTAAGTACGATACTTACATCGAAAAAGAAAAGGAACTGGTTCAGAAAATGGCCAATTTGGAGGATCATCTTATCCCGGAAGCATTTAATTATGAAAAAATACAGGCGCTATCCACAGAAGCCAGGCAAAAACTAATCAACATAAAACCCCGTACATTAGGACAGGCCAGCAGGATAAGCGGTGTAAATCCTAGCGATATTCAAATCCTTATGGTGCACATGGGAAGATAGTTAATTTGTTGAAATTCAATTATTTATGAGCTATAAAGAAGCCTTAATAAATTATTGTAACTATCAGGAACGCTGTCAGCAGGATGTAAGAACCAAGCTCTTGAGTTTAGGATGCAGAGGTGAGGAACTCGAAGAAGTCATCGCTTATCTGATACAGGTAAATTTGCTGAATGAAGAACGTTTTGCGAAAGCGCTTGCCAGAGGAAAATTTAAAATGAATGAATGGGGAAAGGTGAAGATTCTTCAACTGCTAAAGCAAAAAAACATTTCATCTTATTGTATAAACAAAGCGTTAAAAGAAATTTCAGATGTAGATTATGAAAACTTATTGCAAAAGCTGCACGAAAAAAAGTGGAAAGCGCTGAAATCAGAGAAGAATATTTTCATTAAAAAAAGGAAGGCGTTAAATTACTTATTACAGAAAGGATTTGAATCAGAAAGAATTTACCGGCTCTTGATGGAATATTAACTCGCGGAATAAGAAACCTGACTATCTTTACTTTATGCTTACGCAAATTACGGACGGAATCAGCATATCGGTGGAAACCTTTTACCAATCCGATTATTCCAACCCGATCCTTTCTGAATATTTATTTGCTTACCGGATAACGATAGAAAATTTTTCTCCGCATACGATACAGCTTTTATACAGAAAATGGAGCATTTCTGAAAGTAACGGAATGAAGCGCGTAGTAGAGGGCGAGGGTGTAGTCGGTGAAAAGCCCGTCATTGAGCAGGGAAAAAGCTATCAATATGTTTCAGCAGCCAACCTGAAAACCGATATCGGTAAAATGGTGGGAGAATATGAGATATTAGATCTTTTCACAAAAAAGAAAAAAAAGATCCACATTCCGGAATTTAAACTGATTGCACCTTTTAAAATGAATTGATCAGTGAACAAAATCCAAATTGTGCTGCTTTTCTTTAGCAATGTTTTATCCTGAAGCTTGGCTCATCTTGTTTGCATAAGGTTACTTCACTGAAAAAGCTTGCAGACACGAAGGCATACGGCCCCATTTCTTAATGCTTTCGAACGTATAAAATACAAGTTATTAAAAGCTTAGACTACTGCTGCTTCCGGCAATTTTCTCGGAGCAAGCGTCGCCATTTTTTCTTTTATGGCTTTAATATGTTCGGGAGTTGTACCGCAACAGCCGCCAATCACATTGATCCAGCCTTCCTGTGCAAAAGAACCCACTGTGTCAGCCATTTCTTCAGGCGTTTCATCATACTCGCCCATAGCGTTGGGCAAACCGGCATTGGGGTAAGCACTTACATAGCAGGAGGCGATGGAAGAAAGCTCTTCAATATGGGAGCGCATTTGCATAGCGCCTAAAGCGCAATTTAAACCGATGCTCACAGGATTCGCATGCATCATGGAAATATAAAAAGCTTCTAAGGTTTGTCCGCTCAGCGTACGCCCGGAAGCATCTGTAATAGTTCCGGAGATCATCACAGGAAGCTCGGTATTCTTTTCCGAAAAATATTTTTTTATAGCGAAAATAGCAGCTTTGGCGTTCAGCGTATCAAAGATCGTTTCTACCAGAAGAATGTCCACACCGCCTTCTGCGAGCGCGCTTATTTGTTCATAATAGGCACCAGCCACTTCATCGAATGTTACTGCCCGGTAACCCGGATTACTGACATCGGGAGAAAGGGAAAGCGTTTTATTCATCGGCCCGATTGCCCCGGCTACAAAAAGAAGGTTTTTATCGGTTCCGGTTTCAGCTACAAATTCATCAACAGCTTGTTGCGCTATTTTTGCCGCGGCTATATTGATTTCTTTGGATAAAGCCTGCATTTTATAATCTTCCAGAGATACAACCTGCGCGTTGAAGGTGTTGGTTTCTATAATGTTGGCACCGGCGTAAAGGTATTCTTTATGAATGTTCTTGATGATATCGGGTCGCGTAAGACAAAGCAAATCGTTATTTCCTTTCAGGTCTATAGCGTATTCCTTAAAACGTTCGCCGCGGTAGTCTTTTTCTTCCAGTTTATGCCGTTGGATCATGGTGCCCATCGCGCCGTCAATGATAAGTATCTGATCTGATAGCAGCGCTTTCAATTGTGCCGATCTGTTATTCATATCGCAAAGTTAATTCAAAACAGAAAGCAACAGGACTATACTTTTTGGATGTCTTTCACACAGCGTTAAGTATCGCTTAAAACCGTTGTATTTTCCGTGTGAAACGTGAAACAGAACTTCTTCTATTTCCTGCATTACATTAAAACCCCCGGAAGTCTTTTTTAGTAACCATAGCTTCCAAAGCGGAGACGAATGCCAATGGTGGCGGGCAGGTAGAATACCGTATAGGTATTATTGGCATGGCTGTAGCGGGATTCGGAAGTTTTAACCCAGGCCACTTTTGGAGCAAATTCCACATTCAGCCCCAAACGCTCGGAGAAAAAATAGGAATAGCCTATCTGCGCACCCAGCAAAGTACCGTAACCACCATCATATTCGTAGCGGGAAGCATAGCGGTATTCGGCAGGTGTATTGGGATTATAGCGGGAATATTCGATACTGCCGTTTCCATCGGTCAGTAAAGCGCCCGCGCTCACTCCTACATAAAGGCTGGAACGTACAAAATCCTCATATTGCTGGTAAAAAGGAATCACATAGTTGAACCGGAAAGCCAGAGATAAGGCTTTGTCAGCCAGTACATAATTTACTTCTTTGGTGCCCAGGTACTGGTTGTTAGGAGCATAAAGGTTCCAGTCGGCAGTTCGCTCCCAATGTGTCAAAGCTACTTCTGTACCTACCTGCAAGTGTGAGTTGAGGTTTATATGAAAATTTGCGCTGGCATTATAGGACCATTTTCCCTCATCGCCGGCGTAAGCAGTTTGTTTTACATTTACGGGAACAGCCCCACCGCCATTCAGTCCTATTTCAAACTTTTGTGCATAGGTGCATGTTGATGCGCAAAGAATGATAGTGGTGAGTAAAACCTTTATTTTCATAAGTCTTCTATTAGCATACAAATTAATTGAATAAATGTGGATAAAACAAGAGGGCTATTATTTCCGGCAAGTTTTTTTCGTTCATCAGAAAGGCGACAATCCTTTTGTTAATAAAAAGTTACGTAATCAAATAACATAGGTATTTTCGATTAAATAATATATTAAATTTCATAAGACGGAAATCCCGCTTTATATTTGCGCAACAATACCCACTTCACATGCTTAAGTCTGACCGCGAGTCTGATGGTGTAAGAACCCTGCCCAGGGGCCTTATCTACCTTATAGATATATCTATTGTATTGTTTTGCCTCGCTTTCTCAAGGCTGTTGCGTCATAATTTCCGTTTTGAAAAAACATTGGAGTCCGTAACGTTTGTTTATGGTTCAGCTCTTGTTATCAATTCCATTTTGTTTTATTTCTTCAGGACCTATTACGGCATCGTCCGCTATACAACCGTGCGCGATTCCTTCAGGATCATCACGCTGAATCTATTAGCCTCCGTCGCTTACATAATTGTAAAGCTGGCATCGTCCCGTTATGGTGAAATGGTGGATGGGAAACCGATAGAATACCTGTCCTGGGTAAGCATTTTCATTAATTTCTTTGTCGTTACAGTGGCGTTGATCGGTTACAAAACAGTAGTGCGCTATGCCTATAAAGCCTATTTTCTCGGGGTAATCCATAAAGATAAAATCAAAGTGGCTATTTATGACGCGGAGGAGGAAGGACTTTCTGCAAAAAGAGCACTTACGGATAACACTTATTCCAATTTAAAAGTGGTTTGTTTTTTAGATGACAATCCGAATAAAAGAAATAAAACCATTGAGCGCATCCCGATCTTCTCTACGGAAGAGTCCACTTATCGCAAACTGAAAGAAGAAGAGATTCAGCTTATATTGATAGCCAAAGAAAACATCAGCCATGCCAAGCTCAACGAGATTGTAGATGCGGCACTGATTCAGGGCATCCGCGTTCAGCAGATTCCCCCGCTTGATAAATGGCTGCATGGGAAGCTGGTTTCCGAGCAGATCAAAGACGTAAAAATAGAAGACCTTCTGGAACGCGATGTGATAGAGATTAATAACGAAAGTGTTTTCAATGAAATAAAAAATAAAAAAGTGGTGGTCACCGGCGCCGCGGGCTCTATCGGCAGTGAAATTGTACGGCAGTTATTAAAGCTTAAGCCCGCTATGGTTATCCTTTGCGATAAGGCGGAGTCTCCCCTGCATGAACTGCAACTGGAAGTAGAAGAAAGATATGGCGCTAAGCAGGTGAAAACATTCATTGGAGATATTTGTGACCCGCTGCGGATGGAGCAGCTTTTTGAGGTTTATTCTCCTGAGATCGTTTTTCACGCGGCGGCCTATAAACACGTTCCCATGATGGAGTCCAACCCCTCTGTCGCCGTCATCAATAATGTATTCGGCACCAAGCTTTTGGCAGACCTTTCTGTTGCCAATCACGTGGAAAAGTTTGTAATGGTTTCGACAGATAAAGCAGTCAATCCCACTAATGTGATGGGCGCCTCCAAGCGCATAGCGGAAATTTTCATACAATCATACAACAGGCATCAGGAAAGTTTTCAGAAGGAGGATACAACTGCGAAAGCTACGAAATTCATTACTACCCGTTTCGGCAATGTACTTGGCTCCAACGGTTCGGTCATTCCGCGGTTTAAAAAACAGATCGAAAAAGGAGGCCCCATCACGATTACCCATCCTGAGATCACCCGGTATTTCATGACCATTCCTGAGGCCTGCCAGTTGGTCATTGAAGCAGGTGTAATGGGTACCGGAGGAGAAATCTTTGTTTTTGATATGGGGCAGCCGGTGAAAATCGTGGATTTGGCCCGGAAGATGATCCTGCTATCCGGCAGAACTCCGGAGGTGGATATAAAGACGGTGTTCACCGGATTACGACCCGGGGAAAAACTCTACGAAGAACTGCTCAATAACGCTGAAAATACCCTGCCTACCTATCATGAAAAGATTATGATCGCGCAGGTGCGGGAATATGATTTTGTCTGGGTGGAAAGCCAGATTAAGAAATTGGTGGACTGTGCCAGGAAACACTACACCTACGATACTGTGAGTAAAATGAAAGAACTGGTACCGGAATATATCAGCAATAATTCCGCTTTCGAGTCCTTAGATGCGGTACCCGCAGCAAAAAAATAACACGGCAACAGTTAAGGATAAACACAACTAAACCTATTTATCCTTACTTTTGCGGCAAATTGAGTAGATTTTTTACTCGACTATGGTGAATCCGCATGGGACTGACCGCAGCGAAGCCATGAGTTTACCTGTTTAAAATACATTATTTTCATGAACACACAACCTCACTCCCGCATTGCCGTCATAGGACTGGGCTATGTAGGACTGCCGCTTGCCGCGGAATTTGCGAGGTATTTTGCCGTGAAAGGATTTGATATCAATACCCGGCGCATTGCCGAACTGAATGCGGCGCAGGACGTGACGCTGGAGGTGGCTTCCGCAACCTTACAGGAAGTGCTGGCCGCCAAAGAGGCCGCCAAAGGATTGTATTGCACAGATCAATTGACGGATATTGAAGCCTGCACGGTGTACATCATTACCGTTCCTACCCCGGTGGACCGGCACAACCGCCCCGACCTCACGCCGCTGTATAAAGCCAGTGAAACCGTGGGAAAAGTTTTGAAAAAAGACGATATTGTTGTTTATGAGTCCACAGTATATCCGGGTGTTACAGAGGATGAATGTGTGCCTGTGCTGGAAAAAACCTCCGGTCTCAGGTTTAATGAAGATTTTTATTGCGGCTATTCGCCGGAAAGGATTAATCCCGGCGATAAGGAACATACCGTTACAAAAATCCTCAAAATAACCTCCGGCTCTACCCCGGCAACGGCTGAAACGGTGGATCAGCTTTATAAGACCGTGATCAAAGCCGGGACCCATAAGGCCTCCAGCATCAAAGTGGCTGAGGCGGCTAAAGTGATTGAAAATTCCCAGCGGGATATCAATATTGCTTTTGTGAATGAACTCGCCAAGATCTTCAATAAAATGGGGGTTGATACCCATGAGGTGCTGGAAGCCGCCGGCACTAAATGGAATTTTTTACCATTCAAACCAGGGTTGGTAGGCGGACATTGTATTGGCGTGGATCCCTATTACCTGGCACAAAAAGCGCAGGAAATGGGATATCACCCAGAGATCATCCTGGCAGGACGTCGTCTGAATGACAGCATGGGGGGCTATGTAGCCGATGAGGTGGTGAAAAAAATGCTTAAAAAAGGCATTCAGGTACACGGCAGTAAGGCTTTGGTACTGGGCGTCACATTCAAGGAAAACTGTCCGGATGTGCGCAATACGCGGGTGGTGGATATCGTGCAGCATTTGCAAACCTATCATCTGGAGGTTACGATCTATGATCCCTGGGCGAATCCTGAAGAGGTAAAACATGAATACGGGTTAGACTGCCTGAACACCTTGCCCGAAAAAGAAAAATTTGACGCGGTTATATTAGCGGTAGCCCATAAGGAATTTGCTTATGCTCCCTGTAAAGCGCTGTGCAATGCCGATTCCGTCATCTTCGATGTAAAAGGTGTTTGGGATAAAACGCTGGTGGATGCAAGGCTTTAAGAGTCTGTTGGCTATTGGCTTTTAGCAGTGTAAATGATATAATGAGAAATTTTAGAGAATATGAGGTATGGCAAAAGGCGATGCGTCTATGTTTGCAAATATTTGAATTAATTAAGAAATTTCCGGCAGAACAAAAGTTTATACTGACCTCCCAACTTCAACGGGCAGCGTTATCCGTACCAAGTAACATAGCGGAGGGTTGCAGCAGAAATACTGAAATAGATTTTTGCGCGGTTTATAGAAATTGCAATTGGCTCTTCTTTTGAAATAGAAACGCAGTTATTGATTTCTCAGCAACTGGATTTAGTAACCGAGGGTGAATTGAATACAATTATAAATGAACTACATATTCTTCAAAAACAGTTAAACAGCCTGCGCACGAAACTACGCCATCAAAAGCTAACAACCCCCAAAGCCAAAGCCAAAGCTAATGGCTAACAGCTAACAGCCACAGCCCATGTTAGATACCCTCATCTCTTCCAAAACCCGTATTAAACTCCTGACGAGATTATTTCTCAATCCCGGGAGTTCTGCCTATTTGCGCGGGCTGGCGGAAGATTTCGGGGAAAGTACCAATGCGGTGCGGCTTGAGCTCAACCGTTTTGAAGAAGCGGGCATGTTGCTGTCGGAGGCGCAGGGCAATAAGAAAATTTATAAGGCCAATAAAAAACATCCGCTGTTTAAGGATATTCACAGCATTGTCCTTAAATATGTGGGACTCGATACGCTGATCCAGACTATGATCCGGCGCCTTGGCGCCCTGGAAGCCCTGTATCTCTGCGGTGATTATGCCGCAGGAAAGGATTCGGGCATCATCGACCTCATCTTTGTAGGCGAAGTGAACAAAAACTACCTGGGTACGCTCATCGGGAAGTCGGAAACCCTGATTGGTAAAAAGATCCGGTATATTCACTATACAGGGTATGACTGGGAGCACCAGCGCCATAACCCGGGGGATAAGCTGCTTCTTTGGAAAACCTCTATCCCGTCCAACACCTGACACGCATGTGGTATGTGCTCTACACCAAGCCTCGCCATGAAAAAAAGACGGCAGCTCTGCTGCAGGAAAAAGGCATTACGGTCTATTGCCCTTTGCAGGAAACGGTGAAGCAGTGGAGCGACCGGAAGAAAAAAATACAGGAGCCTTTATTTCGTTCCTATATTTTTGTGGAGCTGGAAGATTACGAACAGGAGCAGGGGACGGTGCTTGCCACACGCGGAGCGGTACGTTTCCTTTGGTGGCAGGGCAGGCCCGGTATCGTGCGGGAAGAGGAGATCGAGGCGATCCGGCAGTTGCTGAATGCTTATAAAGGCGCTGAAATTTCCGTGCAGTTCGCGGAAGGTGAAGAAGTGAGGATTACAAAAGGCGCATTAAGAGAACAAACCGGGAAGATCATTCAGATAAAAGGCAATAAAGCCTATTTGCAGCTACGTTCCCTCGGATGGAATATCAGGGCGGAGTTGCCGGTACAGACACTTGACAAAAAACAATAAGATTGTTGGCTTTTAGGCTTAAGCTAAAGCCTAACGGCTAAAAGCCAACAGCTAATCCCACCAACACATAACAACCAAACAATATGAAATACCTGATTCCAATCCTGACCGCGGCACTCTTATTATCCGCCTGTGCCAATACCAAGAACACCACCTATTTCCAGGATATCTCCGATTCGCTGCAGAGGCATTCGCAGCAGGTAGCTGTTACCGGCTATACCGATCCTGTGATCCGCCCCAACGACCTGCTGCAGATCTCCGTGCAGACCATTGATCCCAACGCCACCAGCTCCATGGGCGCCCAGTCCACCTCCACCTTCAATGTACAGGGTTCTTCAGCGGCGGCGGGCAGCAACCAGGCCATCCAGGGCTATATGGTGGATAAGGACGGCTTTGTGGAGCTGCCGCTGGTAGGCAAGCTGAAGCTGGGCGGACTTTCTACGGAAGCCGCGCGCGAAGTGATCAAAAAAAAGGCGGCAGTTTATTATAAAGATCCGGTGGTGAATGTACGGCTCGCCAATTTTTATGTTTCCGTGCTGGGAGAGGTTACCCGTCCTTCACAATACATCATCCCCAATGAAAAAGCGAGCATCCTCGATGCCATCGCCTTAGCCGGTGACCTGACCATCTACGGCCGTCGCGACAACGTATTGCTGATACGGGAAGAGGAGGGACACAAGACGGCTACCCGCTTTGACCTCCGCTCCGCCACCCTCTATGAGAATCCTTATTTTTACCTCCGCCAGGGCGATGTGCTCTATGTAGAGGCCAATAAAGCGAAAGTAGCCGCCAGCGACGCGCGTATGCTGCGGACGGTGGCGATTATGACTTCCGTGGCGAGCCTGTTGGTGGCGGTTATTTACCGGTTAAATTAGACCTCACCCCGAGCCCTCTCCATAGAATAGAGAGGAGGATATTTTAAAATTAGATAATTACACTATAAGTAAGTTTATGCAAGAACTCAACCCAATACTCTCACAGCAGGAAGATCAGGAAGCAAGTTTCGATCTCCGGAAGTTCCTGGAGCGTTTTCTCCATTACTGGCCCTGGTTCCTGGCTACCGTAGCGATGGCATTGCTCCTTGCTTTTCTCTACCTGCGCTATGCGACCCCGGTTTATAAGACCAGCGCTACCGTAATGGTGCAGGACGATAAAAAAGGCGCTACACTGGCAGACGGCGACCTGATGGAGCAATTAGGGCTGGGCGGCAAGAGCAACGTGGACAATGAAGTGGAGATTTATAAAAGCCGGACCCTTATGGAACGGGTGGTGCGCGACCTGCAGCTTTATACCCATTTTTATACGGAAGGACGCGTAAAAACCACGGAAGTCTATAATGCGAAACATTTTAATTTTCAATTCCTGAGCTTTCTGCCGGATTCTGTAAAGAAAACCGCGAGTTATACGTTGTCGTCCCGCCCGGAAGGTTTTGAACTGAAAGGCCCCAAAGCCAGTTTCAAAGGCGCCTGGGGCGGTATGGTAAAGCTTCCCATGGGAGAGGTGCTGATCAGCAAAAATCCTTCCGTGTCTTTCAGTGAGAAGGAATTTACTATTCTTATAGCGCCTTTCGACGAGACGGTCAGCGAGCTGATGGACAAACTCAAAGTAGCCGCTCCCAATAAAATGGTGAGCACCATAGACCTCGCCTACGAAACCACAGTGCCTGAAAAAGGCGAAGCGGTGGTGAACAAGCTGATTGACGAATACATGAACGCGAACGTGGACGATAAGAACCGGATCGCGGATTCCACCATGAATTTTATTGACGGACGACTCGAAATCGTATTCAAGGAACTGAGCGGTATTGAAAAAGACATTGAGCAGTTTAAAAGCGAAAACAACCTGACGGACATCAGCTCCCAGGCGCAACTGCTGCTGTCCAATACCTCCGATTATGCCAAGCAGATCGCGGAGCAGGAAGTGCAGCTCAACATCGTCAACTCCCTGCAACAGTATATTTTCGAAAAAGGCAACAGCAAACGGGTAGTGCCGCAGGCGTTGCTGATCGAGAATAACGGCGCCTTCACCAGCCTGCTGGAGCGTTATAATACCCTGCAGCTCGAGCGGGAACGCGGCCTCATGAGCATGTCGGAAAACAACCCCTTCGTGGTGAACCTCGATCAGCAGTTGGATAACCTGCGGGAGGACATCCACGGCAATATCGCGTCTTACAAACGGCAGATCAATATTACGCTGAACGAGCTGCGCTCCAAGACCGGCTCCCTGACCTCGCAGATCCGTACGGTACCCAAGAAAGAGCGGATCTACGTGGACTTCGCCCGCCAACAGGGTATCAAGCAGGAACTGTACCTGTTCCTGCTGAAAAAAAGAGAAGAAACGGCCATCAGCAAATCCTCCACCATCGCCAATGCCCGCATCGTGGACATAGCCAAAACCGGGGTGCTGCCGGTGAAACCTAAAAAGCCTCTGATCTATCTCTCCGCGTTTTTACTGGGGCTGATCCTGCCCGGGGCGGTGATCTATGTAAAAGAGCTGCTGAATACCCGGATTGTGAACAAGGAAGACATTACCTCCCGCACCGGCGCGGCCATTATCGGCGAGATCGGGCACAAGGAAGGCGGGGAAAACGTGGTGGTAAAACCGGGGGCCCGCAGCGCGGTAGCGGAGCAGTTCCGCGCCCTGCGCACCAACGTGGCGTTCCTGCTGCCGGCGCATGAAAAAACTGTGCTGCTCACCTCCTCCATGAGCGGGGAAGGCAAATCCTTCGTGGCGCTCAACCTGGCGGCTACTTTAGCCCTGTCCGGCAAGAAGGTGGTGATTATGGAACTGGATCTGCGCAAGCCCAAGATCTCGCAGGCGCTGGGCATTAACAGTACCAAAGGGTTTTCCTCCTATGCCATCGGTGAGTCGGAGATCAATGAGATCATTTTGCCCTCCGGCGAACAGGATAATTTCTGGGTGATCCCGGCGGGACCTATTCCGCCCAATCCTGCAGAACTGATCATGCTGCCCCGCATAGCACATCTGTTCGACGAGCTGAAAAAGCATTTTGATTACATCATCATGGATACGGCGCCACTGGGGTTGGTAACAGACGCGCAGTTGCTGGCAGGCTATGCCGACCTGACGCTGTTCCTCGTGCGGCAGGGCTATACCTTCAAGCCGCAGATCAGCCAGATCCAACAAGTGTATTTGCAAAAGAAGTTACCCAAGCTGAGCCTCGTGGTAAATGATGTAAACGCGGTGAAAGGCTATGGCTACGGTTACGGAGGCTATGGCTATGGCTATGGCTATGGCTATGGCTACGGAGAATACGGAAACGGGTATTTTGAGGAAGGGAAAAAGAAGAAAAGTTTATTGGAAACGATCCGGCAGAGATTCTTAAATGGAAAATAATTCCATTCGGAGAATTTACTCTGACATGACGCTTCTGAGTCCGGAAACAAACTATGATTGCCAAGACTTTAAAGAGAATCGGCAAGAAAGGAGAACCTTCAAGCAATAAAGCAGTGTCCTTGTTGTTTCTCACTATTCCTTAATAAGCACACTGGAAGGTTTTACGCAAGAAGAAGTCAGGACACAAAGGAAATCAGATATATTATACACATTTGCTAATGTAATGCCGTTACAGTAGTGTGCATTACGATAAAAAATGAAGTTTTACAACAGAGAAAATGAACTGAACCTGCTGACGCATATAAAGGAGACTGCCCAACACATAAACCGTAAAATATGTGATAGAGGATAATTTTCTGAATTTCTGGTTCCTATTCATTTATAAATGCCGCAGCGCTGCAGAAGCCGGAAACTCAGACTATCTTAAAGAGATTATCCGCAAGGATTATGCGTCTATAGCGGAAAAATCTTAGAGAAATATTTTATTGGAAAACTGAAGGCGGAAAAGCATACAACCTCATCGGTATTTATGGGAGCGGGAATAACCATAATGAGATAGATATAGTAGCGGTAAATGATTTGGAACGGCGGGTCTTATTCGCCGAAGTGAAAAAAAATAAAACAACATCCGGTTAGAAAAGTTGAAAGAAAAATCTGCCGGTTTGGTGCAGCAGTTTAAAGATTATGAGGGTGGAGTACAAGGTTATTCGTTAAACGATATGTAAATAAGCCCTCCCTGCAATGTGACTCAGTTGAACAGTTTCGATTATATTTTTTTGTGAGAAGATCAAAGTTTTATGACTTTATAAAGTAAAAATTATCTAATAATCAAAATAATTATTTAATAAATTCTTGTTTATGTTAAACAACAAATCCATATTAATAACGGGTGGAACCGGTTCATTAGGAAAAGCACTTACCAAACATATATTAAGGCACTATCCGTATGTAAGGCGTTTAATTATTTTTTCGCGAGATGAGCAAAAGCAATTTCAAATGGCTCAGGAATATACTGAAAGTGAATATCCTCAAGTCCGTTTCTTTATTGGTGATGTTAGAGATAAGGAAAGGTTAATCAGAGCGTTTAAAGGTGTCGATTATGTGATTCATGCGGCTGCTATGAAACATGTCCCTATAGCTGAATACAATCCTGATGAGTGCGTAAAAACAAATATACACGGAGCTCAAAATGTAATTGAGGCTTGTTTACAAACCGGAGTGGAACGTGTAGTGGCACTTTCTACGGATAAAGCCTGTGCGCCTATTAACCTTTATGGAGCTACCAAATTAGCTTCCGATAAATTATTTGTTGCTGCCAATAATATTAAAGGTGACAACCCCATTCGTTTTTCAGTAGTACGTTATGGAAACGTAATGGGGTCGAACGGTTCGGTAATACCTTTCTTTATCAATAAAAGGAAAGAAGGTCTTTTGCCTATTACAGATATTAATATGACACGATTCAATATCTCATTAAAAGGAGGAGTAGATATGGTGATGTATGCTCTGTTCAATGCATGGGGGGGTGAAATATTTATTCCAAAAATACCATCTTATAAAATTCTAGATGTTGCTCAGGCTATAGGACCAAAATGTGAGCATCGAGTTGTTGGTATTAGGCCGGGTGAAAAAGTACATGAAGAGATGATTACTCCATCAGATTCGTTTTATACTTATGACTTGGGCGAATATTATGTAATATTACCGGCAACTCATAACTGGAGCTTGGATGAATTTACTACGAAATTTAATGCAAAAAAGGTTCCAATGGGATTTGCATACAATTCGGGTGACAATATTGAATGGGAGAGTGTTGAAGGTTTGAGAATATTGATAAAGGAGCATGTGGACCCCAATTTTCAACCAGAATGAATAACATGAAGCATGCTGTCAAATTGAATAAACTTATTGTTGGCACTGTCCAGATGGGGTTAAACTATGGAATTAATAATTCTAGTGGAAAAATTTCGGAAGGAGAATCAATCAAAATATTACAACACGCTTTTAGCGGAGGAATAACTTTGTTGGATACTGCTGAAGCGTATGGAAATTCCCACCAAGTGATAGGATCATATCATAAGCGTTTTCCATATTCAAAATTCCGAATTATTACAAAAATTCCGAAAAACAATCAGTCGAATCTTTTAAATAAGGCTGAGAAATATGTAGAGGACTTACTTATTGACCGGATTGATGTTTTAATGTACCATTCATTTGAAACCTTTAATCAAAATCTAACAAAAAGTAAAGAAGAAATACTGGAATTGAAAGATAAAGGATTAATTACTGAATCGGGAGTATCTGTTTATACCAATGAAGAATTTGAACAGGTAATTGAAGCCGATTGGATTGATATTATTCAGTTTCCCTTCAATATATTCGATAATGTTTTGAAAAGAGGAGAATTGATGGCATATGCTAAAGAAAGAGGAAAAGTATTGCATACAAGATCTGCATTTTTACAAGGGCTTTTTTTTATTGATAGAGATAAGCCGATAAAAATAGTCAGGCAGCTTAGGGCGTATTTATTGGAAGCAGACAGGATTGCGGAGCAATATGGAATGCCATTGTACGAATTGGCGTTAGCATATTGTTTAAACCAGGCGCAGATAGATAATGTATTAATTGGTGTTGATAATATAACTCAGCTGACACAGTCCCTTGAAGCAGCAAATGCAAAAATCCCTTGGGAAGCCATTTCGGAATTAAATAAAATAAACATAGAAAATATCGAATTATTAAACCCTTCTTTATGGGAAGCGGTATAAACGTAGTAATAAAATGATAACAGCAATTATTCAAGCTCGAATGAATTCAAGCAGACTTTATGGCAAGGTTTTGCGGGAATTTTCTGGAAACACACTACTTGGTCATATTATTGAAAGGCTTAAATATTCGAAATATATTAGCGAGGTCATAGTTGCAACTACAGACACTGAAGCAGATGATGTATTAGTTTCTTGGTTGGATTCAAGAAGCGTTAAGTACTATCGAGGAAGCGAGAATGATGTATTGGATAGATATTTTGAGGCAGCGTCTTCGGCAAATGCTACTAATATCCTTAGAGTTACAGCGGACGATCCATTTAAAGACCCTCAAATTATTGATCAAGTGGTTGATTTGTTTTTTAATCAATCATTAGATTTTGCTTATAACAACAATCCTCCTTCTTTTGCGGAAGGTCTTGATACAGAGATTTTTACATTTGATGCCTTAAAAAAGGCTAATCGAGAAAGTCAAGATGATTTTGAAAGAGAACATGTAACTCAATTCTTTTATAGAAATCCAGATATATTTAAACAGGCTAACTTTCAAAATTCTTTTGATTACTCGTACTTGAGATGGACTATCGACACAGAAGATGATATGGAAATGACCAAAATTGTTTATGAAAATTTATACAATAAAAATAAAATATTTCTTTCATCTGACATATTGAATTTTATTGAAAAAAGAGCTGATGTTCCCGAAATAAATTTAAATGTAAAGAGAAGTGCTATGTATAATAAATAAAAAACAAATAACATAAAAAATGAAAAGAATAACAGAAAAAGAAAGAAAATATGTTCTTGAAGCATTAGATAATGAATTTTCTACTTCTCGAAACAGTATTTTTTGCAACAAATTAGAAAGTGCTTTTGCTGCTAAGTTTAATGCTGATTTCGCAATAAGCCATGTTAACGGAACGGCTACAATGCATACCGCACTAGCTGCTTTAGGGGTAGGAGAAGGAGATGAGGTTATTGTACCCCCATTGACGATGTCTAGTACATCTTTGGCTGTGCTTCATAATAGAAGCATTCCTGTTTTTGCTGATGTTGATATAAATACATTCGTTATTGACCCAAAATCAATCCGAGAAAAAATTACAAGCAAAACAAAAGCGATTATTACGGTTTCACTATATGGGCTTTCTCCAGATTATGATGAAATAACGGCAATCTGTAAAGAGTTTAATTTATTCTTAATTGAAGACAACGCACAATGCTTTTTAGGCGAGTACAAAGGTAAGCTTGTTGGTGAGTTTGGGGATTTTGCTAGTTTTAGTTTTCAGGCAAGCAAACATATTACTTGTGGAGAAGGAGGTATTTTGGTAACTTCCAACGAAGAATTTGCAAATAATGCTAGAAGATTTTCCTCATTAGGTTATGCTGGTGTAAGTGGTAAACAAGGAAAGATTACACGTGATGATATTCAAAGTCCCCATTATGACAGGCATGTAATGGTTGGTTTTAATTATAGAATGTCTGAGGTTCAAGCCGCTGTTTCATTAGGACAAGTAGAACGATTAGATGAATTAGTTGAGCAAAGACTTAAGGTGGCATCAATATTTAAAGAGGCTATTTCAGGGACGGATTTGGTTAGGTTGCAAGCGGAACCCGAAGGATATAAAAATTCGTATTGGTCCTTCAGTTTAGTTATGAATACCGAAAATCCGGAAAAGGATTGGTTTGATTTTAGAAAGTTATTTAAATCTTATGGGGGAGATGGTTATTATGCTGCTTGGAAATTAACATATCAGGAACCCTTGTTTAAAGAGCAAATTCAGCATTATAAAGGAGTGTATCAAAGATATAATCAAGATCTATGTCCTAATGCTGAATATTTACAAAGTAGGATGATCCAGTTGAAGACCAATTATTGGGACATAGAAGAAGCACATCAGCAAGCCGATATTCTAAGGAGAACATTGAAAGATTTTTCATAACATAAAGAAGGAATGAAAAATATTTTAGTTACAGGAGCTTCGGGAATGTTAGGAGGGTGCGCCGTTATGCAACTTTCTGGTAAGTTTGATGTATATGCAACCGGCAACAGCAATCTTCCTGATTATGAGGTTAAAAATTACAAACCTTTTAATTTGATGCAAGAAGATTATGCTGAATTAATACAATGGAGTAACCCTAATGTTATCCTGCATTGTGCTGCTTTGACAAACGGAAATTATTGCGACAAAAATCCGTCAGAAGCATTAAATGTTAATGGAGTTACGCTGAGTAAGTTCTTAAAACATACCGATGAAAGTGTAAAAATAATATACATATCTACAGATGCGGTATTTGAGAGTAATTTGAAAAATGCAAAAGAATCTGATTGCCTGAACCCTGAAAGTGTATATGGTAAATCGAAAGAACTGGGGGAGTTTTTCTTAAGGCAATCCTCAAGAAATTATTGTATTCTTAGAACCACTATTGTAGGATATAATACTGGTAATATAAGGCAAAGCTTTGTAGAATGGATAATTAATTCGTTGAAAAATGAAACAGAAATTGGTTTATTTGAAGACGTATGGTTTAACCCAATAACAACACGGAGCCTTATAAAGGAAATAGAAGAAAATATTATTCCTAACGACATAATGGGAATTTATCATTTATCTGGCAGGGAAGTGTGTACAAAACTGGAATTTGGACAAAAGCTGGCGAACGCACTCGAATTAAATAGAAATTATATTAAGTCAAACTCTATTTTAGCATTCAAGGACAGGGCTAAAAGAAGTACAGACCAAAGTATCAGTGTTTTGAAATATTGCGAAGAATTTAAGAGAGAATTACCCGATATTTCTCAGACCATAAATGAATTAAAAAATATGTATTATGAAAAGTATTAAACTTGGCAGAAAAATAATAGCCAATAATAATTTGTATTTTATTGCGGATATTGGGGCTAATCACGATGGCTCAATTGATAAAGCTTTTGAATTGATTCATCTGGCTAAAGAGTCAGGGGCAGATGCTGCTAAATTTCAGAATTTTACAGCGAGTAAAATTGTCAGTAAACATGGGTTTGATAATCTGAAAGGCAAATTGTCTCATCAGGCAAAATGGAAAAAATCTGTTTATGAAGTTTATGAAGATGCGAGTATAGACACAAATTGGACAAAGCTTTTGAAAGAAGAATGCGACAAAGTCGGCATTGATTACTTTACAAGCCCGTACGATTTTGAGTCTGTTGATTTTGTTGACCCATACGTGGATTTGTATAAGGTAGGTTCCGGAGATGCTTCTTGGCTGGAGATAATAGCTTACATAATAGATAAAAAGAAACCGGTTCTATTAGCGACCGGAGCTTGTGATTGGGAAGATGTGCAGCGAATGATGGATTTAGCATTGTCAAAAATGGAAGATATTGTCCTTATGCAATGCAATACAAATTACACCGGTAGCCTGGAAAATTTTAAATATGTAAATTTAAATGTGTTGAAGCTATATGCTGAAAAATATCCGAATGTATTGTTAGGCCTTTCAGATCATACTCCTGGGCACGCTACCATACTAGGAAGTTTAGCTTTGGGTGCAAGAGTATTTGAAAAGCATTTTACAAACGATAATAATCAGGAAGGACCTGACCATGCCTTTGCTATGAATCCGCACACATGGAGGGAAATGGTGGACAGATCTTATGAACTTTTATATGCTTTGGGAGATGGTATAAAAAGGGTTGAAGAAAACGAGCAGCAATCATATATAGTACAAAGAAGGTGCTTGTGTGCAAATAAGGATTTACAAGCAGGACACATTATAACAAAAAAAGATATATTTCCACTAAGACCTATTGTGGAAAACAGCTATCAACCCTATGAAATTGATTTAGTCATAGGCAAAAAGCTTGCACAAGATATTCATTATGGTGAATCAATAAATAAAAATAATTTTATATGATTAAGGGAAATTTGGTTGGACTTAGGGCCGTAGAAAAGGAAGATTTAGCACTGTTGAGGGATTGGCGAAATTATACGGAGTTTAGAAAAAATTTTAGGGAAGTAAGAGAACTCTCTTTAGCAGACCAAGAAGCTTGGTTTGACAGCCTTCAGAAAACGAAGAATATAAATTTCATGTTTACTATTATTCGTCTCAGCGATAGTAAACCCATTGGGGCTGCAGGGTTGCTTTATATAAATTGGGTAATAAGAGCTGCAGATTTTTCTTTTTATATAGGGGAAGATAAAGCATATATTGATACAGACGGATATGCTGAAGAAGCGGCTCAATTATTAATTGAGTACGGGTTTAATAATCTGAATCTTCATAAGATTTGGATGGAGCTTTATGAATTCGATGAAAGAAAGTTTGAATTTTTTAAAGACAAATTTAATTTTAAGATCGATGGGGTTTTGAGAGATAATTGTTTCGAGGATGGTAAGTATTGGAATAGTTATATTATATCCTTGTTAAAATGAAGATCATAGCAATTATAGGTTGACAGATAGTTTGTAATGACTCCGATACAATCAAAGAAATGGGAATATATAGATACTTTCATGGTATTTATAAATATCTCCACATCTTATTCAATTATACCATACATTATATTTTTTCAATATTATAGAGCGATAAACACTTCCATTATTTTCGCCTTTAATGTTATTTATATCGTTTTACGGTTTGGAAAAAAAATCCACTTTCCTGGTATTAATAAGCACCATTTACCTTTTATACTGTTCATCTTAATAAATATTACCAATACTTATTTTGGACTTTTTAACGATGATTACGGTTTGGGGATGATTCCTTTTATATTTTCAAATTTTACATTCTACTTAATACTTTGGAATTTATATCTCGTATATTCTAAATATCTTAGTTTTCTAAATGGTATTTGGATGACAATCCGTGGGTATATTTTCCTTTTCGGACTCAATACAGCAAGTGTACTTATTTTATTTTCCCTTATTACTTTTTTTAATTTTTACCCTTTGCAAAATGAAATAAGCGGTCAAATGGATCTTTTTAAAAGTAATGTTGATAGTCTCGTTAGTACAGCATATTATTTTCCATATAATATATCTATAATATTAGATTCGTTTGATATAAGATTACCTTTTTTTCAGAAATATGGGATCATCTGTGGTTTATTCCACGAACCGCATACTATGATGTTTGTTGTTTCACCTGCATTATTTATTCTTCTTTACAGAATTCAGAAAAAACCCTTTCGTATTTTAGTTATTTCTATTTATGTATTGACCATGTTCATAGCAGCTTCTACCACTAATGTAATCTCTTTTGCTGTATGTGCCATTATTTATTTACTATTTAATCTGAAAAAGAATTTTCTTTTGACTATTTTTCTACTCGTTTCTCTCGGAATAATAGTCACATCGCTTGACAGCAGCTATTACCAATTTATTCTTGATAAATCGACTTCTCGATCCAGAGACTATTCTATGTCAACAATATCATTTGCGTTTTCTCCCACCACATTATTCGGAAATAATTTTTATGATCTTTCATATTGGGATTTGAATACTTATAAACAGAACATCGGATACATTAATTTTTTTATAAATTTATTTTTTCTGTTAATACTTATTTACAGAGCTGTAGCACTAAGTATTAGCAAACTCGAAGAGAACAGAATCGCTGGTTTAATGCTAATATATTTTTTATTCCATTCCGCTAAAGTTGCTATGTTTTCTTATTCGTTGTCTTTGACGATATTAATTTTATTCATAAGTACGGTATTTATATATAGACCTCAACAATCCCCGAACAACTCATCTCATACTTGAAAAATAAAAAAGGTAAAATTGATGAAAAGGCTGATATCTAAGATTATTGGAAATAAAATATTTTCATATGTTATTACAAGATATTTTACCTATTTTATTCAATTTCTTACGACTTTTTTGCTTGCATATAAGTTGGGGATTCATGGATATGGAAAATTAAGTTTTATTCTTTTGTTGATTAATTACCTCCAATTACTAAATTTCGGCATTGCTAATTCCATTAATATCCTCTTGGTACAATATAAGGATGATATAGAAAAAATTAATAGTATTACTCGAGCGTCCTATTTAATGATAAGCATTCTGGGAATGGCAATATTATTGTTGGGACCATTATATGATATTCTAAATATTGGAATTTTCTCAAAATACGAAGTGGGAAAATCGTTTTATATGGTATGCATTATATGTGTGTTTTTTCATGTGAATCAGCTTATGATGACAATTTATCGGGTAAAAAATCGCCTTACAGAAATATCAATTTCTCAATCTACTATTCCGTTTATTTCTTTTGTCATATTGTTTTTATTCGAAGGCGAGAAGCTGATATATGCCACTCTAGCTGCTTATATAGTTGGGTATAGCATTAACATTGGTATATTTATAAAAGGAGGAATGTTATCTTCAATTGGAAAAGTAAACATCCAGTCTATTCGTGCCATATTTAAAAAAGGGATTTATCTGTTTTTTTACAACCTCATTTTTTATCTTATTATGGTATCTATTAGGACGTTAATAAGTATTTATTATTCGGTAGAGGACTTTGGGCAGTTTACTTTTTCTTTTACAGTATCAAATGCTTTCTTTCTTATATTGGAGGCTTTTAATTTTATTTTGTTCCCTAAGATGATTGATAAATTAACTTCAAAAAATGAAAATGAGATATTGCAAGTTATAAAACGAATAGAAATAAATTATGTATTATTATCACACATTATGATTTATTTGTCTGTTTCTTTATTATACATAATTTGCTTTTTTTTCCCAAAATATAGCAATTTATATCTGTCGTTCACGCTTATTTCATTCACCATCTTATTATATAATACTTCATTTGCTTATAATACTTATCTTATGGCTCAAAATAGAGAAGGACTGCTAACCGTTTTTGTAACGGTCGCTCAATTAGTTAATATAAGTATAGCGTTTTTACTAATCAGATTATTTTATGTGCGATATGAGTATGTGGTGCTTTCTACAATTATATCTTATTTTCTCTTTGCGTTACTAAGTGCCTTTTTTAGCTTCCGTTTATTAGGTCTTCGATTCTCCTTGGCTACCACTATTACCCAAATTTTCCCTTATAAACTATTTTTCCCTTATTTACTTACTTTAACAATGGTGATTTTTGGACTCGGATACGGTATATTTTTTTCCTTTATTATATTGTTAGCGTTAAATATAGACAGTATTCGGACGATTATTTCTAGCTTAAAACTTTTGACAAATAATGATGACGTTATTAACATAACTCTAAAGTCATGACAGAAAGCGATATATTGAAACGACTAATTATAGAAGAATATGAGACTGAAATTAACGACTATAAAGTTATAGGTATTCCTATTTGGAGAATCTTACGCTTCAAGTTTCGAACACAATATCTTAAATCCGTATGCGGGTTTGAGTATCAGACTAAACCATTAAGTATTAATATTAACAAAGTTCTAAAAAATAGCCTGAGTTCATTAATAGGGTTTTTGAAAATACTTTTTTCAAAAAAGTATCGCGTTGATAATTTATTTTTTGCATTTCCCAGACTGCAAAAATGGGAGGATATGTATTTTGATAAATTTACTGATCCTGTAATTAGCCGATCAGCGTTAGCTGATAACTTTTTAATTTTTCAAAGACCCTTGGGCTTTAATCAGTTTAACCCTAGACTTAACGCAAGGCGTACAATTCATACAGATTTTATAGAAGTATTTTCCAGGATCATGGGCATTCTGATAATACCATTAGTTTTTCTTTTTTTTTATTATAAAATAATTAATATAAAAAAAACGGCAACTAAAATTTATTTGTTGCCGAAAATAAAATTAAAATCAATAGCCTTTGCTATTAGTATTTTTGTTGTAAACTATACGATATATAAAATTTTATTTTTAATTATAAAACCTAAGCAAGTCTTTTTAGTTGATCGGGAAATATTTTTTCCTGTTATTAAAGTTTGTAAGAAATTAGGAATTAAAACATATGAACTCCAACATGGAATCACTGTAGGCGAAACACCTCTTTATTCTGGTCATTATGATCCTTCAATTGACCCAGATTTTTTTTTAGTATTTGGAGATGTATGGATTGGGAAGCAGTTTGGAATACCAATAGAGAAAATTATCAATATTGGTTGGGCATATAAATCAATGAGAACAAAATTAAAGCCAATCAATATTTCTAAATATGAAAATGCTGTTTTAGTGATTTCCAGCCCTCATATAACAGATAAGATTCTTTCCATTACAATTGATTTGGCGAAGGATTATCCTAACCAGTTTTTCCATATACGATTGCACCCCCAAGAAGCCTTAAATAATGTCCAAGAAAAATTTATATATAATTTACCTAATATAAAATTGGTTGATAATTTAATTGACTCTTCCATAGCACTGATGTCGTATACCTATATTATTGGAGAAAACTCATCCGTGTTGTATGAAGCATTGAGCTTAGGTAAATTGGTTGGTATCTTATGTTACGGGGGAATTATTTCGGAATCTACCATTTTTGAATCACGCTTGCCATTTGTTTATCTCAAAGAGCGAAGTGATTTTAAAATTTTTTTACAGACAACAAGTTCAGATTCGGCAGAATTAGAAAAGGTATATTCGAATTTTAAAGATAATATATTAAATGAAATATATGCAAAAAAATAATATTATAAATACAGTATTGGTTACTTGTGTAGGTTCTGGGGTAGGGCAATCTGTATTGGATTCTTTAAACTTAAATCGCAGATATAGAATTCTTGGATGTGATGGAAATAGAAATATATATGCCAATAGCTATTGTGATAAATTCTTTATTGTCCCCAATATCTATTCAGAAAATTATCTTCTGACAATATTGGACATCTGTAAGAAAAACAGTGTAGACATTGTTATACCTGGGCATGATCATGAGCTGAGTTTATTCTCAAAAAACAGAGAGTTGTTTGAAAACGAGGGAATAAAAGTGTTGGTTTCTTTTAATCCCGAGATAATTGAAGTAAGTCGTCATAAATTGAAATGGTATGAATATTTTACTGCATTCGGCTGTAACATTGTTCCTACATATCTGGTAAAAGAATACAGAAGTAATCCCAATGAAAAATTATTGCCAGCAATTATAAAACCCATAGGTGGTTCTGCATCTCAGGGAATATTGATAATAAATTCTTTAAGTGAGCTTGTCTCAGCAAATGAAGATGATATTATACAACCTTATCTTTTCCCCGAGAAAAGCGATGCCAATTATAATCAGATATATGATGCTGTTAAGAAAGGGCAGTTTGTGCAGCGGTCTGAGATTTCTATACAGTTACTTTTTAATAGTGATAGTCGGTTTTCAGGTATCTTCATCTCCAAAAATACACTAAAAAATGGAGTACCGGTTTTTGTAGATCCTATAGATCCCAAGGAGTTTGCTTATACCGACGAGATAATGAAATTTGTTCCTGTTCTTGAATCAAAAAAAACTACAGGGCCGGTAAATATACAGGGAAGAGTAACGCCAAAGGGACTTTATTTTTTTGAGATGAATATGCGATTTACAGGTATTACTGGTAACAGGGCTTTATTGGGGTTTAATGAAGTAGAATATCTGGTAGATAATTTTTTAGGATATAGAAATGATACGCTTTCGAATTATGCCCACAATAAGTTAGGAGCTAGACAAGTTGCTTGTACCACTATTCCACGCGAATATAAAACTATACATGAGCCCATACTAATCATATTAGGTGCGGGTAGTGAGGTAGGAAGAACTTTCCTTATAGAAAATGCCCAAAAGTATAAAATGGTTTATCTTATAGCTCGAGAGGAATCCTATGAACGCTATACCAATCTATTTTCTCAGCCCTATATTAGTATTATTAGAGAGAGCGATATGCGTGCTACTGAATGTTTATGTCAAGCAGATATTTTGATTAATTTCGCAAGTGCTTTAGCATATGAATCGGATCAGAAAAAGTATGATGCTCTGAGATTTATGCTTAAATGGACTACAAGGGCAGCGAAAGCGAAGATTCCCTTGATAATCAACCTTTCCTCTCAATCAGTTTATCCACAGAATGTTAACATAAAGAAAAATGAGCAGCATATAATAGAGTATGAAAACTCTTATGCATTTCAAAAGGTGCTGATGGAAGATATGTTTACTAATATCCGAGAACTCTCACCTTTAAGCAAAGTAATATCTCTCCGATTACCTAGAATTATTAATCCAAACAATCTAAAACAGACTGGATTTTTTGGAAAGTTAGTGAAAGAAAATACTGTTGGTATGACTCTTCCGTATCCTCAAAACAACACTAATCTTATTCATATTTCGGATGTACATGGGGCTATAAATTATATAATTGATAACCGAGACATAATTGACTTTCCATCTCTTCTAAACGTCAGTGGCGAAAACGTGAGCTTGGAAGGTTATTGTCATGCCATATCGGAATTGAAAGGAGAAAATTCTCTGTTTATTTTAGAAGAGAATAAAGAGGTATTAAATTCATCCATGATTGATGGGACCTTGTTCGAATCCTTGGGGTGGAAGAGGAGAAATAGTATTCGTAATATCATACAGCAAATAAACGACACACCGTCATGAGAAAGCAAATATGGAATATCATTTCGAAACTATATCCTTTTATTTTAAGAAAGATTTATAAGATGAATATTGGGGAGAATGCTGTTATCTCTTATAAAGCCAATCTAGATAAAAGCATTAACCCTACAGGAATTTACATTGGAAAAAACACTTGGGTGTTAGCTAATTCAATGATTTTGGCGCACGATCATTGTAGGAATCTGCGGATAAATACTTGTATAGGTGACAATTGTGTAATTGGAATTGGCTCTATTATCTTACCAGGTGTAATAATAGGTAGTCACGTAATAGTTGGTGCAGGTGCTGTCGTCTCTAAGGATATTCCGGATCACTGCATCGTAGTGGGTAACCCTGCTAGAATCATTAAAGAGGGTGTCTGGTTGAATGAGAAGGGGAAAATAATTGAATCTCCATTATAAAAAATGTATAAAACATATTTTAAAAGGCTGATAGACATTTTAATATCGTTTTCTGCCTTGTTGATTTTATCTCCTATTATTGCTACTCTGATGGTTTTGTTGAAGATAAATAACAAGACTAGGGTATTCTTTTTACAAGAGCGACCTGGTTTACATGGGAGAATTTTTAAAGTCATTAAATTTAAAACCATGACTGACGAAAAAGATCAAAACGGTAAACTCTTGTCCGATGCTGATCGCTTGACTCCATTTGGTCGGTTTGTGCGTGCGGCTTCATTGGATGAATTACCTCAATTGATCAATGTATTGAAAGGAGATATGTCGCTGGTGGGGCCTCGCCCACTCTTGGTAAAATATCTTCCTTTATATAATGATTTTCAGAAACGTCGTCATGAAGTAAAACCAGGTGTGACCGGATGGGCTCAGGTAAATGGCAGGAATTCAATTTCATGGAATAAGAAATTTGAGATGGATATTTGGTATGTGGATCACTTATCTTTACTATTGGATTTGCGAATTATTTTATTAACAGTAAAAAAAGTAATTATTCGTGATGGAATCAACTCATCAATAGATGTTCCAATGGAAACATTTAAAGGGAATCAATAGCGATATGTATAAAACGATTTCAATTGGATTTATATGGATGAGTTTTCTAACTATGACAAAAGCACAAGAGGCTTTTTATAAATTTTCAGGTTTAAAAGAATCTTTAAAAACTGAATATCATACGTCAGAAGGTGTTTTGTTAAATATTGGTAGGGACACTCTGATACATATTTTTCGATTGGATTCCACCAAATTTCATATTAGTAATCGATCAGTGATTGTTAAGAGATATAGTTATAATAAAGGCTTAAGTTGGAGTTCTCCAAGTTTAGTTTACAACTCTCCTTATGATGATAGAAATGTAACAGGTATTGTAATCGGCAAAAGAATTATTGTTGTCTTCCGTAGGTTAGATGGAACGCCAGGGAAATTTAAGGGAATTGATATTGGAAGAATCTATAGTGATGACATGGGAAAAACATGGAGTAAGTATCTTGTATTAAAGTTTCCTGGATTTCTTACAGCGCAACCTTTTGGAACTATTGTTAGAAGCAGTGATGGATATTATAATCTTGTCCTTAATCGAGGAGGACATATATATATTTGTGCTACCAAGGATGGGAACAAATTTATTTTGAAATCAATAATTACAAATAGGAGTTTTGCAGATGAAACGGCAATTGCCTATATCGGTAAAAAAAAAATGATAGCATTAATACGAGACGACAACAGTCTGGATAGTAGCTATTTATTTTATCGGTCATCAGATAATGGATATATTTGGACATATAAGGGGAGAACTAAAATGAATAATAATCAGCCTAACACGAATCGCACAGCTCCTTTTTTAGTATGGGATAGTTTGAACAATTCAGTTATAGCCATTTCAACACAACGACATATGGGACATAAAACAACTAATGCGACATGTGATAGTTTTTTTTGGTATTCTTCCCGTCCAAAGGAGGCATTTGATAATAAATGGAAGATAGACATTGCAGTACTCCGTCCTAATCCGAATACATGGCCTACATATGGGTATCCAACTCTAACACAACTATCAAATGGTAAATGGGTTGGTATTATTACGGAACGACATAAAGTGGTAAACCTGGACAAAAAACTTAGTATGAATCTTCCCGAACATGCATATTTTTATCAATTTTATTTATATCATTAATATTTAAGTCTGTAAAATTAATTGTGGTGTATGGACAATTCAAAAATATGGCTCTCCTCTCCCCACATGGGCGGCATGGAGCAACAATACGTAAACGACGCCTTTGATACCAATTGGGTGGCCCCTTTAGGTCCCAATGTAGATGGTTTTGAAAAAGACCTTTCAAACTATATAAAAGAAGGAGTGCATGTAGCAGCGCTCAGTACGGGCACTGCCGCTATCCATCTCGGTCTTATTATGCTAGGTGTAACAGCCAAGGATGAAGTGATCTGCCAAAGCATGACTTTTTCAGCCTCTGCAAATCCAATCAACTATCAGGGTGCCACACCAGTCTTCATAGACAGTGAACCCGATACATGGAACATGAGTCCTGAATATCTGGAGCAAGCCATCAGAGACCGCATCGCCAATGGCAAAAAGCCAAAAGCAATTATCCCTGTACATCTCTATGGTATGCCGGCAAAAATGGATGAAATCATGGCAATTGCCCGGAAATATGAAATACCTGTATTGGAAGATGCGGCGGAAGCATTGGGCAGCCATATCAATGGTACTATGTGCGGCAGCTTTGGCGAGATTGGTATTTTATCGTTTAACGGGAATAAAATTATCACCACTTCCGGTGGCGGAGCCTTAGTGAGTAAGAAAGAAGACTATGCGGCAAAGGCTCGTTTCCTGTCCACACAAGCAAGGGATGAAGCCCCGCACTACCAGCACAGTCATATCGGCTACAATTACCGCATGAGCAATATCTGCGCGGGCATCGGCCGCGGACAAATGGAAGTGCTTCCCGAACGAATCAACCAACGCCGGGCGAATTACGAACGCTATTATAAAGAATTGTCGAACGTACCCGGTATCAGTTTTGTAAAAGAACCAGAGGGTTATTTCAGCAACCGCTGGCTGACAACGGTATTGATAGACCCTGAAAAAACAGGCGGCATCACCCGGGAAGATGTGCGTCTGGCTTTGGAAAAAGAAAATATCGAAAGCCGTCCGCTATGGAAGCCCATGCACCTGCAACCGGTGTTCGAAGGTTGCGCTTTTTATGGGGACGGCACTTCCGAAAAATTATTTGAGCAGGGGCTGTGCCTGCCCTCCGGCTCCAACCTTACTGATGTGGATTTTGAACGGATTTTCAGCGTATTGAACAGCGTGCTGGCTAAACAGCCTGCCTGATAAGAAATACCATAAAATGAGATAAGCAGCCGGCATAAAGCCGGCTGTTTTTATTGAAACTCCTTCCCCCCAAAGGGAAGGTGGCTCGCGCAGCAAGACGGAAGGGTAAAATAAAGTGCCCTCTCCGCCTTCGGCACCTCTCCCGAAGGAGAGGAGTTCTGGGCATTTGTGACTGCCACTGTTTACACCAAAATCCTCATCAGGGCAAACTCCTTCCCCCCAAAGGGAAGGTGGATTGCGACAGCAAGACGGAAG